>Ga0210062_1000177_pt1 | contig 19439 bp, 16 predicted proteins | sample Muzzi_CordA_D2_FD_185528 | JGI IMG/M metagenome (GOLD analysis project Ga0210062, IMG submission 185528) | Wetland microbial communities from San Francisco Bay, California, USA, that impact long-term carbon sequestration - Muzzi_CordA_D2 (SPAdes) | ecosystem: Environmental > Aquatic > Marine >...
AATGGACATCATTTGGTTGTGCAGAATTATGACCTGGGTTTCATGGGAATGTTTGCGGATGTGTCGGGCCATATTCCAGGCACTTCTGGCAGAAAGTTGCGCAAAATCACCCTGGTCGATCTCATAGTCATTCAGCCAGAAAATAATACGGCCTTCAGGGGAACCGTGTCGCCAGATATACTCTTCCATCTCCGGCTGAATCATGACCTGTTGCCCATCGTGCCCGAATTCCGGACCGGGCGGTTCCATCCGGGCATCCAGACAGGCAATGATGGCCCCGGCCTTGTATTTCCGGGGCAATTCCTGATCCCCGGTTTCAAAGGTCAGGGTGTAGTTGCCGGTCACTCCGGACAGCCCGGTCAAATTTCCGACGGGCAATATGGTGGCATGCGGGCTTTCCACGGCTTCCTTGATAATGGTTTCAAGCCGGTCGTAATAATCTCTTTCCCCGGGGTATGTGTGGTGAACGTTGCGCAGGATGTTTTCCGGGTTGATGGATTTAACTGACAGAAAAAAATCGATGTTGTTGCGAGACAGCTCCCGTGCCGCCGTAAATGCAGCAACCCCATCTCCGATAACCATCACCGGACCATCGAGATGGGCCAGCTCCTGGGGGGTAGGAGTCAGTGCGACCATCTCGGCAATCGAGGCATTGATCAGTTTGGCGGCTTTTGCAGCTTTTTCGCGGGGAGGAAGATCGGAGACCGCTGCCACATGCCCCCGAAGATTTATCATATCAATCTGTTCCTTATGTAAGTACAGAAACTGCAGTTCCTTCTCAAATTTTTTGATCATCAGGCGTCCCTCGCATCCGGCAATGATGATGCGATTCAATCCTTTTTGGGCCGCCTGTTGAGTGATGTTTTCGATTCCGGGCTTCATGCACGGAAACGGAAAGATCTCACAATGGGTTACATGGGCCTGATCCTTAATTTCATTAGCCAGTGTATTTAAATCTACCAGGGGGTCGATCTGATCACCGCACCGGCACAAAAAGACCCCGATGTTTGCTGTATCGTTCATATTCTGCCTCCTCGTTTTAGGGCGTCAACTGCGTCAGTTGCATGGCCGGTTCGCCACGCACAGAATCAAAAATGGCCTGCATGGCACCGGTGGGACAAATGCTGACGCAACTGCCGCATGCCACACAAATATCCGTTGGCCGTAAAAAGGGCGAACTCACCTTTTTATGTACGCCGCGATCTACGGTGGAAATCGCCGAAAGTCCTACCACCTCTTCACATACCCGGGAACACAATCCGCAGACCATGCAGGTCTGATCCGGATCATTGATCGGAAACCGGGTGGATTTGACGCCATACCTGGCTGCCATCTTCCGGATTTCCTGGCTGGCCGGACAGGTGGACAGCAGCATTTCAAAAATCCAGCGCCGTACGTTTTGTACCCGCTCTGTTTCAGTGTACACGTTGATTCCGTCCTGCACCGGGTAGATACATGACGCCACCAGCTTGGACCAGTCACCATCTTTGAGTTCTACCATGCAGAGCCGGCAGGCCCCGCTGGGGGCGACCGATTCATGGTAGCAAAGTGTGGGTATATCCACCCCGTAATGCCGGGCGGTATCTAAAAGCGTCCAACCCGGCCGGGCTTCTACTTTTCTGTCGTTAATGTTAAATTCAATCATGACGATCACCTCCTCCGGATTTTCTAATTAAATGATTATCGCTAGTTTTTCTGGGTAAAACCCGAACCGGTATCTCAGCTCACTTTAACTGCATCGAATTTGCAAGTTTCCTTGCAAATCCCGCAGCGGATGCAGAGGTTTGAGTCGATGACATGGGGCTTTTTCTTTTCACCGCTGATGCAATTGTTCGGACATTGTCTGGCGCAGTTGGTGCATCCGGTGCACAATTCGGGATCGATGGCATAGGTGATCAATTCCTTGCAGACACCGGCCGGGCAATGGTGGTCGCGAACATGGGCGATATACTCTTCTTTGAAATATCGAATCGTGGTTAATACCGGATTCGGCGCACTGGAACCTAAAGCGCACAGGGCGCCATCCTGAACCGCCTGGGCCAGACTGATCAGATCGTCGATGTCTTTTTCATTGCCCTGGCCCCGAGAAAAATTATCAAGGATTTCCCGCATCCGGGTAAGTCCCAGACGGCAGGGCAGGCATTTGCCGCAGGACTCTTCTTCAAGAAAGCGCAGAAAATAGCGCCCCACGTCCACAACGCAATCGCCATCATCCATGACAATCATGGCGCCGGAGCCCATCATGGATCCGGCTTTGGTGAGGGAATCAAAATCCACCGGAGTGTCCTTGAGATGGTACGGGATGCAGCCGCCCGAGGGACCTCCGGTTTGAACGGCTTTAAACGGTGAGCCGTTTGGGACGCCTCCGCCGATCTCTTCGACAATCCTGGACATCGGCACCCCCATGGGTACTTCGACTAAACCGACGTTATTTACTTTGCCTACCAGAGAGAAAACTTTGGTACCGGTGCTGTGGGGGACACCCAGGCCGGCATACCAGTCGGCGCCTTTGCTGATGATCAGCGGAATGTTGGCCCAGGTTTCGACATTGTTTAAAACCGTCGGCCGCCCCCATAGCCCCTCTTCAACAGAGCGCACATATTTGGGGCGCGGATTACCCGGTTTTCCTTCGATGGAGGTGAACAGGGCGGTGGACTCACCACATACAAACGCTCCGGCGCCGCGATTGATCTGAACTTCGAATGAAAATCCGGAGTTTAAGATGTTTTCACCCAAAAGCCCCAGCTCGCGAGCCTGGGACATGGCGATTTCAAGATGTTTGATCGCCAGGGGGTATTCTGCACGAACATAGAGATAGCCCTGGGATGCCCCCAGGGCATAGGCGCCCAGAATGAGTCCTTCCAGCACGGCGTGGGGGTCGCCCTCCATAATGGTTCGGTCCATAAACGCGCCGGGGTCACCTTCGTCACCATTAACCACCACGTAAACCGGACGGCCTTTTTTCGCGACCGCGTTCAAGGCGCTGCGCCATTTTCGACCCGTTGGGAATCCTGCGCCGCCGCGGCCTCTTAGCCCCGACTTTTCGACTTCGCCGACAACCTGTTCCGGGGTCATGGTAGCGATTGCTTTGGCGAGTGCCTGATAACCGCCGGCCGCTATGGTATCGGTGATGTCGGTTGGATCGATTTTCCCGATGTTGTGCAGCACGACCCGCTCCTGGAGTTTATAGAAGGGGATCTCCTGTTCGGTGAAAACGGGCTCACCGGTGTCCGGCAATTTGTACAGCAGGCGCTCGATGGGTTCGCCCGCCATGATGGAGCGTTCAACGATCTCTTTGACATCTTTGGGCTTAACTTGCTGATAGAACAAACCCTGGGGGCGGATTAACACCAGCGGTCCACGCGAGCAGAACCCCTGGCAACCGGTGGTTTTAATACCGGGCCTGACCCTGGCATCAATCCCGGCTTCTGATAAGGCTTCCCGAAGGGCATCGGTTACTTTGGGGCTGCCATTGGCCATGCATCCGGAGCCGTGGCAAACTATAATCTCCGGACGGTCCGGGTCCCGGCTTGCCAGAATCTGGTTTTGCAGCGCGGTCAGGTCCTCCGGGGATTTCAGCCGCCAATCCTCTTTTTTGAAAGCCGTGCCTGGGTTAGCCATGTCCTTGCTCCTTTGTATCGATGGTAAGTTCATGATCCATGGTTTTCAGCTGTTGCGCCAGTTTTTTAGCCGTCATGTTAGCTTGATACTCTTCATCCACCACCACCACCGGGGCCAATGCACAGGCGCCGACGCAGTTGACCGTATTCAGGGTGTAGCGCATGTCTTCGGTCGTTTCTCCGGGTTTGACGCCGATACGGCGCTCAAGTTCTTCTACGAGGCGATGACTGCCTTTCAGGTGACAGGCGGTGCCCGAACATACCCGGATCTCGTGTTCACCTTTGGGATCCAATCGAAAGGACTGGTAAAAGGTGGCCACCGAGTAACCCTGGGTCAGGGGCACCCCGGCCCGATCACATGCCAGCAACATGGAATCTTTTGATATGTAGCCATATTTGGACTGGATATCCTGGAGCATGAAAATCAGGTATTCGGGTTGCCCGGGATAGCGCTCCATAATTTCATCTAGTGCTTCTGCGTAATGACTCATAAAAAATCTCCTTCTATGGTTGGTTATTGCCTGTAAGGTTGCCTATCGGAGTTCGACATTTCACACTCCTTTGAGCAATTCCCGTGCCACGGAGATATCTATTTAAAATTGTTACTATTTAGGATTTATAGATGGGGTGAAACAATCCTGAAACCGGTAATAAGTAGTTTTGAAACAAAGTCATGTTTCAACTAGCGCTGAAGCGGCCATCGATTTAACGGAGAATTTATTGAAAGCAAATAATATAGGGGATTTGGGCATGAAACATGGGGTGAAACAGATGAAACATGAAAGGGTTGGTTGACTGGTTGATCGGGTAAAAGGTTGACTCGTGCAGTGCCTTCTTAAATCACCGGTTCAGATCATTCCCTGTTTTTTCATGTAACGCCACATAGAGGTGCGGCTGATTCCTAACAGGTCGGCGGCTTCCTGCCGTCGACCATCGCACTGCTCCAAAGCCCTGCTAATTGCGTTTCCGTCAAGCGGCGGTTTTTGCCAACTCGGCAAACCGGCAAGGCCTGCTATCTCAGGGGCAGTCAGTATTTCATCTTCGAGTTCAGGAAGGTAATGGCTGAAAATAACCGGTCCTTTCACAAAAACAAATGCATACTCGAGGCATCGCTCGAGTTCTCTCACATTGCCCGGCCAGTGATAGCGGGATAGTCTTTTGACTGCTTTAGGGTCCACGGAACGGACGCGTCTGTTGTACTTGGCGTTAAATTTCTGAATAAAGTGGTCAATCAGAAGCGGGATATCCTCGCGACGTTTCCGTAAAGGGGGGAGCACCAGTGGCACGGTTCGTAAACGGTAGTAAAGGTCCTCCCGAAATCGGCCTTCCTGGCGGGCTTTTTTTAAATCCTGATTGGTGGCGCTGATTATGCGGGCCTGCAGTGGGATCGGGGTCGTACCGCCAACCCTTTCAAATACCTTTTGTTCGATGACTCGGAGCAGTTTGACTTGCAGCTCCGGTTTCATTTCACCGATTTCATCCAGGAACAGGGTTCCTCCGCTTGCCATTTCAAATCGGCCCGGTTTTTCCCGATCGGCACCGGTGAAAGCACCCTTTTCATGGCCAAAAAGCTCGGACTCCAAAAGGGACTCCGCCAGAGAGGCACAGTTAACTGCCATAAAAGGTCCTTTGCGAAAATGGGAGAAGCGGTGAATGGCCAGGGCTAGAAGTTCTTTGCCGGTGCCGCTTTCGCCGCTAATCAGCACATTTGCTTCAGTGGCGGCCACATCCGCCAGGCGGCCCATCAACGAATGCATCACCGTGCTTTTCCCGATGATCCCGGTAATGCCCTGGTCCCATGTGGAGGCGGACAAGGCTGTGGTATCGTCCAGGCGCACCGAGCGAAAGGTTTCGACGGCACCGACGGGTGTTCCCTGATCGTTTTTTACCACATTGACATTGACCAGTAGCAATTGTCGCTCACCGTTCGCATTAAAGGTTGTGACTTCCTGATCCATTCTGGATTCACCGGTGTCCAATGCGCGGCTCAGCGGACAACTTTTCCGACAACGATTTGAACGAAATATTTCCCAGCAGTACCTGCCCATAACATCATGACGATTGAATCCGGATATTCTCTCGGCGGTGTGGTTAAACGACGTAATCCGAAACTTTCGGTCAATGGAAAACACCCCTTCCGGAAGGGTCTCAAACAGCATTCGGTAATCAAAATATGTCATATCCACTTCGATTCAGGAATTGCGATTTCAAGGATGATGTCAGGTTTCAACCCAAAACACCGGTACCAGATTATAGTATGCAATCAATGGGCCATAACTTAAACTCTATGAAATAATTGTAAACTTTTGATGCTGCTCCGGTGGGCGAGCTGGAAGAGATGGTGAAAGAACGGAAGTAAACCCTTGCCGTGGTGTTCCGATGTTTCAACAACCCTCCACAGAATTTATTGACCAGAAACAGCATTCGAATACTTTTACAAGACAGTGGGTCAGTCAATATTGCATCAGGTTGAAACATGTGAAACACCTGAAACAAGGGTGAAACACCCGGGGTGAATTGTAACCCAAATAAAAAATCAAAACTTTTTTCGTTCACTGCAAACCCTCATGTCGATTTCAAACGCTTCCGGTGGTGATTTTCCACCTGGCGATTCGATTTTTAAAACTCCCTGCCGCTCAATTATTTTTCGACTGCCTTACCAGTGAGCTTCAACGTTAGCGTTGTCAGCATATGCCAGGTTTCCCTCACTAAATCTATTCACAGCATCTTTAACCGTTCCGGATACATCATTGGCCACTTTGATACCGGCGGCCTGGAGGGTTTTGAATGCATTGGGGCCGCAATACCCGGTCAGCAGAACCTCCACGCCCCGTTTGCTCAGCGTGGCGGCGGCCTGTATGCCGGCACCCTTAAAGGCCTTTATATTCTCGGAATTATCAATAATTTCTACGCTTTGAAGGACTGTATCCACGATGAGAATATAGGCCGCCCGTCCAAATCTGGGATCAATTTGCGAATTAAGGTCTTGGCCCTGCGATGTTATCGCTATTTTCATTATCAATTTCTCCTTTAGGCCGGATTCGCTGCCCCGCCTCCGCCGCCACACACCTGATCCTCTCTGATCTGAGGCAGCTTGCCGGCAATTAAATCTTCCACGACCGGCTTAATTTCAGCGCGCTGGGAATCATGATAGACGTCAATTCCGGCTTGTTTGAATCCCATCAGCGGCCGCAGGCCGATTCCGCCGACCACCAGCGCGTTGACATTGTGGCTTGCAAGCAGATTGACCGGCACCATACAGCCACCCTGAACATGTCCCTGATTTCCAATGGTCGAAACATTTTTTATTTCCCCATTTTCGACATCAATAAAGGTGAACACATCACAGTGGCCGAAATGCCCGGACCTTGTTGCGTCCAGACCGCCTTCTCCGTTTGAGGGGACCGCTATTCTTCCGTTTTGCATAATTAATTTCTCTCCTTGGCTATTTATTTTATTTCCATCGTATTCAGAATTTTTTTAAGATGGTCGAGCAATCTTTCTGCATGTTCTTTACCCGGTCTTGCCGGCAGCTGCATCAGTATGCCCAGGCCCTCGCTGGCTTCATGAAAATCCCCGGGGGCCAGCGGGCTAACCGCCGCACAGTTGACCATTGGATTTTTAGCAATAATCGTTCTGATAAATTCCAGGCCGGTCATATCCCCGAGATTTTCATCTGTGACGACAAGATCAAAGATATTTTCGGAAATCATGGACATTCCCTTGCTGCCGGAATCAGCCCGGGTTATCTGAACATCACCGCCCGTCAACCCAGCCTCGAGGTCAGACATTGATCCTTTGTTCCGGCTTGCCAGCAATATCCTAATCATCATATACCTCACCATTATCTAAAGGATTTGGCCACCAAGACCCGAAGACACAAAGATTCATTCTCATCTGCGGCCGTTTCCTGCGTTTTTGGCGGAGCCTTGACCGGCTCTCCGGCCCTTTGCCCTGTCGCAACCCTTTTTGTTTTTGCCTGCTCCGGCACAACCGGAACCTTTTCCGGCTCCGGTGCCCTGTCCCTTAGGCCCTGTTCCATCTTTTCCGGGCATAATCTTCACCCCCTTCCTTTTGGGGTCAAAACCGGGTTGAGCCCTATTACAAATATGATTTCTCATGGCGCAAAATTGCCAGCGTCCCTTCCTTCTGCCACGGGCTCCCAATATAATTCCCGATTCCAATCCCTGGTTGAGAAATCGGATGACGGCATCCTCAATTTCCCCGGTTATCCAGGAATAGATTTTGATGCCGTTAAAATTCAACTGCTGCATGGACTCCAGGTCAATGCCCCCGCAAATCACCGTGTCAACGCCCAGATCAACCAGTTGTTTAATCTTGGCCGACGACGGCCAGTCTATTGTGGGCAGCTCTTCGCGATTCGTGACGTTGCGTTTCTCAATTTGCAGCAGAACAAATCCCTGCGTGCTGTCAAAACGCGGAGAAATTTTTGTCTGAAAAACCGGAATTGCGATTTTCATGCTGACTTTCCCAGGAGTTCTCGTACCTCCAAGCTGATGTCTATCATTTAGCCGACTTTTTACTTAGCATAGTGTGTGCCAACCCGCTCATGGAGATTAATTTGCATAAATATTTAAGTAAGTTACATAGAACGGTGGATTTTTTGCAAAGAGGATTATCTGGAATGGCATTGCATCATTGCAATATATGATTGCATTTTATTGCATTAAAGCAATATAATACCTCAACGAGTTAAAAAGTGATTAGGAGAACAATTTTGATTTCGAAAAAAAAATCCGCCAACAATGATAAATATCGCAGCAATAATTTCGAGACCATACTGGATTCGATTGCCGATGGGGTATTCACCATCGATCTGGACTTTAATATCACCTATTTTAACGGCGCTGCTCAAAAGATTACGGGAGTGTCCGGTGATCAAGCACTCGGACAGAAATGTTTTGATGTTTTTCGGGCCAATATCTGCCAGACGACCTGTGCGCTGGGCGAAACGATCAAAACCGGCAAGCAGCGCATCAATCTCCCCATTGATATACTCAACAGTGAGGGTTACAGGGTCCCGGCCAGTGTCAGTACATCGGTACTAAAAGATAAAGACGGTCAGATCATCGGCGGGGTTGAAATATTCAGAGATCTGTCTGCCATGGAAACGCTCCGCAAAGAGATCAGCAACCAATACCGCTTTGAAGACATCATCAGCAAGAACCATGAGATTCAGGGGATCTTTGACATCCTGCCGGATATCGCGACCAGCGGCAGCACGGTTCTTATCGAGGGACCCAGTGGCGCCGGCAAAGAACTGTTCGCCCGGGCGATTCACAGCGTGAGCGGGAATAAAGGGGAATTTGTGGCCGTCAGCTGTGCGGCGCTGCCTGATACGCTTTTGGAATCTGAACTTTTTGGTTACAAAAAAGGCGCCTTCAGCGAGGCCAAAAAGGATAAGCCCGGTCGCTTTGCCCGGGCCAAAGACGGAACCATTTTTTTAGATGAGATTGGTGACATCTCTTCCGCACTGCAGGTCAAGCTGCTGAGAGTATTGCAGGAGCGGGAATATGAGCCTTTAGGGGCGACCGTAACCGCCAAAACCAATGCGCGTGTCATTGCAGCCACCAACCGAACTTTATCTGAACTGGTCGCGCGCGGATCATTTCGAGAAGATCTCTTTTATCGTCTGAATGTTGTCAAAATTGAACTCCCGCCACTTATTCGACGCCGTGAGGACATCCCCCTGCTGGTTAAGAATTTCATTCAAAAATTTAATGCCCTAAAAGACCGGGAGATAACGGACATTTCTGAAACGGCGCTCGGTATCCTGATGCAGCATGATTTTCCGGGAAACATCCGGGAGTTGGAAAACATTATCGAATATGCCTTTGTGCTGTGCCGTGGCAATTTGATCAAAACCAAGCATCTTTCGCGGGAGATTCTAAACGGTGTGAAAAATCGCCCGGATGCGGCAATCCACCCTGCCCCGTCCCACCTTGATGCGGCCGAGCAAAAGGCAATTGTCGAAGCATTGCAGCGCTACAACAACCACAGGGGAAAAACTGCGGCGTTTCTGGGCATCAACAAATCAACTCTGTGGCGTAAGATGAAAAAGTACGGGATTGAATGAAACCGGTCAATACCGCCCAAAGGCTGCCTAATGTATCGTCAAAGAAAGCCGTTGGTCCGGTAATTTCCATTCAATAAATCTCAAATTGCAAGCACCAAATAACAAATAAATTTCAAAATCCAAAATTCAATGACCAAAACCGCTGATATTTTAAATTTTGGGTCATTGGGATTTGGTTATTGGTGCTTGGATTTTTCATCGATCAGATAGTAACGTGCTTAAACTTCGGATGCCTTCGGATGTTCCGGACGCCAACTGGGTCCTGCAATCACCGCATGACAGGCTACCTGAACACCACTGTCCAGGGTTACCAGTTCCGGGCGCACCTCGCGACAATAGGCCGCCGCCAATGGACAACGGGGATGGAAAGGACAACCGCTGGGCGGATCAATGGGATTGGGTATTTCTCCGGCAACGGGCCCCCTTTTTTTTCCGGTCATTTCCACATCCGGGATGGTTTCCAGCAGCATTTGCGTATAGGGATGAAGGGGATGGTCAAAGATATCGTCCACCGGGGCGACTTCACAGAGACGACCCAGGTACATCACACCGATGTTGTTGGCCATGTGACGCACCACGGCCAGATCATGGGAAATGAATAAATAGGTCAGATCGAATTTTTTCTGCAGGCCTTTCATCAAATTTAATATCTGAGCCTGGACCGATACATCCAGGGCCGAAGTCGGTTCATCACAGACGATAAACTCAGGTTCGCTGGCCAGCGCCCTGGCAATGGAGATGCGCTGACGCTGTCCGCCCGAGAATTCATGGGGGTATTTTTCACCGTCAGCCGCTGAAAGACCGACCTGGGTCAGCAATTCCTGCGTGCGTTGTGTAATCGCCCGGGCGCCTTTCAGCAGACCAAAGGCCCGGATGGGCTCACTGACAATGGCCGACACCCGCCAGCGCGGATTCAGGCTGGCATAAGGGTCTTGAAAAATCATGGCCATGCGCCGGCGCAGCTGCTCCATCCGGGACCGGTTGGTAACGGTGGCCACGTCGACGCCTTCAAACTCGATTTTACCGGCCGTCGGGAGATGCAGGCCCACCACCAGATTGGCCACGGTTGATTTGCCGCAGCCCGACTCACCCACCAGGGCAAAGGTCTGTCCCTTCAGGATTTCAAAATCAATGCCGCTGACCGCTTTCAAAATCATGCGGGGTTTGCCTTCCAGCAGCCGGTTGAGCAGAGGCTTTGAGACATCAAAATAGCGTTTCAGTCCGCTGACACGCAGCAGGGGGAAACTCTTGCTTTTCAACTGCACTTCGGATGTCAATTTAGTTCTCATTTTCATACCCCAATTGGTTTATAGACCAATCTGGAGTTATTAGTTATGCGTTATTAGTTTAATAGGAATTGAATCTATTTTTATATCTCGTTGATCCCATAATTTTAGGATGAAGTTGTCGTCGAAATCCAATAGCCAATGACAAATAACAATTAACTCCTAATTGAGTTTTCTCTCAATTAGGGCCGTAAAGCCAGCAGGCGGCTTTTGTCGGACCGGTGTCCAATAAATCCGGGCGTTCGTTGCGGCAGCGATCAAAGGCGTGCGGGCAGCGAGGATTAAAGGGGCAACCCGCTGGAATTTCCGTCAGGCGCGGCATGGCGCCATCGATCTGGATAAGTTTTTCGGTCCGTTGATGCAATGAGGGTATCGAACCCATTAATCCCTGGGAATAAGGATGCCTGGGGCTTTTGACAACATCCCGCACATTGCCGATCTCCACCAGCCTTCCGGCATACATCACTGCCACACGATCTGAAATTTCGGCAATAACACCCATGTCGTGGGTGATCAGGATAACGGCCGTATCGTAGTCGGCGCAAAGCCGCTTTAACAGGGCGATAATCTGAGCCTGGATGGATACATCCAGTGCGGTGGTGGGCTCATCGGCGATAATCAGGCTGGGATTGGCGCACAGGGCCAGGGCAATGACCACCCGCTGGCGCATGCCGCCTGAAAATTGATGGGGGTAATGGTCGATCCGTTTTTCGGCCGCCGGGATGCCGACTTCGTCCAATAGCTTAATGGCATGTTGACGCGCCTGCTGGGAAGTCAAATCTAAATGGGTCAATATGGTTTCCGTCAGCTGTTTGCCGATGGTGTACAGGGGGTTTAAGCTGGTCAGGGGGTCCTGAAAGATCATGCCGATTTTTTTGCCGCGCAATCGCCGCATTTCATGGTACGGCAGTCGATCGATGCGCCGGCCGTTCAAATAAATCTGCCCCTCACCAATGCGACCGGGCGGCTCCAGCAGACCGATAATGGCCTGGCCGGTGAGGGATTTGCCCGCTCCGGACTCCCCCACAATTCCAAATACCTCGCCGGGCATGACATTAAACGATATATCGTCTACCGCCACCAGGATCCCGCGTCGGGTATCAAATTCGATTCGGAGATGTTCAACTTTCAGTATCGGTTCGGTCATTATCGTAAAACGTTCATAGGTTAAAGGATAAAGGTCAAAGGTTAAAGGTTTCAGGTTTCAGTGTTCAGGTGTCAGACGATAGGAGGACGGAAGTCAGATTTCAGAGGACAGACAACTGAATTTGAAACTTTCAAACTATCCTCCATTCTGATGCGTTGCTATTCTGTCCAGAATCCATAACCTTGAACGTTGAACCCTGAACCTCTGAACCTTCATTACCGCAACTTGGGATTCAGTGCATCACGCATCCAGTCCCCGAGAAGGTTGACGGCCAGGACCAGGACTGCCAGAGCAATACCTGGAAAAATAACCATCCACCATTCGCCGGCAAACAGAAAATCCTGGCCGATGCGAATCAGCGTTCCCAGTGATGGTCTTGTCGGGGGAGCGCCCACACCGAGAAAAGACAGCGTCGCTTCGGTGAGAATCGCGATGGCCAACCCGATAGTTGCAATGACCAGCACCGGGCCCATCACATTGGGCAGCACATGCCGGAACATAATGGTGGCCCGGCTGCGCCCGATGACCCGCGCAGCCTGGACATACTCCTTATTTTTTTCCACCATGGTGGATCCCCGCACTGTGCGTGCAAAGTGAACCCAGTTGGAAACACCGATCGCAAGGATAAGCACCCAGACGGCCAATTCGTCATGGCGTTCATTGGGCAGCAGGCTGCGGACAACGCCGTTGATCAGCAATGCAATCAGGATGGCCGGAAAACTGATCTGCACATCAGCAATTCGCATGATAAAGGCTTCGACCGCCCCGCCAACGTAGCCGGAAACCAGACCGAGGGTTATCCCGATAATCATCGCCAGCAACATGGAGGCGAATCCCACGAAAATAGAGATTCTGGAGCCATACAGGATGCTTGAAAAAATATCCCGGCCCTGGTCGTCGGTCCCGAGCAGAAATTTTGACGTTCCGTCTTCAAACCAGGCCGGCGGCGTGGAGGCGTCCATCAGATCAAGGGATGCCGGATCAAAAGGTGTATGCGGTGCGATCAAAGGGGCAGCAATCGCGGAAAACATCAATGCGACAGTCACGCAGGCGGCGATCACGGTGACTTTGGATTTTTTAAAACTGTACCAGATGTCACTGTCAAAAAATCGATGGGAAGTATCTTGAATGCGCGCTGTAAGTTTCATATTCTTAACCCGCTGCGACGGTCCTGTCAAATCTCAACCGTGGATCCACCACATGATACAGAAGGTCGACGATCAGGTTGATCACCACAAAGAAAAAGGCAATCAAAATGAGATAGGTGGACATTATCGGGATATCCGCAAACTCAATTGCCTGCAGAAACAGCAGCCCCATGCCGGGCCATTGGAATACGGTTTCCGTGATGATGGCAAATGCGATAATCGAGCCGATTTGAAGCCCGGTGATGGTAATAACCGGAACCAGCGTGTTTTTCAAGGCATGGCCAAAGTTGACTGCGCGATCGGTCAGACCGCGGGCCCGCGCAAACTTGATATAATCGGTTCGCAGCACCTCCATCATTTCGGATCGCACCAGCCGCATGATCAATGTCAGCTGGAACATGCCCAGGGTGAAGGCCGGCATGATTAGGGCTTTCAATCCGCTTGTCGTCAAAAGGCCGGTCGACCACCAGCCTATTTGGATCACCTCTCCGCGGCCGAAGGTCGGCAGCCAGCCCAGGATGACGCCGAAAAACAGAATTAATAAGATTCCGATCAAAAAAGTCGGTAAGGCAATTCCGATGAGCGATATCGTTTGGAAGACTTTGCTGAGAAACCGGTCCGGATACAGCCCGGTGTAAACGCCCATGGGAATTCCCACGACCAAGGAAAACAGGGCCGCGATCAAACTTAATTCCAGCGTGGCCGGCAGCCGTTCAGCAAACAGTTCGTTAACGGGGCGGCCAAGGCGGTATGAGATGCCGAATTTTCCCTGGAGCGTGTTCCAGGCAAAGCGGGCAAACTGGACGATGACCGGGTCGTTAAGGCCCAGTTCTTCGCGCATCCGCTCCATGTCGGCAATGCTGGTATCCTGGCCGACCATCTGGGAAACGGGATCGCCCACATAGCGAAACAATGTGAAAGCTACCAGTGCGACCACAAGCATGACGATAATCGACTGGAATAAGCGGCGGATGATTAGTGCGATCATGGGTTCCCTAAAATATGATTGAGATTGTCCCAATTAGGTGGATATATATTATACCGTGGGTTCTCCGGAGAAATGCCTAAAGTGCCTAAAATTAATGATGTCAGTCTATCTTATTTTTGGATCCCGGTTAGGAAAATTGGGAATTAGATTATTCCGGCGTGACAATATGGTCTATTAAAATAGACATAATTCCTCTCGACTGATCAACCATTTAACAAATTAACCAGTCAAATAATTTTAAGTAAAAAGCCCGGGATCGGGCCCGAGTGGGCCGGATTCCGGGCTTGTTGATTCATGCCTAACTATTCAATGATCACGTGACGCCATTTAAACTCATTGTCGGGACGCTGTTTGAGCTGCACTTTGTTGCTGACGCCCCAGGCCAGGGCCTGCTGGTGCAGGGGAATGTACGCAACATCATTGATGGTCATGGTCCAGGCTTGTTCGATCATCGCGTCGCGCTTGGCCTGATCGGTTTCGCTGTTGATTTTGGCGGTCAGCTTATCCACTTCGGGGTTGCAGTAGCCACCCAGATTAAATTTGCCTGCTCCGCTTTCTTCGGGGCAGTGATGCAGAAATTGAAGCACATTGTACGAGTCGAAGCTGCTTGGGGTCCAGCCCAGCATGTAGAAACTGGTATCAAGTTTGGGGGCCAGTATTTTGCCGAAATATATGGCTTTGGGTTGAGCCAGCAGGTTGACTTTGATCCCGACTTTTGCCAGCATGGAAACCGCGGCCAGGCAAATTTGCTCGTCATTGACATAGCGATTGTTGGGACAATCCATGTCGACTTCAAACCCGTCCGGGTAACCGGCTTCGGCCAGCAGTTTTTTGGAGGCGGCCGGATCATATTCAAGCCTTTTGAACTTCGGGTTGCCGCCGCCGTGCACGCCCGGCGCGATCATCATGGCAGACGGTTCCGACAAGCCGCGCATGACTTTCTTTTTGATGGCTTCAATATCGATGGCCTGGTAAAAGGCCTGACGTACGCGCTTGTCTTTGAACGGATTTTTGCCTTTGATATTGGAATACAGCAACTCATCGCGGAACTGGTCCATTCCCAGAAAGATCGTCCGCAATTCCGGTCCGACCAGCATACGGGTGGCGGCATTGTCATCGACGCGCTTCATATCCTGCACCGGAATCGGGTAGGCCATGTCGACCTGACCGGACAGCAGGGCCGCAACCCGCGTGGCGTCATTGCCGATCGGGGTGAAGACGACTTCCGTGACGTTATGTATTTTATTTTTATTGTCCCACCAGTCCGGATTGACTTTGCAGACGGTTTTGACGCCCGGCTCCTGACTGACCAGGATGAAAGGTCCGGTGCCGTTGGCATGGCGGGTGGCATAATTTTCCTTTTCCTTGGTGGCCGATTGCGGCAGGACCGCGTTGTGTTTTTCGGTCCAGCTTTTGGACATGATGTACCAGGTGGACCATTCATTGGGCAGAATCGGATTGGGCGCCTCGGTGATAAAATCCACCGTATAGTCATCGACCTTGACGACTTTGGTGTCGGCGGAAATCCTGACCCTTAAGTCTGAATCGGGATGGCGCACGCGTTCGGCGGAAAAAACGACGTCATCGGCGGTAAACGGGCTGCCGTCGTGAAATGTGACGCCTTTGCGCAGGTAAAAGCGCCAGCGGGTCGGCTCCATCACTTCCCAGCGCTCGGCCAGCGCCGGTTCGATTTCCAGGTTGGGTCCGCGGCGGATCAACCCCTCATAAATATTGCCCTGAAACCCCAGGTGGAATGTTTCGTTCAAGTTATAGGGATCAAGGGAATCGAGAGTACCTTGAAAGGTGAATCTGAGCGTTTTAGCTCCGGCGGGTAAAACCAATACAACCGTCAACAGTAGAATTAAGAACAGAGTTTTCTTACGCATTGATATTCCTCCTTTTAATTTGTAAATTTGCCGCTTTTGACCTCCGCAAACAGGAGTATTATGCCATTGACTAAACAAAGATTTGAGGAAATCCGGAAGGCACAGCTTTCGGTAAAATCCCGCCTGAACCGGATGCAGCATGGCGCTGAGATTATCGGCAGTTGGGCTGCAATACGGCTATGGCCCGAACCGGCCACGGAAAGCTGCTGTTAACCTTAAAGTTAATAGAAAAATTCACCGGGTGTGTCAAGTGAAATTAGGAATATCATTGCCGGTGGGGCGCAAGAGAAAAAAAATCTTTGAGGCCGTGAAAAATTTTTACGATTACCGCGCCAAGCTCAGGCAAAAGTGCTTCACTAAAACTAAAGCAATAAGTGAAAACGCAAAGCGTGGGGACGATCGTTAATGGAATGGTATACGACCAGTGTGCAAATTTAATCTGATCGTTGATATACATCGATACGACAGCGGTGAGCGGCATTCCCCAGAACAGGATCTTGACGATGATACTCTGGGGAAGATATAAAAACCGTGTAATATGTGATACCTGGCATATCGCGCTGATGATCAGGCAGATGATAAATGAGGTGAATGTCGTATCGATGGAAACCTCGAAAAGATCGCTGCCCATGATTTTTGAGACCATATTCATTGCGGCGGGATGCAGCGTTATGAATTTTTGACCGCTGTAGGTCATGCCGAAAATGTGCCAGAGGATATTGTAAAAATATAACACGATTAAGCTTAATACCGCGGTGCTGATCAAAAGCAGAACTGCCCGGATTGATATCTCCAAAACCTCACGGGAATAGTTACGGCAGATTTTTTTCAGTCTGATTAGCCTCGTGTCTTGTTGATTATATGTCATTGTCGGTGCCGTGTGGCCTCTTCTTGTCGATTGAAGATTGAAATTCCCTGTGATTCACGCTGCGGTCTTCAATATTCAATTATTCAAACCGCCTCAAGTCTCTGGCAGCAGGATATTAGAACAAACCCGATAATGGCAGAAGGGTGATTAAGGTTATATATCGGTCCGGATCACCAAAAACTTGAGCAAGATGAACCCGATCCAAAGCATGTTCTCCCGTTTCTAATGGGGGTTAGGAGGATTTTGGGGAAATTGGCGCTCGAAATTTTCTCACTTCAAGGATTCGTCTGGAATGAGACATTCTAATTTTGTGGTCGGTTTTTCGCAGTACTCTCTGTTACAGGCGGCCTTCTTCGACGCCATGACAGGCCACCTGCGCGCCGGAATCCAGACGCAGCAGGTCAGGGATTTCCCGGCTACAGCGCTCATTGGCGTAGAGACAACGGCCGTGGAATACGCAGCCGGTGGGAAGGTCGATGGGAGTGGGGATCTCGCCTCTTAATTTAATGTGCTTCGCTTTTTGATGTCCGAGCTCCGGGATCGCACTTAACAGGGCCCGGGTGTAGGGGTGGCGCGGTGAGCCGAAAAGCACTTTGGTCGGGGCCAATTCACAAATCCTACCCAGGTACATGACCGCCACACGGCTGCTGATATGCTCAACAACAGACAGGTCATGGGTTATAAACATGTACGTCAGTCCGCGTTCTTCCTGGGCTTCCATGAGCAGGTTGAGGATCTGGGCCTGGATGGACACATCCAGGGCCGAAACCGGTTCATCGGCCACAATAAATTCCGGGTCGACCATCAGCGCCCGGGCAATGCTGATCCGTTGCCGCTGACCGCCCGAGAACTCGTGCGGGTAACGATTGGCCCAGCTCGGTTCCACCCCGACCTGCTGCATGACCTCGGCCACCTTGTCCTCAATTTCCCGGGATGTGATGGATTTAAAATGGAAAGTGATTGGTTCCTCCAGGGTCTTTTTGACTGTCATGCGGGGATTCAGCGAGGCGTAGGGATCCTGGAAAATCATTTGCATTTTCTTCCGGAAGGGAAGCATTCGCTGGGAATTCAAATTGTCAATTCGTTTGTCTTTATAATATATTTCGCCGCTGTTGGGCGGATATAGTCCCAGCACGGTCCTTGCCAGGGTTGACTTTCCGCAACCGCTTTCGCCGACAATTCCTAACGTTTCGCGCGGATTGATCCAAAGACTGACATCATTTAATGCTTTAACCGTGGTCCGCCGGCGAACCAGACGCTTGTTTTCTATTGATAGCTGATCCAGTATTCCACCGGAAATATCAAAATGCTTTACAAGATTTTTGATGGTTAATAATCTGTGGTCGTTTTGCATGGCATATTTGTGTTGGTGATTGTCGATCGGCTTGAATTTAAATTCCAGAAACCTTGAACCCTTAACCTTTGAACCTTTGCTATTTAACCATATGACATGCAGCCATGCTGTCATAATCCTTTTTGCTGAGAAGGGCCGGCACTTGCATCCGGCATATCGTGCCGCTGATATTGCAGCGGGGATGAAAAGCACATCCCGGTGGGATGTCGGTTAAAGTCGGCATCATCCCGGGGATTTGATTTAAACGCGATCCGGGTTGAAGACTGCCGGGGAGTGCTTTGATCAGTCCTTTAGTATACGGATGAGCCGGATTATTAATAACCGACTGGGTGGATCCGATTTCCACGATTTTTCCGGCATACATCACCGCAATTTTTTCAGTTACCTGGGATACCACGGCCAGATCATGCGTAATCAAAATTAAGCCCATATCGACGGATTGGCATAACTCCTGAAGTAGATCCATGATTTCGGCCTGGATCGTGACATCCAGTGCGGTTGTCGGTTCGTCGGCAATGATTAACACCGGATTGGTCAGCAGCGCGATGGCGACCACGATTCGCTGCCGCATGCCGCCGGAGAGCTCGTGGGGATACTGGTGTAACCTTTTCGCCGGTGACGGGATATGGACGGTGTGCAATTTTTCCAGTGCAATAGCAGTGGCTTCTTTTTTGCTCACTTTATGATGTGCCAGAACCGTTTCGACCATCTGGGTGCTGATGGTGAGCACCGGGTTCAAGGTCATCATGGGATCCTGGAAAATCATGCCGATTCGGTTTCCGCGAATCCGGCGCATTTCGTCTTCGGGCAGTCGATTTAATTCCCGATCTTCGAACAGGATTTTGCCGGCGGAAATGTATCCGGGCTTGCTTAAAAGATTGATGATCGCAAAACCGGTCACTGATTTTCCGGCACCGCTTTCGCCAACGATACCCAGTCGTTCGCCTTTGTCGAGCGTAAAGTTGACACCGTTGATGGCCGTCAAATCACCGAATCTCAGGGCAAATTTAACTTCCAGATCAATAACTTCGAGTAGATGGGGCAT
>Ga0210062_1000179_pt1 | contig 19432 bp, 16 predicted proteins | sample Muzzi_CordA_D2_FD_185528 | JGI IMG/M metagenome (GOLD analysis project Ga0210062, IMG submission 185528) | Wetland microbial communities from San Francisco Bay, California, USA, that impact long-term carbon sequestration - Muzzi_CordA_D2 (SPAdes) | ecosystem: Environmental > Aquatic > Marine >...
GTCGTTTATTTTCCGGCCTGCATCAACCGCGGTATGGGGCCGGCCGGCGGCACACAGGAATTGTCGTTGACCCGGGTGACCGAAGCGCTGCTCAAAAAAGCCGGTTACAGCATCCTTTATCCGGCCGCTACGGATAAGCTATGCTGCGGGATGCCTTTTGCCAGCAAGGGAATCACGGAAACCGCTGAAGAAAAGGCCCGTGAGCTTGGCGATGCCCTGCTGAGGGCATCCGAGAACGGCCGCATTCCGATCCTGTGCGACATGAGCCCCTGCCTGCACCACATGAAAGAAACCCTGGATTCGCGACTGCAGCTGTTTGAGCCGATCGAATTCAGCCTGAAGTTCCTCGCGGACAGGCTCGAATTCGAAAAAGTTCCGGAAGCCATTGCCATCCACACGGTTTGCAGCGCCAAAAAAATGGGGCTCGAGGCCGATTTCCAACGGTTGGCCGAGATGTGTGCCGATACGGTCATCACACCGGATGTCATCTGCTGCGGATTTGCCGGCGACCGGGGCTTTAACGAGCCTGAACTGAACGCTTTCGGACTGCGACGCCTCAAACCGCAACTCTCAGCCGCAGTTCGGGCCGGGTATTCCACCAGCCGCACCTGCGAAATCGGCCTGACCTCCCATAGCGGAATTGACTACCAGTCTATTTTGTATCTGGTCGATCGCTGCACCCGGCCGAAGTAATAATTTTCTGTTGTATTTCATCTTCATTTAGGTTTATATCAAGTAGTTACCATAATATATTTTGGTCATGGCACTCATTTCTTCAGAATCTTAACGAATCGTTCGTTAATCTATCAATTAAATCTTAGAATTTTCAAATTTATTGAAAAATTCCGAGGGTTAGTTTGTTTTTGGACCGCCTTCATTGGTGCCAAATACAAATCAGGAACGCTGAGTATGAAAGCCCAATGATTTAGAGTCTTAGTTATAAAAAGCAGGAAAGGAGAGGAAAATTGGGCCTGAAAAATTATAAAATTTTGGTGGGGATAGGGCTGCTTGTTTTTTTATTGACCGCAACGGCCTGGCCGCAGAAATTGACCAAGATCAAATCCGGCAAGAAGCAGGCGAATGTACAGACCGAAGAAAACATCACGCTGCCGAAGCCGCTGAGTGCTGAAAATGTCGACCACATCCTGGCCGGCCTCAGTGACGAGCAGGTACGGCGCTTATTGCTCGAAGAGCTCAAGGCGCAGGCCCTGCAGGAAGCCCAGGCGACGGCCGGCCAGACCAAACCGACGGGGATCGCCGGTTTCATCGATAAGATCAAAAACTTGACCGCTTTGCTGCAATCCCGCATTGAATTTATTCGCTCCGGCGGCAGCGCTGCGCGACAACAGGCCGGGGGCATATTTGCCTTTTTGGGCATGGGAGAACGCGGAACAAAAACAGTGACCCAGGTCATTGTCAGTGTTGCTGCCGTGTTGGCCGGTGCTTTGCTGATCGAATGGTTGTTTGTGCTTTACACCGCAGCTGCGCGGCGGCGCCTAAATTCAAGCGAACCTTCTAAATGGACTACCAAAATCGGAACCCTGGGCTCGCGGGCTTTGCTGGATTTTGCGGCCATCATCATTTTTATTGTCGCGGCGCTGGCTATTTTTTTCCTTTTCCTGGACCGCACCGCCGGCCAGCGCGTTCTTCTGGCCGCTTACCTGGCAGGCCTGGCATTCTTCCAGGGCGCTTACCTGGTATTGCGATTTTTCCTGGCCCCGCGCGCCCCGGCGCTGCGGTTTCTGCCGTTCAGCGACGACACCGCCTTGTATCTTCACTACTGGCTCCTGGCGCTGACATTTGTTATCTGCTTCAGCAATGTGACCAAAGGTGTGATTGGCCTGGCGGGCGCCACCGAGCTGACGCAGCTCAAGTTCGGTACGTTGTTCGGTTTGATCGCGGCCGGTATGATCATCTGGATGATTCTGCAGAAGCGCAAGGAAGGGGCCGCCGCATTCAGCCGGGGGCTGCCGGAAACCAGCCTGCGTTATCGATTGGCTCAGAAGTGGCATCACTTTGCTGTGGTTGCGGTTTTATTGTTGTTGGCGGCGGGCATCGGCGCCGGGATTCTGGGAACCGCCTCGAACCAGGCAGTCCTGACGCTGCTCATGATACCGCTATACTTTATGCTGGACTGGATCCTGCGCCTGATGCTGGAAGCGGCTTTAGGCATCGTGGCGCAGCCCCAGGATCAGCCCGTTCCCGCTGAGGAGACATCTGGCGAACCGGAAGATGAGGTTGAGGCTGAAGCCGTCGGGCAGCCGGCCGGCGAAACCTCAAAGGATAAGGCAGCCACCGGCGGGCACCTGGACCTCAACCGGATGAAAGGTCCGCTGCGTACCGCCATGCGTCTGGCCCTGGCGGTGCTGATGTTTTTCTGGATTCTAAACATCTGGAACATTGATCTCCCGATCGGTGAGGCGGTGGTCAAGACGCTCATAAAAATCCTGGTGGTCGTGCTGGTCTGCTACGTCGCCTGGGGCCTGATCAACGCCGCCATCTCGCGTCGGATGCGCAAGGAGATGCCGGATGACGAATCCGATGATGAAAAGGAAGAGGGCGGCGCCGGCGGCTCGCGCATCGCAACCCTGCTGCTGCTGCTGCGCAAGTTCATGCTGGTGGTTATCATCGTCATGGCCAGCCTGATTGTTTTAGCGGCCCTGGGGGTGAACATCGGCCCCTTGATTGCCGGCGCCGGTGTCTTCGGCCTGGCGATCGGCTTCGGCGCCCAGACTTTGGTCAAGGATATTATCTCGGGCGTATTCTTTCTGATGGACGATGCCTTCCGGGTCGGCGACTATCTGGAGTGTGGCGGCACCAAGGGAATGGTGGAGCACATTTCGCTGCGCTCCCTCAGGCTGCGCAACCCGCGGGGCATGGTCAATTTCATCCCCTTCGGAGACATCAAACTGGTGACCAATCTCAGTCGCGACTACGTCATCATGAAGCTGGATTTTCGGGTGCGCTACGATGCTGATGTTGAAAAAATACGCAAAATCATCAAGAAAAAAGTCTACAACCCCATCATGGATGACCCCGATCTGGGGCCCAAGCTGCTTGAGCCGATCAAGTCCCAGGGCGTGCGGGAGATGGGCGACTCGGCCATGGTCATGCGGGTCAAATACAAAACCAAGCCCGGCGACCAGTTTGCCATCCGCAAAGAGGTCTACCGGCTGATGCAGGAAGCGTTCAGGCAAGCGGGCATCGAATTTGCCCACCGCAATGTGACCGTGTACATGCCGCCGGAGACCGGCGGCGAGACCAGCGCACCGGCGTCTGAAGACCCGCAAAGCGATGGAGAGGCAAACAGTGAAATTCAGCGCCAGGCCGCTGCGGCGGCAGCATTGGCGACCATTCAGGCCGAAGAGGAAGCGAATGCCAAGAAGAAATCTGAAAAGTAGGTGGTCTCTTTAAAGGAGGTATTTATCCGGGAAATTTATTCAAAACTATTTTTATGTCACTCAAAGTTTGTCTATGTTTGCATAATCAATAATTTTGAAAGTTGTGCATAGGATAATTATTCATAAGATTAATTATAAAAATAATTTTTTCTGCCGATATAGAATCATGCTTTTTGAAAGGGAAGTGTATAGCGCTATTTTCCTACCGGACAGATAAACTCACACTTCCTGCAGTATTTTATCGGTGCGTGTGCGCCAGCATTTTTTTTACTTTCGGAAATATCCTTTTCCATTCGCATATTGCAGAGTTCTCTATCATAGGCCCCATCCCTTGCAGGTAGATCAAGAGAAACTGCTATTGATTCAAACGACAGGGCTTTCTCATCCATGGCGCTTTCCGGGCAAACCTTTCTGCAGTAGACTTTACAGTCAGCACAGGGATCAAACCTGACAGGTCCGGTAGGATGGATCTCTGCATCTAAGAAAAGGGCTCTCAGCCGAACCCTTGGCCCGTAGTCTCTGGTCACCAGCATGTTGTTTTTCCCAATACAGCCCAGTCCGGCAAGTACAGCAGCATCCTTGAGAAAAACCCCTCCTTTTTCAACATAATAATGAAGTTTGTTGGAGTTGATTTTTAGATTGTTTTCAATTTGCTGACGGGTATGTTTCATGATATCAATCAGAAGGCGATTGCCGGGAGTACCCTTACCATCCCACCAATCGAGTTTTTGCAGGCTCCGGGGGTGTGCCAGGCCGATCACGAGTAAAGATCTTGCTGTCTTAGGCCAGTTGAACAATTGATCTGCCTTCAGCGTGTCACCATTTTTTATGGTGCCAACTCCCGAATAATTTCCTAACTGAGTGTATATCAAGTGGGAAGCAGACGTTTTCAGCTTTTTTACATTTGCAATACCAGCGAGGGTTGCCCCATTTTGTATGGCGGTCTCAATGATCTGTTTTCCAATCTCCATAAATTTGAACCTTCTTGCATTGCGTTTGAGTTCGATCACTCAATAAACATTCTTGCATTATTATGAAATCGTAAAATATTTAAGCATACTGACAGGATTTTTGATAATTTGCAATGGTTCAGAAATTGATCATATTTGATTGTGATTAAAAATTCAGACAGCACAAATAGAAATACATTCTTTTTTTGACAAATATTATTGATAGGTTTCGTGCCTTCATCAAATCTTTGGAATCCTACTATAATTATGGCACATTTAATTTGGCAATCCTAAAGCTTCCTGACTGAGCATTGAATTTACCCAGGAAATGTAAAACCGGCATCGTATAATCGATTCAGATGCCGGTCTCAAAATATCGCCTTTTTTGTGTGGGTTCTTTCGTTAATACAAAAAATTTCGGCTTTCCAATATTGCACCTGTAAAGTTCCACAACCACAATTCGGGAGGCGGATATGACCTTTTCCCAAAAAGGTCTGTATAGCCTAAACTCGATCTGTTCAATCTGTCTAAAAATGGAGATCATCTAATAATGGATCCACTTTGGATTATCGCCGCATTTGTTTTCGGCACAATCGTCGCAAGAATAGGCCTACCCCCGCTGGTGGGCTATCTGATGGCCGGTTTCGTTCTCAACAGCTTGGGCGTCGAAGGCGGTCAGACCCTCGAGGATATTGCCAATGCCGGCATTACGCTGCTTCTATTTACCATAGGACTGAAACTAAAGATCAAAAGTCTGGTCCGACCAGAGGTGTGGGCCGGCGCCACTATCCATATGCTCCTGACCATGGCGGTGCTCGGAGCCGGAATCTGGTTTCTTGGCGCGGTAGCGATGCCTTACTTCCGCCTACTGGTCTGGAAAAACATGCTTTTGATTGCATTTGCCCTAAGTTTTTCAAGCACTGTCTTTGCGGTGAAAGTCTTCGAGGCCAAAAACGAGATTCCATCGCGTCATGCGGCAACGGCCATCGGCATTTTGATCATACAGGACATCTTTGCCGTGGCTTTTCTGGCGACCTCCAGCGGAAAGATCCCGTCTCCATGGGCTTTGGCCCTGGTTGCGGGGCTGTTGTTTCTCCGTCCTCTGCTGGGCAGATTTCTAGTCCGCTGCGGACACGGCGAATTGCTAATGCTCTTCGGGATTCTGATGACTGTCATCGGCTATAGAAGTTTCGAACTGGTCGGATTGAAGGGCGATCTTGGCGCCCTCGTTTTCGGCATGCTTCTGGCCAACCACCCGAAGGCCCCCGAACTGGCCAACCGCCTGCTCGGCTTCAAGGATTTGCTTCTGATCGGATTCTTCCTAGTCATCGGTCTTTCCGGCAGCCCGACCTGGACCGCACTTGGCATTGCGTTTCTGCTGGTGCTGGCAGTCCCATTCAAGGCGGCGCTATTTTTTGCGATACTTACGCGCTTTAAATTGCGTGCCAGAACAGCCGTCCTGGGCTCTCTAAGCCTGGCTAACTATAGCGAGTTTGGCCTGATCGTGGCCTCCATCGGCGCCGCCAACGGCTGGATCGGTAAGGACTGGCTGATCGTCATGGCCATTTCACTTTCGATCACATTCGTCCTGGCGGCGCCGCTCAATGCCTTCGCCCACAACATCTATGCGCGGTTTTCAGACCTGTTGAAGCGCTTCGAAACCGAAACACGGCTGAAAGTAGACGAGCCGATTCATACCGGTGAAGCCGAGGTGGGCGTCATCGGGATGGGGGGCGTAGGAACGGCGGCTTACGATGAGATGCAGCGCCGGTACGGCGATGTGGTGATTGCCATGGATTTTTCGATGGACACGGTCCAGCAGCATCGGAAATTGGGCAGAAATGTGGTTTACGGAGACGCTGACGACAGCGACTTCTGGGAGCGAGTCGATCTGACGGACAGCCGGATAGTGTTGGTCATGCTTGCCCTTCCTGATCCGCAAACCAGCCGGTTTGCCGTCCGGCAGTTACAAAGATTGGGCTTTCAGGGCCGCATTGCGGCATCAGTACGTTACGAAGATGAGATCGCCGTCCTGCAGGAAGCCGGGATCGATGCAGCCTACAGCCTGTATGAAGAGGCTGGCGTGGGCTTTGCCGATCACGTCTGCTCCGAGCTTGGCTATTGCCGGCTATCTCAGAAGGGAACAAAGCCTTGAGGCCATTAAAGAAATTATATGAAAAAGTTAAGATTTTCCCGGACAGGTAGAGGATTTCGCTAAGCGTCATCCCTGGCCCCTGTTAGTGGTCGGGGGGAGCTTTATCTTTTAAGAGTCACCAAAAAATCAAGGCGGTCGTAAATGCCTGATCGCCCGTTTTGTTTTTAAACAGATTATGTTTATTTGAAAGTATCTACACCGATAAATATTGCCGATAGCCCTCGGTTAATATCAGCATCATATAACAAAACACTTCTTACAAAAGCCCGGTCAGTGAGCAACTGTATATTGCATACTCAAGCTTTTCCAAGAGGGCCAGCTTCATATTGGTGGAACACTAAATGGCCTCATTTGACATCAGCCTGTTTAACCTTATTTTTCAATTTATGATAATTTTTGATAAATTACTGTTTTAAATTATAAATCTAAGCGCACTGTCCAACCCATTCCAAATTCAATCCTTGCTCGACCGAAGTGCGTAAAGCCACCGGCCCCGCTGTGGCTGGCAGCGGGATAGCCGGGTGGCCCCTAACAAGGTTAACCGGCTTTTTTTGTGCCCTTGGAAGGAGGTCGCAATGAAATTCATAGATTACTTCAAGGTTGCGTTTGCCACGACCTACAATATCATTTTAAATGCGCTAACCCTGGGGCGTTATATCTGGCTCGAAGGAAGGGTTCGCAATGACGTCTTTAGAAATTGGGCCAGGCGTTTTCGCTATCGCCCCAAGAATTTTGTCCAGCCCGCCAGCGAGAAGGAAATCGTCGAGCTTGTGAAAAATTCCAAAAGCCTGCGGGTCTTTGGTTCGGGACACTCCTTTAACGGCGGGGTGCTGGTTGATGAAACCCTGGTATCACTTGACAATTACAGCGGTGTGGTCTGGAAAGATCCGGCAAAAAAACAGCTGGCCGTCAAAGCCGGCACGCGGGTTCGAGATGTGGTTCAAGAGTTGTTGGACAACGGCCTGGCCTTTGCCGCCCAGCCCTCCCATGACGCCCAAAGCATTGCCGGCATATTGTCCACCGACGTGCACGGGACCGGCAGAGATTGGGGCTTTGTGAGCGAATCCGTCGTCAGGCTCAAGCTCATCGACGGCCAGGGGGAGATCCTGGAATGCGAGCCGGGAGATGACCTGTTCAAAGCCGCCGTCGGCGGCATCGGGGCGGTCGGCATTATCCTGGAAGTGGTTCTGCAGGGCGTTGAGCGGTTTAACGTCGAGCAGAAGGTCGAGATTTCGGACCTGACTTACGTTGAGAACAACCTCGAGCGGCTTCTACAGGAAAACGAGCACTTCAGCCTGTATCTGTTCCCCTTTACCGAAAAATGCCAGATTAACACCTGGAACCGCACGGACCAGGACAAGTCGATCCTGGGGACGGTGCGGGAGTTTATCGCGATCTCAATCGATGCACTTATGGCGGCATGGTTTGGCAATTTCGTAGCCTACACGAAACTTTTGCCGGCCGTATCCACTTTGGCGCATGGATTAAAAAAAGGAACCGATCTCGTACTGGAAAGCAACGAAGCTTACAACCGCACCATATACCACCTGCACCAGGAGTTGGAGTTTACCGTGCCGTTTGAAAGCACCTTCGAGATGGCCCGGCGCTTCATCGGACTGTATGAAGAAATGTACCCCGCGGGGTTGCCCTACACAATTTTCGAAGTTCGATTTACACCGGGCGGTCATGACCGGACCCTGATCGGGGCCGGTCGCGAACGTCGCTCAACCTGGATCGACCTGGTCAGCAATGATTCGGAGGGATTCGAGCAATATTATGCTGCGGCCGAGGAGGTGATAAAATCAATCGGGGCGCGACCCCACCTGGGCAAGTACTGCGAGAACCTATCCGGCCATGATCTGGAGCGACTGCACGGGGAACACTTTGCCAGGTTCCGGCAACTGGTAGCGCAGCATGATCCGGCGGGCAAGTTTGCCAACGATTTTACGCGCCGACTTTTTGCATCCGAAGCCCAGCGGAAGGATGTGAAGGGGGTTGAGCAAGCGGCATAACCTGCAAGTTGTGTGTAGTCAGTTGTGGGTTGTGGTTTGTCAGTTGTTGAAATAAGACTATAAATTTTTCTCATTTGGAGAATGTTTTGGTCATTGAATATTGTAATTTGAGATTTAATTGTTATTTGATGCTTGAGATTTGGGATTTCATGCCCTCTGGTTTATCTGAATTAAATGTTACTTTGACATTACTCTGAGGATTAAAACGGCCGGCTTGACACCCCTTTCTTTTTTTGCCATATCTAAACTTAATTGAACTGGTTGCATAGTTGACTGGTTGATAATGGATGATGGTTTTAAACCATCTTCAGTAGTTTCCTGAAGTTTCATAGTCACTAATACCTTGAATATTTTAGGAGATTGGCCATGTCTGCTTATCCTCACATCCTCGGTGTCGATATCGGTTCGGTATCCCTCACGGTGGCCGCCTTAAATTTCCGCCAAGAAATCATCCAGAGCGCTTATGAATTTCATCATGGAAATACGGCGCAAAAGCTCAGGGAAATCCTTAACCAATTCGAGCTCAAGGCAGTTGGCGGCATTGCGGCGACCGCCGATACGCCCTCTATTCTGAAAGCAACGCAGCGCTATGACAGCCGGGTCGCTGTGATGCGGGCTGCCGTTTGCCGTCATGATCTAATCGGATCCATTCTGATGGTGGGGGGCGAAAAATTCGGTTTGATACGCCTGGATGAACGCGGCAATTATCTCGGCTTTAAATCCAACACCGGGTGTGCGGCAGGAACCGGCAGCTTTCTGGATCAGCAGGCCCAAAGATTAAACCTCAGCGGAGCCGCCGAGCTCCCCCTCTCCCCCATCTCTTTATTCCGCCTCCGTATTCAGACTATCCCCAACTTGTTAATTCCAGTTTGCCGAATCTCTCGTTCAAAAGTTCGATGTATTGAGTCTTCATGGAATCAGATAAAAAGCATTTTTGAATAAGTTCTATCCACGTGGGAAACACATTTATGATGCGATTAACCGTCTGCTCAATGGATTTTTGCGTTAACTCAAGACGCTCTTTAGCAAAATATACGAAGAAGTCATCTTTCTTCAACTTATTTTTTTTGCCGCGGAGTGGAAGTGCGAGTTCTTCCTGGGAGTTTAAAATGATCGTCGAATTTAATAGATCATAAGACGGGGAAAGTTCTACTTTCAAATCCCGCCGGATTACCGAAAAATTCTTTAAATGCATATCTTCATTTCCAACAAGGTAATTAAAAAGTGTTAGGTTGAAAAGTTTTAATTTTTCAATTGCCGGAAATGTGCAGAACTGCTCAACCAGTGAAATAATCTGCTCCATGGACGAATCATATTTGGTTTCTCGATCCCTTCCAGAAAGCTGAGCGAAATCTTCAACAGCTATTTTTTTATTTCTGCCCACTCGATCAAAGCGGCGGATGAAATAGGTCATGGTTTTATCTTTGGAATACACCAAACCATGCAAGGGGACATCTATTCCGATACATTCAGCCAACCGCATGGTCACATCTTCATTTTCCGGAACTTCCCTGTAGTTCTTTGTCTGCGGTTTGAAAATATAACGGCCGCCCGTGTCCACGATTTCAAAGATCTCCTTATTTAAATTTAAGCGCACACTTAATTTGGGTTGAACACCCTGGATTGCCATTTTAGCGGCCCTGACAATTGCCTCTTTGACCTGGTCTTCAGCCGAATAGGGAAAGTCTTTTAAATAATTCAATTTCGGTGAGAGTTTTTTTAAACCATTAGAAGAGTACTTGCGGCCTTCACATTCCTCGTAGGTAATCGGACATCGGCTCATACTATTTTCTCCTGAACGGTAACAGCACCCACCAGATCACCTCCCACTGCTATAAGCTGACTTAGGTAATCAAATTTATCAATTTTTCGCAGCTTCAAAAGGCCCTCTAGTAGAAGTCCTTCCGGCAGCAGGCCATCGAAAAATGGTGGAAAACGGTCAAATACAAATTCTTTTTCATCCACCGGCATGGTTAACGCAATTGAAGGGCCACTATATATTTCAAAATAGGTAAATCGGTATTTTTTTCCGGTTTCTATTTCCTCTAAAATACCGGCCGGGACACCATGCATCGAAACCTCAGCTCCTCTCATTTAACACCTCCATTAGCGGGCTTGTAAAAATGATTTTTATATTAAGGGCCTTAAGCACCTTCTGCAAGGTAGAAAACTGGATGGTTTCTTTTCCTTTTTCGATATCATAAATAACGGTTTTACCCACACCCGCCAAATCAGCCAGCTGATTTCGTGTCAGCCCACTTTCTTTGCGATGAAACAGGACGATATCGCTCATCTTGTGATCCAAATTCCTACCTCCTAAAATTGCCGCCTTGGCGGCAAAATCACCTGATTTGCCCTTTTAATTGTTGGTATTAATGATTAAACACTCAAATTTACCGTCATAACGGTAAATAATCAAGCTAAATTTCTCGATAACTTTGTCAAACCAGAAAACTAGATCTACCGCATGCTTGCCGCGCATCTTGTCTCGGCGGAGCCATAACGAAGACGAAAGTCCTGTTCGTTTGGGGCGGCAGCTATCTCAATGAATTAATTATACCCAGTCCGGGGCCAGCCGGCCGCGGGCGTCCCGGCGGTAGGGCAGCCAGACCAACCCGAAAAGTTCCAGGGTCATATCGCTGTTTTTCGGTTTGACGAGCACTTCCTGGATGCTTTCATCATTCGGCACCAGCTCAGCTTCAATTTGCTCGATGTCCTCCTGAAGGCGCTGGTCGAGTTCCTCCAGCTGAAGTCTGGTTGCTTCGAGCGTTTGTTGGGCACGGTTGACATCCATGGACTCTTTTCGGACGCGGCTGGCCGATCGCATGGCGGTACCGAAACGTCCGGCGGAGCCGACACTGACGGCTTTGCGACCCATGAATGCTCCCAAAATGGCCGTGCCGAAAGAGATCACAGTCTGGATTTTGCTTGATTGGGATTGTTCTTTCTCCCGCATAACGGCCTGTTCGGCGCGCATCAGGCGGTCATTGAGGGTATTGAATTTGGCGCTGTATTTGCGACGCAGCTTTTCAACTTGCAGGTCCCGGTCTTCGCGCGCGGCCTGGGCCAGACGCGCCATAAAATCGGCCCGGGCTTCCCGGGGGTCACTGGACAAATTAAATCGCGGGCAACGGTATATGCGCAAGGGGCGGTTCTGGCGAACCCAGCGCAGCAGATCCTTGTTCCACTTGCTGTACGCCTTGGGATTTTTGGCACCCGCCGGCAGTTCGGCAAAGCTGGGTCCGGCCAGGGGATTGGTTTCCAGGTCCACCGGGTTCTGAGTGGACAACACAACGCCGAGTCCGAAGGCGCGGGCCTGTTTCAGCAGGGTCAGCAGCGGGGCCTTGGATGGCGGATTTTTCACCGGTGGAAAATAGCCGAAGATCTCGTCCATGTACAATACGGCTCTTAAGCTTGTGGTTCCTTGCTGGGTGCGCATCCAGGCTAAAATTTCGTTTAAGAGCACCGCTACAAAAAACATCCGTTCGCGCAGCAGATCTTTTTCCGCCATGATGTCCGCGGTTGGCGGCGCGAAGTTTCGCAATACGCTTACCGGCTGCCCGGCGTTGCTGCCGGGTGTATAGATCGCAAAGTCAGCACTGGCCTTCAGCCGGGCAATGCGCTCGGGATCCTGGTCCCAGCTTGCCAGCCCCTTGCGCCATAAGTCGGCCTGTTTGGCGGCGAACTGGTCCGGGGTCAGTCCGGCGTTCAGCGCGTCCTGCTTATTGATCCAGGGTCGAAAGTCGCCGGGCTGCAGCTGCGGAAAATTGAGCAGCAAATTGGGCAGATCCCCTTTGGGGTCGATGGCGATAACGGGTATGTTGTCAATCAACGCCTCTTCCAGCAGAGAGATGCCAAGCCCGGTTTTGCCGCTGCCGGTCATGCCGATGATCACGGCATGGGTGTTGAGATCTTTGGAATCATACAGCACCAGGTCTTCTTGCAGCTGCTGTGAGACCAGGTCCTAGGATTTGCCGAGATAAAAGACGCCAAGTTTTTCATAGACTTTCATCGGTATACCTCCCGAATTATCTGTATGACCTCAATTGAGTGAAACCAAATTGAGGCGGTATCCGGTACTGGGTGCTGGTTTTAAGGAATATACTTAATTTTTTAAATATCACCCGATGGTGAAATATAAAAAGGGGCGTGCAAAGCCACAATACCAATACCTGCTAATTGGGCATCGCTCAGCTAGGGTATGACTCAACCCTGGACATGGCTCGAGTTGAACGTAAAATAATTGTCCCAGATCTGGTCCAGCTGTCGTTTGGCTTCAGCCAGCGGACGGCACCGCAAAATATTGCCGTCGCGGGTGACCAGCTCAAGGCGCTCCAATTTCTTTAAGGCGTCATCGATTTCAAAATTGATTCTGCAATTCCACCGGTTTTCGAACCATTGTTCAATAAGGCCATCAAGTTCGCCTTCTTCCATGGGTCGATTTTCCGTCAGCAAAAAAAAGTAGGCCAGCACCGCCTCTTTGACTTCTTCTTCTTCGGCGGCATCTACCAGGTGATGAAACACGCCGACGTTGTTGTCCAGGTTCTTAAAGTAGAGGCTGTCGGCAAGGGCTTTCATAAATCTAATTTTGCGGTTTTTAAACTTGCTGATCTGCCGGAAGAGAAAACCACCCAGCGTGGCCAGCCCGGCGCCCAGGGCGATGAGATGCTTCTGGTTGAGCTGGGCCTCCTCCTTGCTCAATCCCAACCAGAAAGCGAATACCGACCCAACCAAAATCAGGGTTGCGCCCAGTTTGGTGACAACGACAACCCCTCCGCTGACGGCGGCGGGGACACCAATGATCAATTTATCGATGGTTTTCATCCGCACCTTGCTGTTGGGAAACAGCATTTCAAGGTCCGCCTTGGGAACGTTTTGAAAAAGTTTGATAATCGTCGAGCCCGGCACAAAATTCAATTTTTTACGACCGCAGTCGTCAAAGTATTGTTTTTCCTTAAATTTTATATAAACGGCGACCCGGTCATAGTTGGTAAAATAAAAGCGCTTCTTCCGGAGGCCGTAAAGGGTTACCAGGGTTTCCTCTTTGACGGACTCTCCACGCCGGAAAAAAATCACATCTTCAAAATCATCAAAGTCAACCTCCAGGCTAATTTTAAACAGCGATTCTTCCGATAGGGCCTGTTCGAGGTCCTGGGCGGTTATCTTTTCGAAATTGGCGGAATTGAGCACGGCCGTCATTTCAGCCACCAGTTCTTTTTGCAGTTGTGCTTGTTGTTCCGAAAGATACTCCCTGAGGGGGCGGGTGTCGGCGTCCGGGTTAAAGGGTGCGTAGCAGTTTTTGAGGGTCTCGCGAGTGTGGTGAAATTCGAAATGAAACAGGGCTTCGAGAATCCGGCAAAAATCGCCGAATTCCGCGGCCTCCGCCGCATCCATACGGGAATCGTCACAGCACATTGCGATGATATCCGTTTTGCGAAACGGAATAAAGCGGTCACGGTTTGGGGCATCTGTCATTGGCACTTCGACCTATCCTAATGCGGCGGCAGCCGTCTGAAGGCAAACCGATACCGGTTCGTCATGCAATTGAAATTTTAGATTTAGCCTACATATTGAATATCACCTGATCTTGTAAAGAAAAAAGTAAACATGAAAAACAGAAAAGATTTTAAAGCGTCGAGTAAATGGGTTCAGTGGGGGCACAGCAAGCGGGAAGGCCTATGTGCATCGGGCAAGAATAAAAGTATCGCATCGGACAAGCTCAATAAAAGGGTATGTATTTACATCAATTAACAGCCTACTTCACCCGGCGGGTTTCATAATGCGACCTGAAATCTGCGGTATTGGCATAGACCAGCTGGGGAATAAGCCTGCCGTAGGTCTCTTTGGGGTCTTTGGCGCCAAAATGGAAGTCGCCGCTGGTACTCGCGCTCAAACGAGCGATCGAGTCTTTACCCTGGCTGGAATTCGTCCAGCGCATGACGCCGCTGTCAGTCTCCCAAAGTTTAGTTATGAGAGATGCCTCCACAAAAGCACCCGCTTTCATCGACTGCCAGGTCGATGACACACTCACCTTGGGTTTGGCTTCGGATAAGTTTAAATTGCCAAACATGATGGCGTCGACGTTGTAGATCCGGCCAATCGATTTGATGGCTTCATAGTCGAGCTGTTTGTGGCTGACTTTCGACAACACCAGGTCCTGGCTGCCCAGTTCCAGGAAGCGCACTTCGGGCTGGGCGTTCTGAACGCGCTGAAGATAGTTCTGGGTGACATATTGGCTGAGTTCTGCTTCACCATTTGAGGAAAATTCGATGACCCCAATGATGCGATAGGGTGCCAGATTCATTTGCGGTCCAATCAGAACCTGTTCGGTATGCGAGCAACCGGCGAGTATCGCAAAACAAAGCATCAGAAAGGCTGCCATAATTTTTAATGTTGATTTGACGGATTGATGAGAGTCTAATTTTTGGGAAACTGTCATTATTTTGCTCCTTGATATGGAATTTAGGGTGTCAGGTTTTATTCTAATATTGAAAACGTCGTCCTCTGGGCCGGGATTCTTTTCATTGGTCTGATTTTATATCGGCATATTCAGAAAAAGACTTGAGCTGAGAATAGAACGAAATAACGGATGGCCTTATGGTTAAAATCAGCTAAGGCCCGGGCGGGATAGATATGACAATCGTTGTTTAATCACCCTGATTATCTTTCCATTTATCAAATTCCGGCGGGAGCAGCGCGATAATTTCCTCACCGCTCATGCTGTATAAATCGTAGGTCAGATCCAACTGTTGAACGATGTCGATAAAGCGCGCCAGGGTTCCCGGGGAGCTTTTTTCCATCAGGGCACCTCTTTTAGGCTGGCTTTCGGATTCATTAAAATACAGTTTGTCGACCGCAGTGAGGATACCCTTATTCGTAATCAGGGTTTGCCTGACAGCCAGCTGATGGTGAAACCTGCTTTCCAGATGCAGCGGGGTCCACAGGAGCAGGCGGCTCAGGTTTTCTTCCAGGCCATAAACGGTGTAAACCAGATATGTGCCGGCCAGCAGGTGCCGATGGCCGTAGGGATAACCCGGCTCTAAAATATGGCGATAATCCCGGCCGGGCTTGCGCAGGCCGTTTTCTTCAACCGGGCAGACCTGATCAAAATAATAGAGGGACAACCAGCTCCACAGCTGCACATCGTTTTCCAGACGATCATGATATATTCCGTCCAGGGCTTGATCCAGATAATGGGCCAGTTCCAGCCGGGTTCGGAAGGGTCGCTGCTCGACTTCAGCATCCCCTTTGAGAGGTGCTGAAAATTCCGGGTTCTCAAGCAGGCTGTCGGGCGGTGGGGTTTTAGAACCGTGCCTGAGCTCAGCGAGATAATCGCGAAACTGTTGAATCCCTTTATCGGTTAGATTACGAATCTTCATAGCAGTGTTTTTTCATCTTGCATCCTGAAATGCCTGATCGAATTTATCCAGCAGGTTGAAATTGGCGCAAAAGGCCTCCACGGCATTTTCGATCCAGGCCTGGCGGCCGGCTCTGGAAGTCTGAAACGGAACCGACATGCCGGGCAGCGAAGAGGCAAGTTTTAGCCAGAGACTGGGCCAATCGTCATCGCAGTCCGGGTCCGTGTGCTCATCCACGATTAAGATGCGGGTTAATATCTGACGCAGCACTTCAGGATAAACCAGAGATAAAAAACGATTATCCGAACTTGCGATCAGGCTGATTTCATCGACCGTGCGATTTAACCTGAGGACCGGCCAATCGCCGTCAAGATCCAGCTGCCAGATCGTATTGCCCAGGTCATCGTATTCGACGAAAAGCAGTGATCGGCTGCCGACCGGCTGGTTGTCTTCACCGGCGGGACGGACTTTATCGACCGAGGCCAGGATGCGGCCGTGGGTGCCTGTCTTGTCGACGACTTTTACCCGGAAAAGCGGCATTACCGAGACCGCAATACCGCCCAGGGTACGATCAGCCGGAATTCGCAGCCTGCCCGCGGTTCCAAAATCATAGCGCTGATAACCGGAGCGATGGTAGGCTTCGACATAGACCCGGGCGGTTTCCGGCAGCTCCAGGTCCGACAGATGCAGGCTGATGTTAAAATACCGCCGATTGTCATCATCGCGCAGCAGATCTATGCGAACATCCGAGCGCCGGATCTTTTTTCTGCCCGTATAGTTAAATTTTCTGATCATTATGGATTGGTTTTTATTCTCAAATCCCGATTGACATCAAATCCCGTGATCGCCAGCTTAAACTTGCCCTGCTGGACTTCTATTTGGATTACATTTTGCTTATTCAATAGCAACCTGGCGCCCGAGACCTGGATCAACAGCGGCGGCCGGCTGACATCAAAATCCAGGGGGGTGTATTTTTTAAACGGATTTCCCGAGCGGACCTCGTAGGCCATCCAGATTGTAATGTACCTGGGCACCCGCCTGGATTTTGATTTTTTCGTCAGACTGAATCCGCCTTTAATCGAATTGAGCTGCAGATAATTTGGGCCCCGGGATTCGATGAATTCCTCGGCGCTGATTTCCTCTGTCTCAGGGCCCTGCATGCCCGTTTCTTTCTTTTCGCTGGGCACCGCCGGTTCCTGCGGTAATGAAAAAAGGTGCTTTAAAAGGTTTTCGTCGCGCCCTTTTTGCGGCTGGGTCAGAATTTTAACAATTTCCCGTGGACTGGATTTTACATAGTCCAGGGTCGAAGGGCCCAACTTGTAACGTTTTTTAAACTTTTTGGAATTTCGCTCCCACTCGGTGTGGGCCGGATTCTCGGCATCCCCCAAAAAAGCTGACAGGTCCCGTTCGGTGATCGAGACGATGGCGCGCACCCCTTTGTGTTTGAGGGCGGAAACCTCCGGTATGGTGATGCCCTGGCGAATGAAATGATCTTCGGCCCTGGCCAGTTTCTCATCGCGTTCCAGAAATACGGAAAACCCTGTGTGGATCAAATCTTTGCTGAATTGCCGCCGGATGGTCAGGGGAAGATCGAAGGCCAGGCGTTTCCCGCCTGCAAATTTTTCCCGGAGCTTGGCCAGGTCATCCGCATCAAAGAGATGTTCCCTGAGCTTGGGCGCCCGGCCGGCTAAAGGCTCTTTGAGCGCGTAACGGGTATCTGCCGGCTGCTTGATGGCCCAGCGGGCGAGATCCAGCAGACCGAGCATGCCCTGGCTTTCGGGAAAGCGTGATTTTTTTAACAAGTCGTCCAGGGTTGCAGCATTGAGCGTATAATTTTTAGCGGCGTGGGTTACGATCACAATTAATCGTCCCGCCAGAATCGGGAAAAAATAATGCTTGATGACCGACTTGATACAATCCGGCGCCATAAATTCTTTGTCCGGATAAGGTATCAGAACCGTTAAGCCCGGCTTGCCGTTACGGTCGATTATAAAGTGGTTGGCAAAGGTTTTCAGATATGCCGGATCTTCCACCGGCAGAGCCAACTCATCGTCAAACATCCCGAAATACCCGTAGGCAGCATACCGGGTTTGATCGGTTTTGTGGATTTTTAAAACGGATTGGCCCATCAACAGGGTGCGGCCGTCATCTTTGCGAACGGTATAGCCGAAAAAAGCATTGATGCGGGAGGCGGCCTGAAATACCGTTTTGCCAAGTCCCCAGCGGCCAAGGTCGGTGGCCTCCTTTCGGGTGCGGCCGATGTTGCGCCAGAAATAGTAGAAATCATTTTTTTTGACGTCATCATCCAGGTCGTCATATTGCAGGATATCGCCCTGCAGGCCCCGGGTGCCGTAGTCTTCAATTAAGATATACTCCAGGTTTTCTGCGGTTGACGGAGCTTCCTGCAGACCGGAGTGTCTGGCCTGAAGATGGGGCGTCAGGCTCTCCAGGTAAGTTTTTATGACGTTTTGGGGATCGGAGCTGCGGCCGGGACCGGAATGAAATGAAAAGGATACGGTGACCGGACCGTCTCCTTCTGCCGCGTCCAGGGAGTTCTGGATGGATTCGCGCACCAGGGCGTCAGTGATACTGCCGAGGGCTTCGGTGGTAAAAAATTCCCCTTCAATGGGATCGACATTGATTTCTCCGGGCTGCATTTTGCGAAATCGCCATCGTGGAATCTGATCCATTTTTAGTTCCTGGTTCATCCAAAATTAGATTAGAAGTGGTTTTAAAACACCATCTAAGGCCATATGGCAGCGTTGTCCCGTGAATTGAAATGCTCATGTACTTCGTGTACGCTCCGCTTTAAATTCACGGGACGCCTTGCCCTCTGACCTGATCTGAGGTTTTGAAACCACTTCTATAGGGACGATATTATTGCCAATACCATTACCGAGGTGGGCGGAATAGATCAACCTTTTTTTGTGAATCAGATGGGTTGGATCGATTTTATTCCTTTGCAATTATTCCAATAATATTCTAAAAATAATTTTAAAGCCGATCCCGACAAATTGTATCATTCGATCCTTTAAAGAATAGTTAGCCACGAATCGACACGAATTATCACGAATTGTTGATTTCGTCAAAAGCAGGGTCACTGATAGCAATAAAATAAAATTCGTGATAATTCGTGCAAATTCGTGGCTTTTTTAAGACATCTAAATTGTTATGATCAAATTAAATAAGGAGGACTTAACATGATTCATGTTATCGCCACTATCGAATTAAAGCCCGGTTGTCGTGAGGAATATCTTAAAGTTTTAAGTGGTAATGTCCCCAAAGTTAAGGCTGAAGACGGGTGCCTGGCCTATGAACCGACCATTGACATGGAATCCGGCTTACCTGCAAAAACCGAAATTCGGGAAAATGTCGTCACTATTGTTGAAGCCTGGGAGGATCTGGAAGCCCTGCATGCGCATTTAAAAACAGAACACATGGCTGCCTACCGGGCAGCGGTGATCGACTATGTGGCGGGTTTATCCGTGCGGGTTTTGAAACCGGTGTGATTTTTTCCCACGAACCAGTCGATCAGGTGCCGCGCAATGGTAATTCG
>Ga0210062_1000180_pt1 | contig 19420 bp, 14 predicted proteins | sample Muzzi_CordA_D2_FD_185528 | JGI IMG/M metagenome (GOLD analysis project Ga0210062, IMG submission 185528) | Wetland microbial communities from San Francisco Bay, California, USA, that impact long-term carbon sequestration - Muzzi_CordA_D2 (SPAdes) | ecosystem: Environmental > Aquatic > Marine >...
TCCGAAACGGCCAAAAACGGCTCGCGCATGAAAGGGCCGGATTGTCGGGTCACAATCGCGCCGTCAATTTTGCCGCTATTAAATAAATGCAGCAGCAGGGCGGTAACCACACCCCCGTCGGTGGCTATTTTTTGAACATCGGCATCCGTTGCCCGCGCAATGCCGGTTTCGATGACCCGCCCGATGGGCGGGCTCCAGGCCAGTCTTTTTTTGGTTTCTTCATCCAGTTCATCGATTTCGGGACAAATGGAATAACACAGGCCGCATTCAATACACTTATCCTCATCCCCATAGCCGGGCTTACCTTCCGCATCCAGCTCCAGGGCACCGAAGTTTACAGCCGTGCAAAACGTCACGCAGCCCCCGCACCGATGACAAAGCCCGGGCTTTTGCACATCTTCAATCAGGTTGTGAAATGTTTTCATTATTATTTTTCCCTGCGGTAAAAATAAGTATAAAGAATAATAAATTTTAGCTAAATTTTTATAGTAGACTGAATTTACGGCATTGATCTAAATTACTATAAAATCGAAATTGGAAACGATAGAATACCACAAATCTTCAATCTTCAATCTTCAATTTCCGTCAGCTGAACGTTGTTTCAAACGTGGCGTCGCCCCACAGGCACGATTTCAGCATGGCCATAATCTGAGAGTTGTCAAATCCTTTCAGATGAAGGGCGCCGGATCGGCAGGACGCGACGCATAACCCGCATCCCTTGCACAGTGTCGGCTGGATCTCGGCCTTGCCCGAATTTTCATTGAACTTCGGGGCCGAATAGGGGCACACCGCAACGCATACGCCGCATTGGCTGCAGAAGTTCGGGTCCACCATGGCCACCGTGCCGCTGACTGAAATTTCCAGAGCCGATAAAACGGTTACGGCCCGGGCGGCGGCGGCCTGGGCCTGGGCGATGGATTCATCGATGGGCTTGGGTGCATGGGCCAAACCACACACGAAGACGCCGTCGGTCGCAAAGTCGTTGGGGCGCAGTTTGACGTGCGCTTCGGCAAAAAAGCCGTCGGCGTTTTGAGGCACTTTGTAAAGTTGCGCCAGCGGATGGTGTTGTTGCGGCACAATGGCAGTCGCTAAAACCAAAAGGTCGCTTTGAATGACCATAGCACGGCGAAGCACCCGATCGGTAAAGTTGATCGCCAGATAATCCTGGGCCGCCGTGACGACGAATCCGCTATCGTGGTTGTAACGGATAAATTTTATGCCCCGGTCCCGGGCTTCGCGGTACAGATCTTCCCGCAGACCATAGGATCTTAAATCCCGGTACAATACGAAGATATTCATGTCAGGATTAAGCGATTTGAGATCAAGGGCACTTTTGATGGATTGGGTGCAACAAACTTTTGAACACCAGGGCCGCTCGGCAATGCGTGAACCGACACACTGGACGAATACCGCCGTGCGGCAGGTGTCAAAAGTTAGACCCTCCTTGAGCTTGTGTTTGAGTTCCAGTCCGGTCAGGACCCGCGAATCCCGGTTGTATAAATAATCGTCCGGTTTGAGCTCAGCTGCGCCGGAAGCAATCAGGGTGACGCCATGTTCTACGGCTGTCGGTTTACCGCCGTTTTTAATCGTTGTCTTGAAATTTCCGATAAAGCCGTCGACGGCTTCAACGGAAGCGTTCAGGTATACGGCGATGTTGTCATCGGATTGCACCTCATTTATTAAATCCTGTAAAAACGGCCCGACCGGCTCACCCTGCCAGGTCTCGTTGATATGCCGGGCCTGACCGCCAAGTTCTCGACGCTTTTCAATCAGGTGCGTTTGGTATCCCTGCTTTGATAAAGTCCTGGCAGCGGTCATGCCCGCCACACCGCCGCCGATGACCAGGGCGGCCTGGTTGATCTTCATCCTCGGCTCCTCAAGGGGTTCATAAAGCGCGACTTTGGCCACCGACATCCGCACCAGGTCCTTGGCTTTTTCAGTGGCCTTTTTCATATCATCTTTATGGACCCAGGAGCACTGATTGCGAATATTGGTCATCTCGAAAAGGTATTTGTTAAGCCCGCCGTTGATCAACGTTTCCTGGAAAAGGGGTTCGTGGGTTTTGGGGGTGCAGGCCGATACTACGACCCGGTTTAAACGTTGCGCTTTTATAATCTGAGATATTTGACCCTGGGTGTCCTGGGAGCAGCTGAACAGATTTTGCTCGGCATAGACCACATTGGGCAGGGTTTTAGCGAACTCCACGACCGCCGGTACATCGACAAAACCGGCAATATTGGTTCCGCAGCAGCAGACAAATACGCCGACTCTGGGCGGTTCGCCTTTGACATCGATTGGTTCGGGCAATTCTTTGGTTTTGGTAAGGGTCCCTCTCGCATTAAACAGCTTGCTGCCGACTTGGCCGGCCGCCGCACTGGCATCGATGACCGATGTCGGAATATCTTTGGGCCCCTGAAAGGCACCGCAGACATAGATGCCGGGTTGCGAACTCTGGACAGGGTCAAAACTGCCGGTTTTTGCAAATTGATATTGGTTTAACGCGACGCCCATTTTTTCAGCCAGGGTGATGGCTTGTTCATGGACCCCCAGTCCCACTGACAGCACAACCATATCGAATTCTTCTGCCATGGATGTGCCGGCGCCGTCGACATAGCGGATGCAGTGTCTTCCATCGGCACCCATGGGTTCGACATGGGTAATGCGCGACTTGATAAAGCGCACGCCCATTTTCTGCTCGGCTTTATTATAATAACGTTCAAAGTCCTTGCCGAAGGTACGAATGTCGATATAAAAGATGGCCGCATCCAGACCGTTTTTACTGTGTTCTTTGGCCAAAATCGCTTCCTTGACCGCATAGGTGCAGCAGACTCCGGAGCAGTATCCCCGGGCGCCGATATGGGTATCTCGTGAGCCGACGCATTGAAGCCAGGCGATTTTTTCAGGTTCGGATTTATCGGAGGGTCTGACCAGATGTCCGCCGTAGGGTCCCGAAGCTGAAAGGATCCTTTCAAACTCCAGGCTGGTGACAATATTGTCAGACTTTGAATAGCCGAAGGTGTCGTAAGTGCGGGGGTCGAAGGTTTTGCTGCCGCAAGCCAGAATCACGGCGCCGACCTTCAGAGAGATTTCCTTTTGTTGATCATCGAAGTAAATCGCATCGGCCGGGCAAAATTTTTCACAGGCTTTGCACTTGCCGCGTTTGAGATAAATGCATTCTTCAGCATCAATGGCATACTTTAGCGGGACGGCCTGGGCATACTGCACGAAGGCAGCTTTGCGTTTGTTGAGGCCCGCGTCATATTCATTGGTAACCTTGCGGGGGCATTTTTCGGCACACAGGCCGCAGGCGATGCATTTTTCCATGTCCACGTAGCGCGGGTGCTGGATCAACTTGATTTCGAAATTGCCTGCTTCACCGCTGATGCGGTCTACTTCCGCCAGCGTCAGCAGTTCGATATTGATGTGCCGGCCGACCTCGACCAGTTTCGGCGAAATAACTCACATGGCACAGTCATTGGTCGGGAATGTTTTGTCCAACTGGGACATCATGCCCCCGATCGAACTCGACCGCTCGACGAGGTAGACATAGTAACCGGCGTCTGCCAGATCCAGGGAAGCCTGCATTCCGGCAATTCCACCGCCGACCACCATCACGGCACCTAAATTTAGGGTTGACATAATCACTCCGTCATCAAGAATGAAGAAATATCGGCCAGATCAAGCCGGTTGTTGGAAAGCCCCAGAGTTTTTTCATCAATTTCCAGACATAATCCGAGCAGCTGGGGGTATAGAATCGGGGCCAGAGTTTCCCGGCGGTCGGAGTCGGCTGCCATTTGACTTTGGACCCAATCGAACTGGATGTGGGAGTAAGGGCATGCCGTGCACAAATACTGTGCGCCGGCATCTTTGGCACTGGCTATCTTTTTGGAGGCCATGTCCCTTGCCAGCCGGTCATTGATGCCGGTTAAGGGTGCCCCGCAGCAATCCAGCTTGCGAGTCCAATCAACGCTAAAGGCCCCGGTTATTTCCACCAGTTCGTCAAATATTTTAGGCGACACCGGGTCGTCAAAACCGGTGATTTTGCTCGGGCGCAGGGCATGACAGCCGTAGCTGACCGCGATTTGCAGACCACTGTAAGTTTTTGAAATCACGGATTTCAAATTGTCGATTCCCACATCACGGTGCAACACGGTCAACAAATGATTGATGCTGACCCGGCCGTCGTAGTGAAGCTTTTCTTTGTCCAGGACGGCATTAATGTCGTTTTTCAGATCCTGATCCTCACTCATGATGTATTCAGCCTTTTTAAGGGAGCCGTAGCAGCATTTGCACATCACCATCATTTCCAGACCGGCCATCTCGGCTGCCGCCAGATTTTTAGCGGCCGACAGCACAAATGCGCGCTGATCGATATTGCGGGCCGGATATCCACAACAATTGAATTGAGCCAACTCAACCAGTTCAATATCCAGTTTTTTGCAGACGGCTTGCGTGGCATCCGCATACTGACTCAGCCGGGCGGGGATGTTGCAGCCTTGAAAGAGAGCGAATTTCATTTGGTCTCCCATTTGTGTTGGGTATTGATACCGACTATCCGGCATTAAAAAAGAATCCTGGTTGTCCAACAAATGCCTAATCCGCCGTAGGCGGACTAAAATGCCTAAATTGACTAAAAATTAGTGTATTGTGTCTGTTTTAACTTTCCAGCCCTTTGCTCTACCAGCCGAATAGAAATATATCAATTATAGCGTTTTGAGATGTGGGAGCGGTTTGTAACCGCGATGGACTCGATCTGACACATCGTATGAGACTCCCTTTTTCGATTTGACTGGCCGCTTATCAGGCCAGCGGCTGAGCAGACACCTGAAAACTGAAACCTTCAGCCTTTAACCTTTGACCTTTATCCTTATAACCCGAAACCTTTGAACACTAAACCCCTCAACGGCTGCCGTCAGCTTTTTGCAGCAGCAACATTTTTCAACTGATACAACAAGTCGCACACGTTCACCTGCTGCGGGCAATTTTCCTGGCACTGGTAACAGGTCAGGCAATCCCAGATCATTTTGGCGCCGCTGGCCATTTCGGTTAAACCCAGCCCCAGGCTGCACATGATCTGATGGGGCAGCAGGCCCAGCACCTGTTCCGGCTGTTCATAATTTTTGACCACCGGGCAAACCGTAGTGCAGCTCTGGCAGCTGAAACAATGGGAAAACGTGTTGCCGCCCGGTTTCAGTTGCAGGCGTTCATCCGGCAGGGCATTCAAAGGGATGACCGCTTCGCTTTTAATCAGTTCGGCCGATCGGCCGGCAACTTGTTCGGCGGCTTTTTCGATCGACGCTATGTATGCATCGGATGGGAGCCATTCCTTGACCACGACACCGCGTGCAAATGAAAATGGTGTCAATACAGGGGGCAGCGGCGGGCCATTTAACAGCAGCTCTTCCCTGACATTGAACCATAACTCCCTGAGCCGGATTCCGGATGGGCAGCGTACCGTGCAGCGGTCACAGTTGGTGCAAAGATAAACACCTTCGCTGATTGCCTGCAGCTGTTTTTTATCCGGGATTTTGGCGGCCACCCATTTTTTCAGATAAGCCATTTTTTCGGAAGGTAATATGAATTCGTTGCCGATCGCTTCATAAATCATGCCGGCGGAACAATGCAGCGTGCAGCTGCCGCAGTGGGTGCAGGCGTCCAACTCCAGGATTTGGCGCGTTAAAATGTTGGCCGGTGCTGAAGTTTGGGGATCCGTGACACGGTTGACAACGAGACTGATCGGTGTGGCGATGATGTGAAACATTTTGCTGAACGGCAGATAGGCCAACCCGGCAAAACAGGCGATGATGTGAATGTACCAGACAATGGTGATGCCGTTGGCCTGATCGAGAAGGACTGCCACGGGTCGGATGATTTTAGCCAGAGTATATCCGGTAAAGGCCCAATGGGCCGCAGCATGGCAATCCATGCAGTTGCCCTCGTTTACTTCGCGACCGGCATCCAACAGATCCTCGTCAAACGGCTGCGCCGCATCGGGTGCGACAAGGCCGTAATCCTTCACCCACACCGCTTCAAGCGCTTGAATTTCCGCTTCATCATCCAGGCCGGCATAGTCTTCGACCATGAGCGTAAATTCGCTGTGAGATGTCATTTTAAGCCCGATCAAGCCGACTCCGGACAGCATAATCACCGCCAGAATGATGATGGCATAGTGGTCCCGGCCGCCGGTTCTCAAACGCGGCGTTTTTGACAGATAGCGGCGAAATACAGCCAGGGCAACGCCGATCAGGACCATGGCGCCGAATAAATCCCGCAAGAAGAAAAACGGATTGACCGTGGGGTAATAGTCATCAAACCAGGCCGCGGTAATCACCGAGCCCAGGGCATGCATCAGCAACAACAACATAAAGCCGTAAAAAATCAGCATATGTGCCAGCCAACGCACGCTATCTTCTTTGAAAACTCTGCCCAGCAGCAACACGTCAACGAGGATTGCTTTGAAAACCGCCAGAATTTTTGTGCTGAAAATTACCCGCAGCGTGCCGCCGGCCGCCGCCTGTAATCTTTGGACGGGTGTGATGTTTCGGCCGATAAATCCGATGTTTTTAGTAAACCAATTTGAAACTCTATAAATTGAGCCGAGGAGAAAAATGATCAGAGAAGTGTAAAGCAGATAATCGAACATGGACCAACAATCTCCAATTTCTTCTATAATTGAAATCCGGGTCCCCGCGGCCCGGTCAGAGAAAACCGGCTGCGTCGCAGTCGAATATGATGGGATACTTGAATAAAGGAATGTTTGAATATTGGGTTTAGCAGAGAATGGGATCTTGTTTTATAAAAGGCACCGATCAGAAATTAATCCGCCTGGGCGGCCCACTTTTGATACCCATTATTTCATCATAACGCTTAAGCTTAACTGTGTGCCCATCATTCCATTATTTCATTAATTTCCTAACCGGTCGGATTATTTTTTTGATTTAATGTGAGTTGGAAGCCTTCTTGGCCCATTCTGCATCCATTTTTTCTTTCCATTTCGGACGCTTTTTGCGCTTGCGGGCTTTTTCGATGGTTTCCGGAATCAACTCCAGCAATCGTTGCTTGTCAACCGGTTTGTCGAGAAATGCATCCGGGCTGAAGTACTCAAAGTCCGGCCATTGTTTGTAGTCAATGCCCAATTCGTCACCCATTCCGGAGACACCGATAATTGGAATGTGCTTCAGATCATCCTCGGTTCGCAATTTTTTGCAAAGTTCAAAGCCCGAGAAAAGGGATTCCATCATCACATCCAGCAATACGATAGCCGGATTTTCCTTGCGGATCAGGTCCAATCCTTTTTGTCCGTCATCGGCGGTGAACACCTCGAACCCGTTGCGCTCAAGAAACGTTTGCATGGTGAATAAATAATCGGTATTATCATCGACCAGAACAACTTTAAGGCTTTTTCCCATAAGACTCTCCTTTTTTGTCTGCTTTAACCGAAGCTGAGCGATTTTTAGGGTAGCGCACGCTGCCGATCAAGTAAAATATCGCCCAATCCGGGGCCTGGGTTGATGACGAACCGATTGATAATATCAGACATAGCTATTTTATACCTGACAACTATGGTATGAATTATTTGAACGGTTTCGTCAAGCTAAAATGTATCCCCTGTTGAATCCGCCCTCAATAATAGCGTATCTAAATTCTAAAAATAATGGTGAACCGGCTTCCCGCACCCGGTGCCGAATTGACCTCAATGCGGCCGCCATGTTTGTTGACGACTTTTTCCACCACCGCCAGGCCAAGGCCGGTGCCCCCGCTGCCTTTGGTTGAATAAAATTCTTCGAAAATGTTGCGCTGGGTGTTCTGGTCCATACCAATACCATTATCCGCTATTTCAAAAAAAAAATGATCGTCATCATAGAAGTCTGTTTTGACACTGACGAAATGATTCTTATTTTGCTGATCATTCAAACACGCCTGCAACCCGTTCCAGATCAGGTTGTGCAGCATCTGGCGCACGCTGGCGATGTCCACCTGAACATCGGGCAGATGGGGATTGATTCGCTCTCTGAGGCGGATGTGTATACCGGCGGCTTTTTCCTTAAATAGGGCGATTGAATCTTTGACCAGCCGGCCGGGGGATGCCGTCTCGTATTTAAGTGGTCGGTTTTTGGAAGAATACAAAATATTTTTGACCACATCGGTAATTTCGATAATATTTTTATTAACGATATTCCATCCCTTTTTCGCCAGGGCCACGTCGTTATCTTTGAATCCCTCATCGACAACATAGGCGCCGCCCTCCAGACCCTCGAGGATGTTTTTTATTCCATGGGAGATCAGGGTAATCGACTGGCCCAACATCTTTAGCTCTTTTTGACTCTTTTTTATCGCCGTAATGTTGGTGGACATTTCGATGACCGCTGCAACTTCTCCGTTATCGTCAAGAATAGGGGAGGTCTGAATCAAAATCTGACAGATTTTGCCGCTGGCCAGTTGAACAGTTTCCTCGTTAACATGTGAGCGTTTATCGCGGAATGTTTTTTGAACCGGACAGTTGGGGCATATATCTCGCATGCCTTTGTATACCGTGTGACACAATTGGCCGGTAGCGTCGCCAAAGTCCGCTATAAAGAGCCGGTTGGCAAAAATAATGCGAAAATCGCGGTCCTGTATGGAAATATAGCAGGGCAGCAGATCAAGCATATGACTGAGGTTTAAGCGCAAATCGATGGAATTCGTTTTGACATGGTTATCTGGCGATGGCTTTTGTTCACTCATAATCTGATTCATTTGGAATCATCCGGATGTATGCAGCAGCTTCAATTCGTGCCCATGTGATTTAATCGGATTCCATATTATGGAAAATACTTCATATCCCGGCTCCAAATGTTAACGGCTACTATAACGAAAAGATGATAATAAATCAATTCCCTTAATGCTTTTGACTGAGATGCGGTTTAATCGAATTAGGTCTTGAATTTCACAATTGTATATTATACCTAAAATAAATAATTACCGTGCGCAAATTCCGGTTTAATCCAGATCATATTCGTGCGGGAGTGGCCCCGCACGCGCCGGCAAAGGGGTCAAACCAATCGTTTAATTTTGGTTTGAAAATTTTTGATTTTTTGATTGGCGTATTCAACCAACGGAAAGGAAAAATCTGACGTGAACGTCAAAGAATTAGCAGAAAAATTTAATCTGCATGTGGTTGCGGGCCAAAATGACCTCGACCGTCAAATTCAAGGGGGCTACTGCGGCGACCTGTTAAGCGATGTGATGGCCAATGCTCCCCATGGCTGCATCTGGTTGACCGTCCAAACGCATCAGAACATTGTTGCCGTTGCCGTATTGCACGAGATGGCGGCGATCATCCTGACCGGCGGTCAGGAACCCGATCAGGAAACCATTGAAAAAGCCGATGAGGAAGGAATCCCCATCCTGAGATGGCCAAAGACGGCCTATGAGCTTGCCGGTCAGGTCCACGGCGCCGGGGTTACCAATACTTGAGGGCCGCAGGGTTTATCTGTGGGGTATGACGCTTGATTAGCAATGCTGATGCTGCAGGGTAACGTCAAGTTAATTGCCAAGCGAACTGCAGCGGAGGATCTTATGGTAATATTCGTTTTGCATCCTGCCGTGATTTATTGCAATTTAACCTTCAATGCGCTATAGTTTCCCAACGGCCAAACCTTTTGGGATCCTCCCCCGCAGACTTCGGGGAGGTATTATTCAATAATAAGGAGCTGGAGATGACTAGTCTCGATTTTTTGCGTCGGGTGGAGGTATTCAAAGGGCTGCTTGACAGCCGGCTTGCCGGTTTTAAGGATCACTGCCGCGAAATGGAATTCCGGCAAAATGTTAAACTCTTCAGCGAGGGAGATGACGCCGCCTGCCTGTGGATGGTAAAAGAGGGGCGGGTTGATCTGCGTTTTGATTTGCCGGATCGTCCGACCTCGACCAAAAACACCATCTCCTCGATCTCCGAATTTATGACGTTCGGCTGGTCAAGTCTGGTAGCACCGCATAAATATCGATTGTCGGCTTACTGCGCTACCCAATCCTGCAAAGTCATTCAAATTGAAAGAGAACAACTGGCTAATCTTTTCAAACAGGATTCAAAAACCGGCTATCTGGTCATGTCCAACCTGGTGGAAATCATCGGCCAGCGTTTTCGCCAGTTGCAGGACGCAGCTTCGAAACCTTCCTATGCCAACACTAAAATTACGGTTCATCTGGCCACCTGCGGAATTGTTGCCGGTGCCCGCGAGGTCATGAATGCCCTCGTGGAGGAATTGGCCCTTGCCGACCGCCCGGAAATCGAGGTCAAGAGCGGCGGGTGTATCGGAAATTGTGACACTCACCCCAACGTAACGGTGGAGATTGAAGGAGAAGATCCGGTCGTTTACCAGAAAATGAACGCTGAAAAGATGCGCCGGGTTTTCAAACAGCACATCCTGACGGGTGAAGTTCAGACCGATTATGCCCTGGTTTAATCAGAGGAGACAACCATGATCAACATCGATTTCTTAGATAAAGTCCAAATCTTCCAGGGTCTAAACCCGGAGCAATTAGCTGGGATAATTGAATTCTGTGAGGAGGCGGAATTTGAGCCGGAAACCAAACTTTTTGAACAGGGCGACGATGCCGTCTACCTCTGGATTGTCAAAGAGGGCCTGGTTGAACTGCGCTTTGATGCTGCCGGCGGGACCGCATCCCGGGAAAACACGATTTCCGCCATAACGGAAGCCGGCGCTTTCGGCTGGTCAAGCTTCACATCACCGAGTAAATATAGACTGTCCGGATACTGTGCCGGCCAACCCTGCAAGTTAATCAAAGTTGATCGGGAAGGCCTCCGGCAACTCTTTGAGAAAGACCCGGATATGGGCTATGCCGTCACATCAAACGTTGCGACCGTAGTCGGCACAAGGTTTCACGAATTCCAGGAAGAAGCCGCCCGGCAGCGGGGGCAGGATATTTTGGGGGGATGGTAAAAAGGCCGGGAAGCCGGGAGGCCTGGAAGCTGACAAGCTATAAAATATGATCATCTCCCGCCCAATGGGCAAGATACTGGATGCAGGATCCTTGATTCCGGATGAAGGTAGATCACTTCCTTCCATCAAATTATCACGCTTGCCAAGTGCAATTCTCTTTTTCCAAGTACCTAATATTCCAAAATCACAATATCTTCCGGATTAATTAGAGAGATTCTTGGAGTCCAGCTGCGCAGCTGCCTTTTGTTCCTGCTCCTCACGCCAGCCGCCGCCCAGGGCTTTGAAAAGTGCCACCAGGTTGGTGGACACGCTGCCGGTGCTTTGGACCAGAGCGTCCTGGGTAGCGTACAAGGATCGCTGGGCATTCAGGACGTTCAGAAAATCTGTTTGCCCCTGAGTGTAAAGCATTGTCGCCAGGTCGACGGCCTTTCGGTTGGCGCCGACCGCATCAACCAGGCTCCGGCGATGTTCTTCTTCCTTTTCGGACGCAATCAGGGCATTTTCGACCTCCTGCAGCGCGTTGAGTACCGTCTGCCGGTAGGCGATCAATGACTGATCCTGCAGGGCTTTTTGCAGCTCGATGTTGGACCGGGTGCGGTCCATGTCGAACACGTTCCAGCTCACCGAAGGACCAAAAGCCCAAATCCGGCCGGCCCAGTCGAACCATGAACTGAAATCGGCGGACCTCAGGCCGGCCGAGCCGAATATGGTGAACTTGGGAAACAGGTCGGCCGTGGCCACGCCGATGCGCGCCGTGGCAGAATGAATTTCCGCTTCAGCAAGGCGGATGTCCGGACGACGACGAAGCAGGTCCGCCGGAACGCCTGCCGGCGGTGAGGGCGGAGCAGGGGGTATAACCTCCGGCGGAGACAATTCCGGGAGCAGAGCCGCCGGATACATGCCCAGCAGGACACTCAGGCTGTAAATCGACTGTCGCGCCGCGGACTCCAGCAGCGGGATCTGGGCTGCCGTGGTTGCTACCTGGGCGTCGGCGTTGGCAACGTCCAGACCGCCGGCGAATCCGCCCTGAAACCTTTGGCGGGTCAGGTCGGCGCTATGCTTTTGGGCGGCAAGATTCTGACTGGCAATGGCGATTCGCTGCTGAAATGCGCGCAGATCGATGTAGTTGCGCGCCACCTCGGCCGTCAATGTTACCAGCACGTCCCGGCGCGTCTCCAGGGCGGCTTGCAGGTCGGCGTCGGCGGCTTCGATCTCACGCCGAACGCCGCCGAAGATGTCCAGTTCCCACCCGGCATCGAAACCGGCCTGATATTGATTGGAAATAACACCTTCACTTTTGCCGTTTCCGGCTCCCGACGATCGGCTGCGCTGGTAGGCGCCGGCGGCATCCACCGTGGGTCCGATCCCGGCCGCGACGCCGCCGCGCGCCGCCCGTGCCTGACGGATCCGAGCTTCGGCCAGCCTGAGATCCAGGTTGGATTGAACGGCGCTATCAATCAGGGCTATAAGTGTCGGATCGTCGAAAAGGGTCCACCAACGGGCCAATTCCGTCTCGGCCGCAGTGACGGATCGGGGTTCAACGGTCGGCTCGGACCAGTCGGCCGGCAGCGTTGTATGCGGTCGCTGGAAATTCGGACCGACCATACAGCCGCTCAAGATCGCCACAGAGATCCATATCATCAGGCTTAAATTTTGCCCGCTCATTAGTTTTTGTAAAACCGGATTTGCTGGTTGTCGCATATTCCATGTCCTTTTAGGGCCGAGCCCGGATCTTGCCGCTGGGCACAGCCATCATTCGTAGCGCAAGGCTTCAATCGGGTCCAAGCGCGAGGCTTTCCAGGCCGGGTAAAATCCAAAGACCATCCCGACGCCGGCTGAGACCAATACAGCGGCAGCGACAGCCGCCGGCGAAGTTTCCACCGGCCAGCGCAGCAGCAACCACACGAGGTAGGATCCGCCGTGACCCAGCAGGATACCCATGGCACCGCCCACCATACAAAGGACTACGGCTTCCACCAGGAATTGGCGCAAAATGTCCCTTGCACGGGCACCGACCGCCATACGCAGCCCGATCTCGCGCGTTCGCTCGGTAACCGAAACGAACATGATGTTCATAATGCCGACACCGCCGACCACCAGCGAGATCATGGCTACACACAAGAGCAGATTGGTCATCAGGGTCGTGGTGGAGGAGAGGGTATTGGTCATTTCGGTCATGTCGCGCACGGTGAAGTCTTCCGGCTCACCGGGTTGAATGCGATGACGCTCGCGCAGCATGGCCGTGATTTCCTTGATGGCGGCCGCGATCTCAGCGGTGCTGCGCGCCGCCGTATAGATCTGGTCGATGTTTGCAAAACGCACCGGCATGGGATTGTTGGCCGTCTGAACTGCGGATCTTGCGGGATAGAGGCTCGGCGCATCGCCGGGATAAAGGTTGCTCAAGGTGTTGATCGAGCTGGAGGCGGTGTCGCTGCCGGCGCTTTGATTCGCATTTTCCAGGGCGGCGCCCGTCACGCGGTACTTGATCGTCGTCCAGGGCGCCAGGAGAATGTCGTCCTGGTCGCTGCCCATCATGTTGGCTCCCTTGGCGCTCAGTACACCCACCACCCGAAAAGGAACGTTTTTTACACGAATCTCCTTGCCGATGGGAAATTCCCCCTGAAACAACTCCCGTGCCAGGGTCTGTCCGAGCACGCAGACCTTGCCGGCGGTGAAAACGTCGCGTTCGCTGAACATCTCGCCTTCGGCCAGGTTGTTCCATTCCCGTATATCCAGAAAAGACGGGGTCGTGCCGTAAATGGACGAAGGCACCCAGTTGCGGCCGCCGTAAACCACCTGGGTACGGGCACGCACAACCGGGGCGGCGCTGCGGACGGATGGACACTCGCGCAGGATCGCCTCGTAGTCCTGGGGCGTCAGGGTGATAACGGTACCGGCACCGAAGCTGATGCCCCCGCTGGCCGCCGTACCGGGCCTGATCATCATAACGTTGGCACCCATGCTGGCAATGGTTTTCTGCAGGGCCGACGAGGATCCGGTGCCGATTTCCATCATGGCGATCACGGCCGCCACGCCGATGACGATCCCGAGCGTTGTCAGCATGGCGCGCATCGGGTTGCGCTGCAAGGCCTTCATGGCAGTTCGGACGATGCGGTAGGCAGTCATCGCACACCTCCCGCCGCCGCTGCGACGGGCAGGACGTCTATCTGTAAATCGTCCGCTTTTTCATTCAAACCAAAGCTTCCGTCTTTGATCACGCCGTCGTGGATATTGATGACACGCCTGGCATGGCGGGCCACATTGGCGTCATGGGTGACCAGGATGATGGTGATGCCCTCCTGTTCGTTGAGCTGGTAAAACATGTGCAGGACGTCTGCGCTGGTGCGCGAGTCCAGGTTGCCCGTAGGCTCGTCGGCAAAGAGCACCGCCGGGCGGTTCACGAGCGCCCGGGCAATGGCCACGCGCTGCTGCTGGCCGCCGGAAAGCTGAGAAGGCTGGTGATCCAGCCGCTCTTGTAGTCCGACCCGGCAGAGCATTTCCTCGGCCCGGCGCCGGGTCTCGCGGTCGGATAGACGGGCGGACCCATAGGCCAGCGGCATGGCCACGTTCTCCAGGGCACTGGTGCGCGGCAGCAGGTTGAAGTTCTGGAAAACGAAGCCGATCTTGTGATTGCGTGCTATGGCGCGCTGATCGGAGGACAGCCGGGACACTTCCTGCTCATCGAGCCAGTATTCACCGGAACTCGGCCGGTCCAGGCACCCGAGGATATTCATCAGCGTGCTCTTGCCGGAGCCGGATGCACCCATCAGGGCCACCAGTTCTCCCCGGGCTACCGTCAGCGACACACCCTTTAGCACCGGAACATCGAGGTCTCCCATCTGATAGGTTTTGCAAATATGACGCAGTTCAATCAGTTCCATAATAGTCCTAAAATGTCTAAAATGTCTAAATTGCCTAAAATGCCTAAAATTAAGGTATGCTCTCTTTTTAAATTGATAGAATTCCATCACGCCGTGGCGTGATTCATTTTAGTCATTTAAAAATTTTGTTCATTCATATCCATAAAATACATCCACTCAATCAACATCGACAATAAATTGTCGCTACGACGCCGCTAAGCGACTATGAGCCGGACGTCCGTCTGGCGCCGCCGCTGCCGCGCCGCGGGATTTTCGGAGCGAACGGATTGGTCGTGTCGCTGACTTCGGCGGTCCGGCTCTGCTGTCCGATGATAATTTCAAGTCCTTCCGTGAGATGATCGCCCTCGACTTCCGTCATGCCGCCGTCGGTCAGCCCGAGGTGTACCCGCAAAGGCCGCACCTGTTCACCGTCCGGAATCCAGAGGATTCCCAACTTCACCGCGTCGCCGGCTGTCCGGTCCGGTGTTGAGAAATTCGGCCGGGTGCCGACGGATTTACCATCTTGCACGGCATTGGTCGTCGATGTCTCTTGAAATTGCGGTGCGACTTGCGCCTGTGACGGCTGCCACCGCAAGGCTGCGGTCGGAACGAGCAGGACATCGCGGCGGCGGTTCAACTCAAACTGCACATTGGCGCTCAGGTAGGGCAGCAGACGCCCGCTGCGGTTTTCGGTGAGGATTTCCACTGTGTAGGTCACGACGTTCTGGGTCATGGAGGCGTTCAAGCGGATTTTGCCGACCTGACCTTGAAACGTCTCGCCGGGGAACGCATCCACCGTGAATGTAACCGGCTGGTCCTGCTGAATCTTGCCGATGTCGGCCTCGTTCACAGCCACCCAGACCTGCATGCGGGTAAGGTCTTTGGCAATCAGAAAGAGGCTGGGGGCATTCAGACTGGCGACGACCGTCTGGCCGATATTAACCCGCCGATCGATAATAACCCCGCTTACCGGAGACGTGATCGTACAATAGCCGAGGTTGCGCTGCGCCCGCCGCAATACGGCCTGTGCCTGTTTCCGTCCGGCCTCGGCTTGCAGGATCGCCGCCTTTCCGATCGCCACGTTGGCGACCGCAGTCTGATAGGTCGCCTGGTAGGCATCGTAGCTGGATTCGGCCAGGGCTTGCGAAGGTCCGAGTTTTTGGGCTCGCTGCCAGTCGCGTTGGGCCTGGTGAAGCTTGGCATTCAATTGCTGCAGGTCGGCTTCGGCACGCTGCAGGCTCGCCTCGGCGGCCTGAACCTGGGCTTCTACCTCAGCAGCCTCGGCCGTATACAACGATTCATCGATTTTGGCCAAAACCGTACCTTCGGTGACCTTCGAACCGTAATCAACGGGTTTGCCGTCTGCGTCCAGGCCGAAAGACAGGATTTGTCCGGCGACCTGGGCACCGACGTCGATCACTTCCTCAGGCTCCACAGTTCCGGTGGCGCTGATGGCAAGGAGCAGATCTCCGCGGGTTACTTGTGCCGTCCGATACGAAATTGCCCCTTTGCTCCCGGGGTTGAGATACCAGCCGGCAACCACAGCGGCCGTTGCCAATACAATGATTGCGATCACTGCTTTTTTTATCAGATGTTGCACGAGTCCATCCTCCCTGAAACGGATTAAACAGTCGTTAAGTGTTCCGAGGTTTAATCATAGGATAGCAATCAATTGTGGAGGAAATATGAAGCAATCGTGTTAAAATTGTAGAGATTGAAGCATCGCCGGGCTAGCGGGTGCGCAGTGGACTATCAAATGCTTGTCGGACCAAATTAACTAATTGAAAAACCATGAAATAGCTGCTAAACGAGGGCTGTATAGGGTCTTAGCCTTAAAAACGACTATATTTGGAAGGTTTCTTTAAAAAATTTAAGCACATAGCTTGGTCCGACAAGATAGACATATCAATCCCTCCCATCCAAAAACAACTTAGCGCTGAAGGAATCAGATTGGCTCCAGCAACTCGGTCAGCAATCTCACCCCGAAACCCGACCCGCCGGGTCCGCAGTAGGCATTTTCCTTTTTGAGATAGGCCGGGCCGGCTATGTCGATATGGGCCCAGCGTGTATCATCGACAAAGTCGGATAAAAACAGCGCGGCGGTGATGGCGCCGCCATAGCGGCTGCCGGGCATATTGTTGATGTCCGCAAAATCACTTTTGAGAAGCTCTTTATAATCTTCAGGCAGCGGCATTCGCCAACAGCGCTCATGGGTTTTTTCACCTGAAGCCGTGATTGAATCAGCCAGTTCGTCATCGTTGGAAAATACACCGGCAATTTTTTCGCCCAGGGCAACCACACAAGCGCCCGTCAGGGTTGCCAGGTCAATCAGCATCTGGGGCTTGTATCTTTTTATCACGTAAGACATGGCATCGATCAGGATCAATCGCCCTTCAGCATCGGTATTGCCGATTTCAACGGTTTTGCCGGCATAACTTCGAATGATATCTCCGGGCCGGATTGCGGTGCCGGACGGCATATTTTCGACAATGGGCATGGCGCCGATCAGGTTGACTTTGGTTTTTAAGCGGGCGGCAGTCATTAAGGTGGCGGCCACGGCCGCCGCCCCGGACATATCTGACTTCATGTCGGCCATGAAGTTGCCGGTTTTGATATTCAAACCACCGGAGTCAAAGGTTACGCCTTTTCCCACCAGGGCCACCGTTTTTTTGGCGCCGGGAACTTTATGCTCCAGAATCACCAGGCTGGGTTTGCTTTGACTGCCGGCCGCCACCGCCAGCAGCGCGCCGAATTTTTTTTGTTTTAATTGGGCCTCATTTAATACCTGTACCTTAAGGCCCTGTTTTTTTGCCAGGCTGACGATGGAACGGGTAAATTTTTCCGGTGTCTTTTCGTTGGATGGCGTACTGACCCACTCACGGGCCTGGCAGGTGCCCTCGCAAACGGTAGCGACGCTTGAACACAGGGGACGGAATTTTCTGGCAACCCGGGGCGCAACCAGGAAATTGATTTGTTTGAGCGCTTTTTTTCCCTGCTCACCTTTGTAGGTTTGGAAGATGTGGTTGCCGAGGTAAGCGCCCTCCAGCATGGACGCTATGGCTTGCGACGGCTCTAAATTCATTTTATCGGCTCCGGGTACGGCAAACCACAGGTTCGCCAGCTCATTTTTGATACAGCGTTTCACGGTTTTGCCGGCCATCGCCCGCAAGGTTTCAGGCGTAAGGTTTTCGAATTTCCCGAGACCGGTCAGCACCACCCGCTGAGCCTTCATTTCCGGCAAATCGTAGAGGGTCACTCGCTGATCTTTTTTCCCATCAAACTCATTGAGCTGCAGCGCTTTTTTAATGACCGCTAAAATTACGGGATTATCATGGATATCTTTATCTTCGCATACCGCAATTGCCAGGGTCTCAATTTTTTGCTTTTTTAAATCAACTGATTTCAGGTGAAGCATCTGTACGTCTCCTTTGCTCGCTGATATATGAATTTTTTGTTTCTCTTGTTATTAGATAATATTAAATCAATCAATGAAAATTCCAAGCACCAAATTTCAAATAAATCCCAATGACCAAAATTCTAGATTCGAAACGGTTGTCGTTGAGATAAACTCAGACCAATTGAAACTCGTCGCAGGTCAAGCTGCTGATTATCATAAAGTTGCACAATTTGTATTTATAGTTGGCCGATCCGGGTTTTTCAGAGAATGGATTCAACTGCTCTGAACGTTTTGGTCATTGAGTATTGGAATTTATTTGCAATTTGGTGCTTGATATTTGGGATTTAAATATACTCTAAAGCATTTCGTTTCAACTCGATTAATCTTTATTTTGAAGGCACTGAATAATGTAATGACCCCACCCATTACCCGGCAGCTAAATGTTTTAGGTGCGATATCATATCCCAGGAAAAAGGCTCTTTACTGCAGGGCATAACGGCGTTGTTGGTGAAAATCGGATCGGATGTGATATCATAGCGGGAAGCGGCGACTGCCTTCGGCCACAGGGCGGTGTGGGGAATCGGCGTGTAATACGCCGGCACAGGCGTGATGGCGCTGGCGATTACGGTCTTGATGGATTGTTCAACGGAGCTGATTTTTTGGCCGGGAAGGCCGACCAGCAGATACGCACCAACCTGATCTTTATTAAAACCGGCATCGATCAGACAGTTTACGGATCGCTTAAACTCGTTTTCAGAAACTTTTTTATCCAATTCCTGCCGTTGATCAAATTCCGCAGTTTCCAGGCCGAGCCGCAATGTGGTAAACCCCGCTCGATACATGAGCCGGGCAGTCGTTGGATTGATCCCCCGTATGTGCAGCGCATTCGGGGTGTGAAAGCGAACTTTGAAATTGCTGCTGCAGACCCCTTCTAAAATGGGAACGGCATGCCGCTCGGCATCCACCAGAAAGGCATCATCGTATAAAACAAAATCGATTATGCCGTACCTGCGATGCCAGTATTTGATTTCTTCAATAACGGATTCAGGGCTGCGCAGCCTGCGGTGGGGTTCTAAAAAATGGGAGGCACAATAGGCACAGTTAAACGGACACCCCCTGGTCGTCAACAGGGGGATATAGTTGATTGCGGTTTGAAGATCCAGGGCCGGGTAGGGGTAGGAATCCAGATCGTCCGGGTTAAATGTGGCGGTCGCCGAAAAACC
>Ga0210062_1000182_pt1 | contig 19356 bp, 18 predicted proteins | sample Muzzi_CordA_D2_FD_185528 | JGI IMG/M metagenome (GOLD analysis project Ga0210062, IMG submission 185528) | Wetland microbial communities from San Francisco Bay, California, USA, that impact long-term carbon sequestration - Muzzi_CordA_D2 (SPAdes) | ecosystem: Environmental > Aquatic > Marine >...
CCGAGACTGCACAAAAACCCCCCGCTTCTGAAGACGCATTATCGTCAACTGGATGCGGTCCGACATGAGGTTGTTCTTAAGGGTCCGGGGGACCTTAGGTATGACGATTGACGATTGAAAAAGGATTAATGAAGGAATTATTTCGTTTTAATTATAAACGAGGTATTCATTTTTGACAGCTATTTAATTTAATAGACAGAATACATCCCTTCGACATTCCTCCTTCAATTAATTCCCATCAAAAAGACGCTGTGCTGCGCAAAAAACATATAAGCCCGGACCGTTCGACGACTGAGTGGCCAGCGTGATATTTAGTTCGGTGGCCAGCTGGACCGCCAGGGCCGTGGGCCTTGATATAGCCAGAATAACCGGGATACGCGCCCGGGCTGCCTTTTGAACCAGTTCAAAGCTGATGCGGGATGACAGGACCAGCAGGGCGGCCCGATCCAGTTTGTTATCCAAAAAAGCTTTGCCGATGACTTTATCAACAGCATTGTGGCGTCCGACATCTTCGGCAGATGCGATTAAATCAAATTCCGAATCAAATATTACAGCTGCGTGAGCTGCCCGAGTTTGTTGCCGCAGGGGTTGATACAGGGTAATATTTTCCAGACAGGCAAGCGCCCGGCTAATGTCAATGCGGCTATTATCCCTCAAGGGTTGAATTTGTTGAAAGAGGTCCTTTACGATTTCCTTGCCGCAAAGGCCGCAGCTGGTTTGGCTGATAAATCCCCGTCGATCCAATATTTGCGATATTTGTTCGCGTCTTGACGGCACCAGTGTTACAGCCACTGTATTGGTATCCTCACCATCACAGAAAGCCAGCGATTTGTAGTCATCCACGGTGTCAATTATCCCTTCCGTCAGGCAAAATCCGGCTACCAGTGCAATTTCGTCCCCCGGGGTGCGCATGACAACCGAGTACGGGTTTCCCTGAATGCGAATCGAAAGCGGTTCTTCTCCCAACAGGTCCTCATCTTTTGATTTATGAGATGTTCGATCCCAGTGGATAATCTGTTGTTGAATCGTCGTATTCAAATATCCCTCCAAAATTTGGTTGATTGGTTGATTCGTTTGAATGCTGGCCGCCGCCTTAGAGTTACATTTAATTATAAATATATGACTGAATGATCGTTTGTCTATTTTGCAATAAATTTCAATATTCATTGCCCATAATTCTTTCAATATTTATTGCTCCGAATCGCGTGAAATTCAGGTTCCATATATATGAGTGAATGGGAAAACCTAATAAATATGCGCAGCATAAAGTAATTAATCCGCCGAGCCTTCCTATGAGATCATTGTTCCGTATACACCGGAAAGCATACAAATTTGCACTGTACTATTTCCCAGGGCGGATTAATTAGCGGGATAATTATAATTTTTGCTTGACAAACAGATTGAAAAGATTAATATTTGCGAATTTTGAATCAAATATTAAATTAAATGAAGGTTAACTGGTTGAACGTTCAAGGTTAAAGCGCCCGGGTGGGCCTTTAAAAAAGCAGTACGCCTCAATCGCATCGAGCTCAATGTTTCATCCAATGGATGAAAGAGGCTAATCCGAACAATGGATTATAAAGTTTGTGATCTCTGCATGTAATAACCTTTGAACCTTGAACCCTGAACTGGGAACCAGAATCTACAGGAGGCCGATCCGATGTACGCGGTAGTCAATACAGGCGGAAAACAATACAAAGTCCAGCAAGGTGAAGTTTTAAGAGTCGAAAAGATCCCCGGGGATGTTGGCAGTCCCGTAACATTTGACCGGGTATTAATGTTTTCAGACGGGGAAAATGTTAGCGTTGGCCAGCCCGTGCTGGAGAATGTTGCGGTTGAAGGGCACATTGTCGAACAGGGCAAGGCCAAAAAAATTATCGTTTTTAAGTACAAAAAACGTAAACGCTACCGCCGCAAACAGGGACACCGTCAGGAATTTACGGCGGTGCAAATTGACAGTATCGCAGCCATGGGGGCCAAAGCAAAAGCAACGTCCGAAAAAACGGACGAACCCAAGTCGGAAACCAAAAAGACTGAGGCTGATCCCAAAGCAGAGAAGGTTGAGGCCAAGACGGAAGCTGCAGAGAAAATAGAGACAAAGGCGGCTGAAGCTAAAGATACGGATGCCGAGAAGCCTAAAACCAAAAAGGCCGCCACCCAAAAAGCCGATTCGGAGGCAGGGGCCAAGGAGTAAGGCAGGCCATATATCTATTGTTTTACCAAAATTATAATGAGGGTTTGATTTCTGTGGCAACGCCCTCAAATCAATTAGGAGTGTAAGATGGCTCATAAAAAAGCAGGCGGCAGTTCAAAAAACGGTCGCGACAGCAATGCCCAGCGACGTGGCGTCAAACGTTTCGGAGGGCAACCGGTAAAAGCCGGCAATATCCTGGTGCGCCAGCTGGGCACCAAAATTCATCCGGGAATAAATGTGGGCATGGGCAAGGACTATACCCTTTTTGCAAAAATTGACGGCACTGTGGCTTATGAAAGACTGGGACGCGATCGTAAAAAAGTGAGCGTTTATGCAGAGTGAAGTTTATTGATGAAGTTTTTATTACCGTTCAGTCCGGAGATGGCGGTCGCGGTTGTGTAAGTTTTCGACGCGAAAAATTTATTCCGCGCGGTGGTCCGGACGGCGGCGATGGTGGCAAAGGCGGCGATGTTATTCTGCAAAGCACATCACACCGGCGTACCTTATACCCGTTCCGATTCAGGAGACAGTTTAAAGCTAAAAACGGTGCCCATGGCCAGGGAAAGCAAAAAACCGGTAAAAGCGCCGAGGATCTCGTTATCGAAATTCCACCGGGAACCCTGGTCAACGATGCAGAAACCGGTGATTTACTAAAAGACTTCACCAGACCCGGCGAATCGTTTGTAATCGCTAAAGGCGGCCGCGGCGGCCAGGGAAATTCCCGATTCAAATCCTCCACCCAGCGAGCTCCGCGTTTCGCTCAACCCGGTGAATCAGGCCAATATCTCAAGCTCAAGCTCGAACTCAAACTTCTGGCTGATGTTGGAATAATCGGTTTGCCCAACGCCGGAAAATCAACCCTGATCAGTGTCATATCTTCAGCCACCCCTAAAATTGCAGATTATCCTTTCACCACCCTTAATCCGACGCTTGGCGTCGTCCAACCCGACCAGGAAGAGTCTTTTGTTGTCGCTGATATACCCGGATTGATTGAGGGCGCCCACAAGGGGGCCGGTTTGGGTATCCGTTTTTTACGCCATATTGAAAGGACCCGGATCCTGATTCACCTGGTTGATGCCTCGGCCATCGATCCGCAAAACCCCCTGGCGAACTATGAAACCATCAATGGGGAATTGGCCCAGTACAACCCGCTGTTGACGGAAAAGCCCCAGATTCTCGTTTTAAATAAAATGGATATTCCGGGCACCGAACAGATCGCAGAAATCGTTCAGGAAGCTGTCACAGACCGGCCGGTAATGATGATTTCGGCTGCCGCCCACAAGGGGATTGAAGCCTTGAAGTTTAAGATAGTTGAATATCTCGGGAATCATAAGCAGGATCGATTGCATGATGGTAAATAATAAATTGAATTTTAACGGGGCCAAACGGGTCGTTGTTAAGGTGGGAAGCAATGTGCTGACCGCAGACCATGGATTAAATTTAAAAGCCATGCGGTCCATCACGCGCCAAATCGGGAAATTGATCGAAACCGGACTGGAAGTGATCCTGGTGTCCTCCGGGGCAATGGCCTCGGGCGTTAAAAAAATCGGCCTTAGCGCCAGACCGGACGAACTTCCTAAACGGCAGGCAGTGGCAGCCGTCGGGCAAGCCGGTTTGATGATGGAATATGAAAAAGCCTTTGGTCGGCACAACCTGAAAGTTGCCCAGATTCTCTTAACCAGCGAGGATCTCTCCAACCGCAAACGATATTTAAACGCCCGCAACACCCTCAACACCCTGTTGGCATGGCGGGTGGTTCCGATTATCAATGAGAACGATACCGTGTGGGTTGAAGAGATAAAGCTGGGGGACAATGACAATCTTGCTGCCATGATCACCCTGCTGATGGATGCAGATCTACTGATTAATCTGACAGACATCGATGGCCTGTTTAACCGGGACCCGCGGATTTATCCGGATGCGGAACTGATAACCACCGTTTCGCGCATTAATCAAGATACTGAAAAGTATGCCGGTGAGATTCCCGGCGCTCTGGGAACCGGAGGAATGACCAGCAAAATCAAAGCAGCCAAAAAAGTAAATTCCGCCGGCGTGCCAATGGTAATTGCCAGAGGTGACAGGCCTAATATTTTGCTCAAGCTGTTCTCCGGTCAGAAGCACGGGACTTTCTTTATCCCGCAGAAGCAGAGACTGACCAGCCGCAAGTGCTGGATTGCTTATTCCTTAAAACCGAAAGGCACAATCACAATTGACGAGGGCGCCGTCAAGGCAATTTTAAAAAACGGCAAAAGTTTGCTGCCCAGCGGAATTGTGGCCGTAAAAAATGATTTCGGCATCGGTGCTGCGGTAGAATTTCAAAACCAGCGCAATGAATCCCTGGGGATCGGGTTGGTCAATTATAGCTCAAACGATATCAATAAAATCAAAGGGCTGAAATCCAGCCGGATCAAACAGGTACTGGGTCACAAGTCCTATGATGAGGTAATTCACCGGGACAATCTTGCTATTACGGCTGAAGATGAGGTATAAGGTAAGGGATGGAAAAGCTCAAAGCTGATAAGTTCTTAAGCTTTTAAGTTAAGGATGTTAATCTTTTATAAAAAAATATAGCATACCTGTTTCTCATCAAGTATCCGGAGCCCTTGGTCAGTTGAATTCTGACTTACCGGTTCCAGCGTTTAAATTCAATGCACTCAATCCATTTTCCTGACACCCGAAACCTGACACCTTTGATAAATTGTAAACGTGGTCTCAGATAACGGGCAAAGGAGCAAATTAGTTTATGGAATAATGCGATGACTATAGAATCCACTATCACCACCATGGCTCAGGCGGCCAGGCAGGCGGCAAACCAGCTGGTTCGGTTTTCTTCGGATCAAAAAAATGCGGCCCTGCTATCGATTGCCGCCGGCCTTGAAAAAGAAGCGGCTTATATTAAAGCGGAAAATGAAAAAGATTTGATCGAGGCCAAAGAAAAGGGGCTTTCCGCTGCCATGATTGACCGGTTGACGGTTACAGATGGCACCATCACTGGGATGGTGACCGGGCTGAATGATGTCGCGGGTTTAAATGACCCGGTCGGCACCATGAGCCCGAGCTGGATTCGGCCCAACGGGCTGCAGGTTGCCCGGATGCGAATTCCGCTGGGTGTCATCGGCATCATCTACGAATCAAGACCCAATGTGACCATTGATGCCGCCGGATTATGCCTTAAAGCCGGTAATGCGGTCATCCTGCGCGGGGGATCCGAAGCCTTTTATTCAAATCAGGCGCTGGCGCTGATCATCCGGCGGGCGCTGGGAAACACCCAATTACCGCCGACATCCGTTCAGGTCGTGCCGGTCAGGGAGCGCGAGGCGGTCCTGGCACTGTTGAAGCAGGAAGCGTTTGTTGATCTGATCATTCCGCGGGGCGGCGAAGGGCTGATCCGTTTTGTAGTTGAGAATTCGAAAATTCCGGTTCTAAAGCACTACAAGGGGGTATGTCATGTTTACGTTGATGACAATGCCGACTTTGATATGGCGCAGGAAATTTGCTTTAATGCCAAGGTCCATCGTCCCGGCGTCTGCAATGCCATGGAGACGCTGCTTGTGCATCGGGCGGCAGCCGAAGAATTTTTGCCTCAAATGGCGCGACGGCTGGCACAGGCCGGGGTAGAAATCAGAGGCTGTGATGCGACCCGTCGCATCGTACCCGATGCCAAAAAGGCCCGGGAATCCGATTGGCCGGCGGAATATCTGGATCTGATCCTGGCGGTTAAAGTGGTCGAAGATATGGATGAGGCCATCTCCCACATGGCAACATATTCCTCCCGGCACACCGAGGCCATCGTGACCCGCAATTATGAACGGGCCAAACGCTTTGTGCGCGAGGTTGATTCATCCGTCGTCCTGGTGAATGCCTCAACCCGTTTTAATGATGGCGGACAACTGGGATTGGGAGCAGAAATCGGCATTAGCACCTCGAAACTGCACGCCTTCGGACCCATGGGACTGGAGGAGCTGACCACGACTAAATTCGTGGTGCAGGGGAATGGGCAAATCCGTGAATAGCAGAATGTAGAATGTTCTCGGATTGTTTGATGAATTTCTTACAGTGAATATGTTCGAAATTACAAATCTCAAACAAATCACAATGTCCCAAATTCTAAATTCGAAACAGATCAATGATTCTGTCAGCCAAAATGAGAAAGATGCTTGAATCCGATGTTTTGGTCATTGAAAATTGAGATTTGGAATTTATTTGGAATTTGGTGCTTGTTATTTGATATTTTAAAAAAGTTAACCATTTCGAATAAAAAAACGAATCAATTTTTAAATTACTGATAACCAATTGCGGGTTTATTTATGCGTATCGGACTATTCGGCGGAACTTTTAATCCGGTTCATGTCGGACACCTTCGGGCGGCACTGGAAGTAAAGGAAGGCTTTAAGCTGGATGAGGTTATTTTGATCCCAGCATCAATGCCGCCCCACAAAACGCCCGCTGAGGTGGCGGACGCCGCCGACCGCCTGCATATGCTTGACCTGGCACTTGAAGAAACTTCAGATCTTAAAATTTCCGATGTTGAATTAAAACGATCCGGTCCATCATACACCATCGATACCGTTGAGCACTTCAGACTTACGCTGCCGGATCAAACCCGGATTTATCTGATTATGGGGATGGATGCATTTCTGGAGATCGATACCTGGAAGTCCTACGATGAATTGCTCTTGCAGATCCCGCTTATTATCATTAACCGCCCGCAATCCGGCAGCGCTTCCCATGAAGGCGGCTGGCAATTCATGGAGAATTATTTAGCATCTAAAATATCCAAAGATTATGTTTTCTCCGAATCCCAGGGCTGCTTCCGGGCAAAGAACAAACAACCGGTCTATGTGTTTGAAGTAACCAGCCTGGACATTTCTTCAACCGGGATTCGGAACCTGATCAACACAGGCCGGTCAATTAGATACCTGGTGCCGCATAAAGTGGCAAAATTTATTAACTCCAAGGGACTGTATTTATGACTAAGGACATGGACCCGCCCCTTGATCTCTACATCAAGGCGATTCAGGGTAAAAAAGCATTGAATGTCGTGGCACTTGACGTGGCAGAAATGACCTCTTACGCAGATGTCTTTATATTTTGCAGCGGCCGTTCAAACCGCCAGGTCATTGCGATTGCTGAACATATTAAAACCGATTTAAAGAAGCACAAAATTAAACCCCTAAATGTTGAAGGTACCAAAGACGGCCACTGGGTGTTGCTGGACTACGGCCACGTGATCATCCATGTGTTTTATGAGCCTGTCAGGGAATTTTACGATCTGGAGGGTTTGTGGGTCGATGCCAAACGAATCGTGACCCCGTCACTGAAAAGGCAAAACGGCGCTGAAGGATCCTCGCAAAAGATGGCGGATGTATAAGGAATTGATCGTGTCAAATACACTAAAGCCCTATACGATGATCACCGATTTTATTACCGGTCGTAAGGTACCGAATATCGGAGCCGAGGAAAACCGGCAGGCGGTGGCGCAATATCTGGTCAATGAAAAGGGATATTCCAAAGATGACATCGAGGCGGATGTCAAAATTGAAATGTCCATAGGCGGAGAGCCATACCACTCCCAGGTTGATCTGGTGGTCAGGGTCAACAGTCGCAAGCTGCGGTTCATGGCCATTAAATGTGTCGCCGGATCACTTGGTTCACGCGAGCGAGAAATCGTTGCCGCCGCCAGGTTGCTGGATGATTTCCAGATACCCACGGCAGTGGTTTCAGACGGCAAAACGGCGATTGTGCTGGATACGGTTTCCGGCAAAAAGACCGGTGAGGGGCTGGAAGCCATCCCCTCGAAGGCAGCGGGTATCAGCATATTGGATTCTTACCAACCGGTCAGTTTGCCGCCAGAGCGCCTGGAGCGCGAAAAATTGATTTTTCGCACCTATGACAGCGAGAATGTGAATGTGCAAAGGAATATTTAACGGCAAGGTTCAAAGGTTTGGGACTTCGCCCTTCGGGCTGCGACCCTACAAGCAGCGTTCATGGTTGATGCTTTATGATTTTTGATTGAAGAATAGGTGATTTGAGGCCGCCCATTTTTATCTTACTGAATCTATGTAACAACGGATCCGCAGGGTATGCAGATAGAGAACAGCCGACATGATATGCCAGAGGAACTGAATGAATTAACCAAACTGGCATGCAGCCTGGGTGCCAGTGATGCGGCCATTATTTCAGTGAGTGCGATTTCCGTCGAGGATAATTTGGCTAAGCTTTGCCGGGAACCGCAGTGTGAAAATTACGGTCTGTCCGCCAGCTGTCCCCCTCATGTTGCGGGTCCCTCCGGATTTCGGGAACTCAAAAAAAAATTCCAGCAGGCCGTCGTTTTTAAAATCGATGTTCCCTCAGAAATTCTGCTTTCGAGCCAACGACGTGATATATTCCGGCTGCTGCATGAAATTGCTGCCAATATCGAACAAGCAGCCATAAAAATGGGATACCCGAATTCAAAAGCCTTTGCCGGCGGTTCCTGCAAAAAGCTCTTTTGCGAGGATCACATAGATTGTCGGGTGCTGGCTGATGGCGGTGCGTGCCGCAATCCTGACCGCGCCCGTCCGTCCATGTCCGGCTTCGGAATCAACGTCTCAAAGTTGCTGCAAGCCGCCGGCTGGCAGATGGACAGGATCACCCGGGATACGGATCCGGATGATGTCCCCATGGGAACGGTTTCCGGGTTGGTATTAGTATAATTAATCCGCCCTGAAATATGAGCTTATTCGGGTAAACGTTGATTGTATGATAACTCAACCAATTTATCAGATCAAAGCATTGGCGGATTAATTATCTTATGCTATGCATTAATTACTGATAAAAGGAGGTAAAATTTATGGCGCAACTTACACTGGCGGATAAGTTTAAAAAAGCAACCGGAGTGGTCTGTAAACAGGGTATGGTTCAGTTTCCGGTAAGTGACACGGCAATTGCGATCATCGTATCCGTTGTCGGAGAAAACGAAGAAGAACTCGATCTGATATGTGCATTCGACGACAAGCCTTCGCAAACATTGGCACAGCTGGTGGAATCGAGTGGCTTTGCAGCGGAAAAAATCGAGCAGTTGGCAACAAGCCTTGCAAAAAAGGGGCTTGTTTTCAACCAACCGAGTTCCGCCGGTGTCATGATTTACCGGCTTTTGCCGCTCATGCTGGTTGGCCTGATGGAATACAAGTTCATGGTGGAGCTGACCGGAAGCCAGGAAGAAAAAGATCTGGCCAGGTTGTTTGAAACGCTGCTGGAAGAACTCAAAGATCAGATCCAGGACAATTTCGAGACCCTGTCCCCCTTGTTTCATTCCGCCCCGGCAGTGGACCGAACCGTGCCCAACAGATCAACGGAAGGCGGAAAGCCGATAAGGATCATTCCGGTTCAAAAGCCCCTGGATCATTCCGAAGAATTCGTTCTGCCGAGTCAGACGATTGCCGAGATTATCGACAAGTTTGACGACATTGCCGTTGGATATTGTTTTTGCCGTCAACGGCGCAGCCTGCTCGGAGATGATTGCAACACCCATGCGCCAACATTGAACTGCTTTACCTTCGGCAAGTCCGCCCGGCACACCGCGGCCCAAGGATTTGCGAAAAAAATCACCAAAGAAGAAGCGCTCAAAATCATGGATGAGGCAGCGCGGGCCGGGTTGATTCACAAAGCCTTTCACCCGGGTTCGAGGGAATCCAGTCCGGAAACGAGCATCTGCAACTGCTGCAAGGATTGCTGCGATACCCTGGGTCTCTGGCGCAAAGGCACGCTGCCTTTGATCAATTCCACCTACCATCTTTCTGTGATCGACCAGCAAGCCTGCACCGGCTGCGGCACCTGCGTGGAGTGGTGCCCCACGGATGCTATTGCCCTGACTGAAGCCGGCATTGCCCAGCGGGAAGAAAGCGCCTGCCTGGGATGCGGTGTCTGCTCCCGTTTTTGCCCGGAGGAGGCCATCTCACTTCAGGAAGGGCTGCGCCGGGTATTTATTATGCCGCCGCAATTACGATCGGCCTGATGGTTTGACTTCCGGATTTAGATACAATCCGGGTTGAGTCCCGCTTCAGCGGTATTCACGGTTCCCGGTTAAGGTGTCTACCCCGAACCTGGAACCATCACACTATTTCTAATAAAGGTGATAAACATGACAAGCGTGGTAAAAGATGACCGCATCCAAATTGAGAAGCTTGAACTGGGGCCGTTTGGCACGAATGCCTATATTTTGGTCTGCCGCAATACGGCTCAGAGCGTGGTCGTGGATGCTCCGGCCGACGCCGGGAAAATATTGCAGCTGCTCAAGGAAACCAGCCCCCAATATATCCTGATTACCCACAATCACATGGATCATACCGGCGCGCTGTCAGACTTAAAATCGACCCTCGGCGTACCGATAGCGGCCCATCCCGCTGACGCCGGCCGGTTGCCGGTGTCTGCGGATCAAATGTTAAATGACGGCGATGTCATCACTTTTGGAGATGTTCATTTGTCGGTCCTGCATACCCCGGGGCACACCGCGGGCAGTATTTGCTTTTTAACCGGCAACTACTTGATCGCCGGCGATACCATATTTCCGGACGGACCGGGAAAAACCGGATCTCCCGCAGATTTTAAGAAAATTGTGGAATCTCTGACCGGCAAGATTTTCGTTTTACCGGACGACACCCAAATTTTTTCAGGCCACGGTAAATCTACAATTTTGGGAAAAGAGCGACAGGCTTTTGAGGCTTTTTCTGCCCGGCCGCTGGATCCCAATATTTGTGGAGATGTGCTGTGGGCTGCATCATAGCAGGGATATGTTGAATAGTTGGCTGGTTGATGGGTTGAGCGGGATAACCAGGTTAATTTGCTTTGCCGCAATTTGAATGTTGGAATACTGGACCAGTTGAAAATCCCGCATGTTAGCATATTCAACATGATGCCTGAGCCAATATCCGCTGATCTTCTTCAAAAAAATACTGCCCGATTACGCTTTCATATTCCGCGACGATAGCAGACGCTACATGAGACCAGCTGTATTCGAGAATAGATTTGCGGATCACCTTTGCGGCCGGGATAGTGTGATCGCTGATAATTGATTGAATTCCATCGGCCAGGGATTGCGGGCTGGGATCTGGAACAATGCAGCCGGCCTGCGCTTTGCGGATAAGGCTGTCGATTGCACCCACGGGGGTGGATACCACCGGTCGCCCGCAGGCCAGGGCCTCCAAACCGACCATGCCGAAGCTTTCGTAGTGGGACGGCATCACCAGTACATCGGCTGCGTTGTAATACGGCGGTAATTTGTGCTGGTCGATCCGCCCTGCAAACAAAACGTTTTCTTCAATTTTCAGCGCTCTCGTTTTTTGTTCCAGGGACCGATAATCGGGGGTTTTATCACCATCACCGCCGACGATCACCAGACGAATGCGCTGATGATTCTTAAAGCAAGTCATTGCTTCCAGCAATGTGTCTAATCCTTTGAGCGGATCGAACCGACCGACATACAACAGGATGATATCAGCCGGATTTAAACCCAGTCTTTTGCGGGCTGCCGGTTTTGGTTCAGGTAGGAAAAGATCCAGGTCGACTCCACACGGCACGACACTGATATTCTCTGCCGCCGCGCCATATAAGCGGATCAGGCTCTCTCGTTCCCGGCCGGTCGGTGCCAAAATTCGATTACAGGAGCAAGCGATCTCTTTTTCAGCGGCGATCCGGAACCCGGGTTCCGGCGCACCAGCACCCGTTCGGTTCTTGACCTCACCGAGGGTGTGAAATGTGGCAACGTGAGGCCGATTCCAGAGATTCTGGGCCCAGCTGCCCAGCCGGCCGGAAAGCCAGTAATGACTGTGTATGAGATCATAGACCAGATTTTCAGCCTTGCGAAAGTCTTCCAGGGCCTGGAAAAATTTTGACAGATTAGGATAAAGAGCCAGCTTGGAAAGGCTGCCGCCATTTGGAATGCCAAGATGGATCAAGCGGACATTTTCATAAAGTTGAGTTACAGATTGATCCTGGTTCTCCTGCAATCGGGTGTAAATGTCGATGCGGTGTTGACGTTTACCCAGCTCGCGGGCAAGTTCCCGGATGTAAACGCTCATTCCGCCGGTGTCCTTTGTCCCGATCTCACCGATGGGATCGGAATGGATGCTTAGCATGGCTATTCTTAAACTGTCTTCTTTCAACTCTGCACACTTTCGTCGATTAGTTGTTATATTCCTAAATTGAAAATCCGGTTTTTCCCGCGGGCCGCAAGCCTGGTCGGAATTTTTTTATTTTCAGATATTACGGATTGTCCGGATTAGGGGATATGCTCACCGTATTTCCGGTTCGGGCGGCTTCTGATAATGCATCCAGCACCCGCATGTTGGCAATACTATCATCCGGCGAATAATTCAAGCTTGTCTTTTTGAGCACCGCATCTGCAAAATGCTCAACCATTAATCGGTATTCGTCCGCCCCTTTAACGATGTGCTCCCGGCCTGTTTCCTCACCCTGTGCGCGCTGGATATAGGCTGCGTCATTTTCCCAGGGGACGAAGGCATTGTGAGGAAGTTCAATCGCCCCCGCGCTGCCGACTACCGTATAGGTTTGCTGCAGTGCCGTAATAAAGCTGGCTTCCACGGTTGCCAGTTGTCCATCTGCAAAACTCAGCGTGCCGACCAGATGCACATCGACACCGGTGGGATGATAAACCGCCTGGGCCTGGACCTTTGTCGGCTCGGCAGCCATCAGCCAGCGGGCGACACTGACGCCATAGCAGCCGACATCCAATAGGGCACCACCTCCCATTTCCAACTTTAAACGCACATTCCCGCCGCTTTTGATAATGTCGTCGTTCATGTGAAAACAAAATGCCGAGCGCACCAGACAAGGTTTTCCGATTGCACCCTCGTCAACGATTTTCTTGATACGCCGGCTGCGCGGATGAAAACGGTACATGAACGCTTCCATCAGCAAAGCACCTGAGGCGGCAGCCTGATCAGCCATTTCGCGTGCCTCACGGACATTGCATGCCAGCGGTTTTTCACACAGCACATGTTTGCCGGCTGACAGGGCCTTAAGCGTCAAGGGGTGATGCAGATGGTTGGGAAGTGGAATGTATACGGCGTCTACCGCAGGATCTGAAATTACCGCATCATAATTGTCGTACACCTGCCCGATTTTATTTTCAGCAACCATCTCGTCAGCAGCCGCAGGTGAGCGTGTGCCCAGAGCATAGACCCATCCGTTACGGGATTTTCTAATGGCCGGAATAATACATTTGCGCGCAATTGTTGCGTTTCCCAGAACGCCCCATTTAATTCGATCTGCCATGCACTGTCTCCAACATACCACCATTTGCCATCGAGCGGGCGGCGGCTTCCAGAATAGCCACCACTTTAACCGAGTCCTCAAGTGGAGCCGCAATCGGTTCTCCGAGCAAAAGATGATCGGCCAGATTGCTGTGAAATTGATAGTGTTCCCGGGCGGGAATTACCGGTTTTATGTTGATGATGCCACCGTTATCATGGCGGCGGTACAGGGTTAATTCCGGTGTCATCTCGGTGACAGGAATGTCATGCTGCTGATAATACAGGAGCGGATCTATTTCGTGCGATGCCACATCGCGCCAGGTCCCGATGATGGCTCCTTTGTCGCCAAGCAGGTACCATTTGGGTTTGCGGGCGGCTGCTATATCGGAATGCATGAATTCAGCTTCTTTTCCGCCGCTAAATCGAATCTGAATTCGCTCCTGATCGGCATTGGTCACATCATGCCATACCCGCTTATGCCGTGTTCCAACCACCGCCTCGATTCGTTGCGGTATTAAACCGACGATCCAGTCTAAATAATGGGCGCCCCAGTCATACGACGTGCCGCCGGACACCTGGACTTCTGAGTGCCAGTATCCGCAGGGATGATAAAAACCGCCAACAAAGGTTTCTAAATAAAACAAATCCCCGATCAGTCCTTCCGCCAGGGCCTGTTTGATTGCCAGATAATCGGGATCCCAGCGTCGATTTTGATGACAGCTCAAATGAACCTCTTGTTTGTCGGCCATTGCCACCAGAGCATCGGTTTCGCGTTGATTCAAGGCCAAAGGTTTCTCACAGACCGCATGTTTGCCGCCCGCCATTATCTGTAAGCACAACTCGGCATGGCTATTCGGGGGCGTGGCGACGATGATCAGGCCCACTTCCGGGTCTTCAACCAGTTTATCGGCTGAATCATATGTTTTGATGTCTGCAAAATCTTTGTGTGCTTCATTTAACCGCTGCGGATTGGAATCACAAACAGCCCGCAACGCTAAACCGGTTGTTTTTTCAGCCCCGCTCCCGTGGACCCGGCCGACGGATAGGGCATATCCCAAAATTCCAACTCCCACTGAACCGCCGTCTATCTTATGGCCTGCCAATTGCCGTAAAAACCGATATAAAATGCGCTGCAGACCTGGATTGCCGTAGTCCTGCAAAGTGGTGCAGGCAACGCTTCCTTCGCCTGTGCGTCGGTAAGTGAACACGGGTTTATGGTGGTATTGCCAGTCGGCGTAAAGAATCGTTTCGCTGTCATTCGCTGTGCGGGTCAGCGCATGATAGCGGCCTTTCAGATAAACAGCACCCGGCAGCCGGACGGCCAGCGGGTGGTCGGGATTTTCAAAAACCACCCGCAATTCAGCCACCGGCCCCGATGGCTCTTGTTGCACCCCGAAGATCGACGGTATGGTGCATGTGGATAAATCAACCAGGGTGAGCCATCCTCCGCCGGCCTGGACAAACCGGGTTAACGGATCGGTGGTGTCAGTCGCATTGTTTTCGTTTAATGTCATGACTACATCAAAAGAACTCAAATCCTGTGGCAGTCGCGGATGCGCCGACAGACTGACATGCGGGATGGATCTGAGATATGAAAGCAGGGGCGAAAAACGATTTTCGGCATTTTCGATCTTAAAAAAAATGGAAAGTGATGGATGACGGATCATTTCGGAACCACCTGCCAGCGTGAACCGTTTTCGGCATCTTCCACGGTTATTTTTACCCGATTTAGGATGTCGCGGATCGCATCGGCCTCTGCCCATTGCTTATTGGCCCGAAAGTTTTGCCGTAATTCAAGCAATCCGTCGACTAGCGGCGTAAGACATTCCGTTTCGTTTTTGGGGGAAGAAGCAAGCTCGGTTCCCAGCAAAGCAATAAGATCTCTGAGCGTATCCCTGGCTTGAGTAATAAACTGTTCATTTTCCAGATCGGTTTGGGCTTGCCAGATGGAGCGGTCAAGCTCCAATAAGGCATTCGTGGATTGCCTGGCATCATGGCCGGCAAGTCCGCTGTGAAAACTTGCCTCCAGGGAGTGGATCCGGTCCCAGAAATCGTCCGGCTGGCCGTCGCTAATATCTTTCGGTGCGGGGGTCGTTGCAGTCCGGGATTTATATCTTGAATCACCGGCTTCGCCGCGTAAGACCGTGAGCGGAAAACGATCGCCGGATTGAAAGGTTATTTCCCGATCCTTCCGTCTCAGCGTAACCGTACCGATACCTTTGATTTCGGCTTCATCAGTTTCTAAATTCAGGATGCAGGCGGTGTGTTCATCCAGGCCGAAAACAGGTACTTTTCCCGCAAAAATAGAGAAAAGCTTTTCAAAGCGGGGCTCTCCCATAAAACAAAAACGGGTATCATGGGTGCCGCCTTCGGCATTGTTCCAGTGCGGGACAACGACCAGATTAAGACCGAATTTACCAAGGATGTCAATTCCCTCCACCCAATGCAGCTTTTGGCCCACCTTGTAAATTTCATACACCGGTAAGGTAAAGCGCCCTACCGTCAGGGCGGCAGCGCTGGCGGCAACCAGGCAGCCGCCGTTTTGTATGCATTGGGCGAATATTTGCGGCACCGGCGATCCAGTCCACTGTTCAACGGCATAAGTCGGACTTCCCGGACCGATGAGGATATATGAGGATTCCCGTAAAATATGAAACGCCCTTTTGGCGTCGAAATCGGTAATATTTTCCCTTGATTTAAAAGCGGAAATTTCAAGCGGCCGCCGGACATGATTTCGAAAATATTCAACTGCTTTCCGGGAAATCTGATCCACATTCAATTGAAATCCGGCCGGGGTATCGAGAAATGCCGCCTTTGGAGATCCCGGCAATTGGTCTAACAGGCTTTTATGAACCGCCACCATGGTGGCGGTCAATTCCCCTGAGCCCATCAGCACAATTTTGCCTTTGCCGGACAGCATTTGCAAATCCTTATCCCCGAATACACAGCGGCCATATTATCTGCTTATCGGTTTTTTTAAGACCGACAACTAATTCACGTTTTGGGTTAACCCTGCAAATCGCTATGTATGTAGGCGCAATAAATTGCGCCATTCAGAATTAATTGCGAAAAGAAAAAAAAATAGCAAGATCCCCTGTCCCAACTAATGAAGCACAATAATCAAAAAACTAAATCTTAATTTGACGATGGCAAGTTTGAATTATTCAGTATCGACAGGCTAAGTTCCTTCTCCGGTCCGATTATATCGATCAGGCCATTATGGTACAACGTTACCTCCCCTTTACCATGCACTCGTCCGATTTTCTCAGATACATTGCAGATCACACCGGTTTCTTCATCAATGCCCAGCAGGGCAATATCCGGAAGTAATTTAAGCAACCGTGCCGCCCAGTTTTTACCGAACGTATTGTGGTGGGGCAATACACAAATGCCTTCTATTAGTTTGAGCCCTTCCATGACGCGGGAGGAACCTGGATCATAGTAGTAATTGCAGAGCACCATCGCCCCCGCACTGCTGCCGGCAATTACAGCGCCTGCCTGATGGGCGGATAGAATTGCCTGCCAGCTGCGGCTTTGCATCAATGTTTGAGCCAGATACCGTGGAAATCCGCCCAGAAGATAAATCAGCCTGGTTTGCGACAGGGTCTCAACGATAGCGGAATCATTAGCGGACGCGTTGTCGATTATCGGTAAGACGCAGACATTTGTCGCGCCCAGATGCTTGAACCAGTTTGCACCATTTTGTCCGGCGCGCTGATGATTCTTGTCTGGTGCCGCAGCAGTGGGTAGAATACTTACCGGCGCCCCGAGACCGCCGGCCAATTCAATCGCCAGCCTGTCAGGAACTGCCATCTGGCCACCAAATTCAGCACCGCCCTCCAATAAGATGAATCCCATTATGCAACCCTACACGCTTTTTAAGTATTCACGGATTGAAAGTGCCGCGGTACTTCCCTCCCCGGCAGCACTGACCACCTGTTTGGTGCTGCTGTCCCGCACGTCGCCGGCCGCAAATATGCCGGGGATGCTGGTTTCCAGCAAATAGGGATCCCGGTTTTCAAACCCTGCGGGCCGTTTATCGCCGTGTAACAGGGCATGGCCGGTGGTGACAAACCCCCAGCGGTCCAATAAAATCCGGCTTCCTTCAAGAAATCCGGTATTCGGGTCAAGGCCGATAAATATGAAGGCGCCGTCGATCGGAAGCGTTTCTTTGCCGCCTGTCCGGTTATTTAATAGTTTCAATTCGGTCAGTTTAGAATCTTTGCCGGTAAATTCATGTACTTCCGTATTCCAGCGAACGTCTATCTGCGGGTGTGATAAGACTTTTTCCTGGATTACGGCGCTGGCCTTGAAATTTGCGCTGCGAACCAATATTGTCACCCGACTGGCAAATTTGGTCAGCAGTAAACTTTCTTCCGTAGCACTGTTGCCGCCGCCAACTACCGCCACCGCTTTACCTTTGTAAAACGGCCCGTCGCATGTCGCACAAAAATGGACTCCGGCACCCAGATAATCAGATTCGCCCGGAACACCCAAGCGTCTATAACGGCTTCCGGTGGCAATGAGCAATGCACGGGCGCTGTAATTGCTGCCATCATCGGTCTTGACGCCGTGATAATTATCGCGGTGATAAATTCCGGTAATGTCCTGGGCCTGCAGCAACTCCACGCCAAAGCGTTCAGACTGTTGACGCAACCGCTGTGAGAATTCGATACCGGCCACTCCATCCGGAAAACCCGGCATGTTATCCAATTTCTCCGTACCGGCCGCCTGGCCGCCGAAAGCAGCCCGCTCGATCACCAGGGTATCAATTGCCTCCCGGGCAGTATACAGGGCCGCGGTCAGGCCTGCGGGACCGCCTCCCAGTATAATCAAATCATAGTGATTGCGGCTGGCTTTGGTCTTTAATCCCAGCTTTTGTGCCAGTTCGGCATTGGTCGGCTCAACCAAAAATGATTCGTCCGAAAATACGATGGTCGGAATAATTCGCTTGCCTTCATTTTTTTCGATGACAAACTTTTCGCCCTCAAGGTCTTCTTCAATATCGATCCAACGATACGGAATCTGGTGCTCGCCTAAAAACTGTTTGCTGCGTCGACAATCCGGGCACCAGTGCGCCCCGTATACGGTTATTTCGCTGCTGGTCATGGGGATGATCCTTTGTAGATTATTAGAAGAATAGTGTCAACTTAGCGAATCTTAGTAGTCGATGTAGTTGGACACCAAGCTATTTTTGGGGTTTCAGGTGTCAGCAAAACCGCAAAGAAGAATTAATGGGAAAGTAATATCAGTCCAGCAGAAGAACCCTGCATAAACGTAACAACTTTTGCCGTTTAATTAATGATGAGCACATGTTAGAGAAAATCCCATTGATGTTTATATTCGATGTAAAAAAATATCTGGCCTTAGCTGAAGCTGGTATCGTGCGCTCTGATATTGTCCTCTCTGCCTGTTGTTGGGCCCTGACACCCGAGACCTGACACCTGAAACTTACAATCTTTATCTCGATATTTCCACCCGATGAAACGCCTCTCCCAACTCAAACTCTTCTTCTTTGGCGATATCCTGACAGCGCTGCCTCAACCAGACTTCCGGATTGGGATTTTCCATTTCCTGCATCTGGCTATTGTGGCTGCGCAGGGCCTGAAGTTTGAGATCGAACGTTTCCGTGATGTCGGTTCGATAATTGATTACCTCGGCCGCCCAGAACCACACCTCTTTGACTTTATGGGGTTTTAAACCCGCTTCTAAAAGATCCGGGTATGCGAGATGGTCCCTGGCATATGGGAAAACAGCATCCAGCGTAACCTGACCGGTGATACGATGATCACGATGCCAGATATAGTGCCGATATGGGTCCGCTGTTACGATGGTATCGGGCCGATATTGTCTGATCAGACGCACGAGCAACTTCCTGAATTCCGGTGTGTCCTCCAGCCCTTGATCCGG
>Ga0210062_1000183_pt1 | contig 19340 bp, 18 predicted proteins | sample Muzzi_CordA_D2_FD_185528 | JGI IMG/M metagenome (GOLD analysis project Ga0210062, IMG submission 185528) | Wetland microbial communities from San Francisco Bay, California, USA, that impact long-term carbon sequestration - Muzzi_CordA_D2 (SPAdes) | ecosystem: Environmental > Aquatic > Marine >...
CCGGGGCGGCGGCTGATCAGGCCAGCCGGCCGAGGGAGCGGAGCAGGCGGCGGGTCCGGGGGCAGAAGGACGGATCGGCCACTTCGAGCTCCGCCACCAGCAGGGCGAGGTCCGCCGGCGTGTCCACGTCGAGGGCCTCGCCGACCGTCTCCAGGCGTAGCCCGGCCGCGGCGATCCGCTCCCGGGTCTGGGCCAGCACCCGCTCGGTGCTCCAGTCCACGCCCTCGAACAGCTCCGGCCGTACCGCGCCCGCGGCGAGAACGATCAGGTAGTACCCGCCGTCGAGGCTCGGCCCCAGCACCACGTCGGCACCCGCTTCCACCCGAGCGAACGCCTCGTGGACGGGCTCGAGCAGGACCGTCGGGTGGTCGCTGCCGATGGCCGCCACCACACCCGCTCCCCCGTCCAGGCGGACCGCCTCGGCAAGGCCGCGAAACAGTCGCTCGCCCAGGTCCTCCCCCCGCTGACGGCGCGAGGGCGGCGGCGGGTCCGGCAACAGGTCCCAGGGGATCTCCTCGCCGGGCGCGAGCGCCCACGCGACCCGCAGGTCGAAGTCGCCCCCCGACAGCCGTTCCACGAGGTCCCCGACGAACGCGCGGTGGACGTCGGCCGCCTCGGCGGGCGAAAGCTCGGTAGTGAGCCGCGTCTTCACCCGGCCGGGAACGGCCGGCTTGGTGAACAGGAGGAGACGCCGGGCGGTGGCGGGAGACGGTCGATCGGAGGGGGTGTCGGCGCTCATCGGAGGCGGATCATACCGCCCCGGAGGAACCCGCCGAGCCCACCTCTTCCGGCCCCTCGCCCTCGAGGCCGCCGAGGATCCACTTCCGGATCTCCTCCTCCTGCTCCTCGTTCGGCTCCATCTGTGCCCGCTGGCACAGGGTGAGGGTGTTGTCGGCGACCGCGCGGCCGAGCTCCTCGACCGAGTGGGGGCCGGCCTCGTGGAGCGGATAGCCCGAGTAGCTCAGCCCCTTGAGCAGGAAGGAGACCGCCGCCCTCGGCACCATGATGCCCCGCCCGTAGCAGCGATCGCGCACCGCCTTCGAGGTCCGCGTCATGTGGAACCCGCACTCGTTGATCTCGGCGGCCATCTCGGAGAGCACCACCGCGTACTGCTCGGGCGAGAGGTAGGGGGTATCGGTGAGCTCGTGGATCGACTCGGCGAAGCGGGCGAGATCCGGCCACCGCTCCCCGAACCAGTCCTCCTCTTCGGCCTCCGCGGGGTCGGCGTGACGCTCGGGATCGAAGATGTACCCGGTATCGGCCTCCGAGATCCGGATCGGCTCGATGTCGAGGCGCTCGAGAAAGCCTTTGAACGAGCCGGCACCCCGCCACTGGAAGGCGCGCAGGTCGTCGCCGAACTCGTCGAGCATCAGGTGGGCCATGGTCGCCAGGCTCAAGGGCCGCTCCGTCCGCCCGACGAGGTCGCGTACGAACTCCTCCAGGGCCGGCCGCTCGGCCTCGTTCAACCCCACGTCTCCGGGGGCGTCGCTCCCGGCGGCGCCCGGCTCTTCCCCCTCGCCGCCGGCCGCCGGCTCCACGAGGCCGACCCACCATGGATCTTCGCCGACGAGCGTCAGCCCCTCGGTCACATCGACCACCGCCTCGGTCATCGCCCGGAGCGAGTAGAAGCCGAGCCAGTTCTCCCCCTCGCTGAACTCGCGGAACTCCTTGTAGATCGCCGGTAGGTGCACGGGCTGAATGCCGCCGGTCATCGCCGCGAGGTCGCGGGCCCGCTCGCCGATGCGCGTCAGCAGCTCCGGCGACGCCCCGTCGATGGCGGCAGCGGCGCGCGCCGAGGCCAGCTCCTCGCCGGTGATGCCCAGCGCCTCTTCGACGAAACGCTCCTCGTCGATCACCAGGTCGCAGACGCTCCGGTAGGCCGCCGCGGTGGGGCCGGTGGCGAGCACCGCCGTGTAGCGATCGTGCTCCCGCAAGCGCCGGAGCACCGGCGTGAAGTCCGCGTCCCCGGAGAGCACGATGAACTCGTCGAAGCGGGTCGTGTGGTTCAGCGTGTCGACCACGTCCAGGGCCATCTGCACGTCGGCGCTGGTCTTGCCCTGGGCGGTGAGAGCGGGAGTATCGACGACTTCGAAGCCCGCGCGGATGAAGAACGGGCGGGCGCGATGGAAGGTCTGCGGGTTGAGATAGCAGCGGCGCACCAGAATCCGGCGCCGGCCGGCCACGGCTTCCCAGCCCGGGCCCTGGTACTCCAGCTCCCGTTCCAGCCAGCGAAGCCAGCGCGCCGGGTTGCGGGCGAACTCGTCCTCGCCCCCCGCCCCCCCTTGACTGAGGCCCAGGTAGATGTTGTCGAAGTCGACGAACAGAGCCGACCTCAGATGTCGAGTATGTTCACTCATCTTTGAAACCTTGGAAAGCTCGAATTTCCGAGAATCATACCGAACGGCTCGATGTGCGCCTCCGGGGACCGGATGAGCTTTCACCTCGAGCCCCACCCATTCTCCGGGAAATCCATCGATTCCGCAACTACTTCACAGAACGTTCCCGACCCCGGTCCGGGCCGATGGTAAGGTTCATCGGGTGTCTATCCTCACGCTGTTGACCGACTTCGGCACCACGGACTACTACGTCGGTGCAGTCAAAGGAACGGTGCTCCGCCTGCTCGACCCTCTCGGCGACAACGCGCCTCGGGTGACCCTCGTCGACCTCTCCCACGATCTCCCGCCCGGCGACGTCGAAGCGGCGGCGGACCTGCTGGCCGCGGCGGCACCCACCTTCCCCGCCGGTACGGTCCACCTGTCGGTGGTCGACCCGGGGGTTGGCAGCGAGCGCCGGATCCTCGCCGCGCGCTCTGGCGGCCACCTGTACGTGGCCCCCGACAACGGCCTGCTGACGCCGGTCCTCGAGCCGACCGCGGAGATCCGCTCGGTCACCCGCGCCGATCTCTTCCTCGCCGGGCCGGGCGCCACCTTCCACGGCCGGGACCGTTTCGCCCCGACCGCGGCGGCGCTTCTCCGGGGAGAGCCCCTGGCCACCCTCGGGCTGGAGATCGACGACCCGACGCTGCTCGAGCGCCCCCGCCCCCGGCGCATCGAAACCGCCGCCGGCGCGACCTTCGAGGGCCGGGTGGTGCGAGTCGACCGGTTCGGCAACCTGATCACCGACCTCCCGGCCGCATGGCTCGAAGCCCGGGCCACCGAGCCCACGCCCCGGGTCGAGGTGGCCGGCCACGTCGTCGAGCGCTGGGTGGCGCACTATGCCGAGCTCCCCGATGGCGCGCCCGGAGCGCTGGTCGGCTCCCTCGGCACGGTGGAGCTCTCGCTCCGCGGCCGGAGCCTGGCCGAGCGGTGGTCCGTGGCACGCGGGGAGACGGTACGGATCGTTCTTCCCTCGCCGCCGGGGTGAGCACGGCCCTACCCCCGACCTACCCCCCCAACCTACCCCGTTGGTCGGCGGGAATCTGGGCTTCAACCACTACAATTCCCCAAGATCCGTGGCCGTTTTGCCGTGACGGAGCCGGATCGACAGAACAGCTTCGGCCTGGGGGGAGACTCCCCCCGCTCGGCGGATGCGATGGAAGAGGAGGGTGAGATGACCACGTGGGAATACAAGATTATCAACATCCGGAGTGAGAACTACCGGTTGGATCCGAATGCGGCGCCACAGCTCAATACGCTGGGCGCGGAAGGATGGGAGCTGATCTCCATCACTTCGGTCAACTTCAAGAGCGGGGCGACCGACAACATCGCGATGGTCTTCAAGCGGCCGGTCTCCTGAGGCCGGATCAAAGCGGGCCGCTCGAGGAGCTCCCGGCAACCCCTCCCCCCCGCGAAAGCCACGGGAAGGGGCCGGGGGGTTGTCGGAGGATCTGGAGGATCGGCGAGATCTAGTCCTTGCGGCGCTTCTTGCGCTTACGCCGCCCTGCCGCCAGAGCGAAGCCCGCGGATGCCGCGGCCAGGGCGATCAGCGCGTACCGCGCCTTGGGGCGGAAGCCGATCTCCCGGCCGATCGACTGCCGGAGCTCGTCGAATCGCCGCTCCACCTCGCGACGGCTCTCCTCGACGTCGGCGCGGTGCTCGTGGTCTCGGCTCATGACCGGTCTCCTGTGTCGTCCGTCTCGTCGTCGCTCTCGCCACTCTCGCCGTCCCGGCCCCGCTCGAGCGCGGGCTTCTCGCCGGACACCAGCACGCGGCGCTGCCACCAGTCGATGTGGTCGTCGATCCGGTCGCGCGCCGTCGTCAGCGGGCTCTCGAAGCGCTCCAGCTTGCGCATGCCGATCAGGGCCAGCACGGCGGCGATCGCCCCGAACAGCAGCGTGACCGCCAGCGAGGCGCCCCACAGCGGCAGCCAGAGCGCCAGGAGCTGGATCAGGAAATAGGTGGCAACCCCGAGGGTCCAGAAGCCGAAGGCGCCGGCGGCGGCGAACAGCGCCACGCCGAACGCCGCCGTCTTGGCGGAGCGGCCCAGATCCCGCTCGAACGCCTCCAGCTCGGCCTTCAGCAGCGTCAGGATCGCGCTGCCCAGGGCCCGGAAGGTCTCACTCCACTGTCGGCTCATCGCTCTCTCTCCGTAGACGATGCCAAGGACCCCGAGCTTCCCGCGGCAGCCTGCGTCCCCCAGGCAGGCTCCCAATCCAGCTCTACCTCAAACCGACGAGGTCCCCTCGAAGCGCAAGGGCGGGGGCGTCCCCTTCCCACCTTGAGGGTGGGAAGGGGATCGAGGGGTTGGGGGGTGATCCAGTAGATCATCTCGATCGATCGGGGCGGAGTCACTGACGGTTCCTGGACACTCGACTCAGGCGTCACGAAGGTGGGTATTGGAGATCTCTAGTTGACGTACACCGTACCCGTGACGAAAGAATTACTGCCGGCGATCTCGTCGCGTACGCCCACCGCGACCTTCTGGCTCCCCTTGCGCATCAGGAGCGTCACCGTGTAGACGAAGGACTTCTCGGCGACCTGCCCGATCTCCTCCTGCGGCACCTGGATCGGCAGGCCGATGCTCTGCACGTCCGACACGCCGCCCCGCTCGTCGAGGGCCGCCAGGTAGAGCTTCGCCTGGGTCTCGAACACCTCTCCGCGGGGCACGAGGGTCAGCCTACCGAGCGGCACCCGGACCTTGACCGGCACCAGAAACAGCCCGTCGTCCCGTGGCCGCCCGCGGTCGAACGATAGCTGCAGGTCGAGCGGGTTCGAGTAGTACGGGAAGTTGAGGGCGGCCAGCACGCCCTCGTTCATCTCGGAGACACTGGTCTTGTCCCGGTAGCCGGTGCGGTGGCGTACCGTGTACTTCTTGCGCGCCGCCTGCTCCTTCAGCTTGACCTCGATCTTGTAGTAGCGCCCGTCGCCGCTGTGCCCAGGGGAGTAGCCGAGGGAGTAGTAGTGCCGGAAGTCCTGGGCCACCCGCTCGAGCTGGGGCCCTACCCGGTTGCTGTTGATGATCGCGCGCCCGCCGGTCTCCTCCGCCAACATCTGAAGCGGTGCCTGGAGGTTCTGGGTCCTCACCGAGTCGAGGTAGTTCAGGCTGCCGGCCTGGCCGCGGCCGAAGTTCGAGACGTCGGTGGCCGACGACACCCTGAGACCGGCGGCGTCGATGGTGTAGAAGCTCACCCGGTTGGCGTTGGCGTGGGCGGCGAGCTCTTCGAACCGGCGCGACGCGTCGAACTGGGTGACGCGGGTCATGGCCCCCGAGCCCGTGTACTTCTGCTGGATGGCGAAGAAGATGTCCTCGGCCGGGATCATCGGCACGCCGTCGCTCACGTAGAGGACCGCCTTGCGGCCAGGCAGGCCGGCCAGAGAGCTGACCAGCTCGCGGATGGCGTCGATCGAGAAGAACAGGTCGCTCTTGATCGACTCGGCGTAGGTCTCGGCCCACATGAGGGCGACGCCGCCGCTCTCGGCGTCCTCGATGCGCTCGAGCACGTCCCGCCGATCGCTGTCGAAGTGCAGGGCGTGGCCCGACAGCTCCTCGATCTCGAACAGGGAGTCGACCACCGCCTGGGAGTTGTTGGTGAAGCTCCGCCGCACATGGAGCGACCGGTCATAGGTCACCAGCATTACTCGGTCCTGGCCGGTGACGTTCTGACGCACGAAGGCGCGCACGTCCTGCAAGATGCGCCGCCGGTTGTGGGGCCGGATGTTGTAGTTGTCGATGTAGATGATGAGGCTCAGCCGCTGATCGTCGGGCAGCGCGGGTGCCTCGGGTTCGACGCCGGGGGGCAAGGGCTCGGCCACCGGCTCGGCTTGCGGCGCCTCCCCGCCCCGCTCCCGGATGACCTTGGTGCCTTCAACGGCGTAGAAGTTGGTCACCGGCACCTGGCGCCCGTTCTCGTTCACCTCGAAGTCGTCGGCGGTCAGGCCGGTCACCGGGTTCCCGTCCTCGTCGGTGACGTAGACGTCCACGTTGACGATGTTGACGTCGACGGTATCGATGAAGAGGTCGCCCGAGGGCGACTCCTCCCCGCTCCCGGAGCCCTTTCCGGAGTCCTGGGCCGACACCGCGGCGGGCACCGTCCAGGCCAGCAGGAGGAGGCACGCGAAAGCGAGAAGAAGGGCGAAACGGTCGGTCTGGCGGCGAGGTTCGTTCATGATCTCCGGCCTTGGTTGACTCACAGTCACGCTCGTGAGAAACGCAAGAATCATACCGCGCTGCCGACGGTCGAGAGGTGCGCCTCGAGGTGGGCGACGATCCGCTCGCCGTGGTCGCGGGAGTTCTCGATGAACAGGCGGTTGGTGAACCGGCCCGCCTGCAGGGTGCCTGCGATGTAGAGGCCCGGCACGTTCGACTCGCAGGTGTCCGGCTCGAACGCCGGGATGGCGCTCTCGTCGTCCACCTCCACGCCGGCGCCGCGCTGGAGCTCGACGTCCGGCACGTAGCCGATGAGCACGTACGCCACGTCGGCGGGAACGAAGCTCGGGCCTTCCGGCCCATCGATCTCGACGCCGCGCTCGGTTGCGCCGTCACCGTCGCGGAAGGCCACGACCCGGCTCGAGAAGCGGGCGTCGATCGATCCTTCGGCGATCCTGTTGTCGATGTCCGGACGGATCCAGTATTTAATCGTCGGTTTGAGCTCCGGGCGCCGATGGATCAGGGTGACCCGGGCGTCGTTGCGCCACAGGTCGAGGGCGGTCTTGGCCGCCGAGTTGCCACCGCCCACGACCACGACCCGGCGGCCGAAGTCGGCGTACGGCTCCACGTACCGGCTCCGCACCCAGGGCAGGCCCTCGCCCGGGACGCCGAGGCGGTTCGGGTTCCAGAAGTAGCCCGTGGCGAGCGCCACCGCCCGGGCGAGCCGCACGTGGCCGTCGGAGGGTCCCCCGGACGCCGGATGGCTCCTGACCAGGAACCGCGCGCCGTCCGCCGCCCGTGGATCGGACGGATCGAGGCGCTCCACCGCCTCGACCGGCTCGTAGAGCGCCAGCGGAACCTCGTGCCGCTTCACCACCTCCCGGTAGTAGACCAGCGCCTGGCGCCGGTTCGGCTTGACCTCCGGGATCGAGAACGGCACGTCGGCGATTTCGAGGCGCTCGCGCGTGGTGAAGAAGATCAGGTCGGTCGGATAGGCCTGCAAGCTCGCGCAGAGCGGGCCCTGGTCGACCAGCAGGGTCTCCAGCCCCCGCTGCACCGCCGCCGCGCCGACGGCGATTCCCGTCGGCCCCGCGCCGACGATCACAAGATCGAGCGTACGATCGGTCATCGAATGGCACCTCCCCCTCGTCCCGGGTCCGAGCGTTCTCCGTCCGGCCGCCGGGGCTCCCCCGGCCGGCGGAGCTCATACAGATGGTCGACGGGCCCGTGCCCGCTTCCGAGCGGGTAGGCCGCGGCGATCGCGCCCTGCAGGTATCGGATCGCGCCGGCCACCGCCCGCTCCAGCGGCTCGCCCACTCCGAGCCGCGCGGCGACCGCCGACGACAGGGTGCATCCCGTGCCGTGGGTCGACCGGGTCTCGATCCGGGGATGCCGGTAGGTGCGAACCTCTTCACCCGGCGCGTAGAGCAGATCGGAGACCTCCGGCCCTTCGCCGTGGCCGCCCTTGAGGAGCACCGCGAGCCCCTGTCCCCCCTCGGAGCCGCCCCGGTCGCCGCCCTGGCGGGACAGCGCCCTGGCCGCCGCCAGACGTTCGTCGTCGCTCGCCACCGGCAGACCGGTCAGGCGGGCCGCCTCCGGCAGGTTGGGCGTCACCAGCGTGGCGAGCGGCAGGAGCTCTTCGCGCACCGCGTCCACCGCGTCGTCGGCCAGCAGGGCGTCACCGCTCTTGGCCACCATCACCGGGTCGAGGACCACCGGCACGGCGCGGCCCTCTGCGTCGCCCTCCGGCCCGAGCCAGCGCCTCAGACTTCCCGCCACGGCGCGGATGATCGGTGTGCTCGCGAGCATGCCGATCTTGACCGCGTCGACACCGATGTCGCCGAACACCGCGTCGATCTGCGCCGCGACCGTCTCGGGCGCGATCTCGTCGACGGCGGTCACCGCCCGCGTGTTCTGGGCGGTCACCGCCGTCAGGGCGCTCATGCCGTAGCAGCCGTGGGCGGCGAAGGTCTTGAGGTCGGCCTGGATGCCGGCGCCGCCTCCGGAGTCGGAGCCGGCGATGGTCAGAAGTCTCGGGGGAACCGGGCGGCTCTGCTGGGCAGCGGACATCTCGATGGGGGAACCAGGGTCGGTCACGGGCATTGGGATCGGCGCGCTCGGATCGCGAGCCTGCTCCGTCCAACAGCCGGTTTCGGACCGCTAATTCCTATCTCCCCTTCTCCTCCTGACGAGCAGCGCCACGGCCACCATCACCACACCGATCGAGATCATCTGGGCGATGGTCAGACCGCCGAAGAACCGGTCGTCCTTCGCCCGCAGGATCTCGACCAGGAACCGCTCGACGCCGAGCAGCGCCAGCATCGCGGTGCCGGTCACGCCACTCGCCGGCCGGCGCTTCAGGAGCCAGAGTCCGAAGGCCCAGATGGCGAGGCAGGCGAGGGTCTCGTAGAGCTGGGTCGGGTGGACGTGAAGTAGCTGCGAGTCCGGGATGTCGAGCGGTACGTCGACGCCGAACTGGTAGCGCAACGCCCCGGCGGTCGACGGCGGCGCCGAGCCCTGGGGAAAGACGACGCCCCACGGCAGGTCGGTCGGCACTCCGTAGTCGTCGCCCACCAGGAAGCAGCCGATGCGCCCCAGGGCGTACCCCAGGGCGAGGGAGAGCCCGAGCACGTCGAGGGTCGGCCAGGGCGGCAGGCGGCGGCGCCGCATCGTCCAGACGAGGGCGAGGACGGCGAGGATGAACCCGCCGTACCAGACCAGGCCCGAACGATCGAACAGCAGGCGCCAGTCCTGGTAGAGGATCGCGTAGTAGGTCTTGGCCCCGAGGATGCCGGCGAACCCGGCCGCGAAGACCAGCGCCGCGGCGTCCTCCTCGTCCCCGATGCCGAGCCGGGAAAGACCCCAGCGTAGCTGGAAGTAGGCCGAGACGAACGCCACGACGAGCATCAGCCCGAACGAGCTGATGACGAAGCTTCCGATATGAAGGATCTCTGGATGCATGATCTAGAGGGGGTGGAGACCGGAGGGCTCTGGCGCCCACGGGCCGGGCGCGATCCTATCAGCGATCCGCCGAGACCCCGTCCCCACCCGGCACCGGACCGGGTCCGTCTCCGTCCCCGGACAGGTACTCGGCGGCCAGCCTGTCGACGACCTCCGAGCGCCCCGCCCGTGCCCACTCCTCGACGATCTGCCGGCTCGCCGGGTCGAGCCAGGGGATCACCGAAAGGTTTCCCTCGGCGGTCAGCACTTTGAGGTCGTACTGGGTGCGGTCGATCCAGCGGGCGGCACGGAAGTGGGCCTGGCCCCGCCCGTGGCGCCCCAGGCGCAGCTCGAGCTCCCCCGCGGCGAGGAGAAGCCCGGCCACCTCCCGCTGGGACGCCCCGGCCAGCGGCGGGCTCGGCAGCGGCCGGGGGAGGAACAGGACGCGCTCCCAGACCGCTCCGCCCGATCCATCCGCGAGGCGCCAGCGGCCACAGGCATGCCGACTGAACGAGCGTGGGTCGGCCGGCGGCCCGTGGAAGAGGGCGTCGAACACTCGCTCGTCGCGGCCCTCGGCCAGGCGCCTCCGGTCGGGCGGCGGCAGATCGGGCGCGACCGGCTGGACGACCCGGAGCCCGGCCTCGGCCAGGCGCGCCAGGCCCTCCTCCCGGAGCTCCTCGCCGTCGGTCAGGCCAGGCAGGAGCGGCCACACCGCGGCGGCGGCTCCCGGCGGGATCGCAGCCAGGTCGTCCAGGCGCCGCTCCACCAGGGCGTCGAGCAGGTCGACCACTCCGGTCGCCCCCTCGGGAGGCGGCGGGTCGCCGGGGAAGAGATGGACGACGACCGGCGTGCCCTCGGCCACGATCTCGGCCACGGCCCTATCCAGTGCAGCCCGTTCCCTCCGGGCGCCCGCGTCCCGGGACGCGACCGGCGGTACGTAGAGCACGTCGTCGAACGGGCCGGTTGGCAGAAGCGGCTCGGCCCCTTCGCCCGGCGCGCCCAGGCGGCCTCGGGCCAGGTCGAGCCAGAGGGGACCGTCCGGCGCGGGCGCGGCGGGCCAGCTCCTGGGGGCAAAGCGGATCCAGAACCGGTCCGGCTCCGGGAGCTGGGTCCACGGGAGCGAGGAACGGGAGCCGCCCTCCCTGGCGGGGGCGTGGGCCACGGCTCAGTCCTGCTTCTGGGTCGGCAGTCCGGCGCCGGCCGCGAGCGCCTCGAGGCCGCGCTGGACGTACTTCGCCAGGATGTCGGCTTCGAAGTTGACCGTGTCGCCCGGGGCGAGGAGGCCCAGCGTGGTGACCTCCAGCGTGTGGGGGATGAGCCAGACGGTGAAGCGGCTCGGGCCGACGCCGGTGACCGTGAGGCTCACGCCGTCGAGCGCCACCGAGCCCTTCTCCACCACATAGGACGCCATCTCCCCGGGCAGGGAGAACGCCATCACGCTGTGCTCTTCGTGGTCGGTCCGCTCGAGCACCCGGACGGTCGCGTCCACGTGTCCCTGGACCCAATGGCCGCCGAGGGGCTCGCCGGCCTGAAGGGGCGTCTCCAGGTTGACGGCCGAGCCGTCGACCAGGGCGCCCAGGGTGGTCCGGGAGAGCGTCTCGTCCCCCATCTCGACCGTCGACGCCCGCCCATCGGGGGCGAGATCGACGACCGTCAGGCAGACCCCCGAGACCGCCAGGCTCGCGCCCAGCGAGAGGCGTGTGCCCAGCTCGGCGCTATGCCCCACGGTGAGCTTCACTCCGCCGCCGGGGGCCGGCGCCGGATCTCCTACGATCCGTCCACGCTCCGCAACAAGTCCTGTAAACATCCGTCTCTCAGGCCGGTGAGGATCAGGTCTCGGCCCCGCCGCCGGACGTCGAGCCGGTCGAGGCGGGGCGCTTCGTCGAGATGGGCGGCGCCGGTGCCGCCGAGGGGACCGGGAGCGCTCGCGCCCCCGAGCAGGAGCGGCGCGCAGTCTACCGCGACCCGGTCGTACAGGCCGGCGGCGACGAACGCTCCGGCGACACCCGCTCCCCCCTCGACGAGCACGCTTCGAACCCCGCGCGCAAGCAGGTCGGCAAGGACCGACCGGAGCTCGCCCGCTGTCCCGGACGCCCCGACTCCGCCGATCCCGTCGGCCACCGCGGCGACGGGCTCGATCGGCTCGATCGAAATGGGGGTCGCGCCGGCAGCCTCCAGCGCGGCCCGTCGTGCCGGGTCGGCGCCCGGCGCAGCATACACCAGCACCGGACCCTCGACGCCCAGCATGCGCGCCTCCGGAGTCAGGCGCAGCCGCCGGTCGAGGACCACCCGTACGATCGGCCCGCGGGCGCGCCCGAGGCGGCGATCGAGGCGGGGATCGTCCGCCAGAGCGGTGCCGCTCCCCACCAGGATGGCGTCGTGGGCCTCGCGCTCGAGGAGGGCCCAGCGGCGCCCCTCGGAGGAGGAGATCCACTGGCTCTCGCCGCCGGCGGTCGCGATCTTGCCGTCCAGGCTCATCGCCCACTTGAGGGTCACGGCCGGCCGGCCGAACGCGTGGGGCGCGAGAAAGCACAGGTTGAGGAGCGCCGCCTCGGCCGCCAGCTCACCCACCACCACCTCCACCCCGGCCGCGCGCAGGCGCTCGAAGCCGGCGCCGGCGGTGCGCGGGTCCGGGTCCCGGTGGCACGCGACGACCCGCCGCACGCCGGCGGCGATCAGGGCGTCGGCGCAGGGCGGCGTGTTGCCGTGGTGGGCGCAGGGCTCCAGGGTCACGTAGACCGTCGCGCCCCGGGCCCGCTCCCCCGCGCGCTCGAGCGCCACCGCCTCCGCGTGGGCCTCACCGTAGCGCCGGTGGTACCCCTCGCCCACCACCTCGCCGTCGCTCACCACCACCGCTCCCACCATCGGGTTGGGGGCCACGCCGTAGCGGCCGCGGGCGGCCAGCCGGAGGGCCTGGCGGAGGTGGTCAGCCGAGGAGCGCAGAGGCGAACTCCCGGGGACGGAACTCGATCAGGTCGTCCGCGGCCTCGCCGACGCCCAGGTAGAGCACCGGCAGCCGCAGCTCGCGGGCGACGGCCACCGCCATGCCCCCCTTGGCGGTCCCGTCCAGCTTCGCCAGCAGCACCCCGTCGAGGGGCACGGCGTCGGCGAAGGTCCGCGCCTGGGCGAGGGCGTTCTGGCCGGTGGTGGCGTCGAGCACCAGGATCGTCCGCCGGTGCCAGTCGGGAGTCTCGCGCTCGAGCACCCGGCCGATCTTCGACAGCTCGGCCATCAGGTGCTCCTTGGTGTGGAGCCGGCCGGCGGTGTCGACCAGCACGTGGTCGATCTTCCGGGCACGGGCCGCCTGGAGCGCGTCGAACACCACCGCCGCTGGATCACCCCCGGCCTTCGTGCGGATCACCTGCACGCCGAGGCGCTCGCCCCACGTCTCGAGCTGCTCGATGGCCGCCGCCCGGAAGGTGTCGCCCGCCGCCAGCAGGACCGACTCGCCCCGGTCGAGGGACCGGCGGGCAAGCTTGGCGATCGACGTCGTCTTGCCGGCGCCGTTGACGCCGACCATCAGCGTGACCATCGGTCCGGCGGGCCGCTCCGGGGGACGCGGCGCGTCCATGAGCAGGATCGACATGCGGTCGACCAGCTTCTCCCGCATCTTGATGACGTCGGCCTTCTCGCCGCTCTTGATGTCGGTCCGGAGCTCGTCGATCAGCTCCAGCGAGGTCTCGACCCCCAGGTCGGAGCCGATCAGGATCTCCTCCAGGTACTCGAAGGTCTCCTCGTCGAGGGTGGTCTTGCCCTCTACCGCCGAGGCCATCTTCTCGATGATCTCGGTGTGGGTCATCAAGAGACCCTTCTTGAGCTTCCTCCAGAAGCCGGTCTTCTGAGCCTCCGGAGCCTCTCTCTCGGGCGCCAGATCCAGGGTGTCGTGCTCGATCGTCTCGTCGCTCATGGGTCGCCGATTGTACAGGTCGACAGGGGGTGATGCCGGTGGTCCGCCGGACCCTGCATCGGGCGGCGGGGAGGGTGGGGGCGGTGTCGCGGGATGGTGCCCCGCGCCCCTTCAAGCGGCAAACAGGTTTCGTTCGAGCTCCATCGCCGCGTCTTTGAGCGCGTGCTGCGCCTTGGCGACCAGGGCCGGCTGGCGCTGGACGAGCACCAGGTAGTAACCCTCGGGCAGCGGCGCCGCGTAGATGTGGAGCGCCTCCTTCTCGATATGGATCATCTCCGGCGCGCCGAGGCTGTTGCCCTCGGTGACCTTGCGGAGCTGCCGCATGTAGATGCCCAGGTAGGCCCCCAGCACCCGCATCTGGTACGGGGTGAACTCGGAGCAGGCCAGATCGATCGTCTCGCCGCTGTCGTCCAGGAAGAGGACCCCGACCGCGCCCTCGGCCTTCGCCAGAAGGTTCGCCAGAATGTACTGATATGGCATCAGGAAAGAGCTCCCAACCCGATCCGGGCCACCTTCTCGGCCTCTGCCTTCGGCGCGGGGCCGGGATCGGGAGTCGTGACTTCGCCGCTCTCATAGGCCCGGAAGAAGGCGGTGACCACCTTGGCGTCGAACCGGCTACCCGTCAGCTTGGTGATGATGGAGATCGCTTCGTCGAGGGAGAACGCCTTCTGGTACGGGCGGTTGGTGGTGATCGCGTCGAACGTGTCCGCCACCGCGACGATCCGCGCCCAGAGCGGGATCTGCTCCCCCTTCTTGCCGTCGGGATAGCCACGCCCGTTCCACGACTCGTGGTGCCAGCGGATCACCGGCAGCATCTCGCGCAGCGGCTCGATGCTCGCCATGATCTCGGCGCCGATCACCGTGTGCTGCTTCATCTGCTCGTACTCGTCGTCGGTGAGCCGCCCCACCTTGCACAGGATCTGATCCTCCACGCCGATCTTGCCCACGTCGTGGAGGACTCCCGCGATCCAGATCTTCTGCCGGGTCTCTTCCGGCAGCGAGAGGTGGCGCGCGATGGTCCGCGACACGGAGGCGACGCGCTCGGAGTGGCCCCGGGTGTACGGGTCCTTGGCGTCGATGGCGGCGGCGAAGGCCCGGATCGAGCCGATGAACAGCTCCCGGTTCGCCCGGGCCGCCTGCCGCAGGTGCTCGATGGTGACCTCGAGCTTGCCCGACATCTGGTTGAAGTCGCGCGCCAGCTCGCCCAGCTCGGCCGGGAGGCCGTGCCCCTCGACCCGGCGCCCGAAGTTGCCCTGGGCGATCTCGTGGCTGGTCTCGGCGAGGCGTTGGATCGGCGAGCTCACCCACCGGGCGGCGACCACGGCGAAGCCGAGGGCAAGCGCCACCAGGACCGCGGTGGCGACCACGGCGTTGACGACCATGCGGTTGATCTCGGCAAAGGCGGCGGCGGCCGGCTTCTGGACCACGACCGCCCAGCCGGTCTCCCCGACGAAGCTGACCTGGGCCAGCATCTTGCGGGTGGTCTCGCCGGTGGTGACGTCGTACTCCCTGGTCAGTGCCGCCGGGACCGAGCCCCGGATGCCCCGCGCCAGATCGGAGCTCGCCAGGGCCTGGCTGGCCTCCTCCGACGCCCCCTGGGACCAGAGCACCTGGCCCTCGGCGTCGAGCAGGAAGAGCCCCGACTCCCCCTGGGCCTCGCGGCGGAGGACCGCCTCCATCAGGGGCAGATCGACCAGGGCCTCGATGACGAGCTTCGCCCCGTCGTCGGTGCCCACGGGAACCGCCAGCGACGCCACCGGCAAGTTGTCGGCAGGTATCGCGGCAAAGCGGTAGGCCGTGCGCCCGCTCTCTCGGGCGGCCTCGAACGCGGCGTCACGTGCCTGCTGCACCGCCTCCGGCAGGTCGCGCGGTCCAAACTCGAGACCGATGCCCTCGAGGTCGAGGACGCGCAGGTTCGGGAGGCTCGTGTCCGCCAGCATGAAGCTCTGGACGTAGGACGCCACCCAGTCCTGCCGGAGCCGGGCCTGGGGGGGGCTCGTTCCCTGGGGAGCCGGCACCATCAGCAGACCCAAGCCGAGCTGGCGCAAAGAGTTTCGGACGGTGGCGAGCTGATCGCTCACTTCCCGGGAGAGGGCTTCGGCGGCCTGGGTCAGCTCGGTACGCTCGCCGGCCTCGAGGCGCTCCCGGTTCTGCCGGATCAGCAGCGCGTTCGAGAGCACCAGCGGGATGATGCCGGAGAGCAGCAGCACCAGGAACAGAACGTGTCGCAGCCTCGGTCTGCGCAGGACGGAACCGATCGACATTTCAGGAAATCGTATCAGAGTCCCGAGACCGTTCCGGAGGTCTCACCCCGCGGCCCATGGATCGGCGAGAAACGGCCCGAGAGCCGAACGCACCTCGGCCTCCGTGACGTCCGTGAAGCTCCGCCCTTCGCCCAGGGCGACCGGCAAGACCCAGACCAGGCCGCTCTCCCGTGCCTTCTTGTCCCGTGCGGCGGCCTCCAGAAGGTCGTCGACCGCCAGCTCGGGCAGCGGCGGTAGCCCGAACCGGCGAAGCAGCGCGCGGAGGCGCTCGGCGTCCTCCTTCGGCAGGCCGCGCCCGGCGGCCAGACGGAGAGCGAAGAGCAGCCCGTAGGCGACCGCCTCTCCGTGCCGCAGCCCCCGGTAGTCGAGCACCGCCTCGATCGCGTGGCCCAGGGTGTGGCCGAAGTTGAGCAGACGCCGCCTTCCGTTCTCCTCCGGGTCCGCCTCCACCACCGCCACCTTGGCCGCGGCGGCCTCGGCGACCACCGGCCCGAGGGCCTCCGGGTCGCTCGCCAGCAGGCGCTCCAGGTCCCGCTCGACCCGGGTCAGCAGCTCCGGCTCGAGCAGGAAGGCCATCTTCACCACCTCCACCAGCCCGGAGCGCAGCTCCTCCGGTGGCAGCGTGGCCAGCAAGCCGGTGTCGGCGATCACCCGCGCCGGATGGTGGAACAGTCCGACGCTGTTCTTGGCGCCGGGCAGGTCGACGGCGGTCTTGCCGCCGATGGCGGCGTCCACCTGCGCCAGGAGCGTGGTCGGCACCTGCATCACCTCGACACCGCGCAGGAAGCAGCCGGCCACGAACCCGGCCAGGTCCGCGCAGCTCCCACCGCCGAAGGCGACCACCCGGCTGTCGCGCTTGCCGCCGGCGACGAGCATCTCCCGCCAGAGCCGCTCGGCGGTGTGGAGGGTCTTCGCCCCCTCGCCGTCGTCGACCTCCAGCACGACGCTCCGCAGGGCCGCCCCCCGGAGGCGGTCGAGCGCCGGGCCGTGGAGGCCCAGGACCCTCGGGGTCGAAACGACGAAGAGCGTCCGCCCGGCGACCCAGGAGGCCAGCTCTTCGGCCGCGTCTTCGAGCGCCCCCAGCCCGGCGACGATCGGCGTCGTGCCGTGGGGGTGGCGCAGAGCGAGGTGGTAGATGGTCATGGTCGGCCGGCTGGTGCGGCTACTCCTTGGGCTCCTTGCGTGCGATCTCGAGCCCCAGCTCCGCGAGCTGACGCGCGTCGACGTCGCTCGGCGCGGCGCACATGAGGTCGGTGGCCGACGCGGTCTTGGGGAACGCGATCACGTCCCGAAGCGACGGCGCTCCGGCCATCAGCATGACGGTGCGGTCGAGCCCGAGGGCGATGCCGCCGTGGGGCGGCGTGCCGTAGCGCAGGGCCTCCAGGAAGAAGCCGAAGCGGCTCTCGGCCTCCTCCTTGCCGATGCCGAGCATCTCGAAGACCCGGGTCTGGACCTCGGGATCGTGGATACGGATCGAGCCGCCGCCCAGCTCGAAGCCGTCGAGGACCACGTCGTAGGCACGGGAGCGGACCGACCCGGGGTCGTCCTCCAGCCGGTCCAGGTCGCGCGGGTCGGGAGCGGTGAACGGGTGGTGGTTGGCTTGCCAGCGCTCCTCCTCCTCGTCCCACTCGACGAGCGGGAACTCGGTCACCCAGCAGAACGCGTGCTCACCCTCCGAAATCAGCTCGTACCGGCGCGCGAGCTCGAGGCGAAGGGCACCGAGCGCGGCGCAGGCCACGCGCTCGGGGGCGGCCACGATAAGCGCCAGGTCCCCCTCGCCGAGCTCCAGGTCGGCCGCGGCGCCCTCGACCTCGGCCTCGGAGAGCGCGGTCTTGACCTGGAACTCGGGCGCCCCGTCCCGGTTGCGCAGCCAGAGAACCCCGGCCGCGCCGTACGTGCGGGCGACCTCGGCGAACCCGTCCAGGTCCTTGCGGCTCGCGCCGGCCGCTCCCGGAACCTTGAACGCGCGCACCACGCCGCCCTCGGCGACGGTCGACGAGAACGCGCGGAAGCCGCTCGCGCCGAGGCGCTCGGACAGGTCGTGGATCTCGCAGCCGAAGCGCAGGTCGGGCCGGTCGGTGCCGTAGCGGGCCATGGCGTCGTGCCAGGTGAGCCGGGGGAAACGCCGGGGCGGCTCGATCCCCGCGAGCGGGAAGATGCTCCCGAACAGCCCCTCGGTCATCTCGATGATGTCGTTCTCGGTGACGAACGACATCTCGACGTCGACCTGGGTGAACTCCGGCTGGCGGTCCGCGCGCAGGTCCTCGTCCCGGAAGCAGCGGGCGATCTGCACGTAGCGCTCGAAACCCGAGACCATCAGGATCTGCTTGAAGAGCTGAGGCGACTGGGGCAGAGCGTAGAACTCTCCCCGGTGGACGCGGGAGGGCACCAGGTAGTCGCGCGCCCCCTCGGGCGTCGAGCGCGTGAGAATCGGCGTCTCGACGTCGACGAAACCGTTCTCGTGGAAGTACTTGCGGACCTCGAGGGTGACCCGGTCGCGAAGCAGGAAGTTCTTCTGGAGCTCGGCGCGGCGCAGATCGAGGTAGCGGTAGCGAAGCGCCGTCTCCTCGCTCGGGCGGGGGTCGCCCTCGCCGCCTGCGCCAGCCGACCCGACGGTGAACGGCAGGGCCGCGGCGCGCGAGAGCACCGCCGCGCGGTCGACGATCACCTCGACGGCGCCGGTCGGCATCTCGGGGTTCGGGCTCTCCCGCTCGACCACCTCGCCCTCCACCTCGATCACCCACTCGGAGCGCACGGGCGCCAGCAGCTCCGAGACCTCCGGTTGCTCGTCGGGCCGCACCACCACCTGGGCGATGCCGCTCCGGTCGCGCAGATCGAGAAACATCAGCCCGCCCAGATCCCTGCGCCGGCCGACCCAGGCCTGGAGCAGCACCCTCTCCCCCACGTGGGACGCCCGTAGCGTCCCGGCACCCGTACGTTTCATCGCTCCTCCTCCTCGTCATCCTGGTCAGGGGAGCCCGCGGCGGCCACGGACCGGAGCCGGTCCGCCACCTCTGCCCGCCCCAGGCGCACCTGATCGCCAGTCGACAGATCCTTCACCGTCACCTCGCCGGCGGCCAGCTCGTCCGCTCCCAGGAGCAGGACGTGGGCGAGGCCCAGCCGGTCGGCACGCTTCAGAGAGTTCTTGACCGACCGCCGCGCGAGCTCGGCCAGGGCCGGGAGACCCGCCGCCCGGAGCTCCTGGGCGAGCGCCAGGGCCTCGTCCAGGGGCACGTCGCCCACCGTCGCCACCAGCACCGCCGGGGCCGGCAGCGCCCGCCGCCGGAAGCTCTCCGGCAGCACGTCGATCAGCCGATCCGCGCCGATGGCGAAGCCGATGCCCGGGGTCTCGGCGCCGCCCACCTCCGAGATCAGACCGTCGTACCGGCCGCCGCCGACGATCGCGTCCTGGGCGCCCAGACCCGCGGCGGTGATCTCGAACACCGTCCGGGTGTAGTAGTCGAGGCCGCGGACCAGCCGGTCGTCGAGCCGGTAGGAGACCCCGAAGCGGTCGAGCACCCCGCGCACCGCCTCGAAGTGCTCCCGGTCCTCGGAGGTGAGGCTGTCGACCAGGCGCGGCGCCCCCTCGAGCAGCTCCCGCTCGGCGCGGCTCTTGGTGTCGAGGATGCGCAGCGGATTGGTGTCCAAGCGCCGGCGACTGTCCTCCGACAGCAGGTCCTTCTTCGGCTCGAGGAAGCGCACCA
>Ga0210062_1000185_pt1 | contig 19164 bp, 18 predicted proteins | sample Muzzi_CordA_D2_FD_185528 | JGI IMG/M metagenome (GOLD analysis project Ga0210062, IMG submission 185528) | Wetland microbial communities from San Francisco Bay, California, USA, that impact long-term carbon sequestration - Muzzi_CordA_D2 (SPAdes) | ecosystem: Environmental > Aquatic > Marine >...
CGCAAAATAAAGCTCGGCTCCTTTGAATTGATGAGGTAAAACCAGCAGTCGCCGCAAATCAGGATATTGTTCGAAAATATAAATAATAGACGAGGCGCCATTACGGTAAAGACGCCAGATTGGTGGACTGTCAAAAAATTTTTGCCCCAGTTCTATCGGCGATGCACCCAGGTGAAGTTCCAGATGAATATCAGCGCGGCTGTCGAAAATGAAAGGCTGGTACGCCGGAGGCGGATCCAAATCAGATCGTCCGGATTTCCATTCAATCGCAGTTGTTATGTCACCGATTCTGATCTTAATATTTGAGGGCATGCAATGAATTCGGCGAAAGGCAAAAGGTGAAAGGTTAAAAGCGGATTTTATCTTATGCTATATTCAACTCACCACATGTCGCTGCGGGTCATGCCATGAGCTGTCGACTATCAGCGATGCACCGGCCCACAAGTGCCGAAGCATACCGACCTGCATGCTGCCAAGCTTTTAATTCTATGAGCTGTCAGCTACGAGCGATGAGCTGATTTTATGATCCCGCATCCTGGCAGGGTTGAAATACAGGCGGACCACAATTGCCACCGGAAGGACCGCCAAGTCCCGAGGTTTTACAAACCGCCAGAACCGCTGTTTTGGCGTCCAGCTTAATTTTGGTAATTTCAGGCTTAATATATTTTTTCTTTTCTTTTTTCATCATTTAATTCAATAAACTCGAATAACCGCTTCAATCTCTTTGAGCTGGGTCACAAAGGCACTCAAATCCGCTTCAGCTTGCCGGGGTGGCACGTCATATTCAGCTATAATTTTATCCTTGAGGGCCTCCAAATTCCGCTCGCCGTCCAGTTGCTCCCAGACAAAGGCACCCATTTCATTCAATTTGTATATGCTGCCCATATCGCCGACGTTGTCTTTGATCGGCACCAGAATTGTCTCATCCTCGATGCGGCGGAAAACAAAACTCTCATTTCTTTGATAGTGTTGGCTCAAATCAAGCATTTTAAAAGCAATGTCAGCCTTACCGTGTTAGTTTTTTGTTGGAGAAAATATTTTTAGTTAATATTAACATTAATTGCCTAAAAAAGCCAGAATTCATAAGATGGCACGATCATGGATTTTCTTCAAAATATTGAACCTGGTAGGTCAAAACTTCTAATTCCGAATTTTTCCAGGCCTCGGAAGGCAGGCCGGCTTTCAAACACAGGTGGCTCAGAAAATCTTCAGGGCCGGGCAACTGCTCCCATACCTGAGGTAAGAAAGTGGCACTGGCATGTCCTTTGCGAATAATGACCCCGTCAACATGGGCACGCAGTTTTTGAGCCAGATCCTGTCCGTCCCGAAACGCAAGCGGCTGTGGCTCGGTTAATATACTGACTTCTATCTCGGTCCGGTCCAGTTCATCTTTCGACAGCGGAGAAAAACGGGGATCATGAAACGCCGCATTGACCGCATTGCGTTTGACACCTTCCAATACAGTTTCCGTCGATGTCAAATTGCCGATGCACCCGCGCAACCGCCCCTTGATTTTTAGCGTGACAAAGGTTCCGCAATGCAACTGATAGCAATCATCCCCCAGGTCCGGAAGCAGGTCTTGGGAGACATTGCTGCCCAGTTTATCCCGAATGGTTTTGCGTGCCAGTTTGACCAGGACCTGGCCCTGGGCTTCACTGAATTGCGCACCGGCGTTGACTTTATTTTCCATAGTTTGGTCTCCATAAAGAGCGGTGGCGGCATATCCCACTACCCGTGAACGATCACCGGCCGTATCACCGCTGAATGTTCCCGGTCGCGATCTACCGCCAACGTTTGAAATAGATCGGGCTGCTGACGTAATTTTGCGGCATCTTTGTGAAGATTGATTCTGCCAAGAGGAGTCTGATAGGCGGCAACGTCGCAGATGGCCACGTTTTTAAGGCCGATACGATGATCGGGTCCCATCAGGATGACTTTGGAAAATTGACCAGCCGGTAAAACCCGGGCCACGTGGGCGGCGGTCCAACCCGAGTAAATATGGCCGGCATGGGGCATAATAATGGCCCTGAGGCGTTTGTTTTTGGGAATTTGGATGCGGGTATCTCGAGCTTTGCGGGCAAGTTGATCGATGTCCCGGGCTAATCCGAAAGGATCAGCCGGGTAAAAGCGGCCGGCCCAGACCGGTTGGCGGACACTCTCCGCACCGACCGCACGGGGGAGTAAGAGCGCTGACAGAATGAGAGCCGGCACGAGCAGTAAGAACGGATTGGTTGTTTTCTTCATCGGAAACTACCAACTTGCAGTGGAAATGGACTGATTAATATTACAACGGGCGCCAGGGAGTGTCAATAATCGGAATGAAGAATGATCAAGTAATAAGTCGCTTCGCTCAATCAATTATTTTTAAATAATATAGACAGGATTCCTTAAATTCGCCATTCGCCATTCGCCATTTGACATTTGTCATTCGACATTTATTACACGGTCGCTTCCACCACCGTTTCTTCATCCGGTATGTCGCAGGTGTTAACGGCTTCTCCGAACAGCGGTTTCCATTGGGGCGGGTACATATTATTTAACACCACATTGAACATAAACGTCAAAATGTCATGGACCGATACTTTCGCCTGGGGTCTGGATAAAAGTTTGACCATATAGATATGCTGCCCGAATAGTGCTTTCAGATCGGCAAGTTGATGCAGAAAGGTGATGGCCTCCATTCGCAATCCTTTGGAATTCTGAGAACGCCCGGCGTTGTTTTCCAGATCGACCTTAAACTGACAGGTTTTGGCATAGGATGAATTCATTAACTGCTCACGGATCTGCTGCTTTTCGAAAATATTTTGTGATTCGACGCATTCTTTGATAGCATGGGCCAGTGATTTGCGTTCCTTTGCCAGCACTTTACCGAACATGTACTTCACGGTATCCGGCAAGAGCACTTCAATAGCTCTCAGAGACTTTTCCTTCTCATCCACTTTAACCCGAAACTCGACCACGGCACTGTGCCAGAACATGCGGCTGGCTTCTTCAAAAATGCCGCTTTCGAAATTTTGAGGTTTATTGGCATTGATCATCATATTGCGAAGTTCGCCAAACAACTTGGCGGTCTGCTCAAATAAAAGCTCTCCGGTGACCACTTTATAGATCATCACCAGGTTTGCATGCCAGTCCTGAAGGTGTAAAATTTTTCCCAGATTGCCAAATTTGATGGTTAACACATCGTTTCGGATAAAATGGGATGGGGTCGCATAAAAGGGCGTTCCGCCCAGCATGGGTTGTTTGGTTCTGGTATATTTTGATTTTTCGAAATCGACCGCCGTTTCAACATCAATAATCCCGAGTGAGAATTCCTGGGCCGACCGCAAAAACAGCGGGTACCTGGCAGGATCTCCGGCCACAAATAAATTGTCGGGTTTCAGGTCACGCATGGATACCCGTTTTTGTCTAAACCAGGCCAGGATGTCGAGCAAGTTGAGCGCGATGGCACTCATCTGGGCGCTGTTCTGCTCAAAAGAGGACATGTATACATAGTTTTTGATGGTTTTGCGGTAACTATCAATCACATCCAAATTTTCCTGCATGGCTTTCTTTAGCAGGAGATTCAACTGATTAACAAAATTTGCTGGAAATTTGTCGCCATCTGCGACGACTTCTTTTTGTGCCAGAGCCGAATAAAACCAGGATTGAAACTGATAAATAGGAATATTGGAATTAATACCTGTTTCGGCGACCAGTCTGCGGATATCAGCCTCAACTCGATTGTAAACCTCTCTCACTTCAAACAGGGCATCATTTTCAACGCCATAGCGCCCCTTAAATTTCGCCGGCTCAAATATGATTTCGGCATTCTCGAATATTTCCCTGGAAATGAGATGTTTAATATCATGAAGTTCTTCGAGGATATGACCCAGGAAATAGTATTGTGACAGATCCATGAAATAAACAAAGGTGCTGTTTATTTTTAAGTAATCCTGATATTCCGTCGACCGGCGCACCCAGTTGATATATTTGTCTTCCAGATTTTCGGCCGGAATATCTTCGCTGTAAGGAAAGGTATGGATCTGGCCCAGGATGACCGAGACTTTTGGTACAATGCACTCTTTGGGTATCAGCTTATTGACGATAGCCACTTCTTTTTTGATGCTTTCAATATAGTATTCAAAGTCGGTCACCGGTCTGGCCGGTACTTTGACAACCATGTGTACATCATAGATCACATAATAACATTTGCTCTTGCTGCCGGCATCTTCACCCAACGGACCAATGGTCATGCGCCGTTTGGCCCAATCTGCCATGTGTCTGACTCTCAATTCATATATGTGATTGGGCCCTGCTGATTTGGACATCAGCGGCACAAATTCGGCCTTGGCATCCGGATCCGCACCAATCTGGCATTTATACAGATTTAAAAAGAAACGAACGATATCCAGCCGGGTGGGAAGTCCTTCTTTTATTACCGAAGTTGTCTCCTTATTTTCCGGGTCGGCGATATCAGGGGAAACTCCCTCAACCGAACGCTTGGATCTAAACCAGATCAGGAAAAACATTAGCAGCACCAGCAAGGTCAGGGTCGGGACTATTTGGAAGGTGGTCGATATCTTATTTGTTGTAAAAAGATGATTTAAGTTGGATTCAAATCGATTCCATTTTGAAGTTACCGTGTTTCTCACTACCAGAAATATGTGTTTTATATTTCTTTTTTCGTAGGACTGAATATCGTTTTTTTCAATAATTTCATCTTTATATATAATAGTACCATCATTCAAATAAATTACTTTTTTATCATCAACCGTTTTAACGGTGCCGTTGTTTAAGAGGATAACGTATTTATCGGTCAAAAAAACATATATTGCGGTACCGGCAACTGTTATGATGCTGAGTATTAAGACGGTGTAAATAAATTTACGCATTTAACCCCATATCCGCATTCTGACGACTGCTAGGTTTGACTCAATTGTTACAGCTATTAGATCTGGATAATTATAGATCGGCTTAAATTTCACGAACTTTAGCCTTAAGTTAATTCCATTTATTTTACAGCCGATCCGATAAAAATTCAAATTTCAAGCAGATAGTTTACCATTTACTTGATTTTACCCGCTATTTTAAGCACTGCCGCCGTTGACCTGATCCTAACTTTAACTTATACTCCGGAATGGCAAGTTTATGATGGGTTGAGCGGCCAAAGGCGCAGATTCCCAACAAAAGAGTGCAGGCTCTTAACCCAACTTGCACAACCGAAAACCGAAGCAATAATATGTGGCAAATACTATTAATCATCCTGGCGGTGCTATATATCCTGAGTCCTTATGACATATTACCGGACCTGATGATCGGTTGGGGGTGGCTCGATGATGCCGTAATTCTAGGTTTTTTGCTGAGATACTTTTATATCCGCAAGAAAAAGCGGGAGGCTGCTCAGAAATATTATCAAAATCAGCAGGATGCAAACAATCACGGCAATCGGACCGCCGGGGATGATCAATCCCGCACGCACACCCGTGAAGCCGATTCATCATTCCGCCGGCGGGATCCATACCAAATTCTGGAAGTTGAAAGAGGCGCTTCTCAGGAAATGATTAAACAAGCCTATCGGCGACTTGCCGGCAAGTATCATCCTGACAAGGTCGAATATCTGGGAGTTGAATTTAAAGCGCTTGCTGAAAAACGGTTCAAGGAGATACAGCAGGCGTATGATGAATTAAAATCCAAATGACACCACCAAACGCTTAATCGTGTTGAAGCATGAATTTTAGTTTTGCCGCAGACCGAACCCTGGGTAAATTGGTCAAGTGGTTGCGTATCTTGGGGTTTGATACCATTTTCGAACCCGATGTTTCAATCAAAAGGTTTTATGAACATCTGGAACCGGAACGGATCCTGTTGACACGAATCGAAAAAATTCGCAACCGGTTGACCGATGGAAGACTGGTATTCATTGAGGCCGACAATTTCCATGCGCAATTCAAACAGGTTGTCAGGCAGTTGGCGATCACGCCTAAAGACATTCATGTTTTTTCAAGGTGCCTTCAATGCAATTTTCCAATTATTGAAGTCAACAAACAAACCATATACGGCCTGGTGCCCGATTACATCTGGGAAACCCACAATAATTTTAGTATGTGTCGACAATGCGAACGAATTTTCTGGCGGGGTAGCCATGCGGAAAGGACTATGGAGGTGATTGATCAGCTATTTGATGAGGACAGGGTTTGATATTAAAACCTTAAACTTTTTGCAAACAACTGGTCAGGTGACAATTCCAAGGAGCTTAAATTATAGATTATGGCACCGAACACCGCTATCAAAGCCATCGCCCTCGAAAGTCGTCTGCGGGATTGTAAAAATGTTATCACGCTGGGAGTGCGGCCCAATTTTTCGGATTATGACCGTCGGGAGGCTGAGCTGATTCGAAACGCAAAGAAGATCTATTACCCATCAGCCTTCTACGCGGATCTATTCGATGCCATGGGCAAACTCACTTTCCCCGGGTATCACACCTATAAATGCGTCCAGGACAAAATCAAACAAACGGCCATGTTCGAACTGCTCGACATTCCTCATCCCCGTACCCGGGTTTATTATGGCAAGCGGCAAAAAACAACCATCAGCGATCATTTCACGCTGCCCTTTGTTGCCAAAATACCACGTGGTTCAGCGATGGGCCGGGGGGTTTATCTAATTGAAAAATATAACGATCTGCTGGATTATCTTAAGCTTACGGACACAGCCTATATTCAGGAATACCTGCCGTCGGATCGCGATATCAGAGTCGTTATAATCGGCAAGCAAATTGTTCATGCCTACTGGCGTATTGCCCCTGAAAATGATTTTCGCTGCAATATCGCGCTCGGGGGCAGGGTCAGCCTGGATCGCATACCACCGGAAGCGATAGACCTGGCACTGCACGCCGCCCGAACCTGCCGTTGGGATGATGTGGGCATCGACATCTGTCAGTACGAAGGAGATTTCTATGTACTGGAAGCCAATATGAAATACGGCAGGGAAGGTTTCCGGCAGGCCGGAATCAATTACACTGCCTTAATGGAAGCCATGATTGAAAATGAAGAAATTTGATAAAGCCAAATCTTTGGTCAAATTAAAAGCGATTTTAGACCAACAGGAAAAGGAAATGCTATCGCCTCTGGCAACACGCAATGCCCAGGGGATCAGACGCCTGCCCGATGAACGCCATGATTCAAGTTACCGTCAGGCCTTTTCAGTCGATGTGGATCGGATTCTGCACTCCCTGGCCTATGCCCGCTACATTGACAAAACCCAGGTGTTTTATCTGGTAAAAAATGATCATATTACGCATCGCGTCCTGCATGTGCAACTGGTTTCCAAAATTGCCAGAACCATCGGACGGTTTCTGGGTCTCAACGAGGATCTGATCGAGGGCATCGCTCTGGGGCACGATATCGGGCATGCACCCTTCGGTCATGACGGCGAACGGTTCCTTTCCGAGGTCTGTCGGACAAACGGAATCGGACCTTTTCATCACAACCTGCAAAGCGTGCAATTCCTGGAAAAAGTTGAACGCAAGGGCAAGGGTTGGAATCTATGTCTGCAAACTATTGACGGGATTCTGTGCCACGACGGTGAGATGCATAGCGAACGGTTGCTGCCGGCAACCGGCAAAACATTTGCCGAATTGGACGCCCAGATCGCCGCCAAGCGGATTGACCCCCAAACGGCTCTCATACCCATGACCCTTGAGGGTTGCCTGGTACGGATGGCCGATACGGTCAGTTATGTCGGTCGGGACATCGAGGACGCCATCCGGCTGAGGTTGATTCAGCGATCTGATTTACCACCCGAGGCTGTCGGTGTTCTCGGGGATACCAACGGGACCATCGTGTATAACCTGGTAACGGACATCATCCGCTGCAGCTATCAAAAGTCCTATGTTGCTATCAGTCCGGAGGTGTCTGACGCCCTGATAAGACTCAAAGCCTTTAACCTGGAGTATATATATCTGAACCCCCAAATTAAGCAACATACGTTTCGCATCAAAAAACTATTTGAATTACTTTTTGAAAAATATCTGACCGATATCCAAAACCAGCGGAAATCATCCGTAATCTTTCGTCAGTTTTTGAAAGATATGACGCAAGACTATATACAACAACACCAGCCGGCCGAGATTGTGAGGGATTTTATCTCCGGTATGACTGATCAGTATTTTTTGGATCAATGCCCGGAAAACCTGAGACCGGAAGTCACCAGCGTGTGAAGGTTCCAGGTGTTCCGACGCCGGCGGATCGGAGTAATGTGTATTCCATCGATTTTAATTATAATAGCCGAGCCGAGCGAATTCACTTATTTCTGTCACCAGTCATCTGACCGCTGCCGCCTGGAAAGCAAATGTATCAGGAACGAAACTATCGAAATCTGGTGAATACCGATAAGCTCGAGACTTTTCGGGTGGTTGTCAAGGAAACCGATCTGCTGGTGCATGCCGCAAGAAAACTGGTGGCAAAAACCAAGGAATTGGTGCTGGAGCAGCGCGGCTATGTCGAAGCGTATATCAAAACACATCCGGAATTCATGACAACCCTCCACCCGTGGCGGCTTGAAGGTCCCGCACCGAACATAATCTCAGACATGATAGCCGCCGGTATGAGCGCGGATGTCGGACCGATGGCCGCAATTGCCGGTGCCATTGCCGAACACGTCGGCCTGGGGCTTTTGAATCTTACCGACCAGGTCATTGTGGAAAATGGCGGAGATATTTTCCTTAAAACAAATACGTATGCCACGGTGGGGATTTTTGCCGGTGCATCGCCGTTGAGCATGCAGGTCGGCATTCAACTGGACTGTAAAAAAAAGCCGGCGGCCGTCTGCACCTCATCCGGCACCCTGGGCCACTCTTTGAGTCTGGGTAAGGCAGATGCGGTCTGCGTGGTTGCCGAATCCTGTGCGCTGGCGGATGCCGCAGCAACCTCAATCGGCAATCTAATCCAGACGCCGGCGGATATTAATGGCGCCATCTCTGCCGGCAAAAGAATTGGTCAAATTAAAGGTATTGTCATAATCGCCGGCGAAAAAATCGGTGCCTGGGGTAATTTGGAGGTCGTAGCACTAAATCGATGAACATCGAACATTGCCTGAAAATGGATAGCCACACGATCTCTAAGACCATATATAGTGCCGTAATTAGGTCGCGGAGCCCAGGCGCAACATTAGGATTAAACATGGATTTTGGTCGAAGCGTCACCTCTGCTCAAAGGAAAAAAAGGTTGAGTTTTCAATATAAACCGAGTAAGTTATGTGATAATCAAAAAGGAGTTAATTGGCACCATGGAAACGATGTGGGCCCCATGGCGGATGGAATACATCCTAAACGATAAACAGGACGGATGTGTCTTCTGCGACGCCCTTAATAAAACTGATGACCTGACGCTTTACAAGGGAACTGACACCATGGTCATCATGAACAAATACCCCTACATTAACGGTCATCTGTTAGTTGCACCGATTAAACACCTGTCCACATTGGATCAGCTCAGCCGATACGAGATGGGTATACTGCTGGCCACGGTAGAAAGGTCGGTGGGTATTTTAAAACAGGTTATGAACCCCGATGGTTTCAACGTCGGACTTAATCTGGGAAAGGTTGCCGGGGCAGGGGTGGAAGAACATCTGCATTTTCACATTGTACCCAGGTGGTTCGGTGACACGAATGCCCTTACCGTTTTTGCAGAGGTCAGGGTAATACCCGAACACATACAGACCACGTATGCTAATTTAAAACCGCATTTTGCCGCCCTGAACTTAAATACGAATAACTAATGGAGAAATTTATGAAGAAAGCAACGCTGATTATCTGGGTGATTATTTTGGGATTTATTGCACTGGTAATTTTTCAAAACCAGACTTTCTTTATGGCCAAAAACTCTTTACGATTAAATCTGGGGATTTTTGAGGAGTATCTTTCACCGGAATTACCCAATGCGATTCTTCTTTTAATATTTTTTTTCTCCGGTGTCGTCATTGCCTATCTATTTAGCTTCGGGGCCCGCTTTAAAGCCAAACGTACGATCAAAAAGCTAAATATTAATATCGCCTCTCACATCAACGAATTATCCGAGTTAAGGAGTGAAATAAATCAGCTGAAAGGCCTTGAAACACCGGTTGACGAACAAGCGGATACAATTAAGCTGGACATGAATGCGACCCAAAAAATTACCGATGAGGGGGATGTTGAAACGCACGATGATAAAACGCTAAAATTCGACACCGCCGCAGAAACGACTGACTTGAACGAAGATGTAGTGGAGAGTTCTATCGAGAAAAAAGATTAACCGGCAACCAATTTGAGATTTAGAACCGGCTGCGAATTAGCACGAATTAGCACGAAAATATTTTTTTCAACCCAACAACCCCCGCCATAGCGGATTGCAGTAATTCGTGGTTATTCATATTTATTCGTGGCTGGCTATTTTATAAATGGTTGAAATCAAAAAACGTGCCTTATCTCGAAGCCTTAAGCTAAAGATGAATCTTATTTGTTTCACGGCATTCCGACTGGACCGAGCACTTTCGTTGTATTGATCGACCCCCAAGAGATCTATGAGCCCTCCCAAATCAACTCCCATGATAAAACAGTACCTTTCCATCAAGGAGCAGTATCCTGATGCGATACTTTTCTATCGGATGGGAGATTTCTATGAGATGTTTTTCGAGGATGCTCAGCTGGCATCCCGCGTCCTTGAGATCACCTTAACCTCGCGCAATAAAAACGACGAGTCTCCGGTTCCCATGTGCGGGGTTCCCCATCGTGCGGCTCAGAGCTATATCGCGCGTCTGATTGAAAATGGCTACAAGGTTGCAGTCTGCGATCAAATCGAAGACCCTGCCAAGGCCAAGGGCCTGGTAAAGCGCGATGTTGTGCGGGTGATTACCCCCGGAATGGTGGTCGAAAATGAGCTGTTGGATGCCCGGGTCAGCAATTATGTTCTGGCGGTCTTTAGCAAGGGCGATTTTAACGGCATTGCGTACCTGGATATTTCAACCGGTGATTTCCGGGTAACCGAATCAAAAGATCCGGCGGCCATGGTAGAAGAGATCCAGCGGATAGCACCCAGCGAAGCGCTTTTGCCGGAATCGGCCAAAAATGACCCGCTTTACTTATCGGTAAGGGAGGTGCTGTCCGAGGTCGCCATCTCTTATCTGGACAACCGGGCATTCGAATACAAAGGGAGTTATGAGAGACTGACCGATCAGTTCAAGACCCTCACGCTGGAAGGTTTCGGCTGTGAATCATTGCCGGCGGGGATCAGTGCCGCCGGTGCGGTGATTTATTATGTCAGAGAAACCCAGAAGCAGAAACTGGCCCATCTGTCGCGGGTCGAAACCTACTGGCTGGAAAAATATCTGCTGGTGGACGAACTCAGCCGACAAAACCTCGAATTGTCCAGAAATATTCGCACCGGGTCACGACGGGCAACGCTGCTCGGCATCCTCGACCGCACGGCCACGGCGATGGGCGCCAGGCTGCTGGCCGACTGGATGCGCTATCCTTTGATCGATCTTGAAGCTATTCAGTTGAGACACGATGCTGTTGCAGAATTAAAAGAAAATACTCATATCCGCCGCAGTATACGTGAGAATCTGAAATCGATTGCCGACCTTGAACGTATCGGCAGCAAAATCGTGATGGGCCATGCCAATGCCAGAGATCTGGTAGCGCTCAAACGATCACTGGTCATGCTGCCGGGTATCTGGTCGCTGTTGACGGAATCAAAAGCTGCATTGTTGCTCCCACCCGAAGAACTTGGCCCGCTCAATACGTTGGCCGAAGTCATCGATCGATCGATTCGAGAAGACGCACCTCCCTCCGTTAACGAAGGGGGTATCATTAAAAGCGGTTACAATCATGAACTGGATGAACTGGTGCAGATAAGCCGGGACGGGAAAGGCTGGTTGGCGCGGTTGGAAGTTCGCGAAAGGGAGGCCACCGGCATCAACACACTAAAAGTCCGCTACAATAAAGTGTTCGGATACTATATCGAAGTCCCCAAAAGCCGTGCGGAATCGGTGCCGGTAAACTATGTTCGCAAACAGACCCTGGTCAATGCCGAACGCTATATTACCGATGAGCTCAAGTCGTTTGAAATGAAGGTGTTCGGTGCAGAGGATCGGCGGGCGGCGCTTGAATATGAACTTTTTAACGAAATACGTGACGAAGTGGCCGCCAACAACCCGCGCATTCAAGGGGTGGCCCGCTTCTTAGCCCGTACCGATTGTCTGTCGAATCTGGCTGAAATCGCCGATCAAAATGATTATTGCCGGCCGGCCATGACTACCGATGGTTGCCTGCTGATCGAAGACGGCCGCCATCCGGTGGTTGAAAAAATGATTACCGGTGAGCGGTTTGTTCCCAATACAATTAAGCTGGATAATCAGAACCAGCAGATATTGATAATTACGGGACCGAACATGGCCGGCAAGTCAACCGTTTTGCGGCAGGTGGCTCTGGTGGTGCTGATGGCCCAGATGGGCTCGTTTATACCGGCGGCCAAAGCAACGATCAGTTTAACGGACCGGGTGTTTACCCGGGTCGGCGCCCTGGACAATCTTTCCCACGGACAAAGCACCTTCATGGTGGAAATGGAGGAAACCGCCAATATTTTGAATAACGCGACTGAAAACAGCCTGATCATCATGGATGAAATCGGTCGGGGGACCAGTACCTTTGACGGCCTCAGCATTGCCTGGGCGGTGGCGGAATATCTGCACGATTTAAAAAACAAGGGGGTTAAAACCCTTTTTGCAACTCACTACCATGAGTTAACGGAACTGGCCCAGTCTAAACCCAGGGTCAAAAATTTTAATATTGCCGTTAAGGAATGGAATGATGAAATCATTTTTTTGCGAAAGCTGGTGGAAGGCGGAACCAATCGAAGTTACGGGATCCAGGTGGCGCGGCTGGCCGGTATCCCGGATCCGGTAATTAAACGGGCAAAAAAGATTCTTTTCGATATAGAACGGGGGGAGTATGCCACCGGCGAATCTGCCTGCCTGGGCATCGTGAAGGAAGAAGTCCGTCAAGGCCCGGTACAACTGGACCTTTTTCGAAAACCCGACCATCAGGTCATTGAAAAATTAAATCAAGCAGATATCTCCAGAATGACACCCCTGGAAGCGCTAAACTTTTTAAATGAATTGCAGGTACAGGCAAAAAAGAGGCACTCATGAGCCGGTCAGGCCGCAATTGAAGATCGAAAATATTCAATTAATTTGATCTTTCAGCTAAATCTGGTATTATATGCAAAAGCTCAAAAAATACTGCCGATCGGGATAGTAAATACAGTTCATTTTTTATGTCTAAAAAAGCCTATATTCTCCTCATATTTCTGGTAAGCATCAGCGCCTGTTTTTTATGGCGTGGTGTCTCCGCGGGCACCACGTCTAAACAGGCTTATCATGACGCGGAAGCCTGCTACAAAATACTGCGCAATTCCCCTGCCAAGATGAAATACCGTGACAACTGGTTGCGCTGCATTAAAAAATTTCAGCAGGTCTACCGGCTCGATCCGGCCGATGCCTGGGCTCCGGCAGGTCTTTTCATGTCCGGCAAGCTTTATCGCGAGTTGGCGAAACGCTCGGGAAATAGATCCGATCTGCAAGAGGCGCAGGATATTTATGAACGGATTATCAAACGATATCCGAGCAGCCGCTACCAGAACAAAGCTGCGCTGGAGCTCAGAAACCTTTCTGCTTCGAAGCCCGCAAAGGATGTGCCGGTTCGAATAAAAGCCCCGGAAACTGGCGCGAGTTCCGTTTCTGATAAATATCACGAGGCCGAATCCTGTTACAGCAGCCTGAAGCAGGAATCCGGCAAAATGAAATTCCGCGACAATTGGATGCAGTGCATCGAGAAATTTTACGCCAGCTACCGCCATGATCCCGACGGTCCGAAGGCGCCTGCCGGTCTTTTTATGACCGGTAAGCTGTATGCCGACCTGTACGGGTACTCCAATCAACAATCGGATCTGCGTGCTGCGCATACCATGTATGAGCGGATAATTGACAGGTTCCCGGACAGTCGCTACCGGGTCAAGGCGGAGCTGCTGATCGATTCAATGCCCGAGTGGGCAAAAGTAAATTCTACCCGGCAAAAGGATGAACTTGCTGATGTGATCGATGCCAATGCAATATCTTTATCCAGCGAAGCCGATAACCAACCCGAAAATGACGGCATGGGGACGGTCGATAGTTTGCGTTTCTGGTCGAACCCCAATTACACCCGGGTTGTCATCGACGCCAGCCAGGAAACAACCTATAACCATCACCTGCTGAAAAAAGACCCGGCCCTCAACAAACCCCAGCGTCTGTATGTCGATTTAGATCAAAGCCGGCTGGGCAAGAACATTAAAAGAACTATTCCGATAGATGACGATTTGCTGGCCGATGCCCGCGCCGGACAGTATTCCAGCGATTCTGTCAGGGTGGTGGTCGATATCAAATCATTCAAAAGGTATGAGGTTTTTTCATTAAAAGACCCGTTTCGTATCGTCATTGATGTTTGGGGTGCGGCCGATGACAAAACTCCGCAGCAAAGGCCGCCGGTTGTGACGTCTCAAAATAACGGCAAACTTCCCGCCGGTGCCCTGGCCAAACAGCTCGCGCTCGGAGTCAGCCGGATTATTATCGATCCGGGGCACGGTGGTCGGGATTACGGCGCCCCGGGGTACTTGAAGGGCGTTCACGAAAAGGATGTAGTTTTGCAAATAGCCCGTCGGCTGGCGAAAAAAATACGCCGCGAATTGAAGTATGAAGTTTATTTGACCCGCAACAGTGATACCTTTCTGACCCTGGAAGAGCGCACGGCGATCGCCAATACGAAAAATGCCGATTTATTTATATCCATCCATACCAATTCGCACCATGATCGCCGAGCCTATGGTATCGAAACCTATTTTTTAAATCTGGCCACGGATGATGATGCCATTCGAGTGGCGGCCATGGAAAATGCAACGTCGACTAAAAACATCAGTGATCTACAGACCATCCTTTCGGATTTGATGCAGAATGCCAAGATTAATGAATCCAGTCGCCTGGCAGGTTATGTCCAGAATTCCATGATCGGACACTTAAAAAACAAGCGTTACAGCCGCATTAAGGACAAAGGGGTCAAACAGGCACCGTTTTACGTTCTGCTTGGCGCCCAGATGCCGGCTGTTTTGGTCGAAACCTCTTTTATCAGCAATCCTAGGGAATGCAAAAGATTGACCACCCCTCAATACCAGGAACGATTGTGCGAAGCCATCATCAAGGGTATCAGAACCTATATCAAGGAAACAAGCCCCACCGCCTTCCTCAAAGAAGCACCTGCTGCGGGAAGTAACGGATAGTTCGATAGTCATTCTTTTTTCCGAATTCCGGATTCCGAATTCGCCATTCCAAGTTCCCCATTCCGAATCCTTAGGATTGACAATCGCCCCGCTAATCCTCTATTAAGAACCTTCCTTGAATCAAGTTATGGGAACGATAGTGGCCATGGGTATCCAACACGAAAATTCCAAGATTCCCTTCAATCCCTATATAATTCTGCTCGGGGGAATTATCGGTGTTTCTACCGGTGCCATTTTTGCCCGACTGGCGGATGCTCCGGCGCTGGTAACTGCCGCATACCGGGTGGGACTGGCGAGTTTGATTTTAATCCCGCTTGCCGGCTGGAAGGCCCGTGATGAGCTGCGCCGGCTGTCTACCGGCGATATGAAACTGGCGATGCTGTCCGGGCTTTTTCTGGCAATGCATTTTGCCACCTGGATATCTTCCCTGGATTATACGGCAGTTGCCAACAGCGTCGTGCTGGTGAATACCATTCCGCTCTGGGTTGGTCTCTTGACGCCGTTGATCAGCAAAGATCGCCTCCGGAAGACTGCGGTTATCAGCATCGTTATTAGTGTCATCGGCGGTGCGATTATCGGTTTGGGTGATTTTGCGATTGGCGGCAAAGCGCTTTGGGGGGATTTACTGGCACTTGTCGGGGCTTTTTGTGCCGCAATCTATCTGCTGCTGGGACGTAACCTGCGCCGCAAACTTTCACTGCTTTCTTATGTGGCCGTCTGTTACGGCAGTGCGGCCGTTATTTTATGGCTGGTCGTGCTGTTTTTAAAACTGCCCATTACCGGTTACAGCACCCAGACGGTCGCGGCCTTTTGGGCCATGGCCCTGATATCCCAAATCCTCGGTCATTCCAGCTATAACTGGGCGCTGAAGTGGTTCAGCACCGGTTTTGTGGCCGTCGTCTTGCTGGGCGAGCCGATCGGCAGCACCATCCTGGCTTACCTTATATTTAACGAAGGACTAACCTGGTCAAAATTTACGGGCGGGTTATTGATACTGTCTGCGATCTATGTAGCGGCTGTGGGTGAAAAAACGTGAACCGGTGTCGGTTGTGAGTCGTTGGTTGTTCGTTGTACGGACTACCGGCCATTCATCGTTTTCAAATTGACAAATTTGCCGCGATGCTTTATCGAACAACATACATAAATTTTACCAACTAAAACGGAGGTTAATATGGCATTCGAAAACATCGTATATGAAGTTAAAGAAGGAATTGCAACCATCACCTTTAACCGGCCTAAAGCTCTGAATGCGCTTAACGGGGCCCTGTTAGCGGAACTGTCCCAGGCCTTGGACGAAATCGCTGCCGATGAAGATATCCGCGTTCTGATCCTTACCGGTGCCGGGGACAAGTCATTTGTGGCCGGGGCCGACATATCTGAGCTGGCTACATTCGATCCGCTTAAAGCCAAGGCTTTTGGCCGAAAGGGTCACGCTATTATTAACAAGTTGCAACAGTTGCCAATCGCCGTGATCGCCGCTGTAAACGGTTTTGCGCTGGGTGGGGGCACCGAAATCGCCATTGCCTGTGATTTCATCTATGCATCGGAAAATGCGAAATTCGGCCAACCGGAAATAAATCTGGGGGTGATCCCGGGTTTTGGAGGCACCCAGAGACTGCCGCGATTAATCGGTGCCAATATGGCTAGGGAACTGATCTATACCGGTAAAATGATCTCGGCCGCGGAAGCACTTCAACTTGGTTTGGCCAATAAGGTTGTGCCGCCTGACAGTCTCATGGATGAAGTGATGAAAACAGCCGGTTTGATTGCATCCAAAGGAAAAGTCTCACTGCGTGAAGCCAAACAGGCAATCAACAAAGGGTTGGATGTGGATCTGGCCAGCGGCTGTGGTATTGAAGTTGATGCATTTGCGCTGTGCTATGCCAGCTCCGATGCCAAGGAAGGCACCCGTGCCTTCCTCGAAAAACGACCGGCGGATTTCAAAGGCCGGCTTGTGGATTGAAGATTTTAGATTGAAAATTGAATATTTAATGAATTCTGTCTATTTTTATCAGTAATAAATTGTTTCCATGGATAAAAATAAAATACATTTTCAGTTGGTTTGGGGCGCATTGCTTGTCCTGATGGGCTTAGCCTTTTTTTTTCAAATCCCTCAGGCTATGCACAGGATTAAAACTATCGAATCGACTACCCTGGAGATCGGGTTTATCTATTTCTGTCTTTATCTTATCGACCTTGGGTTAATTGTTGGAGGAGTTAAAAAGATACACGCCAATTACCGACTTTTGAAAAATCAAGATAATAATGATGAAAATAATGTCTGAAAGATGATTGTGGGTGCTATAATTAGACATAATCCTTAAATCTTCAATCTTCAATCATCAATCATCTAATAGCCCAAAGCAGCTTCAAATTTTTCGAGCTGCTCCTGGTAATAATGGCGCTTTCGACCGGCTTTTTCCAGGGCCTGTCGGCCGGCTTCGACCGCATCGCGGTACATGCCGTTGACATAATAGCTTTCTGCCAGGGTGTCCCAGATGTGTGGTGACTTTTCAAGCCTGATGGCCAGTTTAGCCAGCGCCAGCGCCCGATAATGATCTTGAAAACTGACGTCCTCACAGGTAGCGTAGTGCCAGGCCAGATTATTGAGCACCAGCGCATCGTCCGGCTTCAGGGCCAATGATTTTTCCCAGGCATCCTGGGTACCGGCCCAATTTTTAGCGTTGTAGTAAATATTGCCCAGCATGCGGTACAGATCCGGATTGTCAGGATCGTCTCTGATTTCGCCCGCAATATATTTTTCAACAAGATGGCTGTTGATCCGCTCTCCCATCGTACCGATGTTTAATTGATATCCTAAAACCCCCAGCGCGAATAAGCAAATCAGGTAAATCCCGATACTCTTTTTAATTTTGTTATCCTGTCGGGTTATCCAGGAGGGATTGGCTTCGCATTTGTTGAGGTACTCAATCCGTTGGGTGATACTGAAATGATGCCAGTTTGGTCTGTCCGCCGACTGCCCGCTGGTGGAGGCAATTTTTGTCAGGGTGGAGATCAGCGGCCGGGCGTTATCAAACAAGGCATAAACATAGGTGTCGGCCTGGCGTTCAAAATTGCGCATGAAAAAGCCGAAAACATATCGAAAATAAACTAGAAACATACATATGATCACCACGCTGGATATGCCGGAATTAACGGTTGTCTGACTGAGGCCGCTTGTGTTGATCAGCCAGGATACGGGTTTAGCATAAATGATGGTAAAGACGAGCAAATCCAATATGACATAGGACAGCAGCATATAGCCGACAAAAAAGGCCAGATAAAACAAAAGATGCTTCTTTTTGATATGGCCGATTTCGTGGGCAATAACGGCATCGACCTCTTCCGGATCGAGCAGGTGCAGCAGAGACGGTGTTACCAGAATATAGCGAAATTTTTTTATGAGTCCCATAACACCGGCCGTAATCATTTTGCCGCCGAAAATGGGCCAGTATAAAATGTCGGCATATTCCATTCCTGCCCGCCGGCATAAATCTGCGATCCGGCTGCGATTGGAGCCGCTTTCAAGGGGTTTGCAGCGCCAAAATCTCTGAATCAACAACGGCCCGAAAATGGCCACTCCCACCAGAAAGAAAAGAAAATAGGAAATCTCGCCTTCGGTGGTGTTTAAGAATTGTTTCGGAGCGTCAAATGGCAATACATTGATAATATCAGCGATTCCTGACAGGAACAGCCAGGGCAGCAATACCGGAATCGAAAAAGAGATATTCGAAAAAACATAGGTCTGCCTGGAAATATCGACCCGGTATAACTTTTGATAGGCCCCATAGGCGAATGTCCACACGATCGCCAGATAGAAAATGAAAAGTAAAAGAAA
>Ga0210062_1000186_pt1 | contig 19108 bp, 20 predicted proteins | sample Muzzi_CordA_D2_FD_185528 | JGI IMG/M metagenome (GOLD analysis project Ga0210062, IMG submission 185528) | Wetland microbial communities from San Francisco Bay, California, USA, that impact long-term carbon sequestration - Muzzi_CordA_D2 (SPAdes) | ecosystem: Environmental > Aquatic > Marine >...
AGGGCCGCCGCGACCGCCATGACTGGCAGCAGCGCGCCGAACGCCAGCAGCAGCGCGGCGAGCGGGAGAATCGCGGCCCGCGGCGCGGGCCGCGTCGTCGCCGCGACGAGGGACCCGACCGGGCCGAACGCGAGAAGTATTACGCCAAGCCCTATGCCCGCGAGTCCGACCGTCGCGACAAGCAGCCGGATCCCAGTTCGCCGTTTGCCAAGCTCGCCGCCCTCAAGCAGCAGCTTGAACAGAACGACAAAGAGACCCCCTAGAACGCAGGCTGTCCGCGCATGGTCCGGGGCAGCACGGCCATGGATCGGCAACGCATCGATAAATGGCTCTGGCATGCGCGCGTGGTGCGCACGCGCAGCGATGCTGCCGCCCTGGTCGAGTCCGGCCATGTGCGGCTCAACGGCAAGCGCAACAGGTCCGCCGGCCAGCCGGTGCGGGTCGGCGACGTGCTCACGCTGGCGCTCGACCGATCGGTGCGGGTGCTGGAGGTCGCCGGGTTCCGTGAGCGGCGCGGCAGTGCCCCCGCCGCCCGCGCGCTTTACCGGGATTTGACAACGGGTTCCGGCAGCCGGGCCTGCGCCGGTCCGGGCAGCGCGCGTAAGGTGTCGCCCCCGCTGCGGACCCCATAGCCAGGCATGCAAGGCGTGGAATCGACGTGCTTGCGGCCTATTTGTCGTTGGGATAGGCAGCGTTGCTGTTTTTTGTCCGGAGCCCGGGACTGCAATGACCTACGTCGTCGTCGAGAGCTGCATCAAATGCAAATACATGGACTGCGTGGAAGTGTGTCCGGTGGACTGCTTCTACGAAGGCGAGAACATGCTGGTCATCCATCCGGATGAATGCATCGACTGCGGCGTCTGCGAGCCCGAATGCCCGGTCGACGCGATCAAGCCGGACACCGAGCCGGGCTTGGAGAAATGGCTGGAAGTGAACACGGAATTTGCCAAATCCTGGCCCAATATTACCGTCAAACGGGACCCGCCCCCCGACGCCAAGGACTGGGAGGGCGTGCCCGAGAAGTTCCAGAAATTCTTCTCCCCGGCGCCCGGCGAGGGGGACTGAAAGCTCGCCGCGATAGCCTGCAGCCGGATTGCCCGGGATTGTGCGTCAGGCGGCGAATTGGCGTTAACCGCAGCGGCAAATTCGCGCGATTACGACCAATAAACCGCCGTTTTGCGTCGCGATAACACTTTGATTCCGCCCAAAAATGTGCTATATAGCTCACAAATGGCGGTTTCACGTGAACGGCGCTTGCGCCGACGCGCTCCCTTCAATGGGAGCCTTATTTTTCACGGCTAGTCCCCATGGTTTTGATCGGAGGGCGTGAATTCCACGCGTGAGCAGTGGCAGGAAAAGCGCGTCAGAAATCGAAGAAAAAGGGTTCCACCGGTACCGTCCGGCGAGCCAAGAAGTCCGCCGTGACCCGGCGGGCCCCCCAGGCCTCGCGCGGTTCGGCCCGCAGCGGGGCTCCCGCAGCCAAAACGGCCGGCAGCCGCAAAGGGGCCGGTGAAGGAGTTTTGCCCGGAATGCCCAGCAATAAGAAGACTACGCAACGACAAGGTTTCAAGACCAACGAGTTGATCGTCTATCCGGCGCATGGCGTTGGCCAGATCATGGCGATCGAGGAGCAGGAAGTCGCGGGCGCCAAGCTCGAGCTGTTCGTCATCAACTTCGTCAAGGACAAGATGACGTTGCGGGTTCCCACGGCCAAGATCGCGACCGTCGGCATGCGCAAGCTGGCCGAGGGATCGCTGGTCAAGAAGGCGCTGGAGACGCTGAAGGGTCGCGCGCGCATCAAGCGCACCATGTGGTCGCGGCGGGCGCAGGAATACGAGGCCAAGATCAATTCCGGCGACATCGTCGCCATCGCCGAGGTGGTGCGCGACCTGTACCGCTCGGAGACCCAGCCGGAACAGTCCTATTCGGAGCGCCAGCTCTACGAGGCCGCGCTTGACCGGCTGTCGCGCGAGATCTCGGCGGTGCAACGCATTACCGAGACCGAGGCGATCAAGGAGATCGAAGGCGCGCTTGCCAAGGGCCCGCGCCGCGGTCCGAAGCCTGCCGAGGACGCCAATGGCGACGGAGCGGTGGAGGAAGAGGCGGCATAAGCCGCGCCTCTCACGCGTAATGCGAAAGCCCGGCGGCAACGCCGGGCTTTTTATTTTCCTTCACGCGGATTTGCCGCCGTTCAGAACAGCGAAAAGAGCGGGCGGAACGAAGCCATGGGTCGCCGCGAGGCGCTCGCCGCGTAGGAGCGCCTGGCCCGCGCGTGCTGCGTCACCTGCGCGCGCGGCGTCCGTTGCACCTGCCGTTGTCGGTGCGCGCGCTGGGCGACGCGGGCCTGTCGGCGTCGTACATGGCTGGCCCTTTGCGTTTGGGCGCTTTTGACCTTGGCATTCAGTTCCGCCACCCGGGCAGGGTCGACAATCTCGCTGTCTTCCAGACGCGCGACCGGAAAGGCGCCATTATTGCGGCGCGCCGCCGACATCTGAAGGTGGACGCCCTGCGCACCGGCGTTTTCGAGAACGGTAGGACCGTTGAGGAGATAGACCGGCACTACAAACAGGGCCAGAACGCCCACGACTGCTGTCACGTAGATCAGCGCGGACACAAACAGGCCTTCGTCGTGGTGGGAATTCTTACTATAACTCATAGTATTACAATGAGTTGGGGGCGCCCTGGTTCCTGCCCAATTTTGTCGCATGCGGGTTCCGGGTGGCCGCCGGCCGCGCTTGCCCGGACCGGTCGGCGCGCTAGAATGCCCGCCAATCACCCCGAGAAACCGCCAGGGAATCCGAAATGACCGCTATTCGCGGCTATGTTGCGCCGACCACGGAAAGCGACGCGCTCGGCGTGCATTCGCTCGACCAGTTCGTGCTTTCCGTTCCCGACGGCGGCGTGGCGGAGGAGTTCTATGGCCTGTTCGGGCTTGATGTGCAGGCGATCGGCAACACGCTGGCAATCAAGACCTTCGGTCATGAACACCGCTGGGGCTCGGTGGTGGAAGGCAGCAAGCAGAAGGCGCTGCATCATTTGTCCTTCGGCTGTTACGCCGAGGACATCGCGCGGCTGAAGGCGCGCATCGAGGGCAACGGCGTCAGGCTGATCGATCCGCCGCCCGGCTTCGAGAGCAACGGCTTCTGGTTCCGCAACCACGAGGGCTTGCTGATCGAGGTCAAGGTCGGCCCCAAAGTGTCGCCCGACAGGAAACCCGAAAGCCAGTGGACGCCGGCGCCGGGCGGCACGGCGGGCGCCGCCACGCGGCAGAAATCACCCCCGGTGCGGCCGCGGCGGCTGTCGCATGTGCTGACCTTCACCCGCGACATCGACGCCTCGATGGAGTTCTACGCGCGCAACCTGGGCCTGCGCCTGTCCGACCGCGCCGGCGACCTGGTCGCCTTCATGCACGGCATCCATGGCAGCGACCATCATCTGCTGGCGCTGGTGAAGTCCTCCGCGCCCGGCTTCCATCATTGCAGCTGGGACGTGGCCAGCCTCAACGACATCGGCCTCGGCGCCATGCGCATGGCCGACAAGGGTTACACCAAGGGCTGGGGGCTCGGCCGCCACGTGCTCGGCTCCAATTATTTCCACTACGTGCGCGATCCGTGGGGCAGCTTCTCGGAATATTCCTGCGACATCGATTACATTCCCAAGGAAGAGCGCTGGCCGACGGCCGACCACAAGCCGGAGGACTCCTTTTATCTTTGGGGTCCGGATGTTCCGCGTGAGTTCACGATCAATTACGAGGGCGGGGAGAGCTGAGGCGGCCGCCTGACCGTTTCTCCGCCGTCGTGCCCGGCGTTGTGCCGGGCAGCGCGCCCGGGTGATTACGGTGTCCGCATGAGCGGGATGGCCGGGACAAGCCCGGCCATGACGAACAAGGCGCTACTCCACCACCAGCTTCACTTCGTCGCCGGCCTTCACCCGGTCCTTCGGCCCCAGCCCGTTGAGCACGCGGAAGCGCGCGAGCTTGTGATCCGACACCGCCATTCGGCGCCCAAGCTTGTGCACGCTGTCGTGCGGGCCGACGGTGATGACCTTCAGCCGCAGCGGCTTGACCTGCTCGGCTTCCTTCAGGCTCATGCGCCGGAAGCTGAGCACGGATTCGCGGAAGGCGCGGTCGGCCTCGATGGTCAGCACCTTGGCCGCGAAGATGAAGCGGTAGACGTCGCTGCCGAAGCGTACGGCGAAGATGCGGAACGACCAGTCCTTGCCGCGCGCGATCGCGGTCGCCGCCGGGAAACCGTTGACCGTGAAGGCTTCCACGCTGGACCGATCGACGTGCTCCATCCACCCCGAATTCAGATAAGCGGGCAGCGATTGCTCGGGCGGCACGCCGACCACGTCGAGCCGCATGGCCTCCTCGCCACCGTCCTTCAGCCCGAGCACCGCCTGCGCCGTGTTGTCGAGCGAAAACGCCGGCGGTGCCAGGAAGGTGAAACCGAGCTTGGGATGCAGGAAGCGGCGCCCACGCACGAAACCCTCGCTCGGGTCCTCGCCATAGACCATGCCGTCGAGGGCGCCGAGATACTCGTTGCGGTCGCGCTGGCCGGCGCCGGGACCGCTGAACTGGCGGGCATTGGCGAGCGCGTTCTGCACGCGATCGGGCGTCGCCGGATGGTTGGAGAGGAAGTCGACGGTCCGTACGTTGTCGCGTCCGCCGGACTTCTTCACCGCGGCGTTGCGCTGCATGTCGGTCAGGAAGCGGGCGGCACCGAACGGATCGAACCCGGCGCGCGCCGAGATGCCGACGCCGATGCCGTCCGCTTCGAATTCCTGGGCGCGCGAGAAGCTGGCCAGCGCCAGCCGCGACTTGGCCAGCGCCAGTGCGCCCACCTGCGGATCGCTGAGCACCTCGCTGACCACGTGACTGATCAGCGCGGCCTGGCGCGCCTGATCCTCGCGAATGGCGGCGTGGCGCGCGATGACATGGCCCATCTCGTGCGCCAGCACCGAGGCCAGCTCGGCCTTGTCGTTGGCCAGCGTGATCAGTCCGCGCGTGATGTAGAGATGGCCGTTCGGCAGGGCGAAGGCATTGATCGCCGGCGAGTTGAGGATCGTCACCTTGTAGGCAAGTTCCGGCCGCTCCGACGCCGCCACCAGGCGCCGGACGGTTTGCTCGACGATGGCCTGCAGGGGCGGATCGACGTAGACGCCGCCATAGGAGGCGAGAATGCGTTGGTGCTCGCGTTGCGTCGCCGGCGACATGCCGTCGTGCGCGGTTTGCACCGGCAGCGGCAGCGGCAACGAGATCTGGCGGTTGTTGTCGGCCACGCCGGCGCAGCCGGCCAGCAGCACGGCCAGCGCCAACGCAAGCGCGCGCAGTCCGGTTGCTGGATCCGTCAAGGCTGTGGTCCCGACTTTCTCGCTCAATGAATCAACTCGATCTGCTCGGGCCACTCGGCCTCGATGACGGGACCGCGGCGCTGCTCGATCCAGCCGCGCACGCGGACGCGGCGGCCTTCCAGCTGCTTTGGGTCGACCCCGGCCGCGGCGAACTCCTTCTGCCGGCGGCGCAAGATGACGACCGCAAAGTCCCGCGTCCAGCGTCGCCCGAAGTTCATATATATAGTGCCGCCGCTCGGATGCACCGACAAGACCTTGCCCTCAACCAGCACGAAATGGCCGCGTTCAGCCTCAAGCCGGGGGACATTTTTCGCCGCCAAAGGGGCGAAATTGGGATCGGCCCACAGCCCGCGTCCGGCGGCCCGTGCCGCCCGCTCGGCTGCCAGCAGGGCGTCGGCGCAAGCACGGCTGCCGACCCGGGCGGCGACCCGCGCTGCACCGGCCGCGAGCAGGGCGGCCTGCAGGGACTGGCTGGCCGCACCGGCAAAGGCGAACGCGCTGAGCCGGCCGTAGCGGTCGCGGCCCGCGCCGGCCGCTGCCAGCCGCAGCTGCCGGCCGGCGGCGAGCTTCTGCAGCGCCGCCCGGCCGCGTGGCGCGGCCTCGATGGCCGCCAGCCGCAGTTCGCGGCCGTCGGCGAGCATGAGCGTGCGCCCGTCGCGCACCTGCACCACCGCGCCCGATCCGACGGGCGTGAACGCGCAGGCCTGCTGCGCCGGCGCTTGCGTCGCGGACAGCGCGGCGAAGGCGAGGAGAGATATAAGCACCGTGCGGCCGGTCATCATGGCTGATTGTGGGAACGCGCGGACGCCAGGGTCAATACGGACGCGCTATTGAATGAGGCGCTGCATGGGGCTATCGCCCCGGTCTCGCCCGCGGAAAGGTCTGCATGGATACCCAAGTCGTCATCGTCGGCGCCGGTCCGGTCGGACTGACGCTCGCCATCGACCTCGGCCGCCGCGGCGTCCGCTGCATGCTCGTCGAGCAGAAGGAGGCGCCCGCCTTGCTGCCCAAGATGGAGCGCTGCAACGCGCGCACCATGGAGATGTACCGGCGCATCGGTCTCGCCGACAGGATCCGCGGCGCCGGCCTGCCCGGCGAGGTGCCGATGGACGTGTTCATCGTGCTGGCGATGAACCGGCCGCCGCTGCTGCATCTGCCTTACCCGTCGGTCGACGCCGCGCGGGCGCAGATCGCCGCCTGCCGCGACGGCACGCTGCCGCTCGAGCCCTATCAATTGATTTCGCAATACACGCTCGAGCCGCTGCTGAAATCGGTGGCGGAAGGCCTGCCGTCGGTGACCGTGCGCTATGGCAGCGCGTTCGAGGAACTGACCCAGGACGAGGCCGGCGTCACCGCGACCGTGCGCACCGGCGCGGGCGCAGTCGAGACCATCCGCGCCGCCTATCTTGCCGGCTGCGACGGCGGTGCGAGCACGGTGCGCAGGCAGCTCGGCATCCGGCTGCGCGGGGAGGGCAACCTGCTCGAACTGCGTCAGGCATTGTTCCACTGCGAGGACCTGTTCGACCGCATCCCCATTGGCGACGGGCCCGGCAAAGGGCGACACTATCACGTGGCCGATGGCTGCAATTCGTTCCTCATCCTGCAGGACTCCACCCGGCACTTCACCTTGCACGCGGTGCTCGACAGCGATGCGGCGATGACGCGCCAGTTCGAGCGCGTGATCGGCGTGCCGGTGAAATACGAGATGCTGTCATGCGCGCCGTGGAAGCAGAATTTGCTGCTGGCTGATCGCTATGGCGAGGGCCGCGTCTTTCTCGCCGGCGACGCCGTGCATCTCGTCATCCCGACCGGCGGGCTCGGCATGAATTCGGGGGTCGGCGACGCTTTCGACCTGTCCTGGAAGCTTGCCGCCACGCTGCAAGGCTGGGGCGGGACCAACCTGCTGCGCTCCTACGAGATCGAACGCCGCCAGGTCGGCGAGCGCAATGTCGGCGCCTCGCGCTATGCCTCGCTCGGCCGCCGCAAGTGGCGCGGCCAGTATCGCCCGGAGATCGGCGACGACACCCCGGCGGGCCAGGCCGCGCGCGACGATCTGATCCGGGTCGCCGACGTCGAGCAGCGCAAGTCCAACGAAATGATCGGCGCCGAGCTCGGCTACCGTTACGTGGACTCGCCGGTCATCGACAATGTGCCGGGCGGGCCCGAGCACCTGTTCCGCGAGTACCGGCCGACCACCTGGCCGGGCGCGCGGCTGCCGCATGTCCGGCTCGACGACGGTGCGGCCATGCAGGACCGCATCCCGGACGACGGCTATACGCTGCTGCGCCTGGCGGGCACGCAGGCCGACACCGCGGCGCTGGAACGGGCGCTGCGCGCGAGAGGCGCGCCGCTGACGGTGCTGGATATTCCCGATACGGGGGCGCGCGCGGTCTACGGCGTTGACCTGCTGCTGCTGCGTCCCGATATGCATGTGGCCTGGCGCGGCAACCGGGCGCCCGACGACCCCGCCGAGATCGCCGCGGTGGTCACCGGACATTGACGCGCTCCACACGCGGCGTTCGCAGGCGTGCGCAGTCGGGCCCCATGTGCTAGTCGTGGCCCCCACGCGGTCCCGTAGCTCAGCCGGATAGAGCAGCGGTTTCCTAAACCGAAGGTCGCAGGTTCGAGTCCTGCCGGGACCGCCAGCCGAGCCGGCCCTGCCCCGGTCTATTGCTCAAGTTGCATATGAAAGAGTTTTGTGTCCGCGCCGCGACAGCACTTCCACGATAATTCCAGCAAAAATTAACGAGGCTCCGATCAGCGGCAACTGGTGGCGATCCAGAAATTGCAGCCCAACCGCGCCGATCACTCCGGAAACAGAAGTACCGCCATAGATAGCCATCGCGTACAGCGCCAGCAAAATCGGTGCAGATTGAGGGGCAAATCCGATCAAGCGATGTTGCTGGGGGACGACAAAACCCCACCCGCAAATGCCCCAGATGACGATCGCCATAATGGCGCTGCTCAAGTGCGCGCTTGTAAATGGCAGCAGCGAGAAATTCAGCACGGCCATGACCAGCATGATCTTGATTACGACCCCATTACCCAGCCTGTCAGTCAAGCGTCCGGCGATCATCGCTCCTGCTATGCCGGCCAGCCCCCAGATACACTGCAACAGCGCCATCACCGCGCCATCACCCCGGGTAACACGGTCGAAGATTACGCTTATATAGGTGTAGCTCACGTAAAGCCCGGCCAATACAAGAAAGCTTGTCAGCAAACTCGTGAGCACCATCGGATTCTGAAGCGGACGCAGCCGTTCACGCAGCGGCAATTTGGCAGCCGCCAAATTGGCAGGGGCTGTCCGCCCAATACCGAAGGGCACGATGACAGCAAGCATTGCGATCAGCAAAAATACCGTCCGCCAACTTGCAAATGAACCAATCAGGGTCCCTATTGGCGCCCCCAATGCGGTCGCGCTACTGAGGCCCATCATCAATATTGAAAGCGCATAACCCCTTTTCTCCGGAGGTACCAGATTGGCGGCTGTTGCACTGGCCATGGGAGCGAAGACGGCGGCACCCAGGCCTGCGAAAATCCGGGCTACAAGGGCGAGAGGAAAATTGGGAGCCAAGGCTGCGCCGATATTTGCCACCGTAAAGATGGCCAGCCCGGCGATCAAGGCGCGCTCAACCGGCCAACGCGACGTCAACGTTGCGACCAGGGGACTGGCGATTGCATAGGTCAGTGCATAGACCGTGACAAGCTGAGCGGCGACGCCAAGACCAACTCCGAGGTCTTCAGCAATATGCGGAAGAAGGGGAGCAATGACAAAGCTGTCAGTGCCAATTGCAAACATGCCTGCCGCAAGAACAACAAGCTGCCTACGATGCCCTGCAGCAGCGACCGGTGCCTTATTTTTAACAGCAATCGCGGACGTCATCTTATCGAGACTCCATTTGACGCGCGTAAAAAAGCGCGACAAGGCTGATCGCCGCGGCAGCGATCACGTAGAAACTGGGGGCGGCGGGAGAGCCTGTCTGAGCAATCGACCAGGCATGGATAAGGGGGGCAAATCCGCCAAAGACCGCGACGCCGACCGCATAGCAGATGGAAAGCCCGGACGTTCTCGCGCGAACGGGAAAGAGTTCCGCCATGAGCGCTGGCAGCGGCCCCATATATGCAGCTGTCGTGATGCCCAACAGACCCTGCAGAAATAAAAGCTTCGAAAACGTAGGCTCGACGCTCAACCAGGCAAATGCCGGATAGATGCCGACCAGAAGGACAACCGCGGCAATAAGCGGGAACACTGTTCGACCATACCGATCCGACAGCGAGCCAAAGACAGGAACGAGCAGAAATTGCAGCGATGCAGTTAACAGTCCAGCCGCGAAGCCGTGCGGAGCGGACAGCGATAGTTGTCTGACAGCATAGGTCGGCAGGAAAACGATGGTGTACACCGCCACCGTCCCAAGAACGATGAGCCCCAGGGTGACAAGAATCCGCCGCCAATTTTCGAGCAGGGTTGCATAGATCGGAACGTCTGTTGTTTGCTGTGCCGAAAACTCGGCTGTTTCCCTGAGACGTGACCGAATGTAAATCCCAACTGGATAGATCAAGAGACCAAACAGGAACGGAATGCGCCAGCCCCAGTCATGGATCTGTCTAGTCGTCAGCAAGGCGGTTAACGCCGTTCCAATGCCCGTGGCAAGAAGCGCGGTCAGGCCCTGACTTGCGAATTGCCAGCTCGCGAAGAAGCCCCTGCGTGCGGGATCCTGCTCCGATAAATACGCGGTGGAGCTGCCGAACTCCCCGCCGACTGCAAATCCCTGCAACAACCGCGCGAGCACAATCAGTATCGGAGCGGCAATTCCGATTGTGGCGTATGATGGAGCGAATGCAATCGTCGCCGAGCCTGCCAGCATCATCCAGATCGACATCTGAAGTGCGGGCTTGCGTCCTCGCCTGTCTGCATAAATGCCCAATACCACGGCGCCAAGCGGCCGGGTAACATAGGATATTCCGAAACTCGCGAAGGCCAACAGCAGCGAGGCGCTGGCAGTGTGGGACGGAAAAAAAAGAGTCGCGATGACACCCGCCAAATAGCCATAGATAACGATCTCATACCATTCCAGCGAATTGGCAATTACAACTGCACTAACCCCCGCAACGCTCCCCGCCGACATCCGTCGTTTTTGAGCCCCGTATTCAAACAGTAGTTCACCGGAATGAGTCACCTAGGCGCCACCGTCAATATGTCGAAATCCGTTTGTTGTCGAATTCAGGATATGCCGATTTTCGGCAGCAGTCAGTGGTGTTGAATCACTGAACTTCGAACCCAACGCCGTGATTTTATGTTTGTGCTTCGGGAGCGTGCGCCTCCCGATCAACGCAGCATGAAACTGCTGCAATACGTCGTCGAAGTCGGCGCCCGATTCCTCCTGCAATACGAGTTCGACTGCCCTTAAGAGCCTGTCGCCTTCCGAATGCTCGGCATCGGATACACGATTTCGCCAGTTCTTCGGAGCTACCAGCATTGTTTCACCTAACACCCGGCAAGAGTACCGTCCATATCGCCGTTGAACGCGCGATGGCGGGCCCGCAGGCCAATCCATCTATCGGTACCAACAACATCCCCGTACAGCGCCGCAATGCGCGCGACGGCGTTATGAACGTCGTCAGGCGCCATATCTGCGAGTCGGTGACTTGCCGAGGCATCTTTCAAATAGGTTATGCGGTGCTTGCGGTGAAAAGCGTCGACCATGGTCGACAGGCAGGCGGATTCCCCGGCAAATCCGGCCAGCACGACCTGCTTATCACCGCACTCCATGAATTCGGCGAAGCCCTCGCTGGAATAGCATGAAGGGCGGTTGCGCTCGAAGATCATTTCGTTTCGCTGAGGCTCAAATCCTTCAATCCAGCCAGAGAAGGGCGTGGCCCGATTGAAGAATGGTGTTGCACGATCGAGCCAGCGCACGAAACCAATCGGCAGTCCGTGCGCGCGCGCGTGCGCAAGCAGCTTGCGGCAATTATCGAGCGCGCCCTGGATTTCAGGAATCGCGATGAGTCGTGGCGTTGCCAGATATTCCAGCTGCATGTCCACGAATACGACCGTGGGAATACCACACGCAGTCGTATAGCTACGAAAATCTACAATCGTGTTCACGCAGTTTCCCTTTCAAGCGAAGGCCTCGTCACTGGACGAACCCTGGAGTTTTCCAGAACACCGGGCTGATGCCAGCGGCCTTCGGTACGGATAATAACGTAGGGGTCTATGCCAATCGTGATCGCGCTTGGGTGGCGGTTGGTGTTGAGCTGCATTTCGACGTAGTCGAAATCGGAGAACACCAACTCTTTTCCGCCTTCGAACAATTCGAAGCCGAAATGAGACCAGAAGTTAACAAGCCGCTTTTGGGCATGACCGTACAAACGACGATATCCCTTCATGCGGCAGAGATCGATCGCGCCGCGAACGAGATGGAATGAGAGCCGTGTCTTGCGGAATTCCTTACGCACGGCCAAGCGCTCGATCTTCGCAAACTCGGCGAAGTAACGGATGCGAATACAACCTGCGGGTTCATTGCCGACGTATCCAAGAAGGTGCGTCCCGCAGAAATCATTTCCGTCAAACTCCTCGAGATAAGGACACTCTTGCTCGGAAATGTACACCGCGCTCCGGATCGAGATAATCCGCATCAGGTCTTCAATGGTGTGAACCATGGTAACGGCCAGCTCTCGCGGCGCAGAATTGCCTTGATAGCGATCGTACAATGGCAGATCGATATCGGGTTTCCCCGACCGTCGCATAAAATGAAGCTGGGGAGCCAAGACGTCCTCGTGGACGACGCCGGCTTCGAACCCCATGGTCTCAAGAAGGCGCTTGCCGGCATGAGTCACCGCGCGGGCGTAAACGTCGGCGTCCTTGTACAAGGGCGTAAACATTTTTTCGAACGCGAGCGGGATTCCCGGGACAAGGCCGTTCTTTGCCCACATGGCCCAAAGATAGATCGCCGCCGGCTTCCGGTTCTGCGGCGTCAATAATGCAGGATCAGGATTGCTCGCATCGAAAGTGCCGTCGACGAGCTGCCTCAGCCCTTCCTTGTTGAGCATCAGGAAGGCAACAAAGCCCTCCACGGACGGAGCTCCCGCGTCGAAGCCGTCTCGCCGCGCAATAGCCCAAAGGCTGTCGGGGTTGTGAGACATGACGCGACGCACAACATCGGCGCCGGCAAGCCCCGGCAGATCGGCCCGGGCGCGGCTGAGAAGACCCTCCAGATTCCTTCCGCTTGGTGTAAATACGACGACGTCCTGTGCGAATGATTCGATATTTTCTGCTGGAAGAAGATGTTTCGCGGGGTATATCGTGGGTTGAATCGTGGGCTCGCCCTTAGGCCCACCTCGGACATGTGCAGTCATACGCGCACCCCTTTTTACGTTGTAATCAACTCACTCGTTTGGCAAACTTAACTAACCGGGAGGCACCCGTATGCAGCTAGCCGCGAAAAGGGGTGTTCTCGAATCGGAACGCTCGCCGATAGGCCCGAACGGGCTTGTCGATTGGAGCAATGCGCGGATTTTCCTCGAGGTTGTCCGTACCGGGAGCTTCCGCGGCGCTGCCGAGCGCTTGGGCCAATCCATCAACTCAGTGCGAAGACGAGTTGGAGAATTCGAGCGCGAAATCGGCACGACGCTGTTTACGCGCGACGTTCTCGGCACCAAGTTGACGTCGGAAGGGGCCCAGGTTGTTGACGCAGTGGAACGTATGGAGGCGGCGAGCTTTGACGTTCTGCGCAGCGCGAACCTGACCTCCCCGGCGATCGCCGGCGAGGTGCGCGTGTCCGTCACAGAAGGAATCGGCACTTTTTGGCTGGCGCCGCGACTTGTCGAGTTTCAGCGAGCGTTTCCAAATATTCTCGTTGATTTACATTGCGCTATGCGTTCGGCCGACGTCCTCAGGCGCGAAGCGGATGTCGCCGTCCAGATTGTGAGGCCCTCCACACTTGACGTGAAAGCGGTGAAGGTCGGGCGAATTCATGTGATGTGGTACGCGAGCGAGGACTATATCGAGCTATACGGACAGCCCACGACGTATGAGGAATTGATCAAGCACCGGATCGTCATGCAGTTTTCAGACCAGACTGCTGCCAAAGAGATCTTCGACGCCTGGTTTCCTGGCGTAAAGCAGCAAGACCTGATTGTTATGCGCACTAACGTGAGCAGCGCCAACTACTGGGCGATCGCGAAGGGTGCGGGCATCGGGCTGTTGCCGACATACGCATCCGCGATTGGCGCACGGGTCGTTCCTCTGGACATTGAAGGCATGTGCCGGCCGTTTGATATCTGGTTGTCATACCATCCCGATAGCGGCCGGATTCCTCGCGTTCGAAAGATGATTGATTGGGTCATTGAATCGTTCAACCCGGTACGCTTCCCCTGGTTTTGTGACACATTCATCCATCCAACGGAGCTTTCCGAGCGTTACAAAGGCAAGCCGCTGGTCAACATGTTCGAGGGATTTCGTGCGGCCGGTTAGCGGGCGGCGCATCCCCTGATGGTCATCGCTGGTGTGGCGGCTCGAGGAGGTCCTGCGCTCCGGCAGTCCGTCGGGAAATGGGGCGGTGCTGAAGATATGCAATCAATTATCGTAGAGTAAGCTGGCAGCTTCAGTGCGTCATCACGACTGCGCCCGTTTTGCTTAACGCGTAACTGTCAATCGATCGTCGTTATCGGGTGACGAAAGTGTAATCTTTTCCGAGCCACATGCCTCGATCGAAATCGACCGGGCATCCACTGAACCGAAGAATGCTTGCAGCAGCGCCCTGTCCTTATTCGAAAGCGCGAGAAAGCTTCGCAGCATTTCGACGGCCCCGGGCTCCAGGCTCCAGTAGTACAATTCGAGGATCCGACCTGGACTGACCTGGCCGGAAACTAGCGTTTGGATGAGCTCCCAGACTTCTGCCTTTGTCGTATCATGTTGAGCAATTTCTTCCTGCATTAAAAACATCCGACTTCCTACTGGCTCAGTACAAGCCGCGATTTGAATTAATCGCGGTTGTTTGTGCTTCGAGCGCGGCCATATCGAGGAGGCACGCCAGTGTCTCGTGGCCCTCGGTTCGCGCAATGCGCGCGAGTTGCACGATCATCACTCCGATATGGACTGCTGAAGCGGATTCCTGGGTCTCGGAATCCGGGCTCTCTAGCTCATGGGGTGCTTTGATGCTCGCCGTTTTTGTGTGTTTTCGCATTGTGAGCACCTCGTTGAGAGCGAACACTTTTTCAAGTTTACTATCCTCGAGGTGCGAAGTATGTCGTTGCAATCGAGAAGGGGCGTTCCTCAGGTGGAACGGTAGCAGCGCTGCCCGGGAGCACAGGATCGCCGCCGTCCGGTTGCGCGAACTGCTGGCATCAGGGTCTTTCTGTAATTTCAATATGTTGCCCACGATGGCCGAGCGCGGTTGCAGAAACCGGAGCGGCGCGATTATACGTTGCAAACGGCTGCTTTCTTCGATCGCGACGCCCTCCTCGGCGCAATGTCGATCATCGATCGGCTCGACACTGGCTGGCAGCCAGGCGATGCCGAATTGGAGAACGTGCGCTATCTTCGGCAATGGATAATCCTTCCACCGGATGAAGGACTGCCATTTTGCATGACGGGCATCGCCTGAAGCCTTCCGGCAAAGCAGACGATAATCTCCACGTTGCTATTCGCGCTCGACCGAAGCGCAGTCCTGGCTCGAGTTTGCAATGAGTGGTTGGTGATGGGGGATCCGGCCGTCGGGCGGCGATCAGGGAAAGGCGCGCAGCAATGACCGGGCAGGCCACAGCCCACGCGGCCATGTTCGGCTGCAACACCTATGCCTACATGATGGCGGAAAGCGCCGAATCCTGTCTCGCGCGCCTGGCGGACAGGGGCTTCAAGGAATTCGAGCTGATGGTGCACCCGGTCCATCTGTGGCCGGCGGAGCTGTCGACCGCGCAACGCAGCGCGCTCCGCGGACTCATCGCGCGGCGCGGCTTGCAGCTGACGACGCTCAACATCCCCAACATCGACATCAACATCGCCAGCACCGTGCCCGAGATGCGCAGCTATTCGCTCGACCTGCTGGCCGAAACGGTGCGGCTGGCCGGCGAACTGGGTGCGCGCGGCGTCATCATCAGCCCGGGCAAGGCCAGCCCCCTGTTCCCCGCCGGCGAAGACGAACTGACCGGCTATTTCTTCGCCGCGCTGGACCGGCTGTGCCCGCTCGCGGCCGCATGCGGTACGGCGATGTGGATCGAGAACGTGCCGACCACCTGGATTCCGACCATCAACGGATTGATGGCCAGCCTCGCTCGCTACGGCAACGATGCGGTGCGCATCATCTACGATATCGCCAACGCATATTTCATCGCGGAGGACTTCGCCGCCGGCCTCGGGCAGTGCCGCGAACGGCTGGAGCTGGTGCATCTGTCGGACACGGGTCAGAAAGTGTTCCGCCACGACCCGGTCGGGCTCGGCACCGTGCCCTTCGCCGCGGTGCCATCGGCCCTGGCGGCCGTCGGCTACACGGCGCGGCCGATGCTGGAAATCATCTCGCGCGACCCCGACCGCGACATCATGGCGAGCGCGGAGCGGCTGGCCGCCATGGGCTTTGCAAAGGGCGCGGTGGCGTGATCAGGGATGCGCCGCCTCGGCCGGGTCGCCGGAACCGACGCGCAGCGGCGAAATCCGGGCGGGCACCGGCGGAAGCACGTTGTCCCGCTGCGGAGCCTTCGGCGCCTGCGTGAAATCCGCAGGCCAGACGTGGATCGGGCCCCGCAGCAGCGTGTCCATCATGCGTTGCCAGCGCGGCGCCCGCTTACGAGGCTATTGCAGCAGCGCAGGCGTGTTGCTCGCAATGGACTTTTTCATGCCCATCGCAGCCGTCGGCGAGTTGACGGTTCCGTGCAGATTCAGCTTTCCGTCGTCCGGCAGGATGTAATCGGCGATGATAGAGCCGGTGTCGAGCGTGATGTCCGAGCCATCGTTCAGGTTCAGCGCCTGTCCCCTGAGATAGATGATGCCGTTGCTCTTCATCGTCACGCCACTCAGATAGCTTTTATCGCCTTTACTTTTCTTGCCTGAGCTGTCGGGCGTCTGATCGAGGAAGAACAGGAAGCCCGCATATTGGCCGGCGGCACTGCTGGTATTCGGGGTGATGTTGAACGTGCCGCCATACTTGGACATGTCGATATCCAGGCTGGCGTTCTTGCCGGTCAGCACGAAGGTCACGCCGGGCGCGGTAATGGTCTTGGTATTCTGGACCTTGAATTCCCCGTCCTTGATGACGTACAGGCCGGGATTGAAGGTGACTTCGGCGGCGGTGATATTGAGCCCGCCGCAATAGGTTCCGGGGTTCAACGTCGTGGTGGTATTGATCGTCTGCTTCGGAAAATCGCAGACGGACGCCGCGGCCGGCAGCGTGAAACTTTCATAAGGGTCGGGCAACATCGTGCAGGTCGGTTCCTTCGGCGGCGTCACGTCGCCGTAATGGATGTCGCCGGTGAAACAGTTCACGCCGTTGACCGAATGAATATACGAGGTGTCCCGCGCCTCGACGGCGTCCCAGTTCTCCGTGTTCACCTGCACCATGCAATTGTGAAAATCGATCGACGCCTGGTTTTTGACCAGCAGCGTATGGCCCGCATCCGGATGCGTGACCAGCACGCAAACCTGCCAAGTCCTGGAACCGCCCAGCTTCGCCTTTGATACGGCCGTGACGTTGATGTACGGCAGGCCGATGATATTCATCAGTGACGTCTTCACGTCGGCGGACGAGGTCAGGGCCAGTATTCCGGTTCCGGAATCGTATTGTGCCGAAACCTGGATGCTCTCCGCATTCGGACGGTTGAAGACGGCGGTAAAAAAGCTTTTGGCGTCCGCCGCGAGCGCGTCGGATTGGGCATCCGCCGCTGTCTTGACCATCCTCAAGGCCACTGAATCGAGCGATTTTTGCATATCGGTTCGGACCGAATTGGCGCTCGAGTAATCCACAGCGCCGCCAACCGCAAGAATGAGCGGTAGCAACGCGATTGCGAAAATCGTCGCAACGTTGCCTTGCTCGCTTGTCAGCAGGTTACTGATGCAAGGCCCCAGCCGCCGCGAGTGATTTGCGATCCGAGCAAAGTACATAACCCTTGTCTCCAACTACCTGTCCATCCGATCCTCGACAATACACAACGATACAGCGCAAATTTTAATGGTAAGTTCCACACTTGGACTCGCCAGCGCCGTCAGCATTAAGAGACTGGCAACCATTTCGACCTAACGATAATGCGCCCCCTTGCCTTTCATCCGAGCGGTAAGATGTCAGTGTGTGGCGCAGGACCGCAGATACCCGACCGGGAGCTGCTTGCCCTGACCCGGAAGGGCTTTGGAATGCCGGCCGTCGCCGGTCCAGCGCCGCCGATCGAATTACGAATATCGATCGTACACATGCAGCGACGCCGCATTTCCGCAATGACCGCCTCCGGAACGGCCAAGCCGACAAAGAGCGTTAAGACTGGATTAACGGGCGAACCGGGATCGACACCTGAAATTGCGAGCATGACATGAAGTTAAGCCGTGTGGTCGTACTTGTTGTTGCCCTTGGTGCCGGCGGCATTGCCGCTTACCTGGCGGGGTCTCCGAAGGCGCCGCCCACCGCTGAGCCAAAGGAGGCAGCGCCGAAGATCAAGATGGTTGATGTGCTGATTGCCAAAAATGACATTGTCGTCGGGCGGGCGTTGCAAGCCGGCGATATTGAGTGGCAACCGTGGCCGGCAGAATACGCGAGTGCCAAATTCATTCGAAAGCCGGAACACGCTGCGGCCAGCCAGCAGGTTCTCGGGTTTGTCGCACGCGCCCCGTTTGTCGCGGGTGAGCCAATTCGCGAGGCCAAACTGGTCCGCGCCAATGGTTCCGGCTACATGGCGGCGATATTGCCGGCCGGCATGCGGGCCGTATCGACTCAAATAACGCCGGAATCCGGCGCCGGCGGCTTCATTCTGCCAAATGATCGCGTCGATGTAATTCTGACCAATGCCGAGAAAGACGCAAAGGGAAAAGAGCACTACCGAAGCAAGACAATCCTGACCGACGTCCGTGTATTGGCCATCGATCAACTTGTCGAAGAGAAAGCCGGTCAGCGGTCGGTGCTCGGAAAGACGGCGACCCTCGAACTGAGCCCGCCCGACGCCGAGAAGCTGGCGCTCTCGAGTCGACTTGGAACAATTTCGCTGGCGCTGAGGTCCATGACCGAGAGCCCCAAGTCGGAGGACGTCGCAACCAGCGCGCCGCCGCGAGATATTACGATCGTGCGGTTTGGAAAGACGTCGAGCGAGTAAGTCAACACTTCATCAGGCAAAACGTAAGGTCTTGTTTGACGCGTCAACGTGACCGCGTCGCCTTGTCGTTGCGGTGTCGGACATTCTGCCTTCGAACGACATCGCACATCGTCCAGCCTTTTCTGCATGAATCGACAGCGCGCTTGTTGAGCTGCCCGAATATTGCCTTTGGTATTTTGGTCCATATCAAGCAGTCCCCGAATATTTGGAGATCGGGGAATTATTTCAACGGCTATAGACGCCATGATTGCAAGATCTGACCGGCGGCCCCCGCAACCGCTAAACGCAGTCGAACAGCGCCATAAATCCGAAATCCATATGGGCTTGCATGTGGCAATGCAACAGACTCAGGCCCGGCTGATCCGCAGTGAAATCGATGGTCATCTCCTGGAAGCCGCCGATCATCACCACGTCCTTGATGACGCCCGCCGTCGGCTTGCCGGCGATGCTGGTGAGTTCGAAGTTGTGGCGG
>Ga0210062_1000188_pt1 | contig 18937 bp, 14 predicted proteins | sample Muzzi_CordA_D2_FD_185528 | JGI IMG/M metagenome (GOLD analysis project Ga0210062, IMG submission 185528) | Wetland microbial communities from San Francisco Bay, California, USA, that impact long-term carbon sequestration - Muzzi_CordA_D2 (SPAdes) | ecosystem: Environmental > Aquatic > Marine >...
ATACTGTAAACTAATCGTAAACGAGCCTCAATTGCATGTTTACTGCTATCTATCGCTAATTATAGTGGATTCAAAAACGAGGAGATACTCCAATCGTATCTGTAAAGCAATAATAGACAGTCAATTTTAAAATTCAGGAATTTATATCCGGGGTTGAATTGTAAGGATCTTGCGGCGTCCACGTCCCGGACCATGACGCCGGGGCCCTTGAGGTATCCGGTTGTTGCAACTCGGGTCCGTTGGGCTGCAGAGGGTAGGGCCTGGGCAGATAGATCAATTCCGCCGACGCCTTTGGGGGACTCGGTGTCTTCGGCAAATATTTTTTCGATCTGGCTTTCATTTACTTGACCTTCCTTAATTGATGCTCATACCAGTCCCCGCTCTCGCGAAATCCCTTTTTAAGATGCTTTCGCTCGGAGGGCGTCAGCAGACGCGAACGCGAGGAGGTAGTGGGCCTCTCGCTCGGTGAGGGCTTCGAGGGCTCCGGCGACGTCGAGTTCTTGGATGTGTTGCTCTGCTTGCTCACGGCCAAATTTCTCTTCAATTTTTTGGATGATTTCCTGTTTTGGCGCCAGCTGCGCACTAAATTGCGCCGCTGTAAAACGGTGTATGTTTACCAGTCGACTGCCGGCATTTTCAATAAAATGCCTGAATTTTGCCAGAGTGCCGCATTGGCCAATGGTATCTTCGAATTGATTCATAATCCATGTTTGTTCAGCTTACGCCAAAGGGTGCTGGGGGCCACTCCCAAGGCTTTGGCGACATCGGATTTACGGCGATATTTTTTCATTAAATTCTGAATTACCTGCTTCTCTGCATTATGCCTGGCTGTTTTGAGATCCGCGAAGATATCCTCAATCGTACTCGGTGATTTTTCAATTCCCAGGCAGCTTTGAATAATCTCACCGATTGGTTTTTTCCCCATTTTAGATCTATGGAGCAGACAAAAACGTCTGGCAATATTTTCCAACTCGCGGGCATTTCCTCTAAAGGGCCAACCAGCCAATGCATTATGAATTTCTTTTTTGCGGAAATTTAATTTTTTTAAAATCGGGGGATCAATTTTACCTACAAAATTTAAAAAAAGCGGAACAATATCTTCAGGACGATCAGCGAGCGGCGGTATATGAAGACGAAAGACATTCAGGCGGTAATACAAATCCTGCCTGAAGCGCCGATCACTGACGCAATTCTCGATATCTTCATTTGTTCCGGCCAGGATGCGCACATCAATTGGAATGATCCGGTCGCTGCCCAGTTTCAGAATTTCATGCTCGGAAATTAAACGCAGAAGTTTGGCCTGCAGAGGGTAGCTTAAAGTGGTGATTTCATCCAGAAACAGAGTTCCTTTGTGGGCTAGCTCAATAAGACCTTTTTTTCCAGACGCCTGGGCCCCGGTAAAGGCGCCCTTTTCATAACCAAAAAGCTCGCTTTCAAGAAGGTCATTGGGAAGAGTGGCACAATTAATCGCAACGAAAGGTCCGTTTTTTCGATCACCTGCTGAATGAATCGCATGGGCAAAGAGCTCCTTGCCGGTGCCGCTCTCACCGGTAATGAGAATCGGATCCTGCGCTTTGGAGAATAAAATCGCTTTTTCTTTGCACTGGGTTAGGGCTTTGCTTTGGCCGGCGATATCATCCAGACTATACTTGGCCGCGAAGCCTCGATTGTGCAATCTTTTGCGTACGCTGAACTCGGCGTCCTGTACTTCGTCCACCCGCTTTAAGGTGCATACAAGTCCATGGAGCGTTCCGGAAGACCGGACAGGAATGTAATTGACCACGTGCTTTTCGGCTTCAAGTACATTGAAGGAACTTTGACCTTGGCGCAACGCCTTGGCAGCCATCCCGCTGCCAAACAATCGCGATACGTTTTTGCCGACCAGATTTTTGACACCCAAACGGATTTGGGCTGGAGGATTGTCAAGGATTATCCGGCCTTTTTCGTCGGTGAGCAACAGGCCTTCGGAAAAATTGTTTACCACAGCATTGAGCTGGGAGATGCGTCGGGTAGTCTCCTCCTCCACCTGGCATATTTCAAGTGCTTTCAATATTGCGGTTCGGATCATATCCATCCCCTTGTAAAGCAAAATTCCTTGTAGCCCAATTTTTTGGGCCGCCTCAACCGTGAAACTGCCGCCGACTATGACTTTAAATCCTTTTTGAAGAGCGCTCCGGCAGGCATTGGCATATTCTTTCGAATTATCGCAGTACAGCGGAGATAAAGAAACATCCATGACCTCTGAAAGCAGCGGCAGATCGAAGTCTTTGTCGTCGCGGGAAAGGGCAATGGCGATGCGATGATCGATATTCTGCGCTTCCTGGATGGCGGTGATTAAATCGGGAAAGGTCGGGCGAAAGGAGATAATCGGAATTTTAAGCTTGTCGGCATACATGCGTCTGGTTGAAGGTCCGGCCAAAGCTATTTGGGCCACCCCTTCAACTTCCTGCAGCCGAGGCAGCGCCTCTTCCATCAGGGCACAGATAAAAATAAAGTCCGCCTCTTTGGCAAATTCCCGCGAGGCTTTTTTGGCAATGTTGATGACGGGCTGGTAACCGACGATGCACAATTTGGGTTTCATGGATAGCTCCGATTCTCTCATTTCTGCAATATCTATTTCATTATTGCAACATATTTTTTAAAGTCCGCCTCCGAACAAGAGCCGATTATCGATTTAACTATTTGATTTTTAATTAGGAAGTTTAAGTTAAAATATCAAGGCATGCATATTGCAAAATATTAGGAATCATAAATTCACATTGCTTAATTCAAAAACATAACCTCAATTATCAAGGCTTTGTTATGAAAATTACCGCTGTCATCGCAGACAACCTTACGATTCCATATCCCGGCGAGTTTCGGCCGGCTTGGCAGCCGGGCTTGGTGGTCAAATCCCATGATTTTACCCTGGTTCGAATTTCTACCGATGAAGGCATCACCGGTGTCGGCGGCACCAGCGGTCATTTGGCCGGTGTTATTGCCAAACAGGTAGCGCCATACCTTCAGGGCGAAGATCCCTTTGCCAGTGAGCGCCTGGCGCGAATATACCGTAGTGCCGGCAGCGGCATCTGGTGCATCGACATGGCCCTCTGGGATATCATTGGCCAAGCGGCGGGTCTTCCACTCTATAGGCTTTGGGGACATATCCATGACCGCATTCCGGCCTATGCGAGCGCGGTGGAAGTCGGCACCGCTGAAAGTCGGGCCGATCTGGCTTGCCACTATCAGGAACTTGGATTCAGGGCCATGAAGTTGAGACTCCACAATGATCGGATCAATGAGGATTTGGCCATTCTGGATGCTTGCCTGGCGGCTGTAGACAGCCGTATGGAATTTATGGTGGATGCCAATCAGGCTACCAATCTGCCTTCTCCGCAAGCCGGGGTGCGATGGGATTACAAGAGGGCGCTGACCATGGCGCGCGAACTGGAAGGGCGCAAGGTCTTGTGGCTGGAAGAACCACTGCCGCGCTACGATTTTGACAATTTGACTCGACTGCGGGAAGCCACACAGATCAATATCGCTGGCGGTGAAAAAAATCAGAGACTACATGAATTCAGATGGCTGATCGAGCGCGGGGTTTACGATATCATTCAACCGGACCCTGCGATGTCGGAGGGTATTTCCCAGCTGCACAAGGTGGCGGCCATGGCGGAAATGTATCAACTTCAAGTGGTGCCCCATCATGGTATGAGCGGTATCGGTCTGGCAGCGGCCCTGCATTTTTGCTGTACGCTGCCGGGACCGACTTGGCTGGAACTGATCTACGAACCCAATACCCGAACCATTGAATCCTACCAGATGCTGGGCGGCGTGCTGGCCTCTAAAATATGGATCGATGCAGAGGGCAATGCAGTGCCGCCGTCAGCACCGGGTTTGGGTGTGATTATTGATGAGACTGCAATCAAACACTATCGGATTTAGCGCTTCATCCTGTTTATGAATGAAATTCAGAATTTCCGACAGACATCTCCTATGAAGGCCAGGCAGATAGTGAAAAATCGCGCCGGACTTATTGCTCGCGGTGATCGTTTAGCCCGTCGACCGGCTCTGGCAGTCTTGGAGGCTACTCTGGATGCTTTGGACTGCTGCCGGATCATTCAAAAAAACCTGGTCATAGCCGGGGACATGATGACCTTTGGCAGCAGCCGCTGGGATCTTTCTAAAACGCGACGAATCTATGTCGTCGGCGGCGGCAAGGCTGCCAATTCGATGGCCCGGGCCATCGAAGTCATATTGGCAGATAGAATCACGGCAGGTGTCGTAGCAGTCAAGAACCTGGAACCCAGCGACAGGCGCCAGCGAATCGAACTGATCGCCGCCGGCCACCCGTTGCCGAATGCCGACAGTGTGCAGGCCAGCCAACGCATGCTCCAGCTGGTCGAAAGGGCTACCAGCGATGATCTTTTCATCGGTTTGATCAGCGGCGGAAGTTCTGCGTTAATGGCCTTTCCGCTGCCTGGTATCTCCCTGGAAGATGAAATTGCCTGCACCAGGGAGCTTCTTGCCAGCGGCGCCCGCATCCTGGAAATCAATTCTGTCCGTAGGCATATTTCGGCCGTCAACGGAGGACGGCTGGCCCAGGCAGTTGATGAAAAAGGCGCCCTGATGATCAATTTTATAGTCTCCGATGGTGTCGGCAACGCACCGCCAACCGACCCCCTGGAGCCTGCCCGATTTTTTGGGACACCGGTGGCACCGGATAAGACAACCTTTGCCGATGCGCGCAACGTGCTGGCCAAATATAAACTGTGCTCTAAGATTCCGCCTTCAATCGTCGAGTTTATCAATCAGGCCGGAATCCACCAGGAAACACCAAAAACCTTCAGTGGCCGCATTCAGCAGTTCGTGATCCAGAAAGTGGCCGATGCAGGCGCCGCCGCCCTGCATGCGGCCGAATCTTTGGGAATAAATGCAACGATTCTGACAACCCTGCTGCAAGGTGAAAGCCGTGAGGCCGGGACATTTCTGGCCTGCGTAGCCAAGGAGATTGCCGCCTACCACCGTCCTATAAAGCCGCCCTGTCTGCTGATTGCAGGCGGAGAGACGACCACCACGATTGACGGACACAGCGGCTTGGGCGGTCCGTCGCAGGAACTTGCTTTAGGGTTTGCCCTGGAAATAGCTGGGCAGGAGGGAATCTGCCTGGCGGCGGTTGATACCGACGGCACGGACGGCCCGACTCAGGCAGCCGGCGGAATTGTTGACGGACTGACCGCGGAACGGGCCCGCATAAACGGAATCGATATTTACCGGCATTTGCAGCTGCATGAAAGCCTGAAAGTCTTTGAGGCGCTGGGCGATGAAATTATCACCGGCAATACCGGCACCAACGTCTGTGACCTGAATTTAGTATCAATTTTATGAAATTCATACCCAACGCCATAAATCATTAAATACATAAAAAAGGAAATTCAACCAGAACCACCGAGGTATTGACATGACAGGTTCCAAAATCATTGATATAAAAGCCCGCGAAATTTTGGACAGCAAAGGCATTCCTATGGTCGAGGCCGATGTTCTTACCAGTGACGGCTTTCTCGGTCGGGGTTCATCGCCGTGCGGAGTTTCCGTGGGTAGCCACGAAGCGGTTGTCATCCGCGACGGCGGTCAACGCTATCAGGGACTGGGCGTTCAAAAGGCGCTAAAAAATGTCACGGACGTCATTTTACCGGCCTTGCGCGGTGAGGATGTCTGTCAGCAGCAGCGTCTTGATAAGATGATGATTGAATTGGATGGAACCTCCGACAAGTCAAATTTGGGCGCCAATGCCATCTACAGCGTATCGATCGCGGTCGCGCGTGCGGCAGCTGCCAGTCGAGGCATACCGCTCTATCGCCAGCTGAATGATTGTGAAACCTACAGCCTGCCGCTGCCGATCTTCAACATGATCAACGGCGGAACCTATGGCGATCTGAAGATCGACTTTCAGGAGTTTTTACTGCTGCCGGCGGGCGCTGCCAGCTATCCGGACGCCCTGCGCATGGGAGCCGAAGTTTTTTACCAGCTGGACAAAGTCATTGTGAAACGCTACGGCAGCCGCTGCCTTCGGATCGGCAAAGGCGCCGGCTGGGCAGCGCCGAATAACGAACCGTCCGACATTCTCGAGCTTTTGTTGGAAGCGGCCAGGATAGCCGGCTATGCGGATGAAGTTAAAGTCGGGATCGATTGCGCCGCCAGTCATTTTTTTGACCGGGCCACAGGCTGTTATCGCTTTAAAGGAGAGCGCCTTCAACCTGGTGCGTTGATCGCGTTGTTGGAAAAATTGGCCGCGGCTTATCCTATTTGCCTTTTCGAAGACCCACTCAATGAAGAAGATTTTGAAGGTCATGCGATGCTCACCCGCAATGGGCAGATTCTGATTGCGGGCGACGATCTTTTTGTCACCAATGTGGCTCGGCTGAAAAAAGGGATTCAGATGGGCGCAGCCAATGCCATCGTGATTAAACCTAACATGGTGGGAACCATTTCAGAAGCTCTCGAAACTGTTGAATATGCCAAAGCCAACGGTTATTGGATCATTCCCGGAGGTCGCTCCGGCGGAAGTGTGGATGACCCCGTAACGGATCTGGCCGTGGCCGCGGGTGCTCCCTTGGTAAAATTCGGCGCGCCGCGGGCAGGGGAAAAAATCAACAAATACAATCGGCTGCTTCAAATTCAAGATGATCTCGGAAAAGGGGCGCATATCCCTGATTTTGTCAACCTGCTGGGCCAAGGAGGAAAGGGGTATGCCCAAAAAGGCGTTTAACGGCGGACAGCTGAAATTTTTAAGCGGTGCGGACGTTGAAAATTTGCACGCTGGCGCCATCCGAATCCTGGAAGAATGCGGGCTGAGGGTCGATCATTCGGAAGCCTTTGAAATTTACCGTCGGGGCGGGGCCAGGGTCGAATCCGGTGAAAATAGAGTCCGACTTTCCGGCAAGATGATCGAGCAGTCCCTGGCGAATACGCCTGCTGAAATATTGCTGGCCGGCCGGGAGCAATCCAACGACCTGAAATTGGCGGGACACGCCGTCTATGCGGGTACCGGCGGCGCCGAGCTAAAGGTCATTGACCTTGAAACCAAGCAGCTGCGCGATAGCACACTGCAGGATGTGGCCGATATTGCCCGTCTGGTGGATGCTCTGGAGCACATTGATTTTTACATCCGACCGGTTGTTGCCCAGGACATCCCCCAACAACTGCTGGATATCAATAAATATTACGCGGCCCTGGCCAACACCTCCAAACATGTCATGGGCAACGTCTATTTTCCCGCCAAAGTCGCTGAAGTCGTGGAAATGGCTGCGATCATCGCCGGCGGCAAAAAGGAACTCCAGGAGCGCCCGCTGGTTTCGTTTATCACCTCCTGGATGTTGAGCCCGTTAAGGCTCAATAGTGAAGTGACCGCTATTCTGATCGAAATTGCCAGGCACAACATGCCAGTGGCGCTTTCCTCGGTTGCGATCATGGGGCTTACCTCACCGATTACCATGGCCGCCAACCTGGCCCTAACCCACGCCGAACAGCTGGCCGGTATTGTGTTGTGCCAGCTGATCAATCCCGGCACGCCTGTCGTTTACGGCGGCTGTCCGGGAGTGGCCGATATGCGGGACATGTCGTTTATTCCGGGAAGCATTGAAAGGCAGATCCTCAACGCCGCCATTTCGCAGTTGGCACAACATATCCATGTCCCCAACTATAATCTGGCCGGGGTGACTGATGCCAAGATTCCCGATATCCAGGCCGGCTATGAAAAGGCATTTGGTCTGGGCTTGACGGCTTTGGCAGGATCAAATTATATTCATCACGCAGCCGGTCGGGTGAAAGACGGGGTTGCATACGAGCAGTATATCATCGACAATGAAATCATCGGCATGGCTAAACGCGCCGTCCGGGGAATTCAAGTCAACGCCGAAACCATGGCCATCGATCAGATTATCGCCGCCGGTCCTGGTGCCAACTACCTGACCCATGAACATACCCTTAAATTTTTGCGCGACGAATTTTATCATCCGCTCATTTCGGATCGCAGGGAAAGGAAAGCCTGGGAAGATACTGGCGGCCTGGACACCCGCGAGCGGGCGCGGCGGGAGGCCAGAAAAATATTGGCCGAGCACCGACCGCTGAAAATACCATCCGATTGTGATGCCCGGATCAGAAAAAAATTTGAGATCAAATACAATTTCCCATAGCAAAAGAGGTAGTGCCATGACATCCGATAAAGTTGCCTCTGATATGGTATCTAATGATATGCTGGCGGCCAGCTTTGTTTGCAACGCCGAATTTAAGCACCTGCCCGTCGGTGCAGTTCAAATGGCGAAGCGATGCCTGCTGGATTTTGTAGGGGTTGCCCTTGGCAGCCGCTCGATGCCTGCAGTTGAAAGCGGCTTTGGTTTTCTGCTGGCACTGGGGGCTTCGGATGACGCTACCATTATCGGCTGTAACCGTAAGGCTCCGGTTATCGGCGCGGTGTGGGCCAACTCCATTTTGGGAAGCGCCATGGATTTTGAAGACGGCTATTACCCCTCAGTGGGGCATCCGGCCTCGGTTATTTTTCCGGTCACCTTGGCGATTGCCGAGCGGCAGGGCAGCAACGCACAGGAGTTTCTGACAGCCAGTATCATCGGTTATGAAATCTGTGCACGGGCGGGCATGTTGATGACCAAAACCTACCGGGAGAGACCCCGCGGGTCCGGCGGCTCCAGTGTATACGGCGCTGCATCTGCCGCCTCCCGCCTGCTGGGACTCGGCTGCCGGCAGACGCAGAAGGCTTTGGGCATTGCTGGCGCCTACATGACGGCCGTACCGGTTTTGAAAAGCCATGCCCATGAAGCCATGATTAAAGGCGGCATTCCCTGGGGGGCGGTGGTCGGAACGGCAGCTGCCTTCCTGGCTGACAAAGGGTTTACGGGGCCTCCGGCAACGCTGCAGGATCCTTATGAATCCGAATATGATCCAAATGCCCGTCAGGTCATCGCATCCCTCGGACAGGAATACGAAATTCTCAACGTTTACTTTAAACGCTATCCATCCTGCCGCTGGACCCATGCGGCGTTGGACGCCGCCGCTAATATAATGCTCGAACACAAGCTGACCGTCGACCGAATAGCGTCGATCCGGGTTGAAACTTTCAAGGAGGCAACAGCTCTTGATATGCGGCGGCCAGCCAGCCTCGAAGGCGTGCAATTCAGCATCCCCTATTCGGTTGCCTTGCTGCTGGTGGAAGGCGAATTTGGTGTCGCACAAATGTCGCTTGCGTGTCTAAAGAACCCGACTGTTCAGGGCTTGGCCGACAAGGTCCAACTTCACGTCGCCCCCGACCTTGACGAAATGTTTCCCGGGCGTCGACCGGCCCGCGTGACAATCACCGACGATCGCGGGGTTGCGTTGACGAGTGAAGTCATTGAAGTGCACGGTGAACCGGGAAGTGATTTTGCGACCCGAGGTGTCGACGATAAATTCCGGCGTCTGGCCGCCGATCGTTTAGGAGCTGCTCAGGCTGAGGAAATACATCAAACGATCTTAAAGCTTGAAAATTTATCGTCGCTTCGCGCGCTTATGTCCCTGTTGAAAGGTTAGGCCTCCAATGCCGGCTATATTGGGAAACATATTAAAGGCATACCGGGCAACAAATGGATGGGGGTATGATTCAATTTATTTGCCAAGAAAATATTAGCGCAACAAACAGAAGGGAGAAAGGTACCATGAAACAGCAAATGAGATTAATAACAACTAAATTGGCTATGGTCCTTGCGGCATGTGTTCTGATGATTTCATTGTCATTTAATTACGCTCTGTCTGCCGGTGACCAGGTACTGCGCATGGCCAACAAATATGGCGATGCCAAAAGTCTGGACGCCCATCGCGCGACCGGATCTCAGGATCGGCTGATCGTCGATCTGGTATTCAACGGTTTGGTATGCTATCAGCCGGGCAACCTTTCGGTCGATGCCATCATTCCGGATTTGGCCACTGAGATACCGTCTTCTAAAGTTTTGGACGATGGGCGTCAACAATGGGTATTCAAACTAAGACAAGGGGTGATGACTCACCCTTACGATGGCAACCCAGGCTACGAGCTGACCTCCGAAGATGTGGTCTATTCGCTCCAGCGGGCTGCCGACCCCAAGAGATCATCCTTTGCAGTCGACTACAGCGGAATGACATTCGAGGCAACGGATAAATACACGGTGCAGGTCACGCTTGATCAGCCAATTTCCGCATTTTTGTTCCTGCCAAAGTTTGCCAATCGGGGCGGCGGGCTGATCGTCGCCAAAAAAGCGCTGGAGGACAAGGGTGACGACTGGTTTAAAACCCACCCGGTGGGAACCGGTCCCTTTGTTTTCAAGGAATACATTCCTGGAGAAAAGGTTGTTCTGACAAGGTTCGATAAGTACTACAAGGGTACACCTAAACTGGATGGGGTGGAGTGGTACTATATGCCCAGCGACAGCAGCCGTGAACTGGCGCTGCAAAAGGGAGAGTTGCAGGTGATCGAGGGGCCTAAGGAACAGGCTTGGGCGGAAAAGGTGGCCAGCTATCCGGGAGTAGTGGTTGACTCCCCCAATAGTGCCGAAACCATAATCGCCCATTTCAATATGACGGTCAAACCTCTGGATCAGCTCAAAGTCAGACAGGCCATTGCCTATGCCATCAGCCGCAAGGAATTTGTAGCAGTCTACGGCCCGAAGGTTTCTTCCCCGATTTACGGCGTCGCACCGGTGGGTCGGATGATCGCCGGACTCAGCCGCGAAGAAGCAGCCAAGGAAAATCTGGTCTTCGAGCAAGACCTGGCTAAGTCCAAGAGCCTACTGGCCGAGGCCGGCTATCCGAACGGCTTCTCGCTGGAGGTGTTCACCTCAGAGAGTGCCACCTATAGAAGAGCCTATGAACTGCTGCAAGCCCAGCTTCGCAAAATCGGAATTGACATCAAACTTTCAGTAGTGGATCATTCGACCTTTCATGCCCGTATCCGGCAGAACCTGGATCCGATCGTGTTTTACGCCGCCATGCGGCCAAATCCCGATGTCATTCTGACCCAGTTTTATCTCTCGGATTCGATTGTGGTCACCGGCAAGAAAGCCATTACCAACTTTTCCCATATCGGTGAGGTGGATGCCGATGGCGACGGCCAAATCGACAGTCTCGACGATTTGATTGTCCGGGCCCGTCTCGAGCAGGATTCCACTAAACAAGTCGCGCTATGGAAAGAGGCCCAGTTGGAGCTTTTACGCAAGATGGTCTCGTATCCGGTAATTGCCATCGGATACATCTTTGCCAGAAGTCCTAAAGTGGATTGGGGCTATGAGATGATAACCATTACCGACGGACCGAACCCCACCGAGAAGACCAGACTTTTACCGTAAACTGATAAGCGAACTGAACAGGAGGCACTCGGGGTGTCTCCTGTCCCGATCTCATATTGCAGGGAGCATGGCATGCTCAAGTATGCTATTAGACGCATTTTAATCTCAATCCCGATTCTGTTGGCGGTCGTGACCCTGATATTCTTTCTTGTGCGCAGCATGCCGGGAGGGCCGGCAGTGGCTGTGCTGGGTGACTATGCATCCAAGGAAACTATTGAGGCCCTGGAAAAAGAAATGGGCCTGGATATCCCCATCTGGCAGCAATATCTGGTCTTTCTGCGGGGTCTCTTAAGCGGTGACCTGGGAAAGTCTCTGATCAACGGAATGCCGATTGCGCCTCAGGTCGCCCGAGTCTTGCCCTATACCCTGGAGCTAACATTAAGCTCTGCTATTTTCGGCATCTTATTCGGCATACCGTTGGGGGTATTCACTGCTTTGAGAAGAAACCGGATGTTCGACTACGTGGGACGAACCTTGTCTCTGGCCGGCATATCGCTGCCTTCATTTTTTCTGGGCATCCTCATGATGCTGGTCTTTTCGGTTAAACTGGATCTGTTTCCTGTGGTTGGGGGCGGCGATATCCGCGACCCCATCGATTCGCTTCATCACCTTTTTCTGCCGGGCTTAACCCTCGGATTGATGATGACGGCATATATCACCCGCACCACCCGTTCATCTATCCTCAATGTTCTAAGGGAGGACTACGTCAGGACGGCCAGGGCCAAAGGAATGCGGGAGCGTATTGTCATATACGGGCACACTCTGAGAAATGCCTTGCTGCCGGTTGTCTCATTGATCGGCGTCTATGCAATTGTGCTAATCGGCAGCTCGGTACTCGTCGAGATCGTCTTTTCCAGACCCGGCCTCGGTAAAATGATGGTCGGCGCCATCGGCAGGCGCGATTACATGACGCTCCAGTCGGTCATGGTGGTTTACGCCGGTTTGGTGGTCATCATCAACTTGTTGACCGATCTCTCGTATGGGTTGATTGATCCCAGGATCAGATACGACTGATGAATGCACACAGCAAACTATGGCGAACTTTTAAAAACAATAAAACAGCCGTGGTCGGCGCAGTGATGGCGTTGATTGTTCTGTTGACGGCTGTTTGCGCATTTGTGATTGCGCCGTATGATCCCCTTGAACAGGATGTTTTTCACCGTCTTACGCCGCCGGAGCGGTCCCATCTGCTTGGGACGGACGAATACGGCCGCGATGTTCTGTCGCGAGTAATTTGGGGCACCCAAATTTCGTTGACGGTCGGTTTTTTTTCGGTTCTCCTTGGAATGGTTTTGGGAACGACCATGGGAGTAGCAGCAGGGTACAGCGGAGGTCTGACGGATAGCATCATCATGCGGGTCGTCGATGTGCTGCTTTCTTTTCCCACCTTGATTACCGGCATATTGATTGCTGCGATTCTGGGCTCGGGATTAGTTAAACTGATTATTACCATAGGAATTGTGTTTGCCCCTCGCTTTGCCCGCATGGCCTATGGACCTACATTGGCCGTCAAGGAGATGGAATATGTAAGTTCGGCCAAGGTCATCGGCGCCGGCTCCCTTAGAATTATTACCCGTCACATACTGCCGAATATTTTTGGTGAGATCATGGTTGCGGGGACGCTCTGGATGGGAACCGCCATTATGGCCGAAGCCAGCCTGAGCTTTCTCGGCCTGGGGGTATCCCCGCCGACACCCACCTGGGGCAACATGATAAAAAGCGGTATCGATGTGCTGGCCAGCGCGCCTTGGTTGTCGCTGTTTCCAGGGGCTTCGATCCTGATTACCGTATTGGCATTCAATATGATCGGCGACGGACTCAGAGACATCGCCGATCCCAAGCTGCGAGCCTAAAGTACATTTGCGACTATGCGGCCTCTGGGAGAGACATTTCCCGCTACCCCTTGTTAGGTCGCAATTAAATAAACAAAGAGAAAATGGTTTCACCAACAACCAGCGTAAATAGCCATCTTTTAACCATAGAAAACTTGCGCACCTATTTCTACTTGCCGGAGGGCACGGTCCAGGCGGTCGATGATGTGAGCTTTCGTGTTCGCAAGGCAGAGATTGTAGGGCTTGTCGGTGAATCCGGCTGCGGCAAGAGTGTTACGGCCCTATCGATTCTGGGGCTGATTCCCTGGCCGCCAGGCCGCATCGTGGGCGGCCGGATAATTTTTCAAGGCAGTGATTTAACCCGCCTGCCGCCTCAGAAGCTTAGAGATATCCGTGGTAATAAAATATCGATGATTTTCCAGGAGCCCATGACCAGCCTGAATCCGGTCTATACCCTCGGTCATCAAATCGCCGAAGTCTACATGGAACATCAAGCCGTTTCTAAAAAAGAAGCATTGAATCGGGCCAAAGATATGTTGGACAAATTGAGAATACCGGCGCCCGCAAAACGAATTTACGAATACCCCCATAATTTATCCGGTGGGATGCGGCAGCGGGTGATGATTGCCATGGCGCTTGCCTGCAATCCGCAACTGATATTGGCCGATGAACCGACAACCGCCTTGGATGTTACAATTCAGGCCCAAATCCTGGAGCTGACGGTAGAACTTCAGCGCTCCCTGTCGACTTCGATTTTGCTGATAACGCATAATCTCGGAATTGTCGCAGAATATGCCCAGCGGGTCATTGTGATGTATGCCGGCAAAATTGTTGAAGAAGCACCGGTGATTCAAATTTTCGAGGAACCGCTGCATCCGTACACGATCGGCCTATTAAATTCGATTCCCAAGCTGGGGTCCAAGGCAGCGGTCGGCAAACGGCGATTGAGTGAAATTCCCGGTATGGTTCCCAGCCTGAATGATTTGCCGCAAGGGTGTTCTTTTCACCCGCGCTGTGCAGCTGCGCGTTCAGTCTGCAGAGCCAACGAGCCTGAAATAGTTGAAATCTCCCCAGGACGCAGGGTCGCGTGCTGGGCGGTTACCGATGGGTGGTCATAAGATGGTCCACGCTGCGAATATTCCCGATACCAATTTGTTGGATATTCAGGAGCTGAAAAAGTATTTTCCCATCAGAAGGGGAATTTTTCGTAAAACTGTCGGCTGGGTTCAGGCGGTTGACGGCGTCTCCATCTTTGTCAGGCGAGGGGAGGCTTTGGGGCTTGTAGGTGAATCAGGCTGCGGCAAATCTACGCTGGGCAAATGTATTGTCAAGCTCCTGGAGCCCACCTCCGGCAAAATGTTTTTTAAAGGTGAAAATATTGCCACCATGGAATCTGCGCAAACCAAGCTTTTTCGCAGAAAAGTCCAGGCCATATTTCAGGACCCTTACTCATCGCTGAATCCCAGAATGTCGGTGGGAGAAATTGTCGGCGAACCGCTGAAGGTTCATCGTTTATATACGGCGGTCGACCGCAAGTCAAAAGTCAAAGATCTTCTGGAAAAGGTCGGGATAAGCCCCGATTTCGCCACGCGTTTTCCGCATGAATTTTCCGGGGGACAGCGCCAGCGCATAGGGATAGCAAGAGCGCTGGTCTTAAACCCTGAATTTATCATTTGCGATGAACCGGTTTCTGCCCTTGATGTCAGCGTTCAAGCTCAGGTGATTAACCTGCTGGATGATTTAAAGGAGGAGTTTGACTTAAGCTATCTTTTCATCGCCCACGATTTAAGCGTCGTCGAACACGTCTGCGATCGCATCGCTGTCATGTATCTGGGTAAAATTGTCGAAATTGCGAAAGATACAGAGCTCTATACCCATCCGCTCCACCCCTATACCCAGGCCTTGTTGAGTGCCATTCCAATGCCTGATCCCAAACGCAAAAAAGAGCGAATGCTTTTAAGAGGAGAAGTACCCAGCCCGATCAACCCGCCCGCCGGATGCCGCTTTCATCCGCGATGCCCACTAAAAGAAGAAAAATGTGCCCACGAGGAACCGGTTCTAAGACAACTGCAGGAAGATCACTATGCGGCGTGCCATTTGATACCCGAATACCCTGATAATGGTTAAGGCCATCCTTAGCCGGTTTTTTCTGTGTATTACGCTCAAATCGGCGACCTGGTCCGCTCCATTCCGGCCACCCTTTTCGGAGTTATGGTGACGCTGAGCCGCGGTATAAAGAGGCCCTGCAGGTCAGTGAAAAGGTATTGGGCAAAGAGCACACGGACACCCTGACATCCAGCAGCAATCTGCGGTCGTGATACCAATAAAACAATTATTTTCAAAGCGTTAGCAAGCGTTAGAGGGTTAGGCATAAGCCTTTTGGGGCGATGATTCTTCAATGTCAACCCTATTCAGGATAATTGTTAATAATTTCAAAGCGGTAGGCTGTTTTGAGGGCTTAAGGACCAGCCCCTGGGGCGATGATGTTTCGATATTACCCTATACGGGATAAATTCTAATAATTTCAAAGCGGTAGGCCGTTTTTAAGCTTTAGCGATGAGCCTACATAGCGCCGGATCGAACTTAATTATAGCTGTAACCAGGCATTTTAGTGGTTAAACATAATATATCCCTATAATTTCAAGTGGATATGCGTTATTTTTTTCTAATATTTTATGGTTACACCCAACACTTTAAAAAGCCGCAAAAATTCGGGCCTGTAACCCCCCCGAAACGCTTACACCGCAAGGCTTCGTGGGGATGCGGCTTAAATTATTTCAACTTTTTTTGAGGGTGTAACCCCAGCTGTAACCCCTGCCATCGTCATTGGTGGTGAGACTTCTCTCGATCTTTTTTTTTTGGAATTCCTTCTGGTGAGTGGCAAGCTCAGGCGATCAGGCTTTACTTGACCTTTTTATCATCGCTGTTGGTGGCGGTGGTCTGCCGCTCCTTTTCATTTCGGACGTCGACAATATTCCGGATAGCCACATGTCCTTGATATTGTCATTTAGGACATCGCCAGATCCGGCGATGCTAATTTATTCCATTCTAATTTTCAGCCGAATCTCCTGGTAATGAGCTAAGAAATTATTCATCAGCGAACGGCTTCATCTGCATTTATGAGGCATCAATCTTGAAAAGCCTAAAAGCATGTGATACTCGAATTTTATCACCATAGATTTCGATAACCGTCGAATTACAGCTTGTGGCAAGAAACCTCACGGTTTAACTTCGTCTAAATTGGAGCTGATTTCATCGAATATCACAAACGTTGCCGGAAAGGGATAGTCTCAATATATCTGTAAATTTTGGATTTTAGGCAAACCGCAATATGTGCGGCCATCGGGTCGCTAATTGAGATAGCATTGAAGTTAGCTCAATACATCCTCTTTCATTAGCCTTTCTGCCCACGATATTGGATTAAGCCTTATACCGCTCCTCTAAAATCTCCGCTAACATGCTGGCCACTTCTCCAGAAAGCCGTTTACAGCGAATCATGTTTTCCTGTTGCCCGAATGTCGCCAAAAGAGCACCACAATTTGTGGTCCCATGCGCCAGAACAAAACGTCGCCTCAGCTCCGCTGCTAACTCATAAGCATCTGTCCAATCGGCACCTGGCTCACTGCGACCAAAAAGGCATCCCAAAGCAATTACACCACCGGTGAGAGCTCCACAGATGTCATGTTGGGTGCGACCAACTCCACCACCAAAGGCCGTGGCCACTTTAGGAATATCTTGGCTTATTCCCTGGCTATAAGTTTCAAAAACTGCCTTGGATACCGCCTCAGCACAATGAAAACCTGCTTTGTGGTAATCAAATGCCTTTTTGCCCACCTGCTTTTCCAATTTCATGGTTGTCCTCCTTGATATTTATTGCTTTTTTGTTTGTCCCTTTTTAATAATCGTGTTAATAGATATCACAATTTATGATATCGTGAATAACGATTTATTTCGATCGGTTTAATCGAATATCCCGATCGGAAAAAAGGCTATGGAAATTAGACAATTAAAGACTTTTAAAGCGGTTGCGGATCACCTCAGCTTTCACAAGGCGGCAGGTGCCATAAATTACGCCCAGTCTACCGTTTCAGCGCAAATTATGGCTTTGGAAGCGGATTTGGGGATTCCTCTGTTCGAGCGTCTCGGACGACACATAATGCTAACAGAAGCAGGAGAAAACCTCTATCAATATGCGTGTAAAATGCTCGAACTGGCACAGGCGGCCCGTGCTGATCTTATAGAGGGTGTGCGTTTGGCAGGCTCTCTTACCATCCGCGTTCCTGAAAGTTTTTGTGTGCATCGTCTTACACCGGTTGTGGCCGAATTTCATAACCGCATGCCAAATGTAAAACTGCGCTTCATCACCTGTGCACAGGAGGGGCTCAAGCGAGATTTGCGAAAAGGGGTTACAGATTTGGCTTTTTTGTTGACCGAGTCCATTCAATCAAAGGACTTAGCTGTCGAGAATTTAGGCACCGAACATTTGGTATTTGTATCAGCCCCCAATCACCCTCTATCTAAATTAGATAAATTTGAGATAGACATGTTGGCTAATCATACACTTTTACTCTCGCGGGCTGATTGTAGTTATCGGCGAATACTTGAGCAAATCATGCAGGAGTCACGATGTGAGCCCAAAATGGTTCTTGAATTTAATAGTGTGGCAGCCATCATTGAATGTGTGGCAGCCGGATTAGGCGTAACTTTAATCCCTGAGATAGCTGTGAGCCGTGAGCTTGAGTTGAAAAACCTGGTAACCTTACCATGGTCAGAAATTAACATAGAAGTGGCTCAACTAATGATCTGGCATAAGGAAAAATGGCTTTCGCCTATCATGAAAAGATTCATGGATACTGCGCGTGAAGTTCTGAAGAATGTCTAAGGAGAATGCTTTATCCAAATAACGTTTTGCACTTGAATGAGACTTCGGCTCCCTTGATATTGTATAATTGGGTTCGGGGAGCTTAATCGTGGGCGGGGACTACGGCTATTATTGTTCAATCAGACCTATGAATCAGAAAGCGTGAATTGACATTGGAAGTCCACGCTTTTCTTATTTGCAGCCTATACAATATATTGGGGTGATGAAATCTGGTCCGAAATCTGTACTATATTCAATATATCAAAAATATTCGACCCGTTAAAATTGCAGATACTGTAAACGTAGTGCGCCACGAGCACACTTATTTTTCATAAAGTGTACGCAACTGAACAAAAGATGAGGGCAGGCCCCTCGGAGCCGGCTTGCAGGAGCAGGCTTCAAACCACCTAAAGCTGCGCTGGTAAAGAGCCGGGGTGGTGAGCGTTTGGGAAAAGTCACGGCATGACCGTGGCAGGTGTGGTTCAGGAAGATGAGTACAAGCGAACCGTCCGATGAGGTGTCGAAAAGTTAAGGGTGACGTCAAAACTGGGTGCTATATAGAACCCAGGATAAGTGCAGAAGAAGCCTGTTTACTGTCTGTGCGGCGTTTGGTTAGTCCTTTACCGCTATCCTGGCGTTTATGAGATCTAAATAATCGCATATCGCCTTAGCCACCCACCATGATTATCAGTTTTTTCGATTTGGTTAATCCCTCCTTTTTCCAGCCAGCGCATTAAAAACAGTAGCCGGGGTTTGAGCTTTTTACCTTGCGGCTGTTTATGTATGTGTAGCCTCGAATAACATAATTTGTTTGAGATTTAACATCGCCAATAGCGACGATACAGGCCTTTTCGATACTGGCGGCCAGTTTCTACAGTTCAAAAATTACCTCACGC
>Ga0210062_1000189_pt1 | contig 18904 bp, 18 predicted proteins | sample Muzzi_CordA_D2_FD_185528 | JGI IMG/M metagenome (GOLD analysis project Ga0210062, IMG submission 185528) | Wetland microbial communities from San Francisco Bay, California, USA, that impact long-term carbon sequestration - Muzzi_CordA_D2 (SPAdes) | ecosystem: Environmental > Aquatic > Marine >...
CTTCCAAAAGAGTAGGATACAATCACGGTCGCGGTTACAATAACCGGGTGGGTTTGCCGTGCCGGGACGCAATGCGTCCCTTGTTCTTTCTGGAGCGGCGCTTTCCCGCTGCCGAAAAAAGTACGAGAGGTTTGAATGCCTGTAATCACGCTGCCCGATGGCAGCCAGAAACAATATGAACAAGCGTTGAGCGTCATGGACGTGGCGGCGGATATCGGACCGGGCCTGGCCAGGGCGACGCTGGCCGGCGAGGTCGACGGCCGCCTGGTGGATGCAGCGCATGTGCTGGACCGCGACGCCGCCTTGCGCATCATTACCGCCAGGGACGAGGAGGGTCTTGAAATTATTCGCCACTCCAGCGCGCACTTGCTGGCGCAAGCGGTGCAGCGCATTTTTCCGGATGCCCAGGTGACCATCGGCCCGGTTATCGAGAACGGCTTCTACTACGACTTTGCCTACGAGCCCGGCTTCACGCCGGAGGACCTGGAAAAGATCAGCGCCGAGATGCAGCGTCTCGTGGAAGAGGCCATCCCGGTCCGGCGGATCGTGATGCCGCGCGACGACGCCGTCACTTTTTTCCGTGACAAGGGAGAGGAATACAAGGCGCGGATCATCGAGTCGATCCCGCAAGACGAGGAACTGTCATTGTACGAGCAGGGCGGGTTCACGGACCTGTGCCGCGGCCCGCACGTACCGAACACCTCCCATCTCGGGCACTTCAAGCTGACCAAGCTGGCCGGCGCCTACTGGCGCGGCGACAGCGACAACGAGATGCTGCAGCGGATTTACGGCACGGCCTGGCCGACGAAGAAGGAACTGAAAGCCTACCTGCACCGCCTCGAGGAGGCCGAGAAACGCGACCACCGGCGGATCGGCAAACAGCTGGATCTTTTCCACTTCCAGGAAGAAGCGCCCGGCATGGTGTTCTGGCACGACCACGGCTGGATCATTTACAACCAGGTCAAGGGCTACATCCGCAAGCGCCTGCGCGCGGCCGGGTACCAGGAGGTCAATACACCGCAAATCGTCGATATCAGCCTGTGGCAGAAATCCGGTCACGCGGACAAGTTCATCGAGAACATGTTCCTGACCGATTCCGAGAGCCGTCATTTTGCGATCAAGCCGATGAACTGCCCCTGCCACCTGCAGATATTCAACCAGGGCCTGCACAGCTACCGCGATCTGCCGCTGCGCATGGCCGAGTTCGGTTCCTGTCACCGCAACGAAGCCTCCGGCGCGTTGCACGGGCTGATGCGCGTGCGCGGCTTTACCCAGGACGACGCCCACATCTTTTGTACACCGGGCCAGGTGCAGGACGAGGCCCGCTCTTTCGTGCAACTCCTGTACAGTGTCTACCGGGATTTCGGTTTTGAGGATGTGCAGGTCGAATTGTCGACCCGCCCGGCCAAGCGTATCGGTGACGATGCCCTCTGGGACCAGGCGGAAAGCGCGCTGGCGGCGGCGCTCGATGACGCCGGGATCAGCTACCGGGAAAACCCCGGTGACGGTGCGTTTTACGGCCCGAAAATCGATTTTTCGCTGAAGGACACGATCGGCCGGGTCTGGCAGTGCGGTACATTCCAGCTGGATTTCAACATGCCCGGGCGCCTGGGCGCTGAATACGTCACCGAGGACGGCTCGCGCGAGACGCCGGTCATGCTGCACCGGGCGATCCTCGGATCGCTCGAGCGGTTCATCGGCATACTGATCGAAAATTATGCCGGCAGGATGCCGGTTTGGCTCGCGCCGGTGCAGGCCGTCGTGCTCAATATTACCGACCGTCAGGACGATTGGTGCAAAAAAGTTGCCGAATCCCTTGAAAATCAAGGGTTCCGGGTCGATCTGGACTTGAGAAATGAGAAGATCGGCTTTAAAATCCGCCAGCACACTTTGAGCAGGGTTCCGTATCTACTCGTCGCGGGCGACCGCGAGGTGGAAAACGGCACCGTTGCGGTGCGTACGCGGGAAGGTGAGGACCACGGCAGCATGAGCGTCGAGTCCTTTGCCCGGCGCCTCGCGGAAGACGTGGCCCGGCGGGGCCGACAGGACAAGCAACAGGACGAATAGGAGAATTTAACATCGCATCAAAAAAAGATACGCGGCGTAACGGGGAGATAACTGCGCCGCAGGTCAGGCTGATTGACCAGGAAGGGGAGCAGGCGGGGATCATGCCGGTCGAGCAGGCGCTCGAACTTGCAGCGCAGCAGAGCATGGACCTGGTGGAAATTGCACCCAACGCGGAACCGCCTGTCTGCCGCATCATGGATTACGGCAAATACCGCTTTGAACAGGCCAAGAAGGGCCAGGCGGCCAAGAAGAAGCAGAAGGTCACCCATGTGAAGGAAGTCAAATTCCGTCCCGGGACCGAGCAGGCCGACTACGAAGTGAAGATGCGAAATGTCCGGCGTTTCCTGGACGCCGGGGACAAGGTCAAGATCACGCTGCGGTTCCGCGGCCGTGAAATGGCCCACCAGGAACTCGGCGCCCGGATGCTTACGCGGGTGCGCGATGACCTGGCGGAAGAGGCCGTGGTCGAGCAAATGCCGACCATGGAAGGCCGCCAGATGACAATGATGATCAATGGCAAGAGGTCTTGATCGATAGTATTTGGCCTGGCTGCCAGCGTGCAGCCGGCTGATAGAAACGTTGCCGAGCAAACAGGAAAGAGCCGGAAAAACCTTCACCGGCCGCTTGGGTAACGTAACATTAACAGGCCCGAAACGGGCCCTCAGGAGTAAACCATGCCCAAGATGAAGACAAACCGGGGTGCGGCCAAGCGCTTCAGGAAAACTGCCTCCGGCAAATTCAAGCGCGGCTACGCATTCAAAAGCCACATTCTGACCAAGATGAGCCAGAAGCGGAAACGCAACTTGCGCGGGACCGACGCGATCAGCGCCGCGGACCAGAAAGTTGTGAAACGCTTGCTGCCATATTCGTAACGGGAGGCTCATAAAATGGCTAGAGTAAAACGTGGTGTAGTCGCGCACGCGCGGCACAAGAAAGTATTGAAACAGGCGAAGGGCTACTACGGTGCCCGCCGCAAGGTGTTCCGGGTTGCCAAGCAGGCCGTCACCAAAGCCGGCCAGTATGCCTACCGCGACCGGCGGCAGCGCAAGCGCCAGTTCAGGCGTCTCTGGATCGTCCGCATCAACGCGGCCGCCCGCCAGTTCGACCTGTCGTACAGCCGTTTCATGGATGGTCTGAACAAGGCCGACATCGAGATCGACCGCAAGGTATTGGCCGACCTGGCCGTGCACGACCCGGCGGCGTTTGGCGCCTTGGTCGAGAAAGCCAAAGCCAGCCTCGGCTGAGCATTGCGGTTACCGTGCCACGGTGGACCGCAGCGCGAGTGCCCGTGAGCGTTCGGCGCCGCCGCGAAACCGCCGCGGCCGGTGAGGAAGTTGGCCGTTTGCACGGCAGGGGATGGTATCGGTGGAATCGGTAAAGCAAATTCTCGAGCAGGCGCTGGCTGAAGTGGCAGCCTGCAGCGATTTGCCGGCGCTGGAGGACATGCGTGTCCGCTACCTGGGCAAGAAGGGCGAAATCACCGCCCTGTTGAAATCGCTGGGCGGCATGGAGGCGGGGCAGCGCAAGGCTTACGGCCAGGCGGTGAACCAGGCCAAGACGGAATTGGCCGATGCGCTGACGGTGCGCAGGCAGGCCCTGGAAAAGACCGCCCTGGACGCACGTCTCGCGGCCGAGCGCATCGACGTGACCCTGCCGGGCCGGGGCCAGGGCCTTGGTGGTCTGCACCCGGTCACGCACAGCATGCAGCGTGTCATCAATATTTTCTCGAAGCTCGGCTACGACGTTGCCACCGGCCCCGAAGTGGAAGACGATTACTACAATTTCGAGGCGCTGAACTTCCCGCCCCATCACCCCGCCAGGGCCATGCACGACACCTTTTACTTCGGTGACGGGCGGCTGTTGCGCACACACACCTCGCCGGTCCAGATCCGCGTGATGCAGGACCAGGGCGCGCCGGTGCGTATCATCGCGCCGGGCAAGGTGTTCCGCAGCGATTACGATCAGACCCACACGCCGATGTTCCACCAGGTCGAAGGCCTGCTGGTCGGCGAGACGGTGACGATGGCGGACCTGAAGGGCACGTTGCAGGAATTCGTCAACGCGTTTTTCGAAGCCGCGCTGGAAATGCGTTTCCGCCCTTCCTACTTTCCGTTTACCGAACCGTCGGCCGAGGTCGATATCGGCTGGGATCGGGGTGGGGGCCAGGATCGGGACTGGCTGGAAATCCTGGGTTGCGGCATGGTCCACCCCAACGTGCTCCAGGCTTGCGGCATCGACAGCGAGAAATACATCGGTTACGCCTTTGGCATGGGCGTGGAGCGGCTGGCGCTGTTGCGCTACGGCGTCAGCGATCTGCGCCAGTTCTTCGAGAACGACGTGCGCTTTCTGCGGCAGTTTCATTAGCCTGCACCTGGCGCCAGCCGGAAACACGCCTGCGGGCATGATGATGAAAGAGGAACGATAAAGGCAGATGCTGATCATGCATTTAAAGGAACAGATCGTACGGGTTCGCTACCCGTCCCGGCCCCGGCTCCCGGGAGGCTGGGGCAATATGCAGGCCAGTGCCGGCCGAAGCTCGGTGGGGTAAGCAAGATGCGATTCAGTTACAACTGGCTGCGGGAATGGGTGGAGATCGATCTCGACGCCGCGGCATTGGCGCAAAGACTGACGTCCTCGGGTCTCGAAGTGGATGCAGTGGAGGCCGTCGCCGCGCCGTGCGCGGATGTCGTGGTCGCGCAGATTACCGAGTGCAGCCCGCATCCGAACGCGGACAAACTCAAGGTGTGCACCTTGTCGATCGGCGCAGAGGAGTCGCTGCAGGTCGTTTGCGGCGCCCCCAACGCACGCCCCGGCATCAAGGTGCCGCTGGCGAAGGTCGGCGCCGTGCTCGGTGAGAATTTCCAGATTCGCAAGGCTAAACTGCGCGGCGTGGAGTCGTTCGGCATGGCCTGTTCGGCGCGCGAGCTGGGCCTGTCCGATGATCATTCGGGTTTACTGGAGTTGCCGCCCGATGCGCCGCTCGGGACCGGGCTCGGCGAGTACCTGCAACTCGACGACAACGCCATCGAGATCGACCTGACCCCGAACCGCGCGGATTGCCTGAGCATCCGCGGCATCGCGCAGGACGTCGCCGCCAGTTGCGGCGGCACTCTGACAGCACCGGAGATCACCGCGGCCAGGCCGACCCTCGCCGACGCCATCGGCGTCAATCTCGAGGCGCCGCAAGACTGCCCGCGTTATGTCGGCCGTATTGTCCGCGGCATTGACACGCAGGCCCGAACGCCGTTGTGGATGGTCGAAAAGCTCCGCCGCAGCGGTATCCGGAGCATCAGCGCCGTGGTCGATGCGACCAACTATGTTCTGCTCGAACTCGGCCAGCCGATGCACGCTTTCGATCTCGACCGTCTCGAGGGCGACATCACCGTGCGCCGGGGGCGCAAAAAGGAAACGCTGGAGTTGCTGGACGGCAAAAGCATCGAGGTCGACGAGGGTCTGCTGGCGATCTGCGACGAAAGCGGGCCGGTCGCGCTGGCCGGGATCATGGGCGGATTGGCTACCGGTGTGACCGCAACCACGAGGAACATCCTGCTGGAAAGCGCCTACTTCAATCCCGCCACGATATCGGGCAAGGCCCGCGACCTGGGTTTACACACCGATGCGTCCCACCGCTTCGAACGCGGTGTCGACCCGCGCGGCCAGGTCGACGCCATCGAGCGCATCACCGCGCTGCTGCTCGAAATCGTGGGCGGCGAGGCCGGACCGCTGCTCCACGCGGTTGCGGAGGAGCATATCCCGGCGCGCAACACGGTCGTTCTGCGACATGCCAGGCTGAACCGCGTGCTCGGCGTTGAGCTGGACCGGGGTGCGGTCGAAAAGATCCTCACCGACCTGCGCATGCAGCCTCAATTCAGGGACGGCGCCTGGACCGTCACCGCGCCTTCGGACCGGTTCGACATCGCCATCGAAGAGGACCTGATCGAAGAAGTGGCTCGGATCTACGGCTATGAAAACATCCCGCTGGCATTGCCTTCGGGTGAATTGAACCCCGCGGTCGTCAGTGAAGCGTGTGTGCCACTGCAGTCACTGCAGCAAACGCTGTGCGCCTGCGGTTACCAGGAAGTCATCAATTACAGCTTTACCAACCGGGCGCAGCTCGGCAGATTCTCGATGGACGAGGACGTTCTGCCGCTGGCCAATGCACTGAACGCCGATTTCGAGGTCATGCGCACCTCGCTGCTGCCGGGGCTGATGGAAAACCTCGCGCGCAACCTCAGGCGACAGCAGGAACGTGTGCGGCTGTTTGAAACCGGCACCGTGTTTCAACAGCAACGCACGCTGCGGGAATCGGCGCACGTGGCGGCCGTGGTCAGCGGCAGCCCGCTGCCCGAGCAGTGGGGTGCGGGATCGAGACCCGTGGACTTTTTCGACCTCAAGGGCGACATCGAATTGCTGCTGGCGCTGCGCGGGCCGGCCGGCGAGGTCGGCTTTCGCGCGGCGGAGATTGCCTGGCTGCATCCGGGGCAGGCGGCGCGGTTCGTCATCGACGGCGAAGACATCGGCTGGGCCGGCAGCATCCACCCCTCGATCCTGCGGGAGATGGATATCAAGGGGCCCGTGCTGGCTTTCGAGTTCGATCTTGATAAGTTTCAAAATCGTGAAATACCATACACGAAAGAAATTTCGCGTTTTCCTTCGATACGCAGAGACCTGGCGTTGCTGGTCCCCGAAAATGTTTCATTCGCCGAGCTGCGTCGAAATGTCGTTGATTTATCAGGTGAATTGCTTACAAATTTGATATTATTTGATCTGTATTCCGGCCAAAATGTTGAAAAAGGTTATAAAAGTTTAGCTATTGGCTTGATTTTACAGAACGTTTCTTGCACTCTTACAGATGAAGTTGTTGATGCATTGGTCAGGAAAGTCGTCCAGGGCCTTGCGGATCGACTGAAAGCTAAGCTCAGAGGTTAATGATGTCACTGACTAAAGCAGACATGGCAAACCGCTTGTTCGAAGAAGTTGGCCTGAACAAGCGTGAAGCCAAAGAATTTGTAGACGCGTATTTTGAGATCATACGGGAAGCCCTGGAAAACGGCGAAAACGTCAAGCTATCGGGATTTGGGAACTTTCAATTGCGCGAAAAAAATCAACGTCCGGGGAGAAACCCCAAGACCGGCGAGGAAATTCCGATTTCGGCACGCCGCGTGGTCACCTTCAGACCCGGACAGAAATTACGAGCAAGGGTCGAAGCTTATGTTGAACCCGGGGATTGAAAAAGACCTGCCGCCCATTCCCGCCAAACGGTATTTCACGATTGGCGAGGTGAGCGAATTGTGTGCGGTCAAACCGCACGTGCTGCGCTACTGGGAACAGGAGTTCGAACAGCTCAAACCGGTCAAGCGCCGCGGCAACCGCCGTTACTACCAGCGCGGCGATGTCATCATGATCCGCCAGATCCGCAGCTTGCTGTATGAACAGGGCTTCACCATCGGCGGCGCCCGGCAGCAGCTTTTGGGTGATATCGCCCAAGACGATGTCAGCCGCAGTCACCAGATTATTCGCCAGGTGCGTATGGAGCTTGAGCAGGTCCTGCAGGTCCTGAAGCGCTGACCTTGGACACTGTCCTGCCGGAAATGCGAACCGCATTGCCCGGCGCCCCCGGCCGCCCGGCCAGACCCCAACAGTTTCGATAATCCTTTTACGTCCGGTGGTTTTCGGGTAACATGCCGCCGCCGCCATGAGATATACTCTGGCAGGCACAGTGTCGGGGCGTGGCGCAGTCTGGTAGCGCACTACAATGGGGTTGTAGGGGTCGGAGGTTCAAATCCTCTCGCCCCGACCAATAACAAATACAAGGCGGGGACGGCCATTGCCTTTCCCCGCGACGAGGAATCGACGGGCCGGCTCATGCCGGCCTTTTTTTTTTGCGGGGGAGGCTGCATGCCGCGTTAGCCCGCGCGTCGCCCCAGTCGGTCGCTGGCCTGTTGTTTGATCTTCGAAGATGCCAGGCAATCAAACTATTTCCATGCGATTTCCATAAGCGCTTTTCGTAAATGGCTCTGCCCCTATCCCGGCCCGGGCTCGTTCATTTGCGCCGGCACCCGGGCTTCCCTTGACCCATGGTGACGAGTAGGGGTTTCTGTCCAATCCTGCATGCAGCCGCGCCCGGCCCGCGCCAACTTCCGGGATACCGGTGCAACATGCGGCCCAGGCGTGCGCCGGGTGGCCGGGCCCTGGTGCGTTTTTTTTGCCATTGCACCTGCTTTTCAACGATAATTGGACGGTGCCTCCCCGGCATTGCTTGAATTTGGATGAATTGAAACAGATATGCTTGGTTCGGATTGTGGAAATTGACGTATGAAGCTGTTTGATAATGTCTTGCGCGAAATGCCGGATATCGCCAACGAGGCGCGCCCGTCAGTAAGCGGTAAACTCGAATGGGTCGGAATGAACGACATCGAATTGCCGGTGCGCATCGAGGACGACCACGGCAACCTGATCCAGTCGACCGCCCGTGTCACCGCCTACGTCAACCTGGTGGACCCCGAAGTGCGCGGTATCCACATGTCCCGTCTTTACCTGCACCTGGACCAGGCCTTCCAGGACCGCCCGCTGACACCGTGCGCTATGCGGCAGATGCTGCGTTCGTTCCTGGACTCGCACGAGGGCCTGAGCGACCGGGCCCTGGTCAGGGTCGACTTCGACTACGTGATCCGGCGCAAGGCCCTGAAAAGCGACAACGTCGGCTGGCGCCGTTACCCGGTGTCGATGATCGGCATACTCGAGGGGCAGGAATTCAGCATGGAAATGGGGCTCGAAGTCCTGTATTCCAGCACCTGTCCATGCTCCGCGGCACTGGCGCGGCAGCTCATCCAGGACCAGTTCGACAAGGATTTCGGCGGCGCCGGGGAACTGGATTACCGGCAGGTGCGGGAATGGCTGGGCTCGGAGGAGGGCATCGTGGCCACGCCCCACAGCCAGCGCAGCGCGGCGGAACTGCGGGTCCGGCTGACACCGACCTTCCAGATGTTCCCGATCATCGAGTTGATCGACGAGGTGGAAAATGCACTCAAAACACCGGTGCAGGCGACCGTCAAGCGTGAGGACGAGCAGGCCTTTGCCCTGCTCAACGGCAGCAACCTGATGTTCTGTGAAGATGCCGGGCGCCGCATTCAGACGGCGTTGAACAGCGATGAGCGGATCCTCGACTTCTGGGCACGTTGCACGCATTACGAAAGCCTGCATCCCCACAATGCCGTTTCGGTGGTGACCAAGGGTGTGCAGGGCGGTTACGTCGCCGGCGCCGGCGCGCCGGTGCGTCTCGGTCACTCGATCAAGTAAATAAAATACGATAAAACCGGTCAGGTTCATTTTCTGAAAAATGCAGAAAATGAACCTGACTCGTTTTATCTGACCCCTTTTTATCCTTTTATCGCGGTTTCAGTTGCGGCAACTGCTGCGGATCGACGCGGCGGTCGAGCCAGTTCATACGCCAGTCAAGGTGCGGTCCACTGGCGCGCCCGGTCGCGCCGACCCTGGCGATCAGGTCGCCCTGCCGCACGAAGGTGCCGGCCTCCACCAGGATTTTGCTCAGGTGCAGGAAGGTCGAAGACAGCCCCTGACCGTGGTCGAGTATGAGCGTGCCGCCGGAAAAGTACATGTCGGGATGGGCCATCGTGACGAGACCGTCGGCGGGCGCGTAAACGGGTGCGCCCGGCGGCGCGGCGATATCGACACCGTAATGCGGCCTGCGGGGTTTACCGTTGAGGATGCGCTGGCTGCCGTAGACGCCGCTGATCCGGCCCTGCGCCGGCCATTTGAATCCCCCGTCCGCATACCAGGCATGCGTTTCCCTGCGCCGGCGCGCCGTGGCCACCATGCGGGCGTCCTGTTCGATGCGCCTGGCCGCCGCCGGGTCCGGTGTCACGGTCTTGGGCGGCAGGCCGTCCACCTTCTCCAGCGCGTATTGGCGCCGCTGCACTTCGAGGTCGCGTCTGAATAACGTTTTTCCGGGTTCGCTGACACGCAAACGGCGCGTCCCTGTCTCATCGCGGCCGAAACCGATCACGAAGCGGCCGCCGGCGGAAACGATGACCGGCTTGCCGTCCAGCGTCACTTTGCTGCCGGGTGCCGCCAGACCGAATATCAGACCGCCTTGCACGGCGTGGCCATCGAGTTCGACGGCGCGGGCGGGGCCGCTGCCGAAGCACATCGCCAGAAGCAGAAAACAGGCGGTCGCCCTGGACATGCAAGCGTGGGCTTAGAGCTCGATCGTGATGGACTGGCCGGGCCGGATGACCGCGTCCCTGCTCAGATCGTTCCAGCGCAGGAGGTCACTGACCTTGACCTTGTAATGCCTCGAAATGCTCCACAGGGAATCCCCGCGCCGCACCGTGTGCTTGATTCTGCCGCTCTGCGCCGCCCTGGGTACCGGGCTCTGGAACAGGGTCAGGGTCCGGCCGGCGCGCAGCCGGTGCGGGTCGGTGATGTGGTTCCAGTTCTGCAATTCCCTGACCGAGACCTTGTAGCGCCGCGCGATGACCGAGAGGCTCTCGCCCGGGCGCACCTTGTGCGTGACCCGCTGCGAGGCGATCAGACCGGCCTGCAGCTTTTGCAGTTCCCGTGCGGCTTGCACGTAGAGCGGATCCACCAGCAACTGCTCGTCGCGCGGCAGACGCAGCCTTTGCCCGGCCCTGATCAGGTCTCCCGAAAGCCCGTTGCTGCTGCGCAGCACGGAGACCGGGACGTGGTGCCGAGCCGCCAGCGCGGACAGCGTGTCGCCGTTCTGAACGATGACCTGGTCCCATTTCATCAGGTTGGGTGCGGCTTCCGCTTGCAGTTTCTTCTTCAGCGTGGCGGCGGCATCAACGGGCAGGATCACGTGCCACGGCCCATCGGGCGAGGTTGCCCAGCGGTTGTAGCCGGGGTTCAGGCTGAACAGCACGTCTATTCCGACCCCCGTGAGCTGGGAAATCAGGACAAGGTCGGTCTGCGATTGCATCTCGACGGCCTCGACGACCGGTTCGTTCGGCGTGAACGGCAGTTCGAACCCGTATTCGGCCGGGTTTTTGAACAAACAGGTCAAACCGAGCAGCTTGGGGACGTAACCGGCCGTTTCCCTGGGTAGTTTCAGGTTCCAGAAGTCCGCCGGCTTGCCCCTTTTCAGGTTGCGCCTGACGAGACGGGCGATGCGGTTTTCACCGGAGTTGTAACCGGCCAGCGCCAGCAGCCAGTCGCCGTCGAACATCTTGTCGAGGTATGTGAGGTAGTCGAACGCCGCCATCGTGGAGGCCCAGACGTCGCGGCGGCCGTCGTACCACCAGTTCTGCTTCAGACCATAGGTACGGCCCGTGGAACTGATGAATTGCCATGTACCCATGGCCCGGCCGCTGGAATAGGCGAACGGGTCATAGGCGGACTCGACCACCGGCAGCAGGGCCAGTTCTCCCGGCAGGTCGCGTCTTTCCAGTTCCTCGGCGATGAAATAGACCCACGGCTGGGCCCGTTTCATCACGCGTGCCATGTAATCCGGCCGCTCCGCGTACCAGTTGGCCCAGCTGACCGCCGTCTTGTGTTCGGCGCAGTTGGGCAGCGCAAAACGGTCCACCAGCCGCTTCCACGTGTTCTCGTAGTCTTGCGTGACTTCGGTGTCCGTTGTTTCCGCGCCCTCGGCGGCGAGCCAGGGTGGTACAAACAGGTGTTCATCGATGCTTTCACCGGAACCCTTTGGCAGGGATTCGCTCGATGGCTTGGCTGCCGCGGGCGGCGATGCCGGCTGGGGTGTGCCGCCGGTGGTGGCGCAACCGGCCAGACCCAGGCAAAGCAAGGCTAGTGCCCTGTAACACATCATATGACGCACTCAGCAAGGCGAGAAGGGGCCAGATGCGCGGCGTGCGAGCGCAGGACTAGCCGCGCTAATTCAAGCGAGCACAACAAAGCATCTGGCCCCTTCTCGCCTTGCCCGCCGGGAGCCCCGCACTCTCGCCAATACTGCGTTGCGGTCCTTGGCAAGGGCTGGCCATTCCCTGCGGACCACGCCTTGTCTTGGCGCGAATGCAGGGCTCTGAGAGTGTCATATGATGTGCTACAGGGCACTGGTAACAGGCGTTGATTCACAATGTCTCCGGTGGACTCCACAAACGTTGGCTATTATGCGGTTTGTGACCCGCGGGTCAAGCTGGGGCCTGTCAACGCTATGCGAATATTCATCGACGGCACGTCAACGGGCCACGCTAGAACCGGTCCTTCCAGGCGCGTATGACGGCCATCGTCGCGGTTCCGGGCGCCGTTCGCGGGTCGATTTCGCGGGCGGCTTCGACGACGCTTCGCTCGCGTGTACGCAAAAACGGGTTGGCTGCGAGCTCGTCGCCGAGGGTCGAAGGCAGCGTGGTTTTGCCGGCCGCGCGCAAGGCGTCGACTTCGCCGGCCCGCTTGCGCAGCGCGGCGTTACCCGGTTCGACCGCGAGCGCAAAGGCGCAGTTGGATTGGGTGTATTCGTGCGCACAGTATATCCGGGTCGCGCCCGGCAGCTTTGACAGTTTGTCCAGCGACGTCTGCATATCGGCCGGCGTGCCTTCGAAAAAGCGCCCACAGCCGATGCTGAACAATGTGTCACCCGGGAACAGCACGTTATCGCCGTAATACGCGATGTGGCTGCGCGTATGGGCCGGCACTTCGAGAACCCGCAGCGTCAAACCCAGTTCCGGGAGATCGACGACGTCATCCTGCCGGCAAATGGTGTGTGCCGTTCCGATGCGCGGATCGTCGGGTCCGAAAACGGTTGCGTCATACGCCTGCAACAGGGGGCCCACGCCGCCGGTGTGGTCGGCGTGGTGGTGGGTGAGCAGGATATAACGAAGATGCAGGTCCCGCGCGCGGAGCCGTTCCAGCACCGGCTGTGCGTCACCGGGGTCGACGACCGCGCAGTCACGCGAACCGGCGACCGTCAACAACCAGATGTAGTTGTCCGAAAAGGCCGGAATAGCCTCGATTTGAACATGACCGTCGCGCATTCTTTCATCCTTGTCTACAATGGTCGAACAGGTTGACTTTCAGCCTGCATATTGCACCGGTCGGTCGCAAGCCTGCTCGTATTTGCATGAACCAACAGAGGGTTAAACACTTTTTTAATGGTTGATCCAAAAGCACGATTCGTACTCGGTTCGCTACCTGTCCTGGCCCCGGTCTGTGCAGCCACGCCGGGCGCCGGGCTGCGTGACACCCATGGCTATGGCCCTCGGCCCAGCCCCGCGTCCGGGCGCGGCCGTATCGCACCGGCATCCAGGATACTGGTGCAGTACGCAGGTTAGAGCTTATGCTTATGCCAGCAGCTTGCCAAGTCAACCGGGAAAACATGACCGTTACCGCCTTTGGACCTCCAGGTCAATCAGCCCAGCGCTTGCTGAAGGCGGAAGTATTACAGCCCCTGCTGGAGCGGCGCAGACCCCGACGGGTTTTGCTGCTCAGGCACGCGCTGGCGGCGGATATGACGCTGGAATCGTCCTGGCCGATGCAGGTCATCCGGCTGGGAGACGGGGACGGCCCGGCGGATAGGCCATTGCGCTGCAGCCTCGCGGCCCTGCCGTTCGAGGCTGGTCTATTCGACCTGGTCGTTTTGCTGCACCTGGTCGGCGATGGCAGCGAAGCGGTTTTCGACGAGGCGCTGCGGGTGCTGTTGCCCGGCGGGGAACTGGTCGTCAGCGGATTGAATGCAAACGGAATGCGCTATCGCCTGGGCAACAGAGCGGAGCGTTTTCCGGGAATACGGATGCACAAGGTTATCGGTCGTTTGAAATCCAGGTCTTTCGTCGTGGTGCGCTGCCTGCGGGCCGGCCTGATGGGTCTCTCGGAACCCATACTTCCGTGTGACTGGCACGGGCTGGTGCTGCCCTGTGCGGATCACATCGTATTGCACGCGCATCACCACTGTGGCTCGACCGACGGCAATGTCCCGCGATTCCAACGGGTCCGGGCGACCGGCGCCACTTCGGTCGCGTTCGAGTCCTGCAGCAACCGTGTGACCGCGTCGTGAACCGTGTCGTCATGTACACCGACGGCGCCTGCAGCGGCAATCCGGGACCAGGCGGCTGGGGCGCGGTCCTTATCGCCGGCAAGCACCGCAAGGAACTGTCGGGAGGTTCTCGCCAGACCACCAACAACCGCATGGAAATGATGGCCATCATCAAGGGCGCCGAAGCTCTGAAACGGTCCTGCCGGGTCGATATCCATACCGACTCGAAGTACGTCATGCACGGCATAACCGAATGGCTGGAAGGCTGGAAGAGCAGGGGTTGGATGACCGCCGCGAAGCGGCCGGTCAAAAACGTGGACCTGTGGAAACGGCTGGAAAGCGCCCTCGGCAGGCACGACGTGCACTGGCACTGGGTCAGGGGGCACAGCGGCGTGCCGGAGAACGAGCGCGCGGATGAACTGGCGCGCAGAGCGGTGCCTTAGAAGACTATGGGAGCAAACGAATGCGCCAGGTAATCGTCGATACCGAAACCACCGGCCTGGAACCCAAAGAGGGTCACCGGATCATCGAGATCGGTGCGCTGGAACTCGTCGAACGGCAATTGACCGGGAGACGGTTTCATGCGTATCTGAACCCGGACCGCGATATCGAGGCCGGTGCGCTGGAAGTGCATGGCATCAACGAGGAGTTCCTGCACGACAAGCCGCGATTTGCCGAAATCGTCGACGAGTTCATTGATTTTGTCAGCGGTGCCGAGCTGCTTATCCACAACGCGCCATTCGATATCGGCTTCATCGATAACGAGTTGGCGCTTGCCGGTCATGACCCCGCTTCGATAACACGTGTCGCGGGCGTGCTGGACACGCTGGAACTGGCCAAGGAACTGCACCCCGGCCAGCGTAACAATCTCGACGCCTTGTGCAAGCGCTACGATATCGACAACGCCAGCCGCAGCCTGCACGGGGCACTGCTCGATGCCGAATTGCTGGCGGACGTCTACCTGGCCATGACCGGCGGGCAGACCGACCTTGGTTTGACCCTGGAAAGCCCCGCCCGCATTGACGCGGACGGTGATGAACACGTCGCCTCGCAACGTCCGCCACTTATCGTTGTGCGCGCCACGGACGAAGAACTGAAATGTCACGAGGCGCGCCTGCGCGAGATCGACGAGCAATCCGAGGGCAATTGCCTGTACCTGCACGGCGCGGATTAGCGGTTTCGTCGTCCTCGCGGGTGAACGTCATCCCCGCGAAGGGGGGGGGCGAACAAATCGTCATTCCCGCGGAAGCGGGAATCTCGTAATACGCGGCGACCGCGGGTGTTTGCTTGCAGCGGGCTGTTTCGCCAGTCGGCAACTGGTTTCGCCTGTCGGCGAGTGACTTTTCTTTGCGGGGGCAAAGGATTTCGCCTGTCGGCGAGTGACTTTTCTTTGCGTGCACAAAGAAAAGTAACCAAAAGAAAGTGCACCCCTGTCAGATGGCCGCCGCGCGGCTGCCCTCGTCAATCCTTGCTTGGTGCCACCGCTCGGCACGCCCCGTCCGGGGCCGGGCCTCGCTGGAGTGAACATCCCTGTTCATTCCTGGCAGCCGCTGCGTCATTCCTCGGCATCTTCAAAGGGGGGCTTAAAGAGCAAGAGCCAGAGCAAGAGCAAGAGCGGCGTGTCGGTGTGGGAGAGGTAGCGGGGCGGCTGCAGTCGGGACCGTGCATCCGCCGGGAGCCGACGCCGAGTGAACAGGGATGTCTTGAACGTGTCCCGGGGCAGCTGCCCGCTGCCAAAGAATCAATTCACCATCGCCACCAGCATCGGGTGTGCGCGTGTATCCATCCAGACGAGGGTGTCGAAATAGCCGCGGATGTTCTCCACGTACTTGCGTGCCTCGTAGCCGCGCGCGTAGCCGTAACGGGTCTGGCGGTACCATTTCTCCTGGCTCAGGAGCGGCAGGCGGTCGTCGACGTCCTCCCAGTTGTCGGGGTCGCCGCCCTGGCGTTGTGTCAGCACGCGCGCGTCCTCGAGGTGCCCCCAGCCCATGTTGTAGGCCGCCAGCGCCATCCAGCTGCGATCGGGTTCGGGGATCCTCGCCGGTATGCGTCTCAGCATGCGCTTGAAATACCTCGCCCCGCCCTCGATGCTCTGTTCCGGATCGCGGCGGTCCTTGATGCCCAGCTGCTTCGCGGTCCGCCGCGTGAGCATCATGACGCCCCGTACGCCGGTGACCGATTCCGCACCGGGGTCCCAGTGGGACTCCTGGTAGCCGATCGCCGCGAGCAACCGCCAGTCAATGTCGTGCGCGGTCGCGACTTCCTGGAACACGGGCAGCAGCGGCGGCAGGCGCTTGCGCACCTGTTTCATGAACTGGAACATACCCACGCGGTTGAGCTTGCTGTCGCGGTTGAAGTAGCGCTGTTTGACCGCTTGCAGCGTGCCGTCCTCCCGGATGACCGTGAAAAAGTCGCTGGCGGCCCGTACCAGCGAATCATCGCCGCCGCGGGCGAAGGCCCACGCCTGCGGCTGTTTTTCCGCCAGCGTAAAACCGGTTTTCAGCCGCGGGTAGAACTGGCTGTTGATCTTGAAGATGTTGGAATCCACCAGCGTGGCGTCCAGCCGGTTCTCGGCAATCGCCAGCAGCAGGTCTTCCATGCCCATGGACTTTTCGCTGGTCCATTCCAGTTCCGGCAAGGTCTCGCGGGCCTCGCGCAGGATGTCCTCATAACTGGAACCGGCGATCACGGCCAGCCGCAGACCCACCAGGTCCTCGAGCCGGCGCGGGCGGGGATGGCCGCGCCGGTAGACCACGAGTGTCTCCGTCTGGTCGTAATCGGGGCCAAAACTGAACAGCTTTTCGCGCGCCGGCGTGCGTGTCAGGTTGGCGGCGATCAGGTCGCCCTGGCCGCTTTTCAGCATCGAGCCGAGATCACCGAAAGCGTCGGCGACGTTCACGTCGAGCCGGACACCGATGTAGTCCGCGAAGGCCTTGGCCAGGTCGTATTCCGGGCCGGTGCCGCCGTCCGGCCCGATGAAATAGCTGCTGGCGCCGTTGCGGGTCAGCATCACCAGCGAGCCGCGTTGTTCAACCTGCTCGAGGCGGGTCAGATGATCGTGGCCGGAATAGAGAAAAGACAGCGACACGCAGGCGACCAGCGCCAGGAGAACGTTTTTTTTCAGGGAACGTATCGGAAAGTGTCGCAAAGGCACGACCCGGTCATGGTTTGCGGTATTATACCAAGATTCGCGTTATTTCGCGGTTAAGGGTTCAAAATGTTGATAATCTTATTTATTACCAACAAGCTGGAGGGTTTTTGGCGTTTGACTGGTCCAGTGTCAGCGCGGTGCAGGCGGTGCCGTGTTCCTTGTCGTTGGCCTGGTCACCGTTCGCCGTGGCGGTTAGTGTATACGTGGTCGCGCTGACGTTGCCGACGGTAAAGGTGTAGTCGTCGTGCGTCGGCACGCCCAGCACGGTGCTTCCATCCGCATAGGTGGTGTTGGTGGCCCGCCAGATTTCCTCGTTATTGGCCCAGTTCATCAGCAGTTGCTGGGCCTCGTCCCGTTTGGACTTGCGGACATAGCCCTGGTAGCTCGGCAGCGCGAGCGCCACCAGGATCGCGATAATGGCGACCACGATCATCAGCTCGATCAGCGAAAAACCCCTTTTTTTACCGCGCGATTTCATCCTTTTGTCTCCCTTTTTATACCCTTCACCCGGCGATTTCGCTGGTTTGAGGATAAACGGTCACATTTGTCTGACCGACGGTAGCTTCCCTGCCGCATTGCTGGCTCGCCAGTCACTATACTATAGTGACCCGCAATGGAATTGCCAAGGGAGTGCGTAATACATGGGTTCTTCAAGGACAGCGTTCGGACATTCCAGCACGCCGCCGATCAGTCCGACCGTTTTCAAAAAGAAAGGTTTCACGCTGATCGAGCTGTTGATCGTGTTGGTCATCGTTGCCATTGGCGTGGCGCTGGCGACGCCTACGTTCAGATCCGTCATCGAGAAACGGCACCTGACCTCTGCAATGGAGGAGGTCGCCTCGCTGATCACCTTCGCCCAGGGCGAGGCGATCAAGGCCGATAACGAGGTGACGGTTTCGTGGCACTCGCCCGGCGGGCACAACGCCAATTGGTGTATCGGGGCGACCGACGGCGCAGCTGCCTGCGACTGCACGGAAACCGACGTGACCCAGTCGGATTTCTGCGCCATCGACGGACAGCCGCAGCGTCTGACGCAGGCCGATTTTGTCGACATGAATTTCGAGTTCATGCATATGAACCCCAACAACGGCAGCTTCACTTTCGAACCGGTGCGCGGCACGATGATCAATGTCACCAGCGGGGTCTTCAACAATTACCTGTTCTACGTGCACTCCAACGAAGGCAGCGGCAGCAGCCGTGAGTTCGAACTGCAGTTGCGTGTCAGGCCCACCGGGCGGGTGTACCTGTGCACGGCGACCGATCGCAAGCGGATCGTCGGAGGCTTCACGAAATGTTCCTGAGAATCGCTCCGTCTGGCGGAGGCGCGGCGGCCTGGCTACGCCAGCGCGGCATGACCCTGATAGAACTGATGGTGGCGGGGGCGCTCAGCGTGATCGTCGCCAGCGCCATGGTGATCCTGATGGGGAACACGCTGGGCACCGGCACGCAGACGATCAAGCTGACCCGCTTGTCGCAGGAGATGCGCACGGCGATGCAGATCATGACGCGCGAATTGCGGCGCGCCAACTATCACGGGACCTTCGCCACCTGTTTCGGAGACGCCAACTGCCTGAGCACACTGGGTATTGCCGGGGTCGTCAAGAGCATTACGATCGACGGCGGCACTACCGGCAGCTGTTTTTATTTCTGGTACGACCGCCCTCAACCCAGCGGCACCACGCCGGTCGCGATCGGCAACGAAACCGCCGCCGGCTTCC
>Ga0210062_1000190_pt1 | contig 18854 bp, 18 predicted proteins | sample Muzzi_CordA_D2_FD_185528 | JGI IMG/M metagenome (GOLD analysis project Ga0210062, IMG submission 185528) | Wetland microbial communities from San Francisco Bay, California, USA, that impact long-term carbon sequestration - Muzzi_CordA_D2 (SPAdes) | ecosystem: Environmental > Aquatic > Marine >...
ATGACGCGGCCGACCGCCTTCTCGTTACCCGGGATCATGCGGGCGGAGTAGATCACCAGGTCACCCTTCGACAGCGTCACGTCGGGGTGCTGGTCGGCAGCGATGCGCGAGAGCGCCGCGCGCGGCTCGCCCTGACTGCCGGTGCACAGCGCCACCACCTTGTCGCGCGGCAGATAGCCGTAGGCGTCGACCGAACGGAAATCCTGCACGCCGTCGAAATAGCCGGTCTCGCGCGCGATCTGGACGATGCGATCCATGGCGCGGCCGATCACCACCACCTCGCGGCCGGCGGCGCGAGCGGCGTCGGCAACGCTGCGCAGGCGGCCGACATTGGAGGCGAAGGTGGTCACCGCCACCCGCGCCGGCGCCGCCTTGATCAGCTCGGCAATGGCAGCCGCGACATCGGATTCTGACGGCGAACGGCCGTCACGCACGGCGTTGGTGGAATCCCCGATCAGCGCAAGACAGCCCTCGTCGCCGAGCGCGCGCAATTTGGCCTCGTCGGTCGGATCGTTGAGGATCGGCCTGTCATCCAGCTTCCAGTCGCCGGTATGCAGCAGCGTGCCGAGCGGCGTGCGGATGATCAGCGCGTTCGCCTCGGGGATCGAATGGGTCATGGTCACCAGTTCGACGTCGAAGGGCCCGACGGTGAAGCGGCCGCCGAGCGGCACCACGGTTACCGGGATCTGCGGTGCGCCCGGCTCGCTCTCGCACTTGGCCTTGAGCAGCGCGGCGGAAAACGGCGTGGCATAGACCGGCACCTTCAGCCGCGGCCACAGGTCGATCAACGCGCCGAAATGGTCCTCATGGGCGTGGGTGAGCACGATGCCGGCGAGATTCTTGCGCTCCTCCTCCAGGAAACGGATGTCGGGCAGGATCAGGTCGACGCCGGGCAGGTGCTCTTCCGCCGCAAAGGAGACGCCGAGATCGACCGCCATCCACTGCCGCCGGCGCTCGGGGCCGAAGCCGTAGATCGACAGGTTCATGCCGATCTCGCCCACGCCGCCGAGCGGGGCAAACACCAGGTCCTGCTGCGGTCCGGCCATGCTCAGCGCGCCTCGAGGCCGAAGACTTCGCCGGCGGTGACAGCGGTGGTCTTGCCGTTGTCGGAGACCAGCAGGCGCCCGGCATCGTCGAGGCCCGCGAAGCGGCCGCTGAATTCGCGCTCGGGCAAACGCACCTGGATGAGCTGCCCCAGCCCGACCGCACGAGCGAGCCAGTCGGCACGGACGGCGGCAAAACCCTCACCGCGGCGCCACTGGTCGAGGCGGCGCTGCATGGTCGCCGCCAGCGCGGCGAATATTTCCTCTGGAGTCGCCTGCGCCCCGGCCGCGGTCAGATCGGTGGCCGGGAACGGCGTTCCCGGCGGATGACTGGCACAATTGACGCCAATGCCGATGGCGACCACGAAGCCCGCTTCGTTTTCGCCCTCGATCAGGATGCCGCCGAGCTTTTCGGACCCGAGCAGCAGGTCGTTGGGCCATTTCACCGCCAGCCGCGGCGCCAGCACCGGCGCGACGTCCGCCACCGCGTCATGCAGCGCCAGCGCGGCAACAAAGGACAGCTGCGGCGCCTGCGCCGGCGCCGACGGCGCGCCCAACAACAGCGTGGCGTAGAGATTGCCCGGCGGCGAGACCCATTGACGGCCGCGCCGGCCGCGCCCCGCGCTTTGCGTCTGCGCGGTGATCCACAACGGTCCGCGCTCACCGGCGCGCGCAAGCGCCAGCGCCTCGGCATTGGTCGAGCCGAGCGTCTCGTAGGTCTTGATCCGGGCCCCCGCCAGGCCCGTGGCGTCGCGGTTCATTCCGGTCCGCGCGATCTTGACCGGAAACCGGCCCCCCACGTTTCGGGATCACGCGCTAGAAGAGCGATTTGGCCGCCGCGGTGGCCGCGCCGAGCAGCGGCGCCGGATAGACGAAGAACAAGAGATTGACCAGCCCGGCCACGCCGAGCACGAAGCGCAGCGACATCGGCATGCGCTGGAAGCCGGCGACCGGCTCGTCGAAATACATGGTCTTGACGATGGCGAGATAATAGTAGGCGCCGACCACGCTGGTAAGCACGCCGATCACCGCCAGCGGATAGAGCCCGGCCTTGATGGCGGCGAGGAACACGTAAAACTTGGCGAAGAACCCGGCGAGCGGCGGGATGCCGGCGAGCGAGAACAGCAGCACGGCGAGGAAGAACGCGGCAGTCGGATGGGTGCGCGACATGCCGGCAAGATCGGCGATCGTCTCCACCAGCTCGCCATCGCGGCGCATGAACAGGATTACCGCGAAGGTGCCCAGCGTCATCGCCACATAGATACTCATGTAGACGAGCACGCCCTGCACGCCCTCGGCGGTGCCGGCGGCCAGCCCCACCAGCGCGTAACCCATGTGGCCGATCGAGGAATAGGCCATCAGCCGCTTGATATTGCGCTGGCCGATGGCCGCGAAGGCACCGAGCGCCATCGATGCGATGGAAACAAAGACGATGATCTGCTGCCATTCGTGGATGATGCCGGGGAAGGCAATAATGGTGGCGCGCACGAACACGGCGATCGCCGCCACCTTGGGCGCACCGGCGAAAAAGGCGGTGACCGGCGTCGGTGCGCCTTCATAGACGTCGGGCGTCCACATATGGAACGGCACCGCCGAGATCTTGAAGCAGAAGCCGACAAACAGGAACACCAGCCCGAAGACGAGGCCGATATTCGCACCCTCCCCGGTCGCCCTGGCGATGCCGGCGAAGCTGACGGTGCCGGTGAAGCCGTAGATCAGGGAGGCGCCGTACAGCAGCATGCCGGAGGACAGCGCGCCGAGAACGAAATATTTCAAGCCGGCTTCTGTCGAGCGCGCGCTGTCGCGGTCGAAGGCCGCCACCACGTAGAGCGCGAGCGACATCAGTTCGAGCCCGAGATAGGCGGCGATCAGGTCGTTCGCCGAGATCAGCATCATCATGCCGAGCGTGGAGAGCAGGAACAGGGCGCCGTATTCGAACTTCTGCAGGTTGGCGTGGCTCAGATAGTCGAGCGACAGGAGCAGCGCGCCGGCCGAGCCGGCCAGCGCCAACATCTTGAGAAACCTGGCATAATCGTCGACGACGAAGCTGCCCCCGAAGAGCTCGTAGCGCCCCGCCGGCAGCGACAGCAGGAACACGAAAACCAGCGCCAGCACGCCGACGCAGATGCCGTTGATCACGCTGCTGGTGCGATCGCCGAGCACGACGCCGAGCATCAGCATCGCCATGGCGCCGAGCGCCAGCACGATCTCCGGCAGCATCGGGACCAGCGTCTGCAGGTCGGTGACGTGGTTCATCGGGCGGTGCTCACGGTACGGATTTCCTTTGCGCCTGCCGCAGGTGCCGCATCGGCGGCCTTCACCGCGGCGACCGCCTGGTTGTAACGATCGAGCAGCTGGGCGACCGAGGCCGCCGACATGTCGAGCACCGGCTTGGGCGCCACGCCGAACAGGATGGTGAGCGCGACCAGCGGCGCGAAGATGATCGCCTCGCGCCAGCCGAGGTCCTTGATGCCGGCCAAGGCGGGCTTGAGCGTGCCGAAGATCATCTTGCGGTACAGCCACAGCGCATAGGCCGCCGACAGGATGACGCCGAGGGTGGCGAGCGTCGCCACCGGCACATGCACCTGGAAGGTGCCGATCAGGGCGAGGAACTCGCCGACGAAGCCGGAGGTGCCCGGCAGCCCGACATTGGCCAGCGTGAACACCATGAAGACCGCCGCATAGAGCGGCATGCGGTTCACCAGCCCGCCATAGAAGGCGATCTCGCGGGTGTGCATGCGGTCGTAAACCACGCCGACGCAAAGGAACAGGGCGCCGGATACGATGCCGTGCGAGATCATCTGGAAGATGCCGCCGGCCACCCCCTGCGTTGTGGCAGCGAAGATGCCCATGGTGACAAAGCCCATATGGGCAACCGAGGAATAGGCGATCAGCTTCTTCACGTCCTCCTGCATCAGCGCCACCAGCGAGGTGTAGATGATGGCAACCACCGAGAGCGTGAAGATCAGCGGCGCGAACTCATAGCTCGCCGCCGGGAACATGGGCAGCGAGAAGCGCAGGAAGCCGTAGCCCCCCATCTTCAACAGGATGGCGGCAAGGATGACCGAGCCGGCGGTCGGCGCCTCGACATGCGCGTCGGGCAGCCAGGTATGCACCGGCCACATCGGCAGTTTCACGGCGAACGACGCAAAGAAGGCGAACCAGGCCCATTGCTGCAAGGCGATCGGAAAGCCGTGGCGCAGCAGCGTCGGGATGTCGGTGGTGCCGGCCTCCCAATACATCGCCATGATGGCAAGCAGCATCAGCACCGAGCCGAGCAGCGTATAGAGAAAGAACTTGAAGCTGGCGTAGACCCGGCGCGCCCCGCCCCAGACCCCGATAATGAGGAACATCGGGATCAGGCCGCCTTCGAAGAACAGATAGAACAGCACCAGGTCGAGCGCGGAGAAGGTGCCGATCATCAGCGTTTCCAGCACCAGGAAGGCGATCATGTATTCCTTCACGCGCTTCTGGATCGCGGTCCAGCTGGCGAGGATGCACAGCGGCATCAGCCCGGTGGTAAGGATGACGAACGGCAGCGAAATGCCGTCGACGCCCATGTGATAGAAGGCGACGCCGAGCCAGGGATGCTTCTCGACGAACTGGAATTCGGGCGAGGACGCATCGAAGTGCCACACCATCACCAGCGAGATGGCAAGGGTGATCAGCGTGGTCCACAGCGCCACCCAGCGCGCGGTGCCTTTGGCCAGCCCCTCATTGCCGCGCACGGCGAGCGCGATGAACAGCGCGCCAAGCAGCGGCAGGAAGGTAACGACGGAAAGGATCGGCCAGGTCATCGAAGTTTCCTGCTAGCGCAACGCGAACATGAACCAGGTGATGAAGATCGCCGCGCCGATCAGCATGGCGAAGGCGTAGTGATAGAGGTAGCCGGTCTGCAGCCGGATCACGTTGCGGGTGACGTCGAGCACGCGGGCCGACACGCCGTCGGGGCCGAAGCCGTCGATCAGCCAGCCGTCGCCGCCCTTCCACAACAGGCGGCCGAGCCGCTTGGTCGGACGCACGAAGATGACCTCATAGATCTCGTCGAAGTACCACTTGTTGAGCAGGAAGCGGTACAGCACATCATGCTGGCGCGCGAGCTCCACCGGCACGTCCGGCCGGCGGATATAGAAGTGCCAGGCGACGACGAAGCCGATCGCCATCATCACGGTCGGCAGGATACCGATCTCCAGCGGGATATGATGGATCTCCTCCAGCACCTTGTTGGTGCCGGCAAAGAACAGCGAGCCGCGGAAGAACTCGGCCACGCCGTGACCGGCGAAGATTTCCTTGAACGGCAGGCCGGCCATGATCGAGCCGAGCGCGAGCACGCCGAGCGGAATCAGCATCACCATCGGGCTCTCGCGCGCGTCGCGCCAGTGCTGGCGGTCATGCGGCTGGCCATGGAAGGTCTTGAAGATCAGCCGCCAGGAATAGAACGAGGTGAGCAGCGCGGCGCCGACCGTGCAGACATAGCCGTAGAGCGCCATCGGATTGTGCGAGACGAAGGCGGCCTCGATGACGGCGTCCTTGGAGAAATAGCCGGCGGTGAGCGGGAAGCCGGTGAGCGCCAGCGTGCCGATGATCATCACGATATAGGTGAAGGGGATGCGGTCCTTCAGCCCGCCCATGTTCCGGATGTCCTGCTCGTGATGCATGGCGACGATCACCGAGCCTGAGCCCAGGAACAGCAGCGCCTTGAAAAAGGCGTGGGTGAACAGGTGGAACATGCCGATTGAATAGGCGCCGACGCCCATGGCCACGAACATGTAGCCGAGCTGCGAGCAGGTCGAATAGGCGATGATACGCTTGATGTCGTTCTGCACCAGGCCGACGGTCGCGGCGAACAGCGCGGTGGTGGCGCCGATGAAGACGACGAAGGCCTGCGCGTCCGGCGCCAGCTCGAACAGCGGCGACAGCCGCGCCACCATGAACACGCCGGCGGTCACCATGGTGGCCGCGTGGATCAGGGCGGATACCGGGGTCGGGCCTTCCATGGCGTCGGGCAGCCAGGTGTGCAGCAGGAACTGGGCCGACTTGCCCATGGCGCCCATGAACAGCAGCAGGCAGATGAGCGTGAGCGCGTCAATGTTGGCGCCAAAAAAGCCGATGGTCTTGCCGGTGAGCGACGGCGCCTGCGCGAATACGGTGTCGAGATCGACCGCGCCGGTCAGCATGAACAACGCGAAAATGCCGAGTGCGAAGCCGAAATCACCAATGCGGTTGACGACAAAGGCCTTGATGGCGGCCGCATTGGCTTCCGGCTTGTGATACCAGAAGCCGATCAGGAGATAGCTGGCCAGCCCGACGCCCTCCCAGCCGAAGAACAGCTGCACCAGATTGTCCGCCGTCACCAGCATCAGCATGGCGAAGGTGAACATCGACAGATAGCCGAAGAAGCGCGGCCGGTACGGGTCGTCGCGCATGTAGCCGATCGAATAGAGATGCACGAGCCCCGACACCGTGTTGACCACCACCAGCATCACCGCAGTGAGCGTGTCGATGCGCAACGACCAGGCGATGTTGAGGTCGCCGGAGACGATCCATGGGAATACCGGCACCCGCGCGTCCTGGTGGCCGAAGCCGACCTGGACCAGCGCGATCCAGGACAGGATCATCGAGATCAGCAGCAGCGTGGTGGTGATCAGCTCCGTCGTGCGCGAACCGGCGGCGGCAGGCTCGGCCGGCGCGTGGTGGGCGTGCTGGATGTGCGCGCCCTCCTCCGCGGGGGAGGCGCCGTGGTGCGGCGCGTGACCGGCGCTGTCGTCTTCCATGCCGGCGGGGGGGCCCTCGCCGGGGCAGCGCGCCCGGGCGCCGGCCAGCGCGATCAGCGCGGCCAGGATGGCACCGAGCAGCGGCAGGAAGACGATGGCCTGATACATTCCGCCTCTCAGCCTTTCATCAAGTTAATATCTTCGACCGCGATGGAGCCGCGGTTGCGGTAGAAGACCACGAGGATGGCGAGGCCGATCGCCGCTTCAGCCGCCGCCACCGTGAGCACCAGCAGCGCATAGATTTGGCCGACGATGTCGCCGAGATGGGTGGAGAAAGCCACCAGGTTGATGTTGACGGCGAGCAGGATCAGTTCGATCGACATCAGGATCACGATCACGTTCTTGCGGTTGAGAAAGATGCCGAAGATGCCGAGCGTGAACAGGATCGCTGCAACCGACAGGTAATGGCCGAGGCCGATGGTCATAGGCTGCCTCCCAGGCCCTGCCCGGGGCGCACATGACGGATCTCCATGGAGGTCGCCTTGTCGCGCGCCACCTGCTCGGCGACCACCTGCCGGCGCACCCGCTTGTGCTGCAGGGTGAGCACGATGGCGCCGACCATGGCCACCAGCAGGATCAGGCCGGCGGCCTCGAAGAAATAGACGTACCTGGTATAGAGCACGAGGCCGATGGCCTCGGTGTTGGGCATGGTTGTGGGAATCGGCGCAGTGATGGCGTGCGGCAGGCCGGGACCGATCGCCCATGCCCCCACCACCAGCAGCAATTCGGCGAGAAAGATGCCGCCGATCAGCACGCCGAGCGGCAGGTATTGCAGCGCGCCCTGCTTGAGCGCGGCGAAATCAACATCGAGCATCATCACGACGAAGAGAAACAGCACGGCGACGGCGCCAACGTAGACCACGATCAGGATCATCGCCAGAAACTCGGCGCCCATCATCACGAACAGTCCGGCCGCATTGACGAAGGCGAGAATGAGAAAGAGCACCGAATGAACCGGATTGCGTGCAGCAATCACCATGAAGGCGCTGGCCACGCAAATGCCGGCAAACAGATAGAAGAACAGCGCGGCGACAATCATGACGATATGCCCTGACCTTTCATCCGCACCCTGGGGAGGCCGCGCAGCAGCCGTCTCGAAAGATGAGGAGCACCGCTCCGCCACCTCACCCTTCGGGACGCGCCTTGCAGGCGCTCCTCAGGGCGAGACGATATGATTCCGAAGGCTTCCATCACTCTCACCTGTAGGGCGCGTCGAGCGCGAGATTTTGCGCGATCTCGCGCTCCCAGCGGTCGCCGTTGGCGAGAAGCTTGTCCTTGTCGTAGTACAGCTCCTCGCGCGTCTCGGTGGCGAATTCGAAATTCGGACCCTCGACGATGGCGTCGACCGGGCAGGCTTCCTGGCAGAGGCCGCAATAGATGCATTTGACCATGTCAATGTCGTAGCGCGTGGTGCGCCGGGTGCCGTCGTTGCGGCGCGGGCCGGCCTCGATGGTGATGGCTTGCGCAGGACAAACCGCCTCGCACAGCTTGCAGGCGATGCAGCGCTCCTCGCCGTTGGGATAACGGCGCAGCGCGTGCTCGCCGCGGAAGCGCGGTGAGAGCGGTCCCTTCTCGAAGGGGTAGTTGAGCGTCGCCTTGGGCGCAAAGAAATAGCGCATGGCCAGCACGAAGGCGGTCACGAACTCCCACAAAAACACCGCCTTGGCCGCGCGGTCGAGTCTCATCGTATCCTCACTTCACCGCCTGCATCGCCAGCCCGCCGTACTGAATAACGCCGGCGACGATCGCCACCATGGCCAGCGACAGCGGCAGGAACACCTTCCAACCGAGCCGCATGAGCTGGTCGTAGCGATATCGCGGAACCATGGCCTTGGCCATGGAGATCAGGAAAAAGAAGAATACCGCCTTGAGCGTGAACCAGATCACGCCCGGTACCCAGGTGAATGGCGGATACGGGATCGGTGACAGCCAGCCGCCCATAAAGAGGACGGTCGCCATGGCGCACATCGTCATAATCGCCACGTATTCGCCGAGCATGAACAGCATGTAGAGCGTGGAGCCGTATTCCACCATGAAACCGGCGACCAGCTCCGACTCCGCTTCAACCAGATCGAACGGTGGCCGGTTGGTCTCGGCCAGCGCCGAAACGAAGAAAATGACAAACATCGGGAACAGCGGCAGCCAGTACCAGCCGAGCGCCCCGAAGCGGGTGTCCTGCGCCTGCACGATGGCCGACAGATTGAGCGATCCGGCGCACAGCAGCACGGTGATGATGACGAAGCCGATGGAGACTTCGTAAGACACCATCTGCGCCGCCGAACGCAGCGCAGCGAGGAACGGATATTTCGAATTCGACGCCCAGCCGCCCATGATGATGCCGTAGACCATAAGCGAGGAGATCGCGAAGATGTACAGCACGCCGACATTGATGTCGGCGACCACCCAGTTGGCATTGACCGGGATCACCGCCCAGGCCGAGAGCGCCAGCACCGAGGCGATCAGCGGTGCCAGCACGAACACGCCCTTGTTGGCGCTGGCCGGGATTGTCGGCTCCTTCAGACAGAATTTCAGCATGTCGGCGAAGGACTGAAACAGTCCCCAGGGTCCGACCACGTTGGGGCCGCGCCGCATCTGCACTGCCGCCCAGATCTTGCGGTCGGCATAGATGAGGTACGCGAGCACGACCAGCAGGCAGACCAGCATCAGCACCGACTCCGCCAGGATGATGATGAGCGGCCAGAGATAGGCGAAGAAGAATTCGGTGATCGTCATGTCCGGTCCTACTCCGCCGCTGTACGCGCCGCGGCGTGGGCAAGTGCCGAGCATTCGGCCATCACTGCGGAGGCGCGCGCGATCGGGTTGGTGAGATAGAAGTCGGTCACCGCGGAGGTGAGCGGCGCCTTGTCGGGCGTACCGCCAAGCTTGGCGAGCGTCTCGACATCAACCGCATTGCCGGGTTCGATCAGGTCAAGGCGCATGAGATGCGGATGGGCGGCGAACATCAGCTGGCGCAGCTGCGACAGCGAGTCATAGGGCAGCTTGGCGCCGAGCACGTCGGAAAGCGCGCGCAGGATCGCCCAGTCCTCGCGCGCCTCGCCCGGCGGGAAGGAGGCGCGCGTCGCCATCTGCACGCGGCCTTCGGTATTGACGTAGATGGCCGATTTTTCCGGATAGGCGGCGCCGGGCAGGATGACGTCGGCGCGATGGGCGCCGCGGTCGCCGTGGGTGCCGATATAGACCACGAAGGCGCCGGGCTCGACCTCGATCTCGTCGGCGCCGAGCAGGAACAGCACGTCGAGGCCGCCCGCCTCCGCCATCTGGGTTGCGGTCTTGCCGCCCTCGCCCGGCACCATGCCGAGATCAAGCGCAGCCACCCGCGAGGCCGCGCTGTGCAGCACCGAGAAGCCGTTCCAGCCGTCCCTGAGCGCGCCGACATCAAGCGCGGCCTTGGCGGCCAGCGATGCGATGGCCGCGCCGTCGGCCCGCGCCAGCGCGCCGGCGCCGACCAGGATGAGCGGACGCTCGGCCGCCTTCAGCGCTTCGGCGAACTGGCTCCTGGCGAGGCCCGACAGTGTTTCCGCTCCGGCGCCGAGATAGTCGTAATCGTAGGTGAGATCGGCCTTCTCGCCGATCAGCCCGATGGGGAACGGTCCCTGACGCCAACGCTTGCGGATGCGGGCGTTGAGCACGGGCGACTCGCGGCGCGGATTGGAACCGACGATGAGCAGCGCGTCGGCGCGCTCAATGCCGGCAATGGTCGCGTTGAGCAGGTAGCCGGCACGCCCCCAACGCGGGTGCAGCACCGAACCGTCCTGGCGGGCGTCGATGTTCGTGCTGCCGAGGCGGGTGAGCAGGTCCTTCAGCGCATACATGTCCTCGGCGCCGGCAAGATCGCCGGCGATGGCACCGATGCGGTCGGCGGCGGTGTCCTTGAGCTTGTCGGCGATCGCCGCGAAGGCCTCCTGCCAGGTCGCCGGCCGCAACCGACCATTGCTGCGGATATAGGGCTGGTCGAGGCGCTGCGTGCGCAAGCCGTCGACCACGTGCCGTGTCTTGTCGGAAATCCAGTCCTCGTTCACGTCTTCATTGGTGCGCGGCAGGATGCGCATGACCTCGCGGCCGCGGGTGTCGATGCGGATGGCGGAGCCGAGCGCGTCCATGACATCGATCGACTGGGTCTTGCCGAGCTCCCAGGGCCGCGCCGAGAAGGCATAGGGCTTGCTGGTGAGCGCGCCGACCGGGCAGAGATCGATGACGTTGCTCTGCAGTTCCGAGGTCATCGCCTGTTCGAGATAAGTGGTGATCTCCATGTCCTCGCCGCGCCCGGTGGCGCCGAGCTCGGGCACACCGGCGACCTCGGTGGAGAAGCGAATGCAACGCGTGCAGTGGATGCAGCGCGTCATGATGGTCTTGACCAGCGGGCCGATATATTTGTCCTCGACCGCGCGCTTGTTCTCGGCGTAGCGGCTGGCATCGACGCCATAGGCCATGGCCTGATCCTGCAGATCGCATTCGCCGCCCTGGTCGCAGATCGGGCAGTCGAGCGGATGGTTGATGAGCAGGAACTCCATCACGCCTTCGCGCGCCTTCTTCACCATCGGCGTGCGGGTATTAATTTCCGGCGGCTCGCCGTTCTTGCCCGGACGGCAGTCGCGCACGCCCCAGGCGCATGAGGCGACCGGCTTGGGCGAGCCGACCAGCTCGACCAGGCACATGCGGCAATTGCCGGCGATCGACAGCCGCTCGTTGAAACAGAAGCGCGGGATTTCCGCGCCGGCGGCCTCGCAGGCCTGGAGCAGCGTGTATTCCGGCGGGACATCGATCTCTTTGCCGTCGACAATGAGCTTGGTCATGCCGCGTAACCGCTGAGTTTGACGCCGCGCTGAGACGTCCAGAGCTGCGCGTCGTGCAGGCTTTCCCAACCGAAGGCATGTTCGCTCGGGCCGTGGACGATCAGGTGATCGCGCCGCGCAACGCCTTCCGCCATGGTCGGACGCTCGCCCGCCGGGACCCACCACATCGCCAGCGGCGTTTCGACCGGTTCGAACCAGGCCTCGCGACGCCGATAGAAGCGGCCGTGCAGGGTCTGCCACACGAAACGCTCGAGCGCCTGCGGGCTATCCCAGATCGTCAGGTTCGGCAAAATCGCCGGGTCGTCATAGACCCGCATGTTCATGGCATGCCCGCTGTCGTCCTGCAGCCGCCAGACGAAGCCCTCGATCTTCTCGGCCAGTTTGTTGACGCGGTCGACATTGGCGACGAACTCGGCCATGCGCGGATCGTCGAGCGGATAGCGGATGCGCGCGATGTTGAATTGGGCGAGATGGCGTTGCGTCATCACGACTACTCCGCCGCCTGCGCGTCGAGCGGGGCCGGGTCGCGCACGCCGCGCGCGTCGGCACGGCGCGTATATTCATCGATGCGCCGCTCAATCTCGGGGCGGAAATGGCGCAGCAGGCCCTGTACCGGCCAGGCGGCGCCGTCGCCGAAGGCGCAGATGGTGTGGCCCTCGATCTGTTTGGTCACCTCCATCAGCATATCGATCTCGCGCTTCTGGGCGCGGCCTTCAGCCATCCGCGTCAATACCCGCCACATCCAGCCCATGCCCTCGCGGCAGGGTGTGCACTGGCCGCAGCTCTCGTGCTTGTAGAAATAGGAGATGCGCGTCATCGCGCGCACGATATCGGTGGACTTGTCCATGACGATCACGCCGGCGGTGCCGAGCGCGGACTTGTGCTTGGCGCAGCCGTCGAAGTCCATCAGCAGGTCGTCGCAGCCGGTCTCGCCCGCCGGGATCAGCGGCATCGACGAGCCGCCGGGAATGACCGCCAGCAGATTGTCCCAGCCGCCGCGCACGCCGCCGGCATGCTTCTCCAGCAATTCGCGCAGCGGGATGCCCATCGCCTCTTCCACGTTGCACGGCTTCTCGACATGGCCGGAGATGCAGAACAGCTTGGTGCCGGTGTTGTTGGGACGGCCGATGCCGGCGAACCAGCTCGCGCCGCGCCGCATGATGTCCGGCACCACCGCGATCGACTCGACGTTCTGCACCGTGGTCGGGGAGCCATAGAGGCCGACATTGGCCGGGAACGGCGGCTTCAACCGCGGCTGGCCCTTCTTGCCTTCGAGGCTTTCGAGCAGCGCGGTCTCTTCGCCGCAGATATAGGCGCCGGCGCCGTGGTGGACGTAAAGGTCGAAGTCCCAGCCGTGCACATTGCCCTTGCCGATCAGTTTGGCCTCGTAGGCCTCGTCGATGGCCGCCTGCAGGCGCTCACGCTCGCGGATGAACTCGCCGCGCACGTAGATGTAGCCGGTATGCGCGCCCATGGCGCAGCCGGCGATCAGGCAGCCTTCGATCAGGAGATGCGGATCATTGCGCATGATCTCGCGATCCTTGCAGGTGCCGGGCTCGGATTCGTCGGCATTGACCACGAGATAATGCGGCCGTTCGCCGATCTGTTTCGGCATGAACGACCACTTGAGGCCGGTCGGGAAGCCGGCGCCGCCGCGGCCGCGCAGGCCGGACGTCTTCACCTCTTCGACTACGGCCTCGCGGCCCTTTTCCAGGATCGCCTTGGTGCCGTCCCAGGCGCCGCGCGCACGGGCGCCCTTCAGGCCCCAGTCGTGGCGGCCGTAGAGATTGAGAAAGATGCGATCCTGGTCAGCGAGCATCGTCGGGTTCAATTCGGTTTCGGTTTGGTTTTGTCGCGCGCCGGCCCTTTCGGCACCGGCGCCTCGCGCACGTTGGCGGCGGCGCCGGGCTTCTTGGCGTTTTCGCCCTGTTCGCCTGTCCCCGCCGTGCCCCCGGCGGATTTGCCATTCTTCGTATAAATCGACGGATCGGTCAGCGTGGTGGCGCCGCCCACGGGCTCGGAAAGCTGCCGCCGGATCTGGGGGCCGGGCTTCGGTTTCTTGCCGGCGGCAAACTGGTCGAGCACCTTGCCGAAGGATTCAGCGTCGAGATCCTCGTAATAATCGGAACCGACCTGCACCATCGGCGCGTTGACGCAGGCGCCCAGGCATTCGACCTCGACCCAGGAGAATTTGCCGTCCTCGGTCACCTGCATCTGGTCGCCGATACGACTGCGGCAGATCTTTTCCAGGTCGTCGGCGCCGCGCAGCCGGCATGGCGTGGTGCCGCAAAGCTGCACATGGACTTTGCCGACCGGCGCCAGATTGAACATGGTATAGAAGGTGGCGACTTCGAGCGCACGGATGTGCGCCATGCCGAGGAAATCGGCGACGTGGCGAATGGCGGCCTCCGGCAGCCAGCCGCCGACCTGATCCTGCGCCCGCCAGAGCAGCGGAATGATCGCCGAGGCCTGGCGGCCTTCCGGATAATTGGCGAGTATCTTTTTGGCCCAGGCAAGATTGTCCTTGCTGAAGGCGAAATCCTTCGGCTGCACATTGGGCGGGGCGAGGCGACGCACGCTCATCGGTCGATCTCCCCGAACACGATGTCGAGTGTGCCCATGATGCAGGACACGTCGGCCAGCATGTGACCACGGCACATGAAATCCATCGCGCTCATATGCGCGAAGCCGGGCGCGCGGATCTTGCATTTGTACGGCTTGTTGGTGCCGTCGCTGACCAGATAGACGCCGAACTCGCCCTTGGGTGCCTCCACCGCCGCATACACTTCGCCGGCAGGCACGTGATGGCCCTCGGTATAGAGCTTGAAGTGGTGGATCAGCGCTTCCATCGAACGCTTCATCTCGCCGCGCTTGGGTGGCGAGATCTTGTGGTCGTCAACCGAAACCGGGCCCTGGCCCTCGGGGCTGCGCAGCTTCTCCAGGCATTGCCGCATGATTTTTATCGATTGGCGCATTTCTTCCACGCGGACGCAGTAGCGGTCGTAGCTGTCGCCGTTCTTGCCGACCGGCACGTCGAAATCCATCTCGGAATAGCACTCGTAGGGCTGCGCCTTGCGCAGATCCCAGGCGGCGCCCGAACCGCGCACCATCACGCCGGAGAAGCCCCGGTTCCAGGCGTCGGCGACCTTGACCACGCCGATGTCGACAGTGCGCTGCTTGAAGATGCGGTTGTCTGTGAGCAGTCCCTCGAGGTCGTCGCAGAACTTCAAGTACGGATCGCAAAAGTCCTCGATGTCGTCGATCAGCTTGTTCGGAATGTCCTGGTGCACGCCGCCAACGCGGAAATAGGCCGCGTGCAGGCGGGCGCCCGAGGCGCGCTCGTAGAACGCCATCAGCTTCTCGCGCTGCTCGAAGCCCCACAGCGGCGGCGTGAGCGCGCCCACGTCGAGAGCCTGCGTGGTGATATTGAGGATGTGCGATAGCAGCCGCCCGATTTCGCAAAACAGTACGCGAATAAGCTGGCCGCGCCTGGGCAGCTGGATGCCTATCAGCTTTTCCGCCGCCAGACAGAAGGCGTGCTCCTGATTCATCGGCGCGACATAATCGAGCCGGTCGAAATAGGGCACCGCCTGCATATAGGTCTTGTGTTCGATCAGCTTCTCGGTACCGCGATGCAGCAGGCCGACGTGCGGGTCCACGCGCTCGACCACCTCGCCGTCAAGCTCGAGCACCAGGCGCAGCACGCCGTGCGCCGCCGGGTGCTGCGGCCCGAAATTGATGGTGAAATTGCGCAGCGCGGTTTCCGCCATTTACGACACCCCCGCCGTTTTGGCCTTGACGGCGACACGGTGCGCGAAGCTCTCCCAGACGACCACCGCGCGCTCATGGGTGCCCTCGCCGATCACTTCGACTCCGTCATGCGCGCGCACCTTGAATCTCACTTTGCGGGCGTCGACGGCGATGCATTCGGCCTCGACGCGCACGGTCATGCCCGGCGGCGTCGCCGCCGCGTGACTGACGTCCACGTGCGTGCCGACCGACCCCTCGCCGGGGTCGAGATGCGGCACCAGCAATTGCAGGCATGTCCATTCCATCAGCACGATCATGAAGCCGGTGGCGAACACCTTGGGCATCGCCGCGATCTCCGGCGACTCGGGATAGGTGTAAGGCACCGTCTTGTTCTCCGGCACGATGTAGGAGAACGAATGGGTCAGGCCGGGCTTGAGCGTCGCTTTCATCACGACACCTTCTTGTCCGGTTCGCCGGTCAGCTTGTTGGTCGCGCCGGGCAGCGCCTTCTCGTCGCCGGGCAACACGTAGTCGGTGCCCTCCCAGGGCGAGAGAAAGTCGAAGGTGCGGAATTCCTGCGCCAGCCGGACCGGCTCGTACTTCACCCGCTTCTCCTCATCATCCCAGCGCACCTCGACGAAGCCGGTGAGCGGGAAATCCTTGCGCAGCGGATGACCCTCGAAACCGTAGTCGGTGAGGAGGCGGCGCAGGTCGGGATGCCCGGTGAACAGCACGCCGTAGAGATCGAAGGCCTCGCGCTCGTACCAGTCGGCGCCGCGATAGACCTCGATCAGCGAGGGCACCGGCGTCTGTTCGTCGGTCTGCACCTTCACCCGCACGCGCTGGTTCAGCCGCGGCGAAAGAAAGTGGTAGACGACGTCGAAGCGCTTGTCCCTGCCCGGCCAGTCCACCGCGGTGATGTCGATGATGCAGGCAAACTGGCAGACGGTGGCGTCGCGCAGATGGGTGGCGACCTTGACGATGTCGGCGGCTTCGGCCTGCACGGTGAGCTCGCCGCGCACGATCTCGCAGCCACTGACCGAAGCACCCAGCGTGTCCTGAATGGCCTGCGCTACTTTCTCGAGCCGCTCGACGTCCATACCAACCCCGTTCAGCGCTCGATCGTGCCGGTGCGCCGGATCTTCTTCTGCAACAGCAGCACGCCGTAGAGCAGCGCCTCGGCGGTCGGCGGACAGCCCGGCACATAGATATCGACCGGCACGATGCGGTCGCAGCCGCGTACCACCGAATAGGAATAGTGGTAGTAGCCGCCGCCATTGGCGCACGAGCCCATGGAGATGACGTAGCGCGGCTCCGGCATCTGGTCGTAGACCTTGCGCATTGCCGGCGCCATTTTGTTGGTGAGCGTGCCGGCGACGATCATCACGTCGGACTGGCGGGGCGAGGCGCGCGGCGCGAATCCGAATCGCTCGCCGTCGTAGCGCGCCATCGCCATGTGCATCATCTCGACTGCGCAGCAGGCGAGCCCGAAGGTCATCCACATCAGCGAGCCGGTCCGCGCCCAGGTGATCAGGTCATCGGCGGCGGTGACCAGAAAGCCCTTGTCGGACAGTTCGCTGTTGACGCCGCGGAAAAAGCCATCATCGGCGCCCACCGGCCGGCCGGTGCGCGGGTCGAGAATGCCGGTCGCTTCAGGTGAAACAAGTGTCATGGGGCCATCAATCCCATTCGAGCGCCCCCTTCTTCCATTCATATATGAACCCGATCGTCAGGACGCCAAGGAACAGCATCATCGCCCAGAAACCGTAGACGCCGATTTCGCGGAAAGCGACCGCCCAGGGGAACAGGAAGCTGACCTCGAGATCGAAGATGATGAACAGGATGGCGACCAGGTAGAAGCGCACGTCGAACTTCATGCGCGCGTCGTCAAAGGGGTTGAATCCGCATTCATAGGCGGACAACTTTTCCGGGTCCGGCTGCTTGTAGGCAACGAGGAAGGGAGCAATCAGCAGTGCCAGCCCGATCACGAGCGCGACCGCGACAAAAATGACCAGAGGCAGGTAGTCCAGCAGCAATGCGCTCATCGGCGACCTCTGCGTGCAGCCCCGTGCCACCCGGATATACGCTCGCGCCGGACCGCCCGGCACCGGAACCCGCGCCGCAACCCCGCGCACATCAGCCTTGCCTTGTTTGGAATAGCCTCAAGGACGGAGCATTTGAGCCTTAGCGCAGTGCACAAAGAGGCGCAAGTCGCCAATGGGCGGCATCCACGAGCCTTGTTCGCCCTGCCGCCGGCAGCGCTGCCGTCACAATTGACACGGCCGCAAGCCGCCTTCGATAGTCGCGCCGGGCGCTCGCCCCGGGCGCCCGGCATGACGGCCATTCCACAAAGCCATGGGTGAACGATGAACGAAATGACCAAGCCCGCTGCGGTCGTCATCGCCGGCCAGGAGCACTGGACCAGCAAGGACGGCGACGTGAAGCTGTTCCTCTGGGAGAAATGCGCCGGCGATCCGGGCCAGAGCGTCGGCACCATCCTGTTCGTGCACGGCTCGTCCATGGCCTCGCAGCCGACCTTCGACCTCCAGGTTCCCGGACGCTCGGATTCCTCGGCCATGGACTGGTTCGCCCGCCGCGGCTTCGACTGCTGGTCGGTCGACATGGAAGGCTATGGCCGCTCGACCAAGGACCGCGACAACAACGCGCCGATCGCGCAGGGCGCGGACGACTGCTACGCCGCCGCCCGGCACATCCGGAAGCTGCGCGGCAATCGGCCGCTGCTGGTCTACGGCATTTCCTCCGGCGCGCTGCGTGCGGCCATGTTTGCCGAGCAGCATCCCGATCTGGTGGCGCGGCTGGCGCTCGACGCCATGGTGTGGACCGGCGAAGGCTCGCCCACGCTGGAACAGCGGCGCAAGAAGCTGCCTGAGTTCCTTGCCAGCAACCGGCGGCCGATCGACAAGGCCTTCATCCAGTCGATCTTCGCGCGCGACCATCCCGATACTGCCGAGCCGGCGGTGATCGACGCCTTCGCCGACGCGGTGACCGCGCTCGACTCATCGGTGCCGACCGGCACCTATGTCGACATGTGTTCGCGGCTGCCGATGGTTGATCCCGCCAGGATCACGGTGCCGACGCTGATCATGCGCGGCCAGCACGACGGCATCGCTTCGATGGACGACCTGATCAAGTTCTTCGTCAAGCTGCCCAACCCGGACAAGCAGTTCGCGATGATGCCGGGCGTCTCGCACGCCAGCTTCCAGCAGAAGAACTATCTGCTCGTCTATCACATCCTGTGGAGCTGGTTCGCGCAGCCGGAGCCGGTCTATCGCGGCTGACGCGGGCCTCAAACGCCGAGCTTGTCCGCAAGATCGCTCAAATCGGCGCCGGCAACATCGACCGGCACCGTCGGCCCAGGCTCGCCGGTGTTGGGGCCGTACTCGTTCGGGCGCGCGATATGGCCGGTGCGCAGGCCGCATTGGGCGGCGGCGGCGAGATCGCGGCTGTGAGCGG
>Ga0210062_1000192_pt1 | contig 18759 bp, 14 predicted proteins | sample Muzzi_CordA_D2_FD_185528 | JGI IMG/M metagenome (GOLD analysis project Ga0210062, IMG submission 185528) | Wetland microbial communities from San Francisco Bay, California, USA, that impact long-term carbon sequestration - Muzzi_CordA_D2 (SPAdes) | ecosystem: Environmental > Aquatic > Marine >...
GGCTCGAACGGGCCGTGACCGATCTCCATCCGTGGCTTGACCGGCACGGCCCATCCCCTCCCGGGTCGACCCGGTTCATCGCGGGACCGGGCTCCCCCCTCCGCTCCGCTGCCCCTTTTTTCTCCCTCAGGCGTCTACCAACAGCAACTCCGTGACGACTGACTCGAGCTTCTCTGGACAGTCGGTGACGCCGCTCCGATCGACCTAGACGACCCACTGGATCACCCCCCTAACCCCTCGATCCCCTTCCCACCCTCAAGAGGGGAAGGGGACGCCCCCACCCGACGCTTCGGAAGATCTTCGTTGGTTTGAGGCGAAGCGTTGTTGGTTCGCCCTTCTCCTCCTGCTCCCTGCCGGCCTTCTCGGCCAGCCCTCGCGCCCTCGGGGCGATCGGACACAAAAAAAAGGAGGACCGCCTGACGGCGGCCCTCCTCGGAAGGTCTCGAGGGCTGGTGCCCCCGAGTGACCAGATCGACCGATCAGAAGCTGAAGCGCAGACCGAGCTTCGCCTGCCAGCGCGAGCGCAGGTCGTCGATGTCGAAGCGGTCGTCGAGATCGGTGATGTCCAGCCTGTAGATCGGCAGACCGGTGGCCGCGTCGGTCCCGAGGTAGCGGACCGGCGACACCTCGCCGAAGGACACGAACCGGACGACGCCCGTGTCGGAGTCGATCAGGTTGCCGAAGTTGAAGATGTCGAGAGTGATCTCCGGCTCGTAGCGGCCGAAGGGCACCTTGACGCCGTAGTGGAAGTCGAGCTGGTGGATCCAGGGGGCGCGCGAAGCGTTGCGCTCCACGATCCCGCCACGGGCACCGTTCAGGCCGTCGTCGCCACGGATGTAGGCGTTCAGATCCTCCCAGGTGCCTCCCTGGACGATGACCTGGTCCGCGCTCGACGGCACGAAGAGAAGGTCGTTCGACTGGAAGTCGCCGTTGATGTCGTTGCTGAACGTGGTCGAGTACGGCCGGCCTTCCTGGGCGTTGTAGAAGAACGACACGGTGTGGTTGGTCGGGCCCAGGTCGAAGTTGTAGGCGATCGACGCGTTGAACCGGTTGCCCGGATCGAAGTCCGAGATGCCCAGGGTCGGGTTGTTCGGATCGCCCTGGGTCTCGTTGAACCGCCAGTTCGACCGCGCCTGGCTCGACGTGGCGTCGTTGACCACGCGGGACTCGCCGTAGAGCCAGGAGACGTAGCCGTAGAAGCCCTTCCGGAAGGGATGGGCGAGCTTGACGGCGGTGTTCCACTGGTGACCCTTGTCGGTGTTGGTCAGCAGGATGACGTCCCGGAAGCTCCGGTCGGCCGTCATGAAGGTCGGCCGGCCGTCGAACGCGGTGTCCCCGGTCGGTACGACGTTCAGGTTCTGGAACGCGACCTCTTGCTGGGTGTCGGAGTAGATCGTCTCCGCCGTCAGGTTGAGGCCCCACCAGGGCAGCGTGGCGTCATACCCGAGGGTGTAACGCAGCACCTGGGGGAACTCGAAGTCCGGGTCGATCAGGTTGATCTCGTTCGTCGCCGCGCTGCCGCCGATGGCGGCCGGGTCCGTCGGCTGGCTGAACGGATCGGGGTTGAACGGGATGAAGTTGGTGTTCGGGTCGAACGCCGAGTCCGGGATGAAGGAGCTGATCCGGGTGAACTCGATCCCGGTGTTCGAGTACTGGTTCGAGATCCAGACGTAGGGGGTCCGGCCGGTGAACAGGCCCACGCCGCCACGGAGCTGGTGATCCCACTTCTCGCTCGGCGTCCACGGCACGTTCCAGTTGAAGCCGATCCGCGGCGACCAGACCTGGTTGCCGTCCGGCACCTCGTCGGTGCGGTAGCCGAAGCCGTCGAGCGCCGCCTGGTTGAAGCTCGGCTCGTCCGGGAACAGCGGGATGTCGACCCGGAGACCGTAGGTCAGCGTAAGGCTCGCGCCGGCGGTCCACTGGTCGCCGGCGTAGAAGCCGAGCTGCTGGACGTCGAACTTGGCCGACTGGTTCGGATCACCGGTGGCCGAGAAGCTGTAGTCGAAGCTCCGCGCCCTGCCGGCGGCGAAGTCGTCCAGGTTCAGGAAGTCGTACTCGCCGAACGCCTGCCGAATGAACAGGTTGTCGAACGAGAAGATCTCGTTGTGGGTGCCCACGGTGAAGGTGTGGTCGCCCCACAGCCAGGTGAAGTCGTCGGTGATCTCCAGGATGTCCTGGTCGAGGGCGTTCTTGGTCGAGAACGGCTCGACGCCCGCGGAGAGCTCACCGCCGGGAACTTCGACGTTCACCGCCGGGAAGGGCGTACCGCCGGAGCGGCGGTCCTTGATCGTCTGGTAGGTCAACCGGGCCTCGTTGAAGCTGTTGGGCCCGAAGGTGCTGTTGAGCTGGAGGACCGTCGAGTTGGTCTCGTTGGTGAAGTCGTAGTTGCGGTCCGGGAAATCGTAGAAGCGCGTGCTCGGACGGTAGACGTCGTTGTCGGCGTCCACGTAGTTGTGGCGCAGCGTGAGCTGGTGGGCGTCCGCGATGTTCCAGTCGAGGCGGCCGAAGAGCTTGTCGCTGTTGCGCTCCTGGGTGAACTCGCCGAGCCCGCCCGGATCGTAGCCGTAGACGTTGAGCAGGATGTTCCGGAACTCGGCAGCGGCCGTCGGGTCGATGAACCCCTGGCCCGAGGTGCCGTCGGCCGAGAAGCCGGACGGCTCGCTGCGCTCCGAGCGCTCGCCGTTGACGAAGAAGAAGAACCGGTCCTTCTGAATCGGCCCGCCCAGGCGGAAGCCGTACTCTTCCTGGCTGAACTCGCTGATCGGGCGGTCGTCGGGACCGTCGCCGACGTAATCCTGGTCGCGGGTGAAGTAGTAGACCGAGCCCTCGAAGGCGTTGGTACCGCTCCGGGTGATGGCGTTGATGCCGCCACCCGAGAACCCGCCCTGGCGCACGTCGTACGGGGAGACCAGAAGTGCGATCTCCTTGATGGCGTCGAGGGAGATCGGCTGGGTCTGGGCCTGGCCGCCCGGAACGCCGGTGGCGGCGAGGCCGAACAGGTCGTTGTTGACCGCGCCGTCGATCTGGATGTTGTTGTAGCGGTTGTTGCGGCCGGCGACGGTGACGATCGTGTCCTCGTCGTTGTCACCGACGGCGGTGAAGAACGGCGACAGGCGGGCGAAGTCCTGGAAGCTCCGGTCGAGCGTCGGCAGGTCTTCGATCGCGTCCTGGGCCACGTTGGTGGTGACGCCGGTGCGGTCCGGTGTGATCAGCGGATCGACGGTGGCGGTGACGGTGACCTCTTCCTGCACCGTGGCGAGGCTCAGCCGGAAATTGACCGAGACCGACTCGGAGAGCGCGACGATGACGCCGGCGACGTCCTGGGTCTGGAAGGAGTCGAGCGCGGCGGAGATGGCGTACGGGCCACCGACGCGGACGTTCTGGATCGTCCACCGGCCATCGGCACGACTGACGGTGGTGTAGCGGGTGCCGGTGGGTTCATGGACGGCGGTGACGGTCGCCCCCGGCAGGGCCGAGCCGTCTTCGTCGGCGACGACCTGGCCGGTCAGAGTACCGGTGGTGGCACCCTGGGCGTGGACGACGGGCGTCCACAGAAGCGCGGCGCTCAGCACGAGGAGCGCGCACAACACTCGCGAGAGAGGTTTCATCCTGGTCTCCCCTGGTCGAGAGATTGAGTGGTAAATGATTTCCGCGAACCGATGCCCCGGAGTCTCTCACAGACCCCGGGTCGTTGCAGCCTACCCGAAAGTGTAGGGAGCCGGAGCGGGTCTATCGATCTGGACCGATCTTGACGGACCGGTGTGCCGAGCCCGTGGCCGGAAGGTCACACCGGTGCGGCTCATCTTGCCTTCACACGCCCTCGCCCGCAACCAGCAGGCGCGCCCGTTCCAGATCCTCGCGCCGCACCCGGATCACCGCGGCGAGCCCTCGGCTGCGGAAGAACCCGGGGAGACTGACCGGCAGGGTCTGGAGGCTGGACTGGCCGTCGACCACGAACGGGATCTCCGCGGCGTCGAGCAGCGACTTGACGAGCTCGAGCTCCCCCAGATCGGAGATCTGGAGGAGCTCTTCGAAGCCGTGGTCGTTCACGGAGCTCTCACATGACTCCGTAGGCGAGCATGGCGTCGGCGACCTTGACGAAGCCGGCCACGTTGGCGCCGCGGACGTAGTTGACCCGCCCGTTCTGCCGGCCGTACTCCACGCACTGCTCGTGGATCCGGTGCATGATGCCCTGGAGCTTCTCGTCGACCTCTTCGCGCGTCCAGTTGAGGCGGATGGCGTTCTGGGTCATCTCGAGGCCCGAAATGGCCACGCCGCCGGCGTTGGCGGCCTTCCCCGGCCCGTAGAGGATGCCCGCTTCCTCGAAGGCGTGGGCGGCGGCCCGGGTCGACGGCATGTTGGCGCCCTCGCTCACCAGCTTGCAGCCGTTGGCGAGGAGCATCTTGGCGTCGTCCTCGTCGAGCTCGTTCTGCGTGGCGCACGGAAAGGCCATGTCACAGGGCACCTTCCACGGGTGCTCACCAGGGTGGAACTCGAGCCCGCGCTCTTCGGCGAGCACGTCGAGGCCCTGGCGCCGGCCGCTCTTCAGGTCGATGACCGCCTCCAGCATCTCCTCGTCGATGCCGTCGGGGACGTGAATGAAGCCGCTCCGGTCGGACAGGGTGATGACCTTGCCGCCCAGCTCCATCAGCTTCTTCGCCGTGTACTGAGAGACGTTGCCGGCGCCCGAGATGATGCAGGTCTGTCCCTCCACGTCCTCGCCGTGCTGCTGGAGCATGTCCTCGGCGAAGTAAACACAGCCGTAGCCGGTCGCCTCGAGCCGGATGAAGCTACCACCGTACTGGAGACCCTTGCCGGTCAGGACGCCGTTCCACTCGTTCTGGAGCCGCCGGTACTGGCCGAACAGATACCCGATCTCGCGACCACCCACGTTGATGTCGCCCGCCGGCACGTCGGTGTCCTTGCCGATGTGGCGGAAGAGCTCGCTCATGAAGGACTGGCAGAAGCGCATGACCTCCATGTCCGAACGGCCGCGCGGGTTGAAGTCGGAGCCGCCCTTGCCGGCGCCCAGCGGGAGGGTGGTCAAGGCGTTCTTGAACACCTGCTCGAAGCCGAGGAACTTGAGCACCGAGGCGTTGACCGAGGGGTCGAACCGCAACCCGCCCTTGTACGGGCCGATGGCGCCGTTGAACTGGACCCTGAAGCCGCGGTTGACCCGGATCGAGCCTTCGTCATCTTCCCAGCAGACGCGGAAGATGATGATCCGGTCCGGCTCGACCATCCGCTCCAGGATGCGCGCCTTCTCGTACTTCGGGTTCTCGTTGATGAACGGGATGACCTTTTCGGCCACCTCCCGAACCGCCTGCTGGAACTCGGGCTCGCCCGGGTTCCGGCGCTCGATTCGATTCATGAACGTACTGAGGTCCATCGCCATGACTTGAACTCCTCCGTCTGGCAGTCTTTGGGATCGGGGAAAAGGGGGGCCGGTCGGCCTCGGGTGAGAGCGGTTGGCTGGTATGTACACCATAGTCTCGCATGTTTTGCCACCCACGACGCAACCACCCCGGCGGGCAGGGCTCCATCCCCTCCGTCGATCGCGGCTCCCCCACCCCTGAACGGGTTGCCGAAACGGCGCCATGGGTCTACCCGTAGAGAGAGGGCGCAGCCACCCTCACCGGGCCGACCGCCGCCCGGCGGGCTCCGCTCGTTTCTGACGGGGGCGACCATGGACCGCGAACGGCCTCAAGCCGGAGCACCCCCGGTCACGGGAGACGGCCTCGAGCGCCTGCTGGCCGCCGAGCGGCGGCTGGACCGGGAGCTGGCCGAGGCGTGCACCCGGGGTGAGGAGATCGTCACCGCCGCCCGGTCCGAGATCGAGCGGCAGCGGGAGCGCTTCGAAGCTCGTCTCGCCGCGGCGCTGGACAACCTGCGTTCGACTCTCGAGCGCAACCTCGCCGACGAGCTCGCGACCATCGAACAGGAGGCCGAGCGCCAGATCGCGCTCTACGACTCCGCCGCCGGACACCTCGACGACCTGGCCGCGGAGGTGGCCCGGAGCGTCGTCCGCGAGACTCTGGGCGCCACCACGCCGTCGTCCGGAGGCGCGGGCGTCCCCGGGGAGGCGCCCCCGTGATCGTCAAGATGGCCAAGGTGCGCATCCTCGGTCCGTTGGCCGACGTCGAGAAGGCCCTCCGCTGCCTCCAGGACCTGGGCGCGATCCATCTGGCCGAGCCCGCGACCGGTCCCGAGCTCGGAAGGTGCCGCCCGGAGGGTCGCGAGAGTCGGGAGGAGCGCCAGGTCGGACGGGTGCTGGCGGAGGTCGAGGCGGCGCTCGCTCTGCTGGTGTCCTCCGCTCGCCCGGAGAGGGCGAACCGGAGCGCCCGAGAGGGCCAGCCCCCGGACGGCGGTCCCGTCTTCCGCAACCGGGTGGCCCAGTGGGCGCGGACGGCCCACCGTGTCCGCCGCCGGGCGGAGGAGCTCGAGGCGCGGCGTCGGCGGCTCGGTGAGGAGGGCGCTCTCCTCTCCCGCTACCGGGCGCTCCTCGACTCGCCGGCGATTCGGGCTCTGCTTCGGCGTCAGGCCGGCCGCTCGAACCTGGCGGCCTTCCTGGTCCTCCTCTCCGAGGCCGCCCCGGACGATGTCGACCGCCTGAGGGCGGCCCTCGCCGGGCGCCTGGGCGACGGCTTCGAGCTCGTGGCCCAGCCGCTACCGACGGGAGAGACCGCCCTCCTGGTGGTGACGACGCCGGAGCGATCCGCCGAGATGGAGCACCTCCTGGGCCAGGAGCGCCTGGAGGAGATTCCTCTGCCGACGGGCTTCGATGCCGACCTCGAAGGTGGGGGAGGGGCGCTCGCCGCGCTGCCCCGGATGGCCGAGCGGCTGCGGGAGATTCCGACCGAGCTCGCCGCCACCGAGGCCGCCTTCGAACGGCTCGCGGCCGAGCACGGGGACGAGCTCACCACCGCCCGCGCCGCGCTCCACGAGCGGCTGCTCCGCCTGGAGGCCCTGGAGCGCGCCCGGTGTACCGCACGCGCGTTCGTGCTCGAGGGCTGGGTGCCGGAGGAGGTGCGGCCGAGGCTGGTCGAACGGCTTCGCCGGGAGCTGGGCGAGGCGGTGCTCGTCGAGACCCTCTCGCGGGAGGACTGGTCCGGCGAGGAGGCACCGGTCGAGCTCCACAACCCCCTCCTGTTCAAGCCGTTCGAGAGGCTCGTGCAGCTCGTGCCGCTCCCCCGCTACGGCACCATCGACCCGACGCCCTTCCTGGCGGTCTTCTTCCCCATGTTCTTCGGCCTGATTCTGGGCGACATCGGCTACGGCGCGGTGCTCGCCGCCATCGGTCTGATCTTGGAGATCCGCGGCAAGCCGGGCTCACTGACGGACGACATCGCGCGCATCGCCGGCGCCTGCGCGCTCTTCACCATCGTCTTCGGCGTCGCCTACGGCGAGCTGTTCGGTGACCTGGGGCACCGCTGGCTCGGCCTCGAGCCGCTGCTCTTCGACCGCGGCGAGGCCCTCGTCCCCTTCCTCGGGCTGGCCCTCTCCCTGGGCCTCGTGCACCTGCTCCTGGGGCTCGGGCTCGCCGCGTTCGCCGGCCTGCGCCGCCACCGCCCACGGGAGGCCCTCGGGCCGGGGCTCGCGGCCGTCATGCTCGCACTGGTGGCGATCGCGCTCATGGCGACGTTCCACGTGCTGCCGGACCGTCTGTTCACGCCGGCCGTGATCGCCCTGCTCGTCGTCTTCCCGATCCTCGTGCTCCTCGAAGGGGTGGCGGCGCCGATCGAGCTGCTGTCGACCCTGGGCCGGGTGCTCTCCTACGCCCGGATCATGGCTCTGGGCACCGCGTCGGTGTTCCTGGCGGTGGTCGCCAACCGCATGGCCGGCGCGCTGGGGAGCGCGCTCGTGGGCGCGGTGTTCGCCCTGCTCTTCCATCTCGTCAACTTCGCCATCGGAGTGTTCAGCCCGACCATCCACGCGCTCCGGCTCCACTACGTCGAGTTCTTCGGCACGTTCTACAGCCCAGGGGGGACCCGCTATCGACCCTTCGCCCACTGGCGAGGCGAGCCCTCCGACGCGGCCAGCCGGGGGCCGAAAGGCTAACCCCCAGGAGGAAACCATGGAAACTCTGTGGATCAGTCTCGGAGCGGCCCTCGCCATCGCGATCCCCGCGATCGCCACGGCCTGGGCCCAATCACGCATCGGCGCCGCGGCGGCGGCCGGCCTGGCGGAAAAGCCGGAGCTCTCCGCCACCGCCATCATCCTGGTGGCGATCCCGGAGACCATGGTGATCCTCGGCTTCGTCGTCGCCATGATGATCCTGCTGCGGGAGACCGGTGGATGAGGAGCGCCGCGGCGCCACGGGACGGCCCGTCACGCCGGAGGGCAACTTGAGCATCGAGCCGCTGATCCGGGCACTCGAGGAGGACGCACGCGAGGAGATCCGCGACCTCCTGGACCGGGCACGTCGGGAGGCCGACCGGTTGATCGGGGAGGCCGCGGCCGAGGAGGAGGAGCGCCTGGAGCGGGCGCTCGCCGAACGGGGGGCCCGGCTCCGACGCGAAGCCGACGCGCGCCGCGCTCGGACCCGGCTCGGCATTCGACGCCGCGTCCTCGAAGCCCGGCGCCGGTGCCTCGACCGGGTCTTCGCCGGCGCCACCGGGCGGCTGCCGGAGATCTTCGAGGGACCCGCGCGAGAGGACCTCGCAAGGCGCCTCCTCGCCGCCGCCCTCGACTGCACCGGCGAGCGTCCGGTCGAGATCCGGTGTCCCGGGGCCCTCGAGGAGACCGTCCGGACGCTCCTGGCCGCCCTGCCGGACGCCGGCCGGCGGCACCTGGTGGTCGACGACGCCGTCGGATCCGGCCTCGTCCTCGTGTCCGACGACGGCCGCCTGCACATCGACGCGACCCTCGAAGGGCGGCTCGAGACCCTGCGCGCCAGGATCGAGATCGAGGTTGTCCGGACCCTCGATCGACTCGCGGAAGAGGGTGCGACCGGCGTCTCCGGCACCTCGCCCCCGCTGTCGAGCCCGCCGACGGGGCCGCCCCCGGAGGAGGTGCCGTGAGCGTCGTCTGGGTGGGCCTCGCCGCCCGCGCCCGAGGCCTCGGAACCAGGCTCCTGAGCGGCGCCGAGCTGGAGTCCCTGGCGGTGGCCCCGGATCTCCGCGCCGTGGCCCAGAGACTCGAGCACCGGCTCGGGCGGGCCCTGGCGCCCACGGGTGACGATCCACGGGTTCTCGAACGGGCCTGCCGACGGCGGGCGGGCGCCCTCGTCGCGCTCCTCGGCCGCTGGGCGGGCGAACGGCGGCAGCGCGCCTGCCTCGACGCGGTCTTCGCCGAAGAGGACCGGCGGAGCCTCCGCGGAATCTTCCGGGGCATGGCGGCCGGGGACCCCCCGGAGGCACGGACCGCGGGCGCGTTGCCGACCCCGGCGTTGCCGGAGGCGGCGCTCGTGGAGCTGGCGCGCCAGAGCCGTCCCGGCGCCGTGCGGGCCCTGCTCGCGCTCTGGGGCCACCCGTTCGGCAGGGCAACCGCCGGGGCCGGCTGGGGGCTCGGGCAGGAGGCCCTCCGCGCCGGAGAGGATGCCGAAGGCGAAGTCCCCGGCCCGGACCCGCTCGCCCTGTTCCGGCTCGAGCTCCGGCTCGCCCGCGCGTGGGCCGCCGCGGCCTCGGCCGGAGCCCGGACAGGAGGCGCGGAGCTCCGGCGCTGGGTCGCCCACCGGACCGACCTGGAGAACACGGCGACGGCGTTGATCGTCTCCTCCCGAAGCCTCGTCGAGACGCGGATCGACGACCTCTTTCTGGCCGGTGGCCGGCACCTGGGAGAGGCCCTCTTCGCGACCGCCTGCCGCACCGGGAGCCCGGAGGCGACCCGGGCGCTCCTCGCAGGGGCGCTCGCGAGCACACCGTGCGGCGTGGCCCTCTCGCGCATGGCAAGCACCCCGGGGGTCGGACCCGAGCCGACCACGCGCGGACCCGTCTACTTCGAGGACCTCGCCTCCCGGGCCGAAGTGGAGGAGCTCCGGCGCCGTGCCCTGCTCGAGCCTCTTTCGGCCGCCCCGGTCCTCCTCTTCGTCGCTCGGCTCCGCGAGGAGCTCCGGGGGCTCCGGCGGGTCGTCTGGGGGAGCGCGCTGGCCCAGCGCCCGGCGGGCCCCACCGCCGCGGGGGCTGTGCCATGAAGCGAACCGTGCGCGTGCTGTGCCGGCCGGGAACCGCCACCGGCTTCCTCCTCGCCGGCCTCGAGCCGGTGATCGCCGGCTCCCCCATCGCCGCCGCCGACCGCCTGGACGAGCTGCTCCGGGAACCGGACGCCGGCCTGATCCTGGTCGACGACACACTCCTGGCAAGCCCTGCCGCCGGAGATCCCCGGGCCGAAGGCGGCCGTGTGAGCACTCCCGGGGCGGCCCCGGGCGTGCCCTTGGTGCTCCGCTTTCCCGGTCCCTCGTGGGTACCGGGAGCCGCCCCACCGGAGGCCTGGGTGGCCGAGATCCTCCGCCGCGCGGTCGGGTACCGGGTGAGGCTGCGATGAGCCCCCGCCACGACCAGAGGGGCGACCGGACGGGCGACCGCGCCAGCACGGAGGAGACGGCGCGTCTGGTGCGCGTCACCGGCGCCCTCGCCGAGGCCCGCCCGCTGGCGAGCGTCTCTCGGTACGAGCTGGTCCGGGTGGGCGAGCAGGGGTTGATGGGCGAGGTGCTCCGTATCGACGGCGACCGGGCGACCCTCCAGATTCACGAGGAGACGGCGGGCCTCGGCCTGGGCGAGCCGGTCCACCCGACCGGCGGCTCGCTCACCGTGGAGCTCGGACCGGGCCTCCTCGGTTCCATCCTGGACGGCGTCGGCCGCCGGCTCGAGCTCCTCCAGGAAGTATCGGGCCCGTATCTGCGGCCCGGCCTCGCGGCGCCAACCCTCGACCCGGCCAGGCGGTGGACGTTCGAGCCTGCGGTGGCGCCGGGCGTGGAGGTCTCGACCGGGGACGTGATCGGCACGGCCTCCGCGGGTAACGAGAAGGGCCGATCGGGGTTCGTGCACCGGATCCTGGTGCCGCCCTGCATGGGAGGCGCGGGGGAGACCATCCGCGGGCGGATCGCCCGGATCGGTCCCTGTCGGGCGACGGTTCACGAGCCGGTCGCGGAGCTCGAGGACGGCAGGGCGCTCCGCCTCGCCCACGCCTGGCCGGTCCGCCGCCCCCGCCCGGTCGGGCGACGCCTGGAATCGGACCGTCCCCTGGTCACCGGCCAGCGGGTGCTCGACCTCCTCTTTCCGGTCGCCGAAGGGGGCACGGTGGCGGTGCCGGGCGGCTTCGGTACCGGCAAGACGGTGGTCGAGCAGTCCCTGGCCAAGCACGCCGCGGCCGACGTGGTGGTGTTCGTGGGGTGTGGCGAGCGGGGCAACGAGATCGCCGAGTTGCTCGAGGAGTTCCCGGAGCTCGAGGACCCGCGCACCGGCCGGCCGCTGATGGACCGGAGCGTTCTCGTGGTCAACACCTCGAACATGCCGGTGGTGGCGCGGGAGGCCTCGATCTATCTCGGCATCACCATCGCCGAGTACTTCCGCGACCAGGGGCTCGGCGTGGCGGTGCTGGTCGACAGCCTGTCGCGCTGGGCCGAGGCCCTGCGGGAGATCGGTGGCCGCCTCCAGGAGATGCCGGGCGAGGAGGGCTACCCGACCTACCTGGCGAGCCGCTTGGGCCAGGCCTACGAGCGCGCCGACCGGGTGGAGACCCTGGGCCGGCCCGCCCGCACCGGGGCGCTGACCGTGATGGCCGCGGTCTCGCCACCGGGCGGCGATTTCTCCGAGCCGGTCACCCAGGCGACGATCCGCCTTGCCGGCGGGCTCTGGGCGCTCGACGCCGAGCTCGCCCGGGAGCGCCACTTTCCCGCCATCGACTGGCAGACCAGCTACTCCCTGTTCGTGGAGGCGACCGCCGGCGCCATCACCGACGCCGCCGGCGAGGATTGGGCCGAGCTTCGCCGCCGCTGCCTGGAGCTCCTCCAAGAGGAGTCGGAGCTCCGGGAGATTGCCGCCCTGATCGGGCTCGAGGCGCTCCAGGATCGGGACCGCCTCACCCTGGAGACCGCCACCATCCTGCGCGAAGAGCTCCTCGCCCAAAACGCCTTCGACCCGGTGGACGCCTTCTGCCCGGTGGCGAAGACCTGCCTCCTGGCCCGTCTGCTGGTCGACCTGCTCGACCGCGGGCGCGCCGCCCTGGACACCGGCACCCAGCTCGAGACCCTCGACCTGGCGGCGGCGCGGGGGGCGCTCGTCCGGGTCCGCCGCGCGCCGGCGGACGAGCTCGAGACCGAGCTGGACGCGGCGCGGGAGACGCTCCTCCGGGCGGTCCCCGAGACCGCCGCCGAGAGCCGGGACCTGGACGGGACCCCACGAGCGACCCGGGAGGAACCGTGACCGACCTCCCCCGCACCTACCGAGGCGCCCGCGCCCTCGCCGGCCCGCTCCTCTTCCTCGAAGGGACCCGCCGGGCCCGGCTCGGCGAGTGGGTGCGTATCGAGGTGGAGGCCACGCCGGGCGGGCCCCGCCCGGGCCCCTACCGCGGCCAGGTGATCGACGCGGGGCGGGAGCTGACCGTGGTCCAGGTCTTCGAGGAGACGGTCGGCCTCGCGCCGTCCCAGGCACGGGTGACGCTCACCGGAACCGCCGCCGCCACCCCGGTGGGCCGCGAGCTCCTCGGGCGGACCCTGAGCGGCGCCGGCCGCCCCCTGGACGGCCTGCCTCCTCCGGTCGGCGAGGCGCTCCGGCCGGTCGCCGGCGCGCCGCTCAACCCCCTCGCCCGCGTCTCGCCCAGGGACTCGATCGAGACCGGGATCTCGGCCATCGACGGTCTCAACACCTTGGTCCGGGGGCAGAAGCTCCCGGTCTTCTCCGGACCGGGGCTGCCCGGCCTGGAGCTCGCGGCGCGGATCGTCCGCGACGCCCGGATCGGCGGCGAAACCGTGGACACCGCGCGCTTCGCGGTGATCTTCGTCGGCATGGGGATCACCCACCGGGAGACCCGCCGCTTCCTCGAGCGAATCGAGGCCGAACGGGTCCGCGAACGGACGATCCTCTACCTCAACCAGACCGGCGACCCGGTGATCGAGCGCCTGCTCGCGCCGCGTGTTGCCCTGGCCGAGGCCGAGTTCCTGGCCTTCGAGGTAGGTCTCGACGTGCTCGTGGTGATGGCCGACGTGACCCACTACTCGGAGGCCCTCCGGGAGCTCGCCGCCGCCCGCGACGAGGTGCCGGGGCGCCGCGGCTATCCGGGCGCCATGTACACCGATCTCGCGAGCCTGTTCGAGCGCGCGGGCATCCTGCGGGACCGGCCCGGGTCGCTCACCCAGATCCCGGTGGTGACCATGCCGGACGACGACATCACCCACCCCATCCCCGACCTGACCGGCTACATCACCGAGGGCCAGATCGTCCTCGACCGGGAGCTTCACCGCCGCGGGGTCTTCCCGCCGATCGACGTTCTCCCCTCGCTCTCGCGCCTGATGAAAGCCGGCATCGGAGCGGGCCGGACCGAACCCTGGCACCGGGCCTGGGCCGATCAGCTCTACGCCGCCTACGGCCGCGGACGCCAGGCGCGGACCATGGCCGCCATCGTCGGCGAGGCGGGCCTACCCGAGGCGGATCGACGGGCCCTCGCCCTGGCCAAGAGCTTCGAGCGCGACCTGGTCCACCAGGGTGCCGAGCGCCGTGCGCTCGGGGAGACGTTCCGGCTCGGCTGGCGACTCCTCGAGACTCTGCCGCGGACCGACCTCCACCGCATCGACGACGCGATCTGGCGAGCACGGCCCACCGCCGGGGGCGACGGCGAGGGGGAGCGATGAACGGCGGCGCCCCGGGCCCCGTGGGCGCGCGTCCCGCCGCGACGCGCATGACCCTGCTCAGGACCCGCCGCCGTCTGGAGCGGATCGACCGCGCGGTCGAGGTGCTGCACAGAAAGCGGGAAGCCCTGATCGGCGAGCTCTTCCGCATCGCCCGGCCGGCGACCGAAAGCCGCCGGCGGATCCAGACCGCGGCCGATGCCGCCTATGCCGCCCTGCTCGAAACCCTCGCCCTTCACGGCTCGGCAGGCGTCGCGCCGCTCGGGCGCCCGCCGCGGCGCCTGGAGGTGTCCGTCGACAGCCATCGGGTTTGGGGGCTCGAAGTCGCCCGTCTCACCGACCACCCGCCGACCAGGAGGACGCTCGAGGCACGGGCGACCCCGCCGGGAGCCGCCGGCCCCGCCGCCGTCGCCACCGCGGACCGGTTCGAGGCGCTCGTCGACCTGCTGCTGGACGCGGCCCCCCGGGAGCTCCTCCTCCAGCACCTGGGTGGCGAGCTCGCCAGAACGTCGCGCCAGCTCGGGGCCCTGGAGCACCGCCTGGCGCCGCGGCTCCGGCACCAGGCGCGGAGCATTCACCGCTCCCTGGAGGAACGGGAGCGCGAAGAGCACCAAAGACTGCGCCACCTGGCCTCCCGGCGGTCCCACCCGGCTTGACGGTGGGGCCTACCCCTTCGGGCGTTGTTGGCCTGGGTCTTTCAGGAGATTCTGGCAGCACTAGAGAACTGTCCGGCGTCCTCGCGACTGCCCAGCGCGAGAGGCGCTTCACCGACACTCCCGGGGGTGAAGAGATGTCTGTGCCAAACGCGCAGGGCAAGCGGCAGAAGCCGAAGCCCTTCCTCTATCCCCAGTATTGCAAGGCCTGTGGCCGCTGCATCGAGGCTTGCCCAAAGGGCGCGATCGAGTACTCGGACGAGATCGATCCGCGCACGGGGCTGCGCCCGGTGGTGGTCAACCTGGACCTGTGCAACGGCTGCGGGCTGTGCTTCGACGCCTGTCCCGAGCCCTGGGGCTTGCTCCGCAAGCCGGAGCCGGAGTTCGACCCGGAGGTGACCGACCCGGAGAAGTACTTCGGACCGCGACCCTCCTCCGCACCGGCGCCGACCGGAACCGCCGACCGGCGCCAACCGCTTCCGGCCCTCGAGCCGATGGTCATGAAGGGTGCCCACGCGGCGGCGATCGGCGCCCTGCTCGCCGGCTGCCGCCACTTCTACGGCTACCCGATCACGCCGTCGACCGAGGGTGCGGAGCTCATGGCCCGCATCCTGCCCAACCTCCACGGCGAGTTCGTGCAGGCGGTCTCGGAGGTGGCGACGATCAACATGATGTATGGCGCCGGCGGCGCCGGCGTGCGGTGCATGACGTTCACCTCCTCGCCCGGCTTCTCGCTCATGCTGGAGGGGATCTCCTACATGATCGGCGCCGAGCTGCCGGGGGTGATCGTCAACGTCATGCGCGGCGGCCCCGGCCTCGGCAACATCGGCCCGGAGCAGGCGGACATCAAGCTGGTCTGCCGCGGCCTCGGCCACGGCAACACCCACGCTCCGGTGCTCACCCCGTCGACCCCCCAGGAGATGCTCGACTTCACCATGGAGGCGTTCGACCTGGCCTTCCGCTACCGCTCGCCGGTGATCGTCGCGGGGGACGGCTACCTGGGCCAGATGACCGGCCGCGTGACCCTGCCGGACCACATGCTCGTGCCGGGAATCCCGGACTGGGCGGTCTACGGTGACCGCGAGCACCGGGCGAACCTCCACACCTCCATCTACCTGGCGGAGCCCGATCTCGAGCGCCACAACGAGAAGCTCAACGCCAAGTACGACCGGATGATCGCCGAGCTGCAGCGTGCCGAGCTCGATCGCACGGACGACGCGGAGTGGCTGATCATCGCCTGCAACACGCCCTCGCGCATGGCCAAGGGCGCGGTGCGCGCGCTCCGCGACCAGGGGATCAAGGCGGGCCTCTTCCGTCCGCAGACCCTGTGGCCCTTCCCCATCGACCTGCTGGAAGAGCCGGTACGCCGCGCCCGCGGCGTGGTCGTGGTCGAAGCCGGCCCGGGCCAGCTCGAGGACGAGGTACGCCTCGCCCTGGCGCACCGGGGAATCGCCTTCGGCGCCGGGGACGTCGGCCCGCTCCGGTCGGTCCGCCGTCTCGGCGGCGTGCTGCCCCAGCAGGACCAGATCGTGCACGCTGTGGTCGAGCTCCAACGGTCGGTGACCGCGGGCCAGGAGGTGAGCCATGTCTGACTCCGGAACCGAGAGCGTCTTCTACCGTACCTTCGACCGCCACAACCACGCCGAGGGGCTGAAGGCCCACTCGACCCACTACTGCCCCGGCTGCGGCCACGGCCTGATCCACAAGTACCTGGCCGAGGCGGTCGACGAGCTCGGCCTCCAGGACCGCACGGTGGCGGTCTCGCCCGTGGGTTGCGCCGTGTTCATGTACTACTACCTCGACGTGGGCAACACCCAGGCGGCCCACGGCCGGGCTCCGGCGGTCGCCATCGGCCACAAGACGGCGAACCCGGACTCGATCGTCATCAGCTACCAGGGCGACGGCGACCTGGCCTCGATCGGCCTCGCCGAGATCATGCAGGCGGCGCAGTTGGGGTTGCCCATCTCGGTGGTCTTCGTCAACAACGCGATCTACGGCATGACCGGCGGCCAGATGGCCCCGACCACGCTGCTGGGCCAGCGCACCACCACCTCCCCCGAGGGCCGCGTCAAGGAGATGGGCGAGCCGCTCAAGATGGCGGAGACGATCGCCCAGCTCGACGGGCCGGTCTACGTGGAGCGGGTGGCGCTCTACGACGCCAAACAGCGCAAGCGCACCGCCAAGGCGATCAAGAAGGCCATTCAGCTCCAGGCCGAGGGGAAAGGCTTCTCGATGGTCGAGGTGCTCTCCGAGTGCCCGACCCACCTCAAGATGGACCCGGCCGAGGCCGAGACCTGGGTGCGCGACGTCATGACCCAGGTCTTCCCCCTGGGCGTGCTCAAGGACACGGAGCCCGAGCCCTGGTACGCGCCGGAGCCGCCGAGCTTCGATCCCCGCAACGTCGCGCGCTCGATCGGTGGCTCGGTGACCGCGGAGGAGCGGTTCATGGACGAGCCGGCTCTGCCGGACACCCTCGACTCCCAGGACCTGGCCCTCAAGTTCGCCGGCGCGGGTGGCGACGGCGCCCAGACGATCGCCGCCATGACCTGCAAGGCGGCGATCAACGAGGGGTTCGACTCCACCTACATCCCGAGCTACGGGCCGGAGTCCCGGGGCGGCACCTCGTACGCCGACATCCACGTGGCGACCTCCGAGGTGCTCGACCCGGCGTCGCCCCGCCCGCACGTGCTCATCGCCTTCAACCCCCAGAGCCTCGAGAAGTTCGCGCCGAACGTCCGGCCGGGCGGCATCGTGCTCTACGACGAGACGGTGATCGAGATGATGCCGTCGGTCGAGCCGACGGTGAAGATGATCGGCGTCCACTTCACCCGCATCGCCGCCGAGCTCGGCGAGACGCGGATCAAGAACATGGTCGCCCTGGGAGCGCTCCAGGCAGCCACCGGCCTCTTCCCCGAGGAGAGCCTGCTCAACGTGCTGCACAAGGCGCTGAAGGACGCGACGCTCCTCGAGCTCAACGAGAAGGCGTTCGCCAAGGGCCAGCAAGCGGTCCGCGCGCGCGGGTGATCGGATCCTCCCTCGGCTTCCCCTCCCCCCGCACGGGGGGAGGGGAAGCCCGATTCGATCCTCCCGCTCTCCCCCGACCCGCCCGCCCTACTCCTCCTCCAGCAACCCCAGATCGACCCCAGCCGCGATCGCCGCCTCCGAAGCCTCTTCGAGCTCGTCGCGGTCGCCCACCTGCCGCGCCGCGATCGCCAGCACCGCCAGCCCTTCCGGGCCCTCCACCCGGTCCCGCAACACCTTCTCCCGTAGCAGGTCGTAGGCGCCCTTGGCGTCGCCATGCGCCAGGTCGATGCGGGCTTCGATCACCCGAATGTTCTCGTCGATCCAGGAGGGGTCCTTCCGTCGCAGCAGGCCACGCGCCTGCACCGTGTGCGCCGCTGCTTCCTCGACCTGCCCCTCTTCCAGAAAGAGCCAGGAGAACAGGGCGTGGATCCGTACATCCAGCAACCGTCCCTCCCGCTCCACGTCGTCCTCGTCCCTGTCGTCCCCGACAGTCACCGCCTCACCCACCACGGCGGCGGCCAACGCCTCATCCAAGGCCTCCCGCGCCACCGCCAGCTCGCCGCTCGCCGTGAGGTCGAGCCCACGATAGTAGGCCATCCGTTTCGGATGCCGCCGTTCGTTGAAGAAGCGCCCGAACACCTCATGGCCAGGGTCGAAGGAGACCTCGATCGGGCGCAGGGGGATGTCGAACCGGAACTCGGTGACGCCCCCGGTCAACAGGGTGTGCCCCTGGAGGGTTACATTGCCCTTCTCCTCGGCCTCTCGGCGCGCCTTGCGCCCCCCTTCCACGGTCTCCGGATCGTAGACCTTGATCTGGACCGGCACCACCAGACGGGAGTCCTCGACGGCGATCTGTTCCAGCGCCTCGCCCGCCACGTCGAGCCAGCCGCCCGGCCGCTCCACGATCCGGTAACGGTAGTGGTAGGGCGACTGCTGGCGGGCCCGGCCGGTGACCAACCAGCCATCACCCTCACCCTCGGTGATCTCGTAGTCGTAATAGACCTCGGGCAGACCGGTGCCATAGATGAACTGGCGCACGAACGGCTCGAGGTCGGTACCGGACACGCGCTCGGCCAGGATGACGAAATCCTCGGTCGAGATCGACCGGAAATCGGCGACCTCGACGATCTTCTCGAGGATGCGCAGGAAGTTCTCCTCGCCGTAGATCCTGGCGATCATGTCCAGCACGACGGCCCCCTTCTTGTACACGATGGCCTCGTAGGCGCCGGCGGCCCGCGACGACACCAGCCGCTCGCCGAGCACCACCGGGCCGACCGATTCGATGGGCCGCCCGTCGTC
>Ga0210062_1000193_pt1 | contig 18712 bp, 19 predicted proteins | sample Muzzi_CordA_D2_FD_185528 | JGI IMG/M metagenome (GOLD analysis project Ga0210062, IMG submission 185528) | Wetland microbial communities from San Francisco Bay, California, USA, that impact long-term carbon sequestration - Muzzi_CordA_D2 (SPAdes) | ecosystem: Environmental > Aquatic > Marine >...
CCGGCCCAATGGCTAAAGTATTTTCTTCAATTGTCAAAGATCAAATTATAAATCATCACCCTGAAATGCTTATTTTTCAGGGCGGACTAATTAGTCGGCCAAGCGGTTGGGGGGAAAAAAGGATGACTCCCCCCCATTGGAGAGAGAAGATCACCCAAGCCGTTGCATCCACCTAGCCAACCCCTGCATCTGACCGCCACAGACAGGCAAGTCGAATACCAACCGCTCCACGACTAACCCGATTCGAAAGGCAAATCCACCGGTCAGCCTGCTAAAAGTGCTTTTCGCCATGTATGTTTAATCCTATAACCGGAAGAAACCAGTTGAAGAAAATAACTTGAATCTTCAATTTATGTCAGTTTGTTTATCTATATTTAATGTATTTTTTACAACGTATATAGGCCGCGCTTTAATTTCTGTGAAAATGTTCCCTATGTACTCACCGATAATTCCGATGACAAACAGTATAATTCCACCCAACAAGAACATCGATACAATAACAGACGTAAACCCTTGCACGTTTGTCCCAGCAATCAAGTATTTCAAAATGTAATATAATCCAATTAAGAGACTGATCAACGATATTATAAGACCTAAATATATTCCAAACCTCAATGGCTTGACACTATAAGATGTGAGGCCGCCAAATGCTAAGTCAAGCATTCTTCTAAAATTATATTTTGTCTCACCTTTCTCTCTTAGAGGTTCTTCAAAAGTAATTGTTGCTGTTTTAAAGCCCGGCCAACTCAACATTCCAGTAATAAATCGGCGTCGTTCTCTCATTGAAATCAACGTATCTGCTACTTTTCGATTGAAAATACGAAAAATACTGGTTGTCAAGTCGATAGGGTAATCGGATAGAAGAGCCATAAGGATATTGATAACACTCGAACCAAGCTGCTTTAAAAAGGGTTCTTTTGTTAAACGCTTGGCATAGACCATATCATTGCCTTGGTTGTATACCTCAAGGAGTCTTAGGATAACTTCTGGGGGATGTTGCAAGTCTCCATCCATCATAATAATAATATCTCCACTTGCATAATCTATTCCAGCCGTAATTGCTTCATGATGACCAAACCCTCTAGTCAAGAATATTGCACAAATCCTTTTGTCCTTATTACATATTTCATTTATTTTCTCTACTGTTCGATCGGTGCTGGAATCTTCAACAAATATAACTTGCCACTTTAGAGAAGTAGTCTCCATTACATCAGTAATTCTCTGATAAAATATCTCAATATTTTGTTCTTCGTTACACACAGGAACAACAATACTTGCTGTTTCGTCATTATTAATATTCTGCTTCATCTTTTTTATAAAAAAATTGATTGATTGTTGCTTTGATACCTTCAGTCTCTGGTTCTGCAGGTTCTGAGGATGGAAGCAGGGTTGCCCGCAACGGTTTTACTTTCTGATACATTCTTAGTAACAACTGCACCTGCCCCCACCATTACGCCTTTAGCAATTTGGATGTCTGACAAAATAGTCGCATTTGCACCAATGTAGCATAATTCTCCAATTTTAATTCTTCCGAGCACCACGGCATTTGGGGCAACAGTTGTAAAATTACCCACCTTCGAATCATGCATGATGTTAGAATATGTATTTAACTTTACAAAGTCTCCTATGGATACATTAGAAGAAATATGAACACCAGTTTGAATAATAACACCTTTTCCAAAGCTTACAGATTTGGATACTTGAGCGCCAGGATGAATTAATGAAACAAAGCTAAATCCAATACTTGAATAATATTGCATCAAGCTTTTTCTTGAGAGTGGTTTGTCAGGCGTAATGACTAAGGGAATATCGTTGTATTTTTTATATATGTCTGACGCATTGCTGTCCGTTCCTAACAACTTGTACTCGTTAAAGTCACCATTTATGTTGTTATCAATTACACCAACGATAGTTTTCCCGCACACCTCGCACAGGTCAATGATTTCCTTAAATCCACCTACTAATATAACTTTGTCTTCAACAGGCATGTTCTTTATATGATTTTCTTTAAGGCAAAAGTTATGTGCGCTATATTTTCTTCTTCTAGGCTATAAAATAATGGAAGAGTAATCTCATTTTTTGCTATATAATCTGTTTTTGGCAATTGACAAGAAAATTGACGATAAATCGAAAATCTATGAACGGCAGGATAGTGGACACTGGTCTCTATACCTTCCCGCCTAAGCTGATCTCTCACATTATTTCGCTTTTCTTCAGTGCTATCCTTGAGCAGTATTGGAAATATATAGTCGGATGTCCTTTCCTCATATAGATCATATGGCACTATAATCTTTGGATTGTTTTTCAAATGTTCACAATATATACCACGCAAATATTTTCTCTTGTCAGTATCTGCTTTAAGTTTGTCTAATTGAGACAAAATTAAAGCGCCCCTAATGTCATCTATACGGTAGTTATATCCTAGACTTATAACATCATATTCCGTCGCATGACCTTTTGCCCTGTCAAACGAAAGAGTTGTCATGCCGTGAGATCGTAACAAACGAGCTTTGTGAGCATATTCTTCGTTATTCGTGACCAGTGCTCCGCCTTCTGCACAAGAAATATTTTTATTAGAAAAAAAACTAAAACATCCGATATCACCGATAGTACCCAATTTTTGTTTTTGATACTCTGAATCTGGCGCATGTGCAGCATCTTCGATAACATAAAGGTTATGATCTCGTGCAATGCTCATTATTTTACCCATATTACAGGCAAAACCACCATAGTGCATAACAATGACGGCTTTTGTTTTGTTGGTGATTTTCGACCTTATATCATCCGGGTCCAATGAGAAGTCATTAAAAGATGTTACATCGCAAAAAACCGGTGATGCCCCAACATATCTTACCGCATTAACTGTGGCAACAAAAGTTAGCGAAGGAACAATCACCTCATCTCCTCTGGAAATATCAAGTATCAAGAGAGCAAGATGAAGAGCTGCGGTACAGTTACATACGGCGACTGCATACTTAACATTAAGATGTTTGGTGAATGCATTTTCAAAAACTTTAACTTGAGGGCCCATTGATATCCATTTTGAGTCAATAACATTCTTTGCAGCAAGACTTTCATCATGATCATAATGGAGATCAAAAAGTGGTATGGTGTAGTTCATATTGATAGCTTACTGTTCTTTAAAGTGTTCATTGTAAATATCTTGGGCCTTTTCATAATCCGGCAATTGTCCGATATCCAGCCATATTTCATCCATACGATACTTAGCAATCGGAATGTTATGCTTTAACATATTTTTGATAAGATTATCCATTCCGAAATATTCATCTTCGGGTATATATTTAAAAATTCCTGTTTTCATTATATATATGCCTGCAATTATTTCGTTTCTTAGGTTCGGTTTTTCTTCGACTCCTGTTATAAAATCCCCCTTTGAATATATTTTGCCAAACGCATAAGGCATGATAAGCTCTTTTGTAACAACAGTAAAGTCGGATTCCATGCTTTTAGCATACTTGTATAACCGCTCAAAATTTATGGTAGTGAGGATGTCACCATTTATGACAAGGAAAGGACTTTGTAAATTATCTTTCAGCAGCGTGAGCGGACCGCATGTTCCTAATGGCTTTTCCTCCTTGCTCACAATAATTTTAACGCCAAATTGCTTCCCACTTCCCAAAAATGATTTTATGTATTCAGATTTATAATTGGTCGCTAAATAGATATCGGTAAAACCATACTTTTTTAAACGCAAAATTTGGATTTCAATTATCGATTTTTCACCAATTGGTAACAGTGGTTTGGGGATTGCTTCTGTAAAAGGCTTTAAACGTGAACCAAGCCCACCAGCTAATATTACCGCCTGCCTTTTGTCTTTCATGTTATGTTCCTTAGCCTATAAATTGTTTTCATAGCCTAATCGAATTGATTTTAAATATTATAGATATTGGCTTTATATCTCTCTTTATTATTCTTAATCCAGTCACATGTCTGTTTGAGTCCTTCTTCAAATGTTGTTTCAGGTTCCCAATTTAGCATGCTTTGAGCCAGTGCATTATTGCAAATAAGCTCCATGACCTCGCTTTTCGCCGGTCTTATTCGTGCATCCTCTTTAATTATTGGTTTCTCAATGTTCATCAGGCCAAGGATAATTTTTACAATGTTTCCAATTGAAGAACTCCTGCCAGTACCAATGTTGATAATCCTTCCAACTGCTTGGTCGACAATCGCTGCCATTATAAATGCTTTAACTGTATCTTTAACATAAACATAATCTCTAATTGGCGCAAGGGACCCAAGTTTTATCTCTTGTTGAGTAAGTGCTTGAATTATAATGGTAGGTATTATTGCCCTTGCGGATTGACGAGGACCGAAATTATTAAACGGCCTAATAGTTACAGCTGGAACATTAAAAGATAAAAAGTAACTTTGCACCAAATTGTCTGCTGAAATTTTACTAGCGGAATAAGGAGATTGGGCTTGTAAAGGATGGCCTTCGTCTATAGGTGTATATAGAGCGGTCCCATAAGTCTCACTTGTAGATGTATGAATCAGTCTATTTACACCATTATCTTTACATGCTTCTAAAACGTTTAACGTTCCATTGACGTTGGTGGCTAAATAGCTTTGTGGAGAAACATATGAATATGGTATTCCAATAAGAGCTGCTAAATGAAACACGATATCGCATCCCGCCACTAATTTTTTCACTGAAAACGGATCTTGAATATCACCGCTTAAGACTTGAACTTCATCTAAAATGTCTTGAGGCAATAATTCTAATAATCCTTTACTGCCTCGAGAGTTATAATGGACATATGCCCTAACTTTAGCACTTTTTTTCACAAGTTCTTCAACGAGATGACTCCCGATAAAGCCACCTGCACCAGTTACAGCAATTTTCTTTCCATTCAATTTCATTGGGCCTTACTGCCTTTCAATTTCTCTTTTTTTGTTTTATCAGATAAATCAGCTCGTATTTTTCCAACACATGTAGAACTCCCGAAAGCAATAGCGAGACCTTTGCACAACCCCTGCAAAAAAGTTCAAAATGATCCTTTCTTTCAGAAGTTATACGTTTAAAATTCATAAAAAATGTTCATGAAACAGAGTTAAATACAGTAACGAGTAACAAGTGATAGGCTATAAGATCAGATGGATGGAGATCTTATTGTTAAATCTCAGGATGAAGATGTTTTACTTGTCCGCCGGTTGTTTGGCGGGGTCGAAATTTATTACGATTTGATAATAACAAACTCTAATCTCGCTTAAATTTTTTAGCAAAATTGTAAAGCTGGAAAATATCCGATTAATTCAAACCTCTTTTTACAATAGACACGTTCTGGGTGAATAACTTAACATCACAGGGATGCCCAACATGGGGACATGCTTAAATTGCCTTTCATTTCTGGATTCTCGGTATCTTCCAGGTTTGCTACATTTCTCACAACGAGGGTTAAAACGATTGTCCGGAACGATTTTAATGCCAACGACAAAAGAATATCTATCAACTGAATCAATACGAAAGCCTTGCAAAGAAATAGTTTCTCTGATTAATGATTTTATAGGCATGGGTTCCTCCTTGATAAAAGTGTATTGGCGATTACACCAAATACCTGGAAGAGCTCATGCTTTTCAACTTTTTACTATAAATTTACGCATACATTTATGTGAGGAACCTACCTTGTTTATCAAGTAAAATAAGCCTAAATGAAACCTATACATCAAACTGTGGGAATATATCAAAAATAAGTCTTTCCTTCCTCCTAATGATTGATTTCAGCTTTTGAGTATAGTATTTTTCCCATACTTGTTCCTTGCTTCTTACTCCTTCTTTTGGAAAAATCTTTTCCAAATCAAGCACGAACTCGACCTCATTCCGTTTCCATCCTACGTTTAAAAGAAAATCATACAATTCTTCATTCAATCGGTCAGTTCTTATAAAGTGTACGTTATACATGTCATCCTTATATCTTTGGGATGCAATATAACTGTCATAATGCTTATTAACCTTAGCGAAAACCTCTTGGGCATTTCTAAAAAAGGTGGTTATAAAATTAAAAGTTTCTAACCCAAAGCTTTCTGCATCATCAATATACGAATTTTTGATTGTGGCTGGAAGCCAAATGGCGTTCCAAAGGTGAATATATTCTTCAAAAGAGAGATCTGGAAAGTGTGGGTATTTCTTTTGAATTTTTTCCACTCTGAAAGGATATAAATCATCAGTTATAATCATAAGGTATTTGAGGCTCCTTTAACTTATATTTTGATCTACTACATTCTTACCATTTATTTCTTAACCATGTACGAACCGAAACAGGCAATATCTGATGCCCTAAACGTATAACTTTTTCCTTCAAACGTTGCAACCCGGGATGATGATGGATCCATAGTGCATTCTTAAGCGCCTGCCAGATCTCTGGATCTTTGACCCCCTGTTCCAAGAAATACTGTCCGATCCAGTTCAGGTAGATCTGTCGTGAAGCAGGGAATTCTCCTGCATGCCATGCTTTGTGGGTATATGATTCGGAGTGCTTTCGATATTTGTATAAGCACTCATTGGATACAAACACCGTAGAGGAAAGACATATCTTCACAAAAACAACGGCGTCGGAAAAGCCATCACGGAAAACATCCTCGTATCCACCAACGTTCTCTATAACATCACGCCTCACAAAAACACTGCTCGGTATGAATCTTTCATCCCGCAAGAAGAGTTTCAAAAGGTTGGGGGGTCTAACCAAGGTGTCACCATAAGGATGCACAATGCCTGAGCCAAGACCATACAGAGCGTCACGATGCATATCTTCAGGATTTCCAGTCCAACTGTACCATAATTGGAGGGGTGCAGACACCATGGCTGCCTGAGGTTGTGATTGCAGGATTGCAAGCTGCTTTTCCAACATGTTCGGCAACCAAACATCATCACCATCCAGGTAGCAAATGTATTTGCCTTTGGCGTTACGAACCCCCAAATTGCGCGAAGCACTCATGCCTCGATTGTCATGGCCATCATGCTCTAGATAGCGTACCTTTTTAGAGTATTTTTCTGCACAGCGACAGGCAATTTCAGTACTTTTATCAGTTGATCCATCATCAACGAACAACAACTCCCAGTTATCATAGGTCTGAGCGAAAACGCTCTCAATGGCTTCCTCAAGAAACCGCTTTTCGTTAAAAAAAATAATAATCGCACTAATGAGCGGTCTCCTTAGTATTTCACCTTGAATGCCCATATTTTTCGAGGCGAATTCTTCATTTTCAACAATACTATTTTCTGCAATTTTGTTTTTGTTCATTAAGAGATCAATGTTTATCAGTCAGATTCTGTCTTCACCGCCCTGACTGCAATGGTGACCGGATAGGCAGGATCATAGTGTTCCAGTTCTTCTCGGCGCAGTTCCTCAGTGGCCAGCCCCTCTAAAAAGGCCATGGCAGTCAATACATTCCCGTAAGCGTCAACCCATACGTTATTCTCAGGAAAGATTTCCTCGAATAGTCGCTTTGCGGACAGGGTTGAAAAATACCAATGCCAGGAGTACGATGAATCTATATCACGATGAGCACCACTCATTTTACTGATGCCTGGAACTGTCACAAGGGCTGTGCCTCCCGGTTTCAAAATGCGAAACAGTGTTTTAATGGCCGCTCGTAAATCGAAAATATACTGCAAAGTTTGCGTTAAGATGACACAATCGAAGGAATCCGAAGGAATGTGTTCCGCACAGGATAAGTCCCCTACTATTGTCGCGTTGGGATTGCCCTCTGCGACATCAAGCACATCGCTTCTCGTCACGCGACTGCCTCCAAAACGACGCGTATAGTTACGGTCTCCTATCTCCAAAACGTGATCTTTAATGTCAGCCGAATGGGCATATAGGTACCTCTCAATGTAGTAGCGGTCTAAGGGTTTGCCTCGGTCGATACCCCATACCCGGCTTATAGGCGTGACACGTCGAAGACTACCCAAACGAACCTTTCCTGGTGGCGGACTGTATTCTTGACCATACAATCGTACGCCTAACCAATCATGAACGGGAGCCGGCAATATCCACCTTGCTAATTTCCCGGTCCATTTATTCATCGGAATCGATATCCGCTTAAAATAAAATATAATGTCCTTAAGAATCGAATGACGGTGAAGAAGTTGCTTTTTTCTGAGTACTTTCCAAAGTTTCTCTTCCTTGATTTTTAGCTTATTCAAATATTCCTCTAACCAGTTTAGGTAAGTTTGTCGCACTTTTCGATCTTCACCCGTAATATTTTCGGAAATAAATGTGCATGAATCCATGTGCTGTCGATATCTTTCAAAAACGCCTTTTACTATCACTACAGGAGCTTCGAGAGACATTTTGACTATAAATACTTGGTCGTCAAAGAGATCTCGGAATGCTTCTTCGAATCCACCGATACGATTTACTAAACTCCGCCGTACTAGAAGGCTAGATGTCGGAGGTTTTAAAATATGATTGTTTATGAAGAGTGTTAGGAATTCGATCGGTTGAATCATCCTAATGGTTGGCGCATCCTCGTTTTCGACCACATGGTCTCTTTGAATATCATCTGGATCTCCGGTCCAGCTGTACCAATAGTAGCTTGAGCCATAAAGCATTCCTGCTTGGTCATGTGATACCAGAATAGGTACCTGCCGATCCAATTTGTGCGGCAAATATACGTCATCAGCATCCAGAAAAGCTATGAATTCGCCTCTGGCGTTGCAGATACCCAAATTGCGAGCGGCACTCGCGCCGAGATTCCGGTGACCCTCATGCTCAAGATAGCGCACTTTATCCGGATAATGCTCGGCATAATTACGGGCAATTGTCGTACTGTTGTCGGTGGAGCCATCATCCACCAGCAACAGCTCCCAATTTTTATAGGTCTGCCCAAACACGCTTTTAATCGCTTCCTCAAGAAACTTCTCGGTATTTAAGAAATTAATAATGCATGAAACGAGTGGGCTATTTTTCATTTCAGTGTTCTCAATTACTTATTAGATAAACGGCATCCATTAAATTACCTCTAAAATCTTAAAATTGCAGAAGACCGAAGAATTTTCCCTGATTCCGAAATCTTCAGATTCATTTTGTACCACCTCGATTTCAAACGCGACTTCCAGATAATCTAAAGGGGTCCATTTCAAACCCTTATCCTTAAGCCATAGCCCAAGCATATAAACATCAGGATTAAGATATAACTGCTCAATCCTTAGCCTGACTACATTGTGACCCTTTTTAAGGTCTATAACCTGCCCAATGGAGGCTATATCGGCATTAACTAAACGGGTACCGGTAGTTTTGTTATATATCGCCACGGCAAGAGAATCGACAGATCTATATGAATCAGACTCAATAGCCAATAAGATTTCAAGCGGTCCATTCGGATACGGATAAAACGAAACTGCATCATTAAGACTGCTGTATCGAACTGCCACAAAGCGTGCCTCTCCTGTTCCCTGACGCCTCATTTCCGAAACATCGATCCACCGATCCGGTTGGGCTTGATAGGAATTGCTCGATATATATTTAAGAACCATACTGGAAGTATCACCCTGGGAGACTAATTTTCCTTGATCAAATATTATACATCGCGAGCACAACCTTTGAATGGTATCCATATTATGACTTACAAACAGAACCGTCCGGCCTTGTCCATGTGAAATATCCTGCATCTTACCGAGACATTTTTTCTGAAATTGAATATCTCCCACTGAAAGTACTTCATCCACGATCAAAATCTCCGGTTCCAGATGCGCAGCAACCGCAAAAGCCAATCGAACATACATTCCGGATGAATACCGCTTAACTGGAGTATCCAAAAATTTTTCTATTTCGGAAAAATCAACGATCTCATCAAATTTTTTCTTAATTTCTTGCCGGTGCATCCCCAGTATGGCGCCGTTCATGAAGATATTCTCACGACCGGTCAGTTCCATATGAAATCCCGTTCCTACTTCCAGCAGAGAACCTATCCTTCCATAAATATCGGCATATCCGGCCGTAGGCTCTGTAATACCCGAAAGCACTTTCAGAAGCGTCGTTTTTCCCGCTCCGTTTCGACCAATGATCCCGATCACCTCACCTTTTTTCACCTCAAAATCGACATCACGCAGTGCCCAGATCCACTCTGCACCGGTACCGTCGTTTGTACCGGACACCCAATGCCGAACTTTGCGAAGTGGAGCCGAGGAGACACGCATCAGGGTTTCCCGGATTGTCGGATGCTTATCGCGAATACCGATACGATAGCGCTTGGATAAGCCTGAAATTTGTATGGCCAAGTCACTCATTTGAAAATCATATAATGTCGGGAAAGTTCTTTTCCATTCGAGCGAAGTAAAACAACCCACCTGCGAGAAGCATGGCCGTCGCCGCTACAGATACGATCAACATGGTTCCTGGAGGAGCTGCCTTCCCCAACAGCGCCCATCTGAATCCTTCGACTACACCAGCCATAGGGTTGATTGCGTACACTGCCTGCCACTTTGACGGCACCAGAGAACTTGCATACGCCACCGGCGTAACAAACAACCACAATTGGGTAAGGAAAGGAATTGTGTATCGGACATCTCTGTACTTCACATTCAGTGCTGAAAGCCAAAGACCGACCGAAAGCGCCGCAGCTATGGCCAGTACAACAAAAAAGGGCAATGTTATTAAAGCCCAACCCGGAATGATATCGTAGTAAAACATAATTCCAACCAGCACGACAAACGCGATAGCGAAATCAATCAGGCCGGCGATCATTGACGCGAACGGGATGATTAACCGTGGGAAATAGACCTTTGTAAGCAAGTGTGCATTATTGACCAGGCTGTTGCTAGACTGGGTCAGCGCAAAGGCAAAAAGTTGCCAAGGCAGGAGCCCGCAGAATGAAAAAACAGGATAGGGTAAACCATCGGAGGGAACTCCCGCCAGGTTTCCGAAGAAAATGCTAAAGACCACCATGGTCATTACAGGTTGTAGAATCGCCCAGGCAATACCGAGAAGCGTTTGCTTGTAACGCACCTTGATATCCCGAACTGCGAAAAAAAAAAGCAATTCGCGGTATTGCCAAAGCTCGGCAAAATCTATTGCCACCCATCCCGGACGCGCTTGTCGTCGAATTATTGGTGGCTGAAAATCTTCAGCCATTTTGGGCGATGTGGTCTGGTCTTCGGATGTCAACATGGGACTTTTCCCCTATGAGCCTCAGACCTCAAATGAGTGTAAACAAAACCGATAGGAATCATAAAGTCTTAATTTCACTGAATCATCCGATGATTTTAACAATTTTTATATCTCTACCAACGGTTAGATATGAATTCTGCATTTTTATATCGATTTTGTTTACCCGTCGGGGAAGCCGATTATACTCCATCTCCTTCGTTGCCGAGGGTTCGCGATAGACGACTACAGCTTCACCCTTGGTCGCCTTGGATCTGGGGCATCCTCGACTTTCACTCAATTAAGGTCAGGCATTATTATCAAGCTCTGTGCAAACGTATGAAATTCATCCTATTTGTGGGTGTATATTAACGTTCAAAAAAAAATGAGAGTTACGAACCTATTCAAAAACTTACAGAACTGCCGAGCGAAATTTTGACATTCGAGTCTTGCCCATCATAAGGTCCTGAAAAACTCATACAAATGATCTTTGAATTCTTCTCCTTCCCAATCGCCAACTTCAAAGCGTCCCAACTGAAACTGGTCAGCACCCACTTGGACTGCATTTTTTTCACATGTCAACGCCATCTCAAATCCGGATGCTTTTACAATATCAATCGTGTCGGAAGTAAATTTACCATAGGGATACGAAAACGTGTCCACCGGACTCCCCAAGATTGCCGTCAACTTTTTGCGACTTCCGTCAATCTCCCTGATCTGGTCGTCTCTGGATAAAATAGAAAGGGAGGCATGCGTCACGGTATGGGCACCAATATCGACAAATTCGCTTTGCGCCAGTTTCATTAACTCGGCTGTGGTCAATGGCCTATTGTCCGAACGCTCTATTTTGTCTAAGTCAGCCCAAGCAAACAGTTCGGCCATAAGCTGATCACGATCAATGACCCTAAGTGGTAGTAGAATCTTATGAATAGCCAGATAGGCATGCTGTCTTTGGTTTAAATTGGTAGTTGGCCACTCATACAATCGATCATGCACATTCAGTTGCAAGCTTTTCGGCAGTTTACTTGGCTGTAATAATGCTTGTTCCAGTTCATCCCACCAGAACCCATTGTTATCAACGCTTCCGCTTGCGACAAAAACTGTTGCCGGCACCTCATATTTTTCCAAAAGGGGTTTGGCATTCCATAGGTTGTCAGCATAGCCGTCATCGAAGGTCAAAACCACTCCACGTTTTGGTAGTCGTGCATTTCTAAGAGAGTTTAAAAGATCATGCAGACTCAAAATGGGGTAACTCTGCTGTAGAATCCTTAGGTGTTCGGTAAAATGCTTTGGACTCACACAAAGATCCCAAGGGTCCGATGACGCTTCAATCACTCGATGATACATCAGGATAACAACACGGCAGCGGAAGGATGCCATCGCCCGTCTTAGAATTTGCTTTAGCCTCCCTATTTCAAGTGGCCTCATAATTTCCCCAGAAAGGAATTTTAGGCTTTAATCGTAATAGGATCCTGATAGCTTCATCAATATATAGCTCCGCCCCTTCACTTACATAACCTTTGCCGATAAATCTTAATTCGCGAAATTGTGAACTAATTTTCACTTGATTTTAATACATGCGAATTTTAAAAATTAGATTTTTTTAAAAAGTATCAATAGTAAGTTAACATAATGAATTTTAATTTATTCTATCGATAGCGATTTGTGCAAAATGAATTCTGAAATATTTTTTTAAAAAATGTTAAATCCGTTTCGATAGATATCCAAAGGTATTTGCCACTTGCGAAATCAATAACAGAACCGAAAGCTTAAGGACGGATTGTTTGTGATTATGGGCAGATGGATATAAAAACAGCTCCAAATAAAAGTTCAAGGGTTCAAGACGGACACGCTGTCTGCGATTATTGAAGCATTTTTGACGAAAAAGAAATGCGCCGCATCCGTAATTGAAGTGTTGTCGCCAAAATGACGAAAATGTCAATCCATGTAAATGGTGAACGACAACCTCCGGAGCATAAATAATTTCATAACCATGATGCCGCAAATGCTCGCAAAATTCTCGATCTTCTCCGCCTGCACTTGAAAAATCAGTATCAAAACCACCCACAGCTTCAAATTCTTTCGCTAGTAACGACAAGTTGTTGGAAGTAATAAAACGAGCCTGTTCAAGATTCTGATTATAGTAAGCATGTAGATATTCGAGAAGGGTCTGGCTGGCAGTGTCAAATATATTCTCTTCCAGTGCGTTCACGGTGCGGCCGACGATCGAACACCCCAGTGATGATTTGAAACGAAGCGACAGCTTTTGAAGCCAATCACGCGCAGGCATACAATCGTCGTCGGTGAATGCCAGAAAATCTCCTTTTGCATATTTGGCACCGGCATTGCGCGCCATCGATGGACCGGCGTTTTTCTGGGTTATAACCGTTAAATTCATCTTATCATAAAAGGAAGCGATTAAGCTTTGAACGGGGATTCGGCTGCCGTCATCCACTACAATCACTTCGAACCAGGCTTGTGGATAATTGAGACGCGATAGGGATTCAATGCATGAAACAATTTGTCTCGGACGATTATACGTGGGAACGATAATTGAAAAAAACAGATTATTTTCTCTCATTTCCATACGATTTTAATTTCGGTAATATAGTCAGCGTCTATCAATGAGTATATTCTTTTAATTCCTGAGCTTAACGATGATATTATATATCCATCCAATCAAAGATCCACTCAAGGTTCCCAGCGCAAAACCATAGGCAAACCCAACAAGGCTTCCCCAAAATGAAACACTGTAACCGATAAAATACTGGTTTAGAAGTTCTAAATGAGGTCCTATTTGATATCCGCCCTTGATAACAAGCCAGTTGGTTGCAACAAATAACATCAACCCGAACATCAGGCCTAAAACCAATCCAATAATTTTGGCGTTCAACAGGAGCACGCCTTTAAACAGTTTTTCTTCCTTAATTCTATTATTATTGTTTATTTTTTTCGTTTCCATAGGTCCGAATGTATCTGTCCAAATTAAAAATGATCAAAAAAATCAATCAGGGTCAACACTTCAGATTTCCGCCTTGCCCAATAGATATAAGCGGCAAAAAGAAGATTCCGAAGATATGCAAAAAGCCATCCTGCTAAAAATCCCCATGTAAAACTGTACCCAAATGCGATAAAAGCGCCTTTTAGCGTTAGCGTATAACCTATAAAATATTGTGAAAATAACAATATGTAAGGGCTTAAAATACTATCTCCTTTTATTAACGTCCAGGTCGTAGCAATAAAAAAAAGCAAACCAAAAGTAAATCCTAATGCCGTTGCAAGTGCCAACTTGTCCATCCTATTGAAGGCGGGGACAAGCATATCTTTAGTTAAAATACGCCATTTATCTTTTTGCTTTTTCTCTTCATGATATTCACTCTCGTCATTTATATCCCATAAATCATGATTTGCCCCCATAACATTTTGTGCTGCCATAATTCCCGTTTGCATAGAATGGTCCATGTTGTTATATCGATGCATTCCATTCCTGCCAACAGTTTGAAGATTGTTGATAGTCCTGAAATAATCACGAATTACTTTTAGGTGACTATCATAATCTTGGTCATATACAGGATATGCGTAAGGCTGGCGTATCACCAGTCTATCCGTAACATCACTGACTTCGGATAGTCCCAACACTGACAATTCTTGAGAAGCCATATCTGCAAGTTCCGTATCAGACATCGTCCAGGTTTCATCTCCCACATTACAGAAATATTCCATGCCGATACTGGTTTTTTCCGAATCGGGAACCATGGCGGCACTCCAATTTTTAAAGTTTTGAATACGGCCGACCTTAACCTCAGGACTGTGGATATAAATCCACTGATCCGGAAAAAGATCCTGCTTGTTGAGAATCAGGATCACAATGATGAATGCTCTGTAAGTGAGCCTTTGTGCTGCCTCGAGTACTTTATCGGGCGGACTTGGTTCAAGCATGTTAGCTAGCTGAGTTATGGGAAGGCTGGATATGACATGCCCATTAAAAATTTCCGCGGTTACGCCATTTTTTTTGTGCAAGACACTAAGGATACGACCATTATCGTGTCGCAAACGAATAGCTTCAGAATTAAGCCGTACCTGACCACCGTTAGCTTCAATCTTTTCCCGAAAACGCTGCCACATCATTCCAGGTCCCTTTAATGGGTAATTAAAGGTGCTGATCAAGCTTTTTGCATTTTGAACGCCTAAAAGTGCATTAGATATGGCCACGACAAGTGATAATCCTTTGATGCGTTGAGCAGCCCAATCCGAACTGATTTGATGACAGGAGATACCCCATACTTTTTCCGTGTAGGTTTTAAAAAAAGTCCTGAAAAGTCGTTTGCCGAAACGGTTGGACACCCACTGTTCAAAGTTCACTTCTTCGGCATGAGGCCGAAACTGTACCTTGAAATAGCTTATTGCAATCAAAAAGCTTTCCAAAAAACCAAGATTGAAAAAGGTGTTAAATACACGAATCGGATAATCATAAAAACATCCCTTGTAATAGATTCGAGAAATTCTGGAAACCTTGAGAAAATCGTCACCCAGCATCTCATGCCAGAGCTGGTTGATCCTTTCCATTTTTGTGAAAAATCTGTGGCCGCCGATGTCAAAGTGGTAGCCTTTGTAAGTCTCGGTGCGTGCAATTCCCCCCACCGTATCCGCCTTTTCTATTACAACCGGCTGAATCCCTTTCCTGGAAAGCTCATATGCCGCGGCAAGACCTGCTGGCCCTGCCCCTATAACCACAACGGGTTTATTTTCCATAGAAAAATTATTTCCTATAGCCTAAACTTTTAATCTGATATTTTGCAAAACCAATGGAAAAAGCCAACCCGCTATAAAAAAAATAAAGCCAGTGCCACGGAATTGTCTTTACAGCGAAACCTAAACCGCGTTTATTTTGAAAAAAATGATAAAGATCACGATTCAGGATTAAAATTAATACCATAAAAAAAACCGATAGACCCAAGAGCCTCGGGACGAACATCGCCCCTATGACGGTCAAAGCCAGCAAAAAAACCGCCATAACGCTTATACGGCTGGAAAGTTTTAGATTCAGATCATTAATGAATCGTCCCTCATTTAAAATCAAATCGGTCCAGGGAAGCGCACGATAAAAAAAATCGGCTTTTAAAAGGGATAAGACTTCCCAACGCTTTAAATGTTTGCCTTGAATCTGCTTAAGCAGACAAATCTTGTAACCTGCCTTTTTGAGCCTGTAACCCAAGTCAATATCTTCAACAGAGGGATAACGATATCTTTTGTCAAAACCACCCATTTTCAAAAACAGCTCCCGTCGGATTACTCCGCAAGCGCCCCAGAATGTGGATGCGCTTATGTTTGATGTTTGATGAACATAGTGGTGAAGCAAATTTCTGTATTGAGAGAGAAAATTCGTTTCAAAGGGCTCATCATCATAGGAACCGATCAGGGCATCTAAATCGGGATCATTTTGAATGGAAGTAACAATTCGTTCTATGATATCGCTCGGGACAACCACATCTGCGTCAAGAAAAAATAGAAAATCCCCCTTGGCACTTTGTGCTCCCAAATTTCGTGCTTGAGCAGGCCCATCGGAGCAGGCCTTCCTTAACACCCGCACATCAAATTCTTCTGCTAATTTCCAAGAACCATCTGTATCGCCATCTGCCACGACGATGACTTCATCAGGTGATGGCCTCAATGCTTTTACACTTAACAGACACCTGCGAAAATTATCCCCTCCATTGTGAACAGGTATAACTACAGATATGGTCGGTCCGTAAAGGGAATATGTCATTTTGCCAAACTCTTGAGAACTGAATAACCAATTTTTCAGTTCAAAATAAAATTAATGGAACTCCATGTTTAAATTCTTCTAAAATTTAATACCAAATTATGCAATAAATATACCACTCAGGAAATAAAATAGTATTGTATATGAACCATGTTAAAAAAAGAAGCATCATGAAGCTAATATTAATGATTTAGCAAAGGATATTATCAGAGGGTTAACCTGTAGAAAAACAAGTGCTTTCATTACCTATATTTTCATCCTCACTGAACAAATCCGCCAGATCCCCAAGGCAATATAAAAGGATCGACCCTTTGACTGTTCACAGGTGATATCGTTCCTTTGTAGTGAACCCGCCCCATTTTCCCCATTTGTACTTTAGATTAAATTTCTCAATATGTAAAATATGTATTAATAAATGTGGTATTTATTACATATTTGCTGCTTTCACACGGAGCGGCCATGGCTTTAGCCATCGAAAAATGGACCAATATTGGTATTTTGGGTAATTTGTCGCGGTGATACGTTTTATCCGGAACGCCTTAAGGCAACAAATCTATCGTCAAACTCTGGCCGTATCAAATTATCAGATTTTGATATTTCGCTGCGGGATTAGGATAAATCAGGATGTACTAAGCCGTCGATAATTTTTGCATGAAATATGCTATATGGGTACAAAAGTATCCACCCTCTCTTTTTCATTATAATTATAGGAGGTAATATTGCATATCCTTAAAGAAAGTAAAAGCTAAAATTTCAATTCCGTGCTTTAAAAATTTATCCAAAATGACAAAAAATGAAAATAAATCTTAAACCTCAAAAGGATGCTGAAAAAACTGAACTAAAGTTACCGCGAAGCGGTTTCGTACATCTGGCAATAAACAAAGTTCCAAGCATCTCTATTTTCGTTATAGATATCTAATTTCTTACAAAATTGCAAAAAAGCAAACCACAAATAAGGATCTACCCTCATTGAAGTTAGGAAAAATACTATAAAAATCCCAACCGTATCGCCCGTCTTTTTCAGATAGTACATTACACCATGCTATAAGATGAATATCATTCTCTTTTGAGTCGGAATTCTCCCCATCTTCTTTATAATAACCTTCTTACAGTTCTGTATAAGCGAAAAAATAGCAAAGTCGAATTCCATTCATCAAGACGCCAATGTGGGTGCCACTATTTCAACTGTAAACGATACACTCCAAATTCCCAATATGATTGTCGAACGCAATTAGGACCTGTCCAACCCAGATTAAGGATGTGTTTTGTCATATGCCAATTTAACATTTCATGACCGACACACAACACAGAATGATGCTCACGAGCGATGTTCACCAACTTTTCTGCACATATCCGCGCCCGCGCTTTGGCTTGTTTAAAGGGGTCTGCGTGTGGCGAATGGCCTAAAATCCAGAGTATTCTGAAGATCATCGACCAGGCTTTTGGAGTCAGTTTTGGAAACGTCCAATGTGTATATGGCATTTCGATCTCGCGAAATGCCGGGTCTTTAATCCCAATAGACTTGACCCCCAAGGCGTTGGCCGATTCTACTGAACGCTTTAGATCACTGCATACAACCATCGCACATCGTTGGGCAATTTTACGTGTTTCTCGAGAAGGCTTTGACGATTCATCAATTCCAGCGGTTTTATACTCGCCCAACCAATGCCCAAATTCAGCAGCAGAAAGCCAAATATTATTAGCAATCAGTGGTCTACCATGTCTGAGGAGTACGATTTCCACACATATTACTCCATAACTTTCATGGGTCATTCTGATGATCCGACTTCACGTCATCACGTTCTTTTAGTAACTATGAACATTAAAAAACACTTGTTTTATA
>Ga0210062_1000194_pt1 | contig 18620 bp, 16 predicted proteins | sample Muzzi_CordA_D2_FD_185528 | JGI IMG/M metagenome (GOLD analysis project Ga0210062, IMG submission 185528) | Wetland microbial communities from San Francisco Bay, California, USA, that impact long-term carbon sequestration - Muzzi_CordA_D2 (SPAdes) | ecosystem: Environmental > Aquatic > Marine >...
CTGCTTCCGGAAGCTTGCCCATTATAATCATACCCAGGACTTCGTCTTTGGTGACGTCTTTGGTGCGCCGGGTTCCGATCAACTTGCCGTTCTTGATGACCGACACGCGGTCCGACAGGTCGAATACGTCATGCAGATCGTGGCTGATCAGAAAGATACCGATGCCCTCACTTTTGAGCTGCTTAATCAAGTCGGAGACCATGGCTGTTTCCTGGGGGCCGAGCGCCGCAGTAGGTTCGTCCATGATTAGAATTTTGGCGTTGAAATATATCGCTCTGGCGATAGCGACGGATTGTCGCTGACCACCGGACATATTCTTAACCGCATCGGTGATGTTTTCAAAATTGGGATTCAGCCGGGCGATGACCTTGCGGGCTTCATTTTCCATGGCGCGATCGTTGAGTGTCCCATATCGGGTCATGATTTCGCGGCCCAAAAACAGATTGCCGGGTGCATCCAGATTGTCGGCCAGCGCCAGGGTTTGGTATATAGTTTCAATACCGTATTTACGTGCATCACGAGGAGACTCGATGCGCACTTTTTCACCATTGATGCGGATTTCGCCCGTGTCGCAAGGGATGGCTCCGGAAAGCGCCTTCATCAATACGGTTTTTCCCGCGCCATTGTGACCCAGAACACCGACGACCTCGCCCGGGTTGAGATCAATGCTCACCCCGTTAACGGCGTGAACACCGCCAAAGCGCTTGTGGATATTCGTCATCTCAACTAGAGGCGTTTGGCTCATGCCGTTTCTCCCTATGGCCTACTTTTGTTGTAAACGACGTCAAACCACACGGCCAGGATCAGAACAGCGCCGATAACCAATTGGCGCATGGCACTGGAAATACCCAAAAGCACCATTCCGCTATCCAGACTTTGCATAATCACCGCGCCCAAAATAGCACCGGTGATGGTACCCTGACCCCCTGCCAGCGAAGTACCGCCGATGACGGCGGCGGCAATGACGTTGAGCTCGGCCAGCATGCCCATGGAATTGGCTCCGGCGTTCAACCGCGCCGTGGTAATTACCGCAGCCACAGCGCAGAGTATGCCCATGACCATAAAAACGAGGGTGGTGATCTTTTTAACTGCGATACCTGAAAGCTCAGCCGCTTCCGGGTTGCCCCCGATGGCGAACACGTAGCGGCCGAATCGGGTAATTTTGGCCAGAAGGCTCATGCCCACCACCACACAAATCATGATCAGCACCGGTACGGGTATGCCGCGCGGAATCTGAGTCCGGGGTTTGTAATAGGCGTTCATGACCAGGACAAAACCGCATACCAGGCCTGCGCCGATGGTCAGAAAAAGCAGCTGGACCCAGAGCGGTTTTACTTTGAACCCATATTTGCGGCAGCTTCTGCGGACCATGATGGTGTTGGTCAGCATCCATGCGATGGCTACACCGGCCAGAATCCAGCTCCAACTCGCCCCAATGGAGCCGTCGATGCCGCCCCCCAGGATCTGGTAGGTTTTGTCCATTGGCGCCACGGTGCGGCCGTCGGTTACCAAATAGGCTGCGCCGCGAAACATCAACAGCCCTGCCAACGTGGCAACAAAGGAAGGAATCCCACGGTATGAAACCCACCAGCCCTGCCACAATCCCACCATCCCACCCAGGACCAGACCACAAACAATGGTTAAGGGCCAGTTCCAGGCCGCACCCAGGGGGAACACGTGGACTTGCAGATAGGCAATGACCATCCCCGTGAATCCCAGCAGCGACCCGACGGACAAATCAATGTGCCGGCTAACAATCACCAGTACCATACCCGTCGCCATTATACCCACAACGCTGGACTGCACCGCCAAATTGTACATGTTCCTGGCAGTGAAAAATATACCGCCGGTCATGACATTCAGGGCAACCCAAATCAGAAGCAGGGCGATGATCATGGCCAGCATCCGATTATCGATATCGTTTTGGCGAAGTAATCGCGCTAGCGCGCGCTCTTTTACTGCTGCCTGCTGCGCCTGGTTGGACATTGACTTACTCCGTAAGGTATTACAGAATCGACGTTTTCTGGTTCCATAATAATCCAGGTCATAGTCGCCGAAAAAAAGGAAAAAGGGCGTTCCAGAATCTATATGGAACGCCCTCTGAAAGCAATTACTTATTTACATGCAGCGGGTGCCATGCCGGCATCAACACCTTGGCAAACCACATCCTTTTTAACCCAGCCAGCGTCGATCACGGTCGCCAGATTAGCCCGGGTAATGGGCACCGGCTTCAGTAGAATAGCCTCCATCTCAACCCCTTTCGGACCGCCGGACCACTTGATCGCATTGCCGATCTTTTCACCCTTGGCCAGGGCCACAGCGATATTGGCGGCGGCTTTGCCCAATTCGCGAGCGTCCTTCCAAACCGACACCGTCTGGGTGCCTCTGGCAACGCGGTTCAGCGCGGCATAGTCGCCGTCCTGACCGGATACCGGCGTGATGCCTTCCATGCCTTGAGCAGTCAGTGCCGCCACAACACCTCCGGCCGTACCGTCGTTGGAAGCCACCACCGCATCCACTTTGTTGTTGTTGGCGGTCAGGATCTGCTCCATGTTCTTTTGAGCAACCTCGGGCTTCCAACCTTCGGTGTACTGCTCACCGACGTTTTTGATTTTGCCGGCGTCCATGGCTTCTTTCAACACCTCGAGCTGCCCCGCGTGTAAAAAATCAGCATTGGGATCGGTGGGGGAGCCCTTGATAAAAACGTAGTTGCCCTCGGGCTTGACTTTGAACACCTCGCGCGCTTGCATCCGGCCGACTTCCTTGTTATCGAAAGTCAGATAAAAAGCATAAGGGTCTTCGATCAGGCGATCATAACCCACGACCGGTATGCCTTCGGCCTTGGCCCTTGCGATGGCCGGCGAGATGGCATCTGCATCGTAGGCCAAAATGATCAGCGCATCGCAGCCCCGGGCGATCAAGTTTTCAACGTCGGAAATCTGTTTGCTGGAATCGGCCTGCGCATCGGCGCTGATATATTTGGCGCCCAGCTTCTCCAATTGGGCCTTCATAGCAGCTTCGTCCGTTTTCCAACGCTCTTCCTGAAAATTTGACCAGCTCACACCGACGGTCAGTGATTTCGCGAAAGCGGCGCCGCTCAGAACGTTGAGAACGGCGACGGCGATAAAAGTACAAACAACAACCGTTAAAAACCTTTTCATGACGGGATCTCCTTTTGCTTACGGTTATGCCCTTAATGGGCGGCTATTACCTGAGTTTTGCACGAAAATAACCTTTACAGAAGTTTGAGATCAAGTTACCGCATTGGACATGGAGTGATGATTGTTGCGCTAAAATTCAGGTATTCCAATAAATTTACATTCTAATGATACTGAAATTACATGGAACGTATTAAAGATAAGAAGCTGCTTTTACAAAGCGGATTAATCAAAATTGTGAATGGTGTGCGTGTTTTTGTATAAACTAAAATATTGAAATATCCAATTGTACCACCAATATCCACTTGGATAATCAAAGCCGGTTTTGTTGTCAAGATTAATTTCTAAGCAATATAATCCGCCTCCGGCGGACGAGTCCTCCTGCGCCGGCTGTAAGATACGAAGTTAGCTGTAAAAAATTCATGTATCAATTGGACATTGCCGAATCAAAACAGAAAATCAGTTAAAATGACTCAACGGGCCTTGGAGATGGCTGACCCAAATAGCAACGAAACTGTCATATTCGGCAGTTCCCTTGAGGATCGGGACACAGGTGATTCCCGCTTTGGTCAGAATGGATTGCCAGGAATCCTCCTCGGGGCCTGCCATGTCGTTTTTAGCGTGGTCTCCGGCCACGGACATCAAGGGCATCAAATAGGCTTTTTTGATTTTTCGCTTGAGCAGCAATTCTTTGATGAGGTCGACTTGCGGATAGCCTTCCACTGTGCCCACAAAAATGTTGGGATCATTGAGCTGCAGCTGAAACATTAACGCCGCGTAAAACGCGTTGGCAGGATGATGGGTGCCGTGGCCCATCAGCACCACGGCTTCGGCCGGTTGGCGGTCTTTTGGAATGGATTCAATTACGGCTTGCACTGCGCGCTGCATGTCTTCCTGGGTGGCCAGCAGGGGATATCCCAGTATAATGCGTTGAAATCCGCCCAGCATTTTGAAGGCGCCGACCGTTCGGCGCAAATCATGGTATTCCGCGCCGCCGATGGTGTGCAGTGATTGCACGGCCACATGGCTAAAGCCTTCATCCCGCATTTTGGCCAGAGCCACTTCGGGTGAGTCCAGGAAGATGCCCTGCTTGGCCAGTTTTTTGCGGATGATGTGAGAGGTGTAGGCCCAGCGCACCGGAATTTCCGGATAAGCGGTTTTGACTTTTTTATCTATATTCTCAAAGGATACCCGGGCGCTTGGCTGGCTGGATCCAAAAGCCACCAGCAAGATACCGACCTTTTTGGGAGCTTTGGCCCCGTGATCGGCAGCCCATGCCGCCGGGCACAGGCAGATCGCAATTAAAAAAACCGTAAATGAGAATAGATAATTTTTTTTCATCTGCATAATCCTCTTTCACGCCATAAACTTTTAGAATTCAGTCGTCAGCCGGACACCGGCGATAATCCCGTCTAGATCATCTTCGTCGGTGTCATATTTGTCTTTCATATACTGGAAATCGACTGCGGCCGCAACATAATCATCGAGCACAAAACGCCAGTAGATCTCGGCGACCTGTGTATAGTCGAATTCATATTCACCGTTCAGGTAGGCGAAGCCGATACCGATGTTATCTTCCTCACGACCGTACCATTTGCCGGTGATATCAAGACCGCCGGACAGGAGATAATCATAATCAATGACTGCCCTGTCATCCTGCCATCCCACACGGATCCATGCCCCGAAGATGTCGCCGAGCTCCTGGTCAAAGGACACAGATGCAGCCAGGCGACGCTCCGCATTCCCATCCTCGTCCAAAAAATCTTTGCTGGTGCCGTCAACGACCAACCCGTAATTACCTTCTCCCAGAGAGGTGTTTACCCTGTAGGCGATTTGACCGGCAGCATAATTATAATTGTTGCCGTCATCATTTTCGCCGACATTCATACCCAAAAATGTGATACTCCAGTTTCCGATTTCTAATTCCGCCGCACCTCCGATGTCGTAGGATGGGAAAAATCCGATGGGATCGTTGACCAGGGCTGCATTCATAAATTGGGTGTACTCATTATTGGCAAATGCATTTAAGTCGACGTAAGCGGTGGAATCGATGATGCCGCCGGTCAGGCCCAGGGCATTGTTTTCACCGAATTCAAAGGTGTGATTGTACCAGGCGGTCAGCAGGTAGTCCCGGTTGCGGCCGTTGATGTCTTTGACAGCATCCTCCAGGTCGGCGCCCCAGGGGGCCAGCTTGAATTGCGTGGCGCCATTGAGCCCGTTGCCGGCCGCAAAACCGAATTTTGCGAAAAATTCATCCTTCCCGGTGGGTCGAAAACTGAACCTGGGCTGGAAGGGAATGGCACCGCGACCGGTATTATCATCACCATCCACCCACTGATTCTGGTAGGCGCCGGCTAAAATTGCGCCAATTGAAAACTTGTCGGTGATGTCATAGGCATATGAATTGGATATGAAGATTACCCAACCAAACCCTATGAAACCAATCAATCTGAATAAATTCATTTTCATTAAGCGCTCTTTTTGCATGCTAGGTTTCAAGAACGATTTCCTCATTTTGTCAAGAAATTAATTAGCTGCTTTCAGCAGTTTCCCTGATTTTCGGCAGCGCCTTGCGCATCTGCCGGATGGCCTGGCGGATGCGGTGTTCATTTTCTACCATCGCCAGCCGCAGATAATTTTCGCCCTCCTCACCGAAGCCGATCCCGGGTGCTACGGCCACGTTGGCCTCCTGCATCAGCTGCATGGCGAATTGCATCGAACCCAGTCCGGCGAATTGTTCCGGCAGCCTGACCCAGGCAAACATGCCGGCTTGAGGCTTGTTGACAGCCCATCCCATATTTTCCAAACCCTCGCACAGGATATCGCGCCGCAGCCGATACCGCTCCACCTGATCGACAACCTCGGCAGCGCAGTCGCGCAGGGCGACAATACCGGCGACCTGGATCGCCGAAAAAATGCCGTAATCATAGTAGCCTTTGATCTTGGCCAGCCCCGCGACGATTTTTCGATTACCGACGCAATATCCCAGACGCCAGCCGGCCATATTGTAAGTCTTGGAGAAAGAACCAAACTCCACGCCAACATCGCGCGCGCCGGCAGCCTCCAAAAAGCTCGGTGGCTTGTAGCCGTCAAAGGCGATCTTGGCATAGGCGAAATCGTGGATCACCATGAAACGGTATTTTTGGGCCAGAGCGACGATTTCATTAAAAAAATCAACCGTTGCCAGTTCGGCCGTCGGGTTATGGGGGTAGTTCAGGATCAACAGGCGCGGTCTTGGCAAAATATTTTCGCACATGCGCTTGATACGATTCAAAAAAGTTTCCGGCTCACCCAAGGCCACGCGAATCACGCTGGCGCCGGCAATAATCGCCGCATAGATATGAACCGGAAAGGCCGGCGCCGGGACCAGGATCGTATCGCCCGGACCGACAAGTGCCAGGCACAGGTGGGAGATTCCTTCCTTGGAGCCGATGGTCACAATAACCTCGGATTCGCTTTCCAACTCGACCCCATAGTCCTTTTGATAGTTAAGCGCAATCTCCCGCCTTAAATGGGCCAGCCCATCGGCGACCGGGTAGCGATGGGATTTCGGATCCTGGGCCACCTCACAAAGCTTTTGTGTCACCGCCTCCGGAGCCGGGTCGATGGGGTTGCCCATTCCCAGGTCAATCACGTCATCGCCATTGCGGCGCTTTTCCATCTTCATGCGGTTGATCATGCCGAACAGATAAGGCGGCAGTTGCTCCATGCGCTGTGAGAACTGAATTGTTTCATCGATCGTCATCGGACACCTCCAAAATAGCAAAATATCCGGGCATTGAGGAACCCGGTTGGTATTTACATCAAAAAAAACCCCGAACCGTTTCCGGTCCGGGGCAATATAAAAACGCCATGGGCCGGATTCGCCAGCCCATGGCGTCGGTATCAGCTGTCTTATTAAATTAAGTGCAGCCGACCGTCACCGGGACTGGCTTCCTGGCGGCGGCCGCTGCGGCATTGCGGGAAAATTTTTTAAGGTTCATCGCTCAACTCCAGATCGTATTACCTATGATTAATTCTTTAAGTTACATCATGCGCAGTGTCAACCCTTAAATTTTAAAAATACTTGAATTTTTAGAATTGAATATGAGATGCTATTGATGCAAATAGTCGGTGATATTTCTTATAGCTTCTTTTTTATATTGACGCATCTGTGCACTTGTTACTTGATGGTATTATGCTTAACCCCTTATGAACCAATCATATTCCACCCAATATCCGGTTCGATATACAAGCATCCTGGCCTGGATGCATATTGCCGGGGCGATTACAGTTGTGGTTCTCAATGCGCTTTATTCGGCTGTCCACAGTGAGTTGGGGCGGGAGATATCAGCCGGAGAAAGCCCCGGCCTGGCCTGGATCCGAGCCCATATTCACATCGGCATGGCGCTCGGGGTGATATACCTGATCGCCGTTTGGCGGCTTCAAATCCTGCGCATACCGTATTTTGCGACAGCACCTGCCCGATTGCTGAAAGTTATGGCCGGCCTGGAAGTGCTGAGCATCGCCGCTGCGGTAATTTTGATGTTTTATCAACGTGTTGAATTGCTGCCGCCCGTCCAAACCGCTTTGCTGATATCCGTTTTGATCCAGGGCATCATTTCCTTCCGGTATGCGGGGGGAATAGAGTCCGAATTCAGTCCGGATGTCTTTCTGGCGCCGGAAAGGGGCGCCGGAAGATTTTTCCTATTCCTGTTTTTGTTTGGGGCCGTGATCGCATGGCTCGATCCGTCTTCGCAGCGCATGGCGGATCAAATATTGTTAGATTCGGACTTCGAAGACCGCTTGCGGAATATCTTTCCGCCGATCCTGTCGGCAGTTACCTGTCTCTGGTTTGGGGCCGGCATGCTGGTTATACTGGTTTGCTTCGGCCGCTTGCTGAAAAAAATCAGCAGGAAGCAAATGTCGCTGCACGCATTTTCCCCCCTGCTTTTTGTTGTTATAGGCGCCTATTTCATGGCGGTATTGTTCGGGTCGCTTTTGACAGCAATTAACTGGGAAATCAGCAAGCTTAATTTGAAATTCGCTGTTTTACAGCTTTTTTTGCTTTTAAGTTTGGGGGGCGGGATGCTGACCGCGGCTGTGTTCGGTCGCCTCACAGCCCGTTTAACCCAGGCCACAAAGGCCAGCCTCGTCGGAATTGTGTCCCTTGCCTTTGGTGCGGCGATGGTTTGGCCCCTGACCTGGCTGCTGACCCGCAAACAGGTTGGCATAATTTACTGGAGGATTCTTTTATGGGTTGTGCTCGGAGCAAGCGGCGTTATCGTTTATTTGGTTTTATTCGGCAATTTGTTCAATCCCTGGTTCACGGCATTTTCCTACCTCAAGGACACCCTGTTAAAAGTGGTATCCGTGGTGGCGGCCGGAACCGTCGTGCTGCTTTTAGATCGATTTTCGCCGGGCGACCGGAACAGATTCTGGACGTCCGGCCGCTGGACTGCCACCCTGGCCCTGACCCTGATAATGGGGTTTTTACCATTCTATGGCCTGGCAAAATTTCCCGAAGTCAAAGCCGTCATACTGCAATTTAATGAACTGGCCCGGGTGGATGCCGCATTTGCCGGAAAGCTGGGCAGTGTGCTGGGGCTGGGACGCTGGCTGCAATTCGGCCAGCAACCGTCGGATAACGGCAATCCTAATCCCTGGCCGCAACCCTGGCAGTTGAAGAAAACTCATCCAGCGCTGCTGCCGGCTAACTTCAACCTGCTGGTCATTGTCGTTGATGCCCTGCGCGGTGATGCCTTTCACTCGGCCGGTTATCAACGCAACCTGACACCATTTTTAGACAACTGGGCCCGGGATGAAGCGATTTCCTTTCGTCGTGCCTACAGCCAGGGGGGCGGCTCCTTTGCCGCTTTCCCTTTCCTGGTGGCCGGACGAAGCAGGTTTGCTCTATACGGTCCGGGTCTTTATCAGGAAAACCTTTACCTGAAACTATCCCAGGCCGAAGGCATCAATCGTTTTATGGTGATGAAAGGATTTGGTCCGCGAAATATTTTTCCGCCGGATGCGCCGGTAATTGAGCTCGGCATTCCCCGCGCCGTGAGTGACCGCCGGTCCGCCTCGGCGGACGAAGTGTTTGATGCGGCGCGCCGGGGAATCGAAGAACTGCCGGTACCAGACCGGTTTTTGTGTTTTCTGCATCTGATGGATGTCCATAACGACCTGCGTAAAAAAGAAGATGGCATTGACCTTGGCGACAGACCCCGTGATTTGTATGACAACAATCTTTCCTACCTTGACCGGGCTTTTGAGCGATTCGTGACCTGGCTCAGGCAGAAAGGCTTATATGAACGTACCGTGATTCTTTTTACTTCCGATCACGGCGAACAGTTCTGGGAGCATGGGGCCAGTTTGCACGGGCATACACTTTACGAAGAAGAAATTCGAATTCCCTTGATTCTTTTCGCAAATGGGCTAAAGGGGCGTTTTGAAGACGTACCGGTGATTGCGGCCGACATGGCGCCGACGATCGTCGACCTGGCCGGATACGCGGTCGCACCGGCCTATGATGACCCCCAAATGGGCATATCGCTGGTGCCGCTGATATTGAGAAATGAGAAAAAGCGGTATCTGCAAAGAGACATCGTCGGCAGGGCGTCGTTCAAGCAGCGCTATTTTCTGTATCACAACTGGCAATGGAAACTGGTATATTTCGCCGAACTGGACCTGCTGCAGTTATTTAATGTCGTCACGGATCCGGGGGAGAAAAACAACTTATTAAATGAAGAGCCGGAATTGGCGATGCAGCTGGAAAAAAGATTGTTTGATTATCTTTACAAAGTGGAAGGCAGAACCTATCGTCCGCTACTTTATGATTGATAAACCAGCTCAGGCAAGTTTGAAGCAAGTCGGACTTGATTTTTAACAAATTCAGATTAGCTTAATTTCTCGGTCTTTTATCTAAATTAAAGATCCCTATTTTCTTGGGATCGATTTGGGGATCATTATCATTGAGGAGCGGACATGAGTGATTTAAAGGAAAAGATACTGGAAAAGATGAAGAACCATACACTGGCGGCATTGGCCACCATCGCCGAGGACGGCAAACCGTGGACGCGCTACGTTGTGGTTAAGGCGGATGATCAGCTGAACATCTGGTTTGCGACATTTAAAAATTCGCGCAAGACTTCACAGATTGCTAAAAATCCGGAAGTGCATCTGACGCTTGGCGTCAGCGATCCGCAAACTGCCGTATCCTGGCTTCAGATTCAGGGGCGGGCCGAGTTGTTTGAAGATGCCCAAACCAGAAATGCGGTGTGGTATGATCTGTTAAACTCCATTTTCAATGGACCCGACGATCCGAATTTTGTGGTATGCAAAATAAAACCATACCGCATCGAATACTACATGATGAATATGCCGAAGCCGGAGATATGGGAAGGCTGAGAAGTGACTGTTGAAATTTAATCACGGTTTAAGGCTGGATGCTGAGGTGGGGTCAAAATAAAAGGTTCGGGCGGGCGACCAGCGATTGTCCACTTCAAGATATCATTCGGATATAAAAGTGAAAGGGAGGACATCCCAAATTTCTTCTTCTTATTCCGCTGCTGGGGTAAAAGCTGTTCCCCCGATTCCTGCATTGTTTACTGCGTAGTCCAAACCACCATAATTAGTGATACAAGCCGCGACCAGTGCTTCTACTTCGGTTGCCTTCGTAACATCCGTTTCTACAAAATGCGCTTCGCCACCTGTTTCTTTTATCATTGCCACAGTTGCTTTGCCTTCCGAAACGCGACGAGCGGCCACTATAACTTTAGCTCCTTTTTTAGCAAACGCGAACGAGGTAGCCTGCCCAATGCCTGAATTTCCACCGGTAATCAACACAACTTTCGATTCAAAATGATCGTCCATTTTACTATCCTCCTACCACTTTTATTGCACCCTTTAATTAAGTGTCTTGGTTTTGTGTCACATAGAACTCTTTAGCAGACGGCAATATTTCATTCCCATATGAATAAAATCGGTCGGTTTTACCAGGCTAAGGCTGGGGACTACCAGAGGCCTATGCCATAGATACTATACTCTGTTTTGGCTACAAGATGATTCTCCATATTACCATTTAACTCAATACGACGCGGGTCCCGCATCCATTGCTGCCAATGTTCTAAAGTTGTCCACCTGCTTACCACCAGACATTCATCTTTGCGATCTAAGTTAAAAAATGTTTCGCCTGAAATGTATCCCGGCTGTCGGACTCCGAGAGATCTCAATTCTACTATGTGAGGTAAAAGCTCCTTCGCATCCTTGCCATGCCTTGTTACTCGTTTAATTAAAACTCCAATTGCCATGTTCCTTTCCTTTCTTTATTTTTTTATACTAAGTTCAGAAAAGAATGCCTTTAGCAATAGGAGGTCCGGCGAAGCTCAGATTCAGGGTATAAAATTCGATAGAGATGTGTTTGAGGAAGAATAATCAGTTGAAGCTTAGGCTTAATGTCTTGATCTGATATATGATCCAGCTCTGAAAGTCAAGAATAAAATGCCACAGTGTGGTTGTTTCGGAGAACCAAGAATTTTGTGGTTACAAGTATCACAAATTTGCCAAAAGCACAGATAAGTAGATGAAAGCCCCAAAAATTAAATCCACATAAAACTTGGACTTTGCTTGCCGGAAGACCAGCTTTCCTTTTTTGTTCAATTAGTGCAGATACAAAATGGTTGCATGCAACCTACCTTATCGGGTAATCAGGTGTCAAATTGAAATCATAAAAATGGGGGAATCGGCTATAGAAGGTCGATGATCGCTTTTCTGATACGTTCAACGTTCGGCAGTATCTGATCTTCCATGCTTCGAGCATATGGTATTGTCGTCCGGGTGCAGACACGGGCATATTTGACCGGAATATCCGCCTCCAACACAACTGCCGCCAGTTCACCTGAAAGCCCAAAGCCTTCATAGTCCTCATCCACCACCAGAAGGCGGCCTGTCTGCGCAACCAATTGACAGAGTGTCGTTTTGTCGAGCGGGGCGACGGTTCTGAGGTCCAGGACTGCCGCTGAAATTTGCTCTTTTTCCAGAATCTCTGCGGCTTGCATGGCGCGGTGTACTCCCACGCCGACACTGACCACGGTAACATCGGTGCCTTCACGTCTCAGCACCGCTTTACCAATGGGCAGCGGTTCCCACTTGCCGGGTACGGGCCCGCGCGTCCCCTCGGGGGGGACGTCATATTCGACATTTCGGCGGCCTCCCGATCCCAGGAATTCCAGCCAGGTCTCAGAAAGCAACTTGTGCTCGAGAAAAATGACGGGCCCGTCATATTGTAAAGCGGCCAACATCAGGCCACCCGCATCGGCAGGGGTGGATGGAACGATAACCGTCAGCCCTGGAATGTGACCCAGCCATCCCCACAAGGATTGTTCGTGTTGTCCGCCATCACCGTAACCACCGCCGCAGGGCGCGCGCACCACAACCGGCGCGGTCCATTTGCCTCCGGAAAACGTTTCCACTTTCGCAGCATGGTTGAGCAGAGCGTCCATACACACGCCGAGGAAATCAACCATGTATATTTCGACAACCGGGCGCAACCCGGCCATGGCGGCGGCCACCCCTGCCCCTAAAAAGGCGCTCTCGCTGATTGGGGTTCCCTTGACACGTTGGGGCCCAAAACGCACAAGCAGGTCTCGTCGCAGCAAGGGAATATCTTCACCGAAAACCACAATGCGCGGATCATCAGCCATGGCTTGAGAGAGCGCGTCATCCACCGCCTGTGTGAAGTTCATTTTTTTCATGACGCTATTGTCTCCTCCATGGCCAATGCGATGATATTGCCCGTTTCGCGCTCGGTGTCATCTTCGAGTCTTTGCAGACGCGCACTGTCTGTTTGCAACATTCTGCGAGTTCGTCTTAGCGGGTCGCTATCCGGGTCTCTGCGTGGATCACGCAGTGTTGACAAGACCGCGGAGAGGACCGACTTCAGACCATCCACTCGCTTACGAAATGACGCGCCCGAGGTGCTCAAGAAAGACCGTGTGAGCGGTATGGTGATCTTCGGCATTTCACGCACAGGATTACGCACTGCTCTTAACAATTGGTAGCCTAAAAAGTGTGCCTCGAAATGAACGCACTGGGCGCGCAAAAAAAACGGTCCCTCACCGGCCCGGGCGCGCGCGATTGCCTTACGCGCGGCCTCCCATACCGCGGCTACATCGCGTCCATCAACACAAACCCCGGGTACACCCAACCACTGCGCGCGATCATTTAAATCCCCTCCCGTGACTGTGTCCGACTGGGTAGTTATGGACCAGGAGTCGTCCTTGCAGACGAATACCACGGGTAAACGCCAGGCGGCGGCCAGGTTGATGGATTCCATCAGCGTCCCCTGATTCATGGCACCTTCGCCAAAGAAGGCAACCGTAACTGCCCCTGGATGCAGATATTGAGATGCCAGAGCAAAACCAGCCGCCGCAGGTCCTTCTGCTCCGACGATACCGGAGGAGGCTGCCAGATGAGGTTTTGAGAACAAATGCATGTGTCCGCCCATGCCGCCGCACAACCCGTCCGGTTTGCCGAGCAGTTCCCGGAGAATAAGGATCGGATCTACTCCGCGCATAAGCAGTGCCGCGGTTCCGCGATGATCAAGCGCCATGGCGTCATGGGCGCCCAAATGTGCCACGACGCCGGCGATTATTGCTTCTTCTCCGGTTCCCAGATGCATCTCACCTGAGATTAAGCCGTCTTGCCAGAGTTGAGTGACGGATTCTTCAAAGAGACGACTCTTGAGCATGAGTGCATATAGGGACCACAAATCAATCGGCATTTTAATTCCCAGGCATTCTCGTGTTTGAAAGATTTTAGTCGGAGAATCGTAAAGGAGCATTTGGTTCGCTTTTCTATACAACAAATCAACTAAGATTACAAATAACCGACATTGTTTAGTGACCCAGATAGATCTTGATCCGCATTAGATGCATTTCATATTAGCTGAATTTTTTACCGCCAACTTCGCATCATACAACCGACTCATCTATGTTCATATTCATGATTGGCAAAAATACGGGCATAGTACAGGTATAAAATTTGTTTAATTGGCATTTTATCTTTGACATGATAGCTCCCGCCGGATAAATTGATGGTCATCTTCAGCAATCGATCTTTTCCTTTCAAACCCGAAAAGAGATGGGTGAATGAAGAATTCTATAGAAAAACGCATTATTCAAGGGCTATTAGAGTCCGCCGGGATACAAATTGACGGTACAGAACCTTTTGACATCCATGTCCATAACCCCGATTTTTATGCTGAGGTATTGGCCGGAGGATCGGTGGCGCTTGGAGAAAGCTACATGGATGGCTGGTGGGATTGTGCTGCGCTGGATCAATTGTTTTATCACATTATGCGGGCTCGCCTGGACAAAAAAGTGCGGGTATCCCGGGCGGTTTTGTGGGCCGGGTTGAAAGCCAGGCTACTTCAAAAAACCTCCCGCGAAAAAGCGTTTGAAATCGGTCGACGGCATTACGATATCGGAAACGACCTGTTTACCGCCATGCTGGATCGGCAAATGAACTATTCCTGTGCATACTGGAAGCAGGCCGACAACCTCGACGCTGCCCAGGAGGCCAAGCTCGATTTGACCTGCCGCAAACTGATGCTCAAAGAAGGCATGCGAATTCTGGATATCGGCTGCGGCTGGGGAGGGTTTGCTGTTTACGCAGCAAAAAATTATGGGGTTGAAGTGGTTGGCATCACTGTTTCCCAAGAGCAAGTCAAATTGGCCCGCGAACGGATCGCAGGACTTCCGATTAACATCGAATTGAAAGATTACCGGGATCTCCAGGAGCGTTTCGACCGGATTGTTTCCATTGGTATGTTCGAGCATGTCGGACTGCCCAACTACCGCAAGTACATGGAATCGGTTCTCAGATGTTTGAATTCAGATGGATTGTTTCTGCTGCATACGATCGGCGGAAATACCTCAACCAATACCACAGATCCCTGGCTTGAAAAATACATTTTCCCAAATTCAATGCTGCCTTCCGCTTCTCAGATCAGTGCTGCGGCAGAAGGATTGTTTGTGTTGGAGGACTGGCACAGTTTCGGCCACTATTATGATCGCACACTGATGACCTGGTATGCAAATTTTACAGATAACTGGGATCAATTAAAAAGCATTTACGATGAAAGTTTTTACCGCATGTGGAGCTATTATTTGCTGTCCTGTGCCGGCAGCTTTCGAGCCAGGCGCAACCACCTCTGGCAGATTGTATTTTCCAAAAGAGAACGTGAAGGCGGATATGAAACCATCCGGTAGCAGCCGTTGGATCTTCGCATTGACCGTTGGGTTTATTCTTTTTAGAAAAGGTAGCTGATTTCAATCATGTGCATATTTAAGCCCGGGTTAGGGTGGTAGAAAACGAAATTTGACATGTGCTGGAAGCGATAACCCATGGCAAAATGTCGGACAATATTAAAATCTATACCGATATGTGAGGTAAATTGGATGGGTCCTCCGAGGTCTTCATCTCCATAGGTCTGTTTGCTGATTACTGTCGGATTGATACCCATGAGAATGCTGACCTTGTCCTTGAATCCGGTGATATAAAGGCCGGGACCGATTGAGCCCACGAAGGCCGATTCACTGCCGCCTTTCAACATACCTGCGTTTGCTTCGATGTATGGGGTCAGTGACCAGTTAGAGGCCAAGTTCCATGTCCAGGGCAGGTTCCAGATCGCAAAGCCCTCGTACTGGTTAAATTCCTCTTTATTTCGATGGTCTGATATTCCACCGCGAAGCCCAAGCATCTGCAATTCCAAGGCCATTGCCTCGGAACCAAGAGCACCCCAGCCTATCAGCACCGCCACTATAGTTGCCCAGAAAAATGTCCTCACCATGCCAATCTCACTATACACATATGTTATGCCTGTCTTAGTGAAATCCCGGCGGCGCTGAGCAGGGCTAAATAGATGTTAAAATACTGCAAACCATGAAGATTATTTATGCAATGGACCAACGGCAATCATCAAGGTATCGCGCTCCGGGATCTTCGCTTCTGCAGTGAAAATAATTTTTAACCTTCAACCTCGACGATCATCTCGATCTCCACGGCAATGTTGAGCGGCAGGGCGTTGGTACCAACGGCGGAGCGGGCGTGTTTGCCTTTGTCGCCGAATACCTCGACGAATAGATCCGAGGCACCGTTGATGACTTTGGGCTGATCGGCAAATTCAGCGGTACAGTTGACCAAACCCAGAAGTTTCACAAATCGGTTAACCCGGTCCAGATCTCCGATTACAGCCTTCAATGATCCCAGCAGGCCGATGGCGACCCGGCGAGCGGTTTCGTAGCCTTGCTCGATGGTTAGATCGGCACCGACTTTGCCGGTGATCAGCGAACCGTCTTCTTTGAATGGACCGTGGCCGGAAAGAAAAATCAGATTGCCGGTTCGAACGGCAGGAACGTAATTAGCAACCGGTGTCACGGCCGGTGGGAGCTCTATTCCCATATCTTTTAACCTGGCTTCAATTCGCATTTTTGATTCCTTTCTGTGTAATTCTTTTCATGCGGGATAAAAAATTAAATGTTTCACATCCTGCCCAGTTATGATCGGGCAGCTTACCTTTATGTTTATGGTAGTATTCAAGCAGATCATCGAACGTATCCAGATCTTTCCACCGCATCAGCAATCTGACCCGGATGTCATTTGCCTCGGCTTTGTCCAGGGTCTCTCGAAGCACGGCTTCAGTGCTCCAGGCGATTTCCTGAAATAATTCAGGGTGCGGTTTGCGCATGCCGACCAGATAATAGCCGCCATCGTGACACGGTCCGAAAACTGCATCAACACCGCCTGAATCAAGCAGCTGAAAGGATTGCTGAACGATGGCGCGCGGCAAATCGGGTGTGTCACTGTCAATGATCGACACAGCCTGATAGCCTTGTTGCAGTTTATCCACAAAAATGTTGTTCAACCTTTCACCCAGATTGTTTCCTCGCTGGGTGAACAGTTGAAACCCATTGGATAAAAATCTGATAAAAAAATCTTTTGAGTTCGCCGGCGTATACGAAATGGCCAGGTCAATATCTTTGATGAGGCTGATCTCCTTTATTCGGTCTTGAATGAAACAGCGATACAAGCTGGTTGCTTCATCAGGCGATAGTTCAGGAGACAGACGTGTTTTTACCTTTTGCGGCTCCGGAGCTTTAGCGACGACAACCAGCAGAAATTTATTATTAAATTTTATCATCAAAGGCTCCACAGCACGCCACATCCCCGACAGCACGGCGGCGGATCGGCGGTTTGAAGCTGGTGCCTGAAATTTTTATATCGGGTTCCCAGCCAAATGTCCTTTAGAGAAGATTCATACACATTGCCCAGAATAATCGAAGCGTAATCAACCGTTGCAAACGGCGCAATGCAGCAGGGCAGCACGTTGCCGTTGGCCGTAATATAAATAAGGGTTTGCGGACGATAACAGCGGTTCCAGGGCATCTCTTCAGGGGAGCCGCTTTGAATGCTGTCAATCGGCTGACCCAGGCCGGAAGCGTTGAATCGAAGGCCCAGATCCTCGGCCAGCTTTTGACTTTTTTGAATCAATTCCGGGTATTTGTCATCGGTATCCTGCAAAGATTTATCTTTGCGTGCCACACCGTATCCGTTGTCGTCCTGGTAATAGACCAGGCGCTGCAGATAAACCTCGCCAATGTCAAGGTCGGCCGCCAGTTTAATAAATTCCGGCAGTTCGGCAATATTTTCCCTGGTTCCCAGAAACCACAGGGAGAGCTTCGGCCGGGTGAGGGATTTTGCGGTCTGCAGGTTTCTAAAGGCTCGCAGATTGCCGACAATCCGGTCATATTCATTGCTGCTGCGGATTTTTTTATAGCCGGGCGCAGACGCGGCATCCAGCGAGATGCGCAATTCGTCCAGGCCCGAATCGATGAGGTCGTGTTGCCGTTTTATATCCAGCAGGATGCCGTTGGAGTTAAAGAGGGTATAAACCTTGCGCTTTTTCAGGTGGCGGACCATCGCCGCCAGTTGCGGATTTAATAGCGGTTCCCCGACCCCGTGTAAAGTTGCCCGCTGGAGGTCCTCCAACTGGTCTGTAATCGAGCAAAAATCCTGCAGGGATATGTCGCGCTCCGGTTCGCGCTTGCCGTCATAGAGGATGCAGCCCCGGCATCTGAGATTACAGCGGTTGGTTGTCTCCAGATAGAGATTGCTGGGGAGCTTTATGTTTTGCTCTGCCTCAGACATAAAAATGTTTAAATTCAGGTTTAGCGATTCCGGCTTCAACGCTTGTCCGCCTCCGGTGGGTTCAGGGTTGAAACAAAACGAAAAGCATAATTTGCAGTGCCCATTGGCTTTAAGATTTGAAACCTCATATTAAGCTACATTTATAAGTATATGCCAGACCGAGTAAATCGCGGTTGAAAACCGCTCCCACAGCGCAGGCGCTTGCGCCGCGTGTCGCTTCGCTCCGTCTTTTTTAAAATCGAAATCCGCCGCAGGCGGACTTAAATCTTCAAT
>Ga0210062_1000195_pt1 | contig 18557 bp, 14 predicted proteins | sample Muzzi_CordA_D2_FD_185528 | JGI IMG/M metagenome (GOLD analysis project Ga0210062, IMG submission 185528) | Wetland microbial communities from San Francisco Bay, California, USA, that impact long-term carbon sequestration - Muzzi_CordA_D2 (SPAdes) | ecosystem: Environmental > Aquatic > Marine >...
CGACGTGATCATGGCGACCGGCCGCTCCGACTACCCGAACCAGGTCAACAACGTGCTCGGCTTCCCGTTCATCTTCCGCGGCGCCCTCGACGTCCGGGCGACCGACATCAACAACGAAATGAAGCTCGCCGCCACCAAGGCGCTCGCCGATCTGGCGAAGGAGGACGTGCCGGACTCGGTGCTGCGGGCCTACGGCCAGGAGAGCCTGCGCTTCGGGCCCGAGTACCTGATCCCGAAGCCGATGGACCACCGGGTGCTGCTGACGGTGCCGCCGGCCGTGGCCAAGGCGGCCATGGACTCCGGCGTGGCGCGGGTACCGATCGAGGATTTCGAGCTCTATCAGGGGCGCCTGCGCTCGATCATCTCCCGCCGGCTCGAGATGATGCACGACCTCAAGCAGCGGGCGAAGCGCGAGACCAAGCGGATCGTCTTCCCGGAGGGCGAGCACGACAAGATCCTGCGCGCCGCCAAGGTGCTGGTGGAGGAGGAGATCGCCCACCCGGTGCTGCTCGCGCGGCGCGAGGAGATCGCCGGCCGCCTGGCCGAGCTCGATCTGGACGAAGACTCGATCACCATCATCCACAGCGAAAGCTCAGAGCACTTCGAGGACTACGCCCGGGAGCTCCACCGGCTGCGGCGGCGCGACGGTGTGACGTATGAGGACGCCCTCAAGACCATGCGCCTGCGCAACTACTTCGGCGCCATGATGGTGCACATGGGCCATGCCGACGGGCTGGTCTCCGGGCTCACCCAGTACTACGCGGACACGATCCGCCCGGCGCTCCAGGTGATCGGCACCCGGGCGGAGGTCGGACGCGTCTCCGGGGCCTACATCCTGCTCCTCAACGACCGCATCTTCTTCTTCGCCGACACCACGGTGAACATCGATCCCTCGGCCGAGGACCTGGCCGAGATCGCCGTGCTGACGGCCGAGTTCGCGCGCCGGTTCCACGTCGAGCCCCGGGTCGCCATGCTGTCGTTCTCGAACTTCGGCTCGAACACGCACCCCCACGCCAGCAAGGTCCGGCGGGCCACGGAGCTGGTCAAGGAGCGCGATCCGAGCATCGAGGTGGACGGCGAGATGCAGGCCGACACCGCGGTCCTCGAGTCGGTGCTCAACGAGACCTATCCGTGGAGCGATCTCTCCGAGCCGGCGAACGTGCTGATCTTCCCCGACCTCAACTCGGCCAACATCGCCTACAAGCTGATCTGGCGCCTGGCCGACGCCGAGGCGGTCGGGCCGATCCTGCTCGGCATGGCCAAGCCGGTGCACGTGCTGCAGCGGGGCGTCGACACCTCGGACATCGTCAACGTGGCGGCCATCTGTGCCGTCGACGCCCAGGAGCTGGGCGACGGCTGAGGCAACGGGGCGGACTCGTCGACGTCACAGGAAGGGCGTCGCTGGAACGTTGGAGGGCTTCCGGGAGGCTGCTAGAATAGGGTGTGCAGCTTTCCGAGACACGGTACAAGTCTCGCCCCGACGCGGCCACTATCCCCCCGGCCGCGACCAGGGGTCGCACTCACGACCCACTTCGTAGGAGGTGCCCCACCATGAAGCGTACTTTGATCTTTGCCGTCTGCGTGGCCGTCGCTCTGGCCGCAGCACTGCCGGCTTTCTCCCAGGACAAGCCGCGGATCGCGGTGCTCGAGTTCCAGAACAAGGCCGATTCCGCCTGGGGCTGGTGGCGTGACCGGGGCGCGGCGGCCATGCAGGACGTGTTCGTCACCGAGCTGGTCAAGAGCGGCAAGTTCCGCGTCATCGACCGGGAGCGCCTGGACGCCCTGATGCGCGAGAAGAACCTGTCGCTGTCCGGAGACGTGGACCCGGCGACCGCGGTCCAGGCCGGTCGGCTGCTGGGCGTCGAGTACTTCCTGGTCGGCGCGGTCACCGAGTACGGTTCCACCGAAGCCGGAGCCCATGGCCGGGGCGTGCGCGGCCTGCCCGGCTTCCGGGCCGGCAAGAAGACCTTCGTCGCGGCGGCCAATGCCCGCATCATCAACGCCGAGACCGGCGAGATCCTTTGGGCCGACGAAGCGCGGGCGGAGGACGCCAACTTCAAGCTCTCGATCGGAGGCTTCGGAGGCGGTGTCGACAACGACGAGCGGATGTTCGACAAGGTGATGAAGCCGGTGGTGCAGGAGCTCACCGCGAGCATCAAGGCCGCTGATCTGTAGGAGTCCGCGCAGACTTCTGGCCGGCACGTTCACGCTGCCGAGAGACCCGGCATCCCCCCGCGGGGAACCGGGTCTTTCCTTTTTTGTCCCAAGCGACGCCCGTGCCGCACTCATGGGGTGGAGAAACCATCGGATGACATTCCTCAGATTCGTGCTCGGGCGGTCGGGCAAGGCCCGCCGTGTGCTCGTCGCCTCGGTGTTCGCCGGGATGGTCAGCGGTGCCTTGAGCGTCGCCCTGCTCGCCCTCGTCAACGCCGCGCTACGGGCGAAGGAGGGGGGGCCTTCGACTCAGCTCGGCCTGCTCTTCCTAGCCCTCATCCTCGTCGTTTCAGCGACGCGGGTGATGTCCGTCGCTCTGCTCGCGACGCTCGGCCAGGGGATGGTCCGGGACCTGCGGATCGAGCTCAGCCGGGAGGTGCTCTCGTCACCGCTCGCTCGACTCGAGGCGCTCGGTCCCCACCGACTGCTCGCCACCCTGACCGACGACATCAACGCGATCACCCAGGCGTTGGCATTCGTGCCGGTGCTGTTCGTCAACGGTACGATCGTGGTTGGGTGTTTCGTCTATCTGGCGTGGCTGGATCTCGTCCTGTTCGGCCTGCTGATGGTGGCAGTGGTCGTGGGGGTGGCCGGTTACCGCTTCCCGACGGCCATCGCCATGCGCAAGTTCCGGGCCGCGCGGCAGGAGCAGGACGCCCTGTTCGAGCATTTCCGTGGCCTCATCGAGGGCGTCAAGGAGCTGAAGCTCCATCGAATGCGGCGGGGGGCCTTCGTCGACCGGCTGCAGCGGACCGCGGACCTGGTGCGGGGGTTACGGATCAGGGCGGCCGTGGTCTTCGGCACCGCCAGCGCCGGTGGCCAAATGCTCTTCTTCCTGGTCATCGGTGTGCTGCTTTTTGTGCGGCCGGGCTCCGTCGAGGCAGATCATGAGGCGTTGGTCGGATTCACGGTGATCTTGCTCTACGTCATGACCCCTCTCCAGACCCTGCTCAACCAGTTCCCCAACGTGGGCCGGGCGGAGGTTGCGGTGGAGAAGGTGAAAGCGCTCGGTCTCCAGCTCTCCGCCGCGGGGAACGAGCGGCTCGCAGCCGATCCCGAAGGGGCCGCCGGTGTGCCCCAGGACGAGGGATGTTCCTGGGAGCGGCTCGAGCTACTCGGAGTCACCCACACCTATGAGCGCGAGGGAGGCGAGGGGGATTTCACGGTCGGCCCGGTCGATCTGGTGCTGGAGCCGGGCGAGCTGGTGTACCTGGTGGGGGGCAACGGCAGCGGCAAGACCACCCTGGCGAAGGTCCTGGTCGGGCTCTACCAGCCCGACGGCGGCACGATCATGGTCGACGGCCGCGAGGTCGGGGTAGACGGGCTCGACGACTATCGCCAGCTCTTCTCGGTGGTGTTCGGGGACTTCTACCTGTTCGACCGGCTGCTCGGCCTCGAGACGCCGGACGTGGACGAGCGGGCCCGGCGCTACCTGGACGAGCTCGAAATCGCCCACAAGGTCGAGGTGCGGGATGGCGAGCTCTCGACCACCGACCTCTCCCAGGGGCAGCGCAAGCGGCTGGCCCTGCTCACGGCCTACCTCGAAGACCGGCCGATCTATCTCTTCGACGAGTGGGCGGCGGATCAGGACCCGGTGTTCAAGGACGTCTTCTACCGCGAGGTGCTCCCGGAGCTCGCCCGGCGCGGCAAGGCGGTCGTCGCCATCAGCCACGACGATCGCTACTACGAGCTGGCGGACCGGGTGGTCAAGATGGCGGACGGGCGCGTCGAGTACGACGGCCCGGCCGCCGGCATGCCTCGCTTCGTCGGCCTCAGCGCTTGAAGACGAAGCGGATCGTCGTCCACATCCTGACCCGCACGCCGTCCTTCTCCGCCGGCTCGAAGACCGACTTGCGCGCCGCGTCGAGCGCCGCGTCGTCGAAGCCGAAGCGTGGCCTCTTGCCCTGGATCGTCGCCTCGAGCACATGGCCGTTCTCGTCCACCAGAACCTGGACGTCGACGGTCGCCTCACGGTTGAGGCGGGCCGCCACCGGCGGGAAGCTCGGGGCCGCGCGGCGCACGACGCGGGGCTGGATCACCCCCGGCCCCGGCTTGACCAGATCCCCGACCTTCACCTTCGGCGCCTGAGGCTCCGGCTGGGCGGGCACGGTCTTCGCGCTCTGGCGCTGGGCCGTTTCCCGGGCCCCGGTTTCGCTGGCCTGCTGTGTCTCGGTGCCGGCGGCACCGGTCGTGCCGGCCGCGTTGGGGGCGGGCTCCGCGGGCGGGGTCGTACGGGCCGCCGGCTCTTGGGCCTGCTCCTCCTGCTGGGCCGCGGCCTGCTCTTCTGCCTCTCCGCGCTCGCGGGCCGCCTTGGCCTGCTTTTCGGCCTCGGCCAGGCGGCGTTCCCGCTCCTGGGCGGCATCTTCGGCGGCCTGGAGCTGCCGCTGCATGTCGGCGATCCGCTGGTCGTACTCTTCCTTGATGTTCGCCAGGCCCGCCTGGGTCTTCTCTTCGAGCATGGAGTCGATCTGGGCCTGGATCTCTTCCGGGGTCGGGCCCTGGGGCTGAGCCGGCTCGGCTTCCGGCTGTGCCGCCGGCTCCTCCATCTGGGCGGTCTGTGCTGCCGGCTCCTGGCTGGCTCCCTGGCGGGTGCCGAAGCCGTCGGTGAGGAAGTAGGCCGCCACGGCGCCGCCCACGATCACCACCGCCGCGGCGAGGCCGATCCACAGCCCCTTCTTGCCGCCGCCCTCGGGCGCCGTCTCCTCGATGCCGTAGCGCTCCCGCACGGTGCCGGTGTCCTCGACTGTCTGGACCATCGCCGCGGCCCGTGCCACCTCCTCGTGGGAGAGGGCACGGGTCTCGGCGCCGATGGCACCCACCGAAGCGCCCCGCGTCGGGATCTCCATGGTCTTCTCGACCTCGATCTCCCGGCTTTCCCGCTCGATCTCCTCGCGGAAGAGGTTGTGCATGAAGAAGGCGAGGTTGAAGGTGGTGGCGTTGTAGCCACCCTCGGACATGAGCCTGGAGAGGGCCTTGTGCCAGGCGGACGCATCCGCGATCCGGCTCTCGGCGGGGGCCAGGCTGCGCTTGAGCAGCTCGGCCAGACCGGCGGGCAGCGGCGCCGACTCGGCCGCGAGCCGCGCCTGGTCGACGATCGCGGCGTAGTCCTCGACGGCGCCTTCCGGCAGCGGCTTGCCGGTGAGCAGCTCGAACAGGATCGCGCCGAGGGAGAAGACGTCGCCCTTCTTCGACGGCACGGCGCCGGAGCGGGCCTCGGGGGCCAGGTAGTGCTTGATCTCGTCTGGCAGCGCGGCGGCCTGAGCGGCCAGCGCGCCGCCGGCCTCGAAGCCGAGCAGGCGCGTTTCGCCCTCGTTCGAGACCATGACCAGCGGCGGCGCCACCATGCCGTGAAGCACCCGCTCCCCGGCGTGCCGGGCCTCGTAGGCGGCGGTCAGCGCCAGGCCGATGCGATCGGCGATCAGCAGGGCGTGGTCGGTGGGGAATGGTGAATTTTCCCGGGCGGCCTGGTCGATCAGCGTCGCCAGGTCCTTGCCCGAGATGTAGTCGTAGGCCACGTAGGGCACCCCGCGCACCGTGCCGGCGTCGACCCCGCTGCCGATATTCGGGCTCTTCAGGGCCTTCTGCACCTCCTGGCGCTCGGCGACCGCGGTCCAGAGCCGCTCGGTGTCGAGCCCCGCGCCGTTGAGCACACGGAGCAAGACGACCTGGTCGAGGCCTTGCTTGCCCAGGCGTCCGGCCCGGAAGGTCTCTCCGAGTGGGTCGTCGGTAAGCTTCTTGAGCAGGAGGTAGCTGCCGAACTCTTCGCGCGTGTTCATCGGGTCCGTCTCCTTCCGGCCCTCGGGGCCGACTGCCGCTGCCAGCGATGGCTGATGGTCCGAGCTTCTAGATACAACAGGACTTACGGACTGTCAATGAGCGCCGGTGCCCGCCGGGCCGCCTAACCGCCGTCCGGGCCGCCCTTTTCGCGCTCCTGGCGTTCCCGTGCCCAGCGCTCTTTCCAGTACCGCTTCTGCCACTCCCGGACGTTGCGATTGTGCTCGCCGAGGGTCTTGGCGAACACGTGGCTGCCGTCGTTGCGGCTGACGAAATAGAGGAAGGCGGAATGGGCGGGATCGGCGGCGGCGCGCAGGCTCTCCGATCCCGGGGAGGCGATCGGTCCCGGCGGCAGGCCACCGTAGCGGTACGTGTTGTAGGGCGAGTCGAGCTCCAGGTCGTCGCGCCGGAGGTTGCCGTCCCACGCGCCGCGGAGCTTGAGGGCGAAGATCACCGTGGGGTCTGCATAGAGACCCATGCCGGACAGCAGGCGGTTGACGTAGACCGAGGCGATCAGGGGGCGCTCCTCGTCGAGCTGCGCCTCCTTCTCGACGATGCTCGCGAGCGTCACCAGCTCGCGGAGCGTCAACCGCAGGTGCCGGCGAGCGGCGACGGCCGCCGGAATGCGCGGCTCGTCCGGAGCGCCCGCGGCCGTCTTGGCGCCCGCGGCCGTCTTGTCATCCGGCGCGGCGGCCCGGTCGAGCATGTGGGCGTCCGCCACCTGGGCGGGTGCGCCGGCCGGGGCGACGAGCTCGATCCGCCCGGACGATCCGAGCAGCGCGCGGCGGACCTCCCCATCGAACCGCGCGCGGAAGGTGCGCACCATGGTGGCCACGATTTCCCGCTCGCCGACGCCCCGGCTGAAGGCGTAGGTGTCGGGGTAGAGGTAGCCCTCCAGGGTCTTCGCCTCGGGGTCGAGGTCGGCGATCGGCGAAGGATCGCGCATGGCGGCCAGGAAGCGGTCGACGTCACCGAACCCGGCCGCCGCCAGCGCCTCGGCGGTCTCCTCCAGGGTGAGCCCCTCGATCACCGTCACCCGGTGCTGGACGACCTCGCCGCGGATCAGCTTGTCCAGTACCTCGACCGTCGACACCGGGCCCTCGAACCGGTACTCGCCGGCTTTGAGGGAAGGATCGCCCAGGCGGTAGACGAGGTAGAGGCGGACGAGTCGCCGATCGACCACCAGGCCGTGCGCTTCGAGGTCGGCGAGGATCGCCGACGCTCCGGTCCCCGGGACGACGTCGACGGTGACGGGCTCGGTCACCTCGAGCGGGCGCTGCAGGCTCTGCCAAGCCCACCAGCCGGCACCCGCGACCGCGAGGGCGGTCAGCAGCATGAGGAGGAGGAATGCTCGGACGATGCGCATCGGTCGGTCTCTGGAGCGCTCCCGGCTCAGCCGTCGTTCCGGCCGGAGGTCCCTCCGGTCGGGGCCGGTTCCCCGTCCGGGCGTCGCGGCTCGGCACCGCGCCGGCCGGCCCGGCGGTCGAGGGCTTCCTGTAGCAGGATCTGTGCCGCGAGGGCGTCGATCCGTTCCGGCTCGCTCGCCGGATCGACGCCGGCCTCCCGGAGCCGGCGCTCCGCCTCGACGCTGGTCAGGCTCTCGTCGACGGTCTCGACCGGCAGTCCGGTGGTGCGGGCCAGGCGGTCGGCGAAGCGCGCGGCGCGCTCGGCCATCTCGCCCCGAGTGCCGTCGAGCCGCCTGGGTTCGCCGACGACGAATCCGCTCACCCCCTCGCGCTCGGCCAGGGCGGCGAGCTGGCGTACCACGCTCCGGTCGTCCCGGCGGCGCACCGCTCCCCACGGCACCGCCAGCCGTCGTTGCGGATCGGAGAGGGCGATGCCGATCCGTTTGGTTCCGTAGTCGATGCCCAGCAGGCGGCCGCTGCTCACGGCCGTGACTCTCCCGCGCCGCCCCCGGCCGTGTCAACTACGGCCGAGGCCAGGGCGGGGCACGTGGCAGGCCTCAGCGGCCGTCGGCGTCCTCGTCCATCCGCTCCTGCTTGGAGATCTCGTACCGGACGGTGGCGAGATAGGACTCCGCGCGGGTGTTCTCCGGGTCCAGGGCGAGGATCTCTTCATAGGCGGTCGCCGCCGGCTCGAGGTCCCCCTGCTTGTAGAGGACCGCTGCCAGCGCCATGCGCGCGTCGATCCAGTCGGGAGAGGCCTCCACCGCGGCGCGGAGCTCCTGGGTCGCTTTCTTGAACGCCCGGTCGAGCTTCTTCTGGTCTCGCGCGCTGAGCTCGTCGTCCTTCTTGGTCAGTCGGTCGATCGTCAGCAGGTAGCGCTGGGCGGTCTCGTAGTGCTCGGCGGCTTCGGACGGGATCGCCTGTTGGTGGCTTCGGAGGTCCGAGATCTTGGTGTTGGTCCAGACGTCCGAGGTCTGGGCGGTGGTGGGGAGGGACGCGGCGGCGAGGCCGGCGAGGGCCAAGCAGGCGACGAGGGCGAGAGTGCGGGGGATCGGTTGCTTCATCCTGGGATACCTCCTGGGTCGGGAAGAGGCGAGGGAGGCCTCGAGCAGTCTGCACGGCGCCCGGGTCGTTCCCTCGCCTCGGGTCGAGATCGTCTCGACCCATAGTGTCCTTCCGTACTTCAAGTATTACGTCCCAGCGTCGATTTCCTTCCATCGGGGGCGGTGCGGCACGCGGCAGCGCCCGCCCGGTCGGGCCGCGAAGAGCCGGCGCTGGCGCTCCGACCGCTGTGCTAGCATCGCTGGGCCCGGCTCCGCCTCGATCCACCCGGTTTCACCCCTCCTTCGGAGGGTCCCGGGGGGGTCGGTCTCGCGCCCGGGCGTCGCCCGTCTCGGGCCGCCGGCGCCGCATGCGTGCCCGTGCCGAGAGGTGCACGGGGAGCGCAGGCGAACCGCGGGTTGAGCAGCCGGCGGAGACCGAAAAACCAGCGACGGATCCCAGCTTCTTTAGGAGTCATCATGGACGACATCGTGATCCTGAGCGCCGTACGTACCCCCATCGGATCGTTCCAGGGGGCCTTCTCCCGGCTTCCGGCGCACAAGCTCGGCGCCCGTGCCCTGGCCGGAGCGATCGAGCGTGCCGGGCTCCAGCCCGGAGACATCGACCAGGTCAACATGGGCTGCGTGCTGATGGCCGGCCAAGGCCAGGCGCCGGCCCGTCAGGCGACCCTGGGTGCCGGCTGTCCGGAGTCCACCGGCGCGGTCACCCTCCACAAGGTGTGCGGCTCGGGCATGCGCACCGTCATGATGGCGGCCAACGACCTGCGCTGCGGCGACTTCCAGGTGGTGGCCGCCGGTGGCATGGAGAGCATGAGCCAGGCCCCGTTCCTCGCCCCGGGCGTGCGCGACGGCCTGCGCCTGGGCCACGGGAAGCTCCTCGACTCGATGATCCTCGACGGCCTGTGGGACCCCTACAACGACGTGCACATGGGCAACTGCGCCGAGATCTGCGTGCGCGAGTACGACTTCAGCCGCGAGGCCCAGGACGAGTTCGCCATCGAGAGCTACCGCCGGGCCCGGGAAGCCACCGAGAGCGGCCTCTCCGCCGCCGAGATCGTGCCGGTCGAGGTGCCGAAGCGCAGGGGCCAGACCGAGACCGTCGACCGTGACGAGGAGCCCTTCCGGGTCGACCTGGAGAAGATCTCCACGCTGCGGCCGGCGTTCGAGAAGGAAGGCACCGTGACCGCCGGCAACGCCAGCAAGATCAACGACGGCGCCGCCGCCCTCGTGCTGACCACCGCCGGCCACGCCGCGGGCCTGAGCAAGAAACCGCTCGCGCGGATCATCGCGCACCACTCGGTGGCCCAGAAGCCCGAGTGGTTCACCACCGCCCCGGTGGCGGCGGCCAAGGGGGTGCTGGAGCGGGCCGGCCTCGGCACCGCCGACATCGACCTGTGGGAGGTCAACGAAGCGTTCGCGGCGGTCACCATGGCCTTCGTCCGCGACCACGAGCTCGACCCGGCGACAGTCAACGTGCGGGGCGGCGCGGTGGCCCTGGGCCACCCCATCGGCGCCTCGGGAGCCCGGATCATCGTCACCCTGCTCCACGCGCTCGAAGAGCGTGGCCTGAAACGGGGTTGCGCGGCGATCTGCATCGGCGGCGGCGAAGCGACCGCCATGATCGTCGAGCGGCTGGACTGACCGGGGCGGATCGAAGACCGTGCTGCGTGGTGCTCTCCCACTTCCGTTGATCCTCCTGATCTGCCTCCTGCTCTCCATCCCGGTGGCGGCGCAGGAGGAGCCATCCCCGCCGCCGGCCGAAGAGCCGGCGGCAGGGGTCGAGGAGCCGCCCCCCGCCACGTCGGAGGCGGGGGAACAGGAGCAGGCCGAGGCCCCGCAAGGGGACGAGCAAGCGGACGAGGGAGCCGAGGCCGAAGAGCCCGAAGAGCCCGAGGAGGAGCCGCGCGGCCCCATCGCCTTCACCCTCCAGCTCGAGGGCGGTGAGGGCACCGTCTCCGGCAACACCGGCTCCCTCGAGTTCCGGCGCGAGGACTACGCCGTCCTCTCGGGCGGCGTGCGGGTCGAGTACCAGGACGTCACGCTGACGGCGGACTACGCCGAGGTCGATCTCGAGACCCGCGTGGTGACGGCCACCGGCAACGTGGTCTTCGACCAGGGGCCGAGCCGCCTGGCCGGCGAGACCATGACCCTCGACCTCGACACCAAGACCGGCACGATCACCGAGGCGAGCGCCTACGTGGATCCCGACTACTACTTCTCCGGCCGTGAGATCTCGAAGGTCGGTGACAACGTCTACACGGTGGTCGACGGCATCTTCACCTCGTGCAGCGGCGACGAGGTGCCGGACTGGAGCTTCACCCTCGGGCGGGCACGGGTCGAAGTCGACGCCTACGCCCACGTCAAGAGCGCCGCGCTCAAGATCAAGAAGCTCCCGGTCTTCTACACGCCCTACATCCTCTGGCCGACCAAGCGGGAACGCAGCGCCGGCCTCCTGGTGCCCAACATCGGCTACAGCGACCGGCGTGGCACCTACCTCGGGCTCGCCTACTTCCAGCCGCTCGGCCGGAGCTACGACACCACCTTCTTCCTCGACGGCTACAGCGAGGGGTACGTCGGGTTCGGCAACGAGCTCCGCTATCGGCCGACCGAGGGCACCGAGGGGCGGTTCGAGGGCTACATCATCGACGACAAGGAGACCGGCGACACGCGCTGGCGGGTGAAGCTCGAGCACGAGTCGAACGACCTGCCCCTGGGCATGCGCGGGGTGGTCGACGCGACCCGCTACTCGGACTTCCAGTTCTTCCAGGACTTCGATCGCGACTTCAGCCGCAACAGTCGCCGGTTCGAGGAATCGCGGGCCTTCCTGACCGGCAACTGGGGGACCCACCTGGTCAACCTCCAGGTGACCGACCGCGAGACCTTCGCGACGACGCGCACCAACACCGACCGGGAGCTCCCCTCCCTCGAGTACCGGCTGCGCTCGACCCCCATCTGGACCACGCCTCTGTTGCAGACGCCGCTCTACCTCACGGTCGACAGCTCCCTCGGATACCTCTCTGTCGACCGCTCGGAGCAGTACCAGTCCGACTACGGTCGGCTCGACCTCTTCCCCCAGATCTCGTTCCCTCTCGAGCCGGCCCCCTGGCTGTCATTGACCCTCAACGCGGGGCACCGGTTCACCTGGTACCAGGACAGCCTGGAGACGGACCCGACGGTGGTCCAGGATACGGGCAGCTCGTTCTCCGGCGAAGAGCTGACGCGGAGCATCTCCACGGTCGGCGCCGACATCATCGGGCCGTCGTTCTCGAAGGTGTTCGATGCCAAGGTCGGCTCGTTCGTCAAGCTCAAGCACATCATCGAGCCGCGGGTGGTCTGGGGTTACGTCGACGACTACGAGGACTCGAGGCTGGTCCCCAGGTTCGACTCGGTCGACAGCGCGTTCGGCGGCAACGTGGTTCGGGTGTCGCTGATCAACCGCCTGAAGGCGAAGGCCTCCGAGGAAGATGGAGGCAGCGCCCGTGAGCTCGTGAACTTCGAGCTGCGGAGGAGCTACAGCCTCAACGCCGACGAGTTCCTGGAGCGGGGCCGGGAGACCCTGGAGGCGGGAGCGCCGATCATCGAGTCGACCGGCGGTCCGCTCCAGGCGATCCTGCGCTTCACCCCCAGCGACAGAACGCTGCTGACGGCCGACTGGTCCTACAGTCTCCTGTTCGATCAGCTCACGTCGAGCTCCATCTCCGGCAGCATGCGCCTCGGGAAGAACGACTTCTCCCTGCGCTACACGACCCGCTTCCGGCCCCAGGACGGCGAGACCCTGAGCGACCAGATCCGTCTGGCGGCGGGCGTCGTTCCGCTGCCGGGCAAGCTCGCGCTCCGTGCCAGCATCGATTACGACATCGAGGCGAGCGAGCTCCAGGAGCAGCGCTACTTCATCGACTACACCTCCCAGTGCTTCGGCATCCGGATCGAGTACCGGGACTTCCAGGCGGGGCTCAGGGACGACACCGACTATCGCATCGCCTTTACCCTCAAGAACGTCGGCACCTTCCTCGACTTGTCGGGCCGGGTCGATTGAATGTCTGCAACGTCCGACTTCGTGACGATTGAGCCAAGTCTCCTTGAACCGTCGGTGAGGCCGCTCCGATCGATCTGGATGATCCACTGGATCACCCCTCCGAACCCCCCGTCCCCCTTCTTCCCCTCGAGGGGAGGAAGGGGACGCCCCCTCCCCTGCGCTTCGGGAGGCCCTGGCCGGTTTGAGGCGGATCTTCGCTAGCATTTCCCGTGTTCCCTCCTGGAGGAGGGGCCCGCTCCCGACCCTGAAACAACACGACGGAGACCCATGAAAGGACTCATTCTGTCGGGTGGCAAGGGCACACGCCTGAGGCCCCTGACCTTCACGTCGGCCAAGCAGCTCGTGCCGGTGGCCAACAAGCCGGTGCTGTTCTTCGGCATCGAGTCGGTGGTCGAGGCGGGCATCACCGAAATCGGTATCGTCGTCGGCGACACCGGCGACGAGATCCGTGAGGCGGTGGGAGATGGATCCCGCTTCGGCGCCGAAATCACCTACATCGAGCAGGACGCGCCCCGGGGGCTGGCCCACGCGGTGATGATCGCCGAGGAGTTCATCGGCGACGATTCGTTCGTCATGTACCTGGGCGACAACCTGATCGCCGGCGGCATCACCAGCTTGGTGGACGAGTTCCGCAAGGTCGGGACCAACGCCGAGATCCTGCTCGCCGAGGTCCCCAACCCGCAGCAGTTCGGCGTCGCCGAGCTGGCGGACGACGGCAAGATCAAGCGGCTGGTGGAGAAGCCGTCCGACCCGCCGAGCAACCTGGCCCTGGTCGGCGTCTACATGTTCGACTCGACGATCTTCGAGTCGGTGCGTCGCATCAAGCCCTCGGCCCGGGGCGAGCTGGAGATCACCGACGCCATTCAGGACCTGATCGACCGCGGCCTGGACGTCCACCCCCACATCGTGCGCGGCTGGTGGAAGGACACCGGCAAGATCGACGACATGCTCGAGGCGAACCGGATCGTGCTCGAGACGCTGCGCGTGCCGCGGCGGGGGCCGACCCCGGGTGGTGGCGTGATCGAAGGCCGCGTGGCACTGGGCGAACGGGTCGAGATCGTCGACTCGATCATCCGCGGCCCGGTGGTCATCGGCGACGACGTGAAGATCGAAGGGGCGTTCATCGGTCCGTACACCTCGATCGGCGACGGCTGCACGATCCGGGGGTGCGAGATCGAGAACTCGATCGTCCTCTCGGGGAGCGAGATCCGGGACATCACGCTACGCATCGACGCGTCGCTGATCGGCCGGGGCGTCAAGCTCGTCAAGACCGACGGCAAGCCGAAGGCCTTCCGCTTCATGCTCGGAGACAAGTCGGAGGTGGGAATCCCGTGACCGGTGTCCGCGGGAGGGGCCGCTGATGCGGGCGCTGGTCTTCGGCGGCACCGGCATGCTCGGCCGCCAGGTGGTGGCCGAAGGGCGCCGCCGTGGGGCGTCCGTGCTCGGGCTTTCCCGGCCCCAGGCCGACGTCACCGACCCGGACCGCCTCGCGTGGTGGGTGCAGTGCTTCCGGCCCCAGGTGGTCGTCAACTGCGCCGCGTTCACGGCGGTCGACGCGTGCGAAGAGAAGCGTGAGCATGCGTTCGACGTTAACGGCGACGGCGCGGGTCACACGGCCCGGGCAGCGGCGACGGTCGGCGCACACCTGCTCCACGTCTCCACCGACTACGTGTTCGACGGTGCCGCGACCGAGCCCTACCGGGAGGACGCCCAGACCGGTCCGCGCTCGGTCTACGGCCGCTCGAAGCTCGACGGCGAGCGCCAGGCGCTCTCGTACGACAAGGCGGCTGTCGTGCGCACGAGCTGGCTGTTCGGCCCCGGCGGCCCCAACTTCGCGGCCACCATGCTGCGGCTGATCGACGGCGGGACCGACCCTCTGCGGGTGGTCGACGATCAGGTGGGGTGCCCGACCTACACCCGGTATCTGGCGCGCGGGCTCTGGGAGCTGGCCGCGCTCGGTCCCGACGGCGGCGCCACCGGGGTGATCCACTACCGCAACCGCGAACCGGTCTCCTGGCACGGCTTCGCCTCCGAGATCGCCCGCTCCTGGCGGCCGGCCGTGGAGGTGCTGCCGGTCTCGACCGACGAGTTCCCCCGGCCCGCGCCCCGCCCCGCCTACTCGGTGCTGGCGGTGGAGCGGTTCGAGTCCCTCGCCGGCCGGCCGGTGGAGCCGTGGATCGCCGGGTTGCAGGAGTACCTGGACCTGGTGAGGGAGCAGGCCGGGCGGCCGTAGGTCTTCCGGAGTCGCCCTGCCGCGGCCGACGCGCGGGCCGCGAGCGAGTTACATGTGATTTCATCTAGATCCGATTGAGCTACAGGAGAGACAGCAGATGAAAGCGTTGATCACCGGCATTACGGGATTCGCCGGTTCCCATTTGGCCGAGTACCTGCTCGCCGAGCACCCGGACGTGGAGATTTTCGGTACCTACCGGTGGCGGAGCCGGATGGAGAACCTCGAGCACCTGGGCACCTTGCTGGGCGACCAGGTGCGGTTGGTGGAGTGCGAGCTCCGGGACCCGAGCTCGGTGCGGTACGCGCTCGAGGAGAGCCAGCCGGACGTGATCTTCCACCTCGCGGCCCAGAGCTTCGTGCCGTCGAGCTGGACGGCGCCGGGCGACACGCTCAACTCGAACATCACCGGCCAGGTCAACCTGTTCGAGTCGATCCGGAGCCTCGGCCTCGACCCGGTGGTCCAGATCGCCTGCTCGTCGGAGGAGTACGGCATGGTGCTGCCCGACGAGGTACCGATCAGGGAGACGAACCCGCTGCGCCCCCTGTCGCCGTACGCGGTGTCCAAGGTGGGGCAGGACCTGCTCGGCTACCAGTACTTCAAGAGCTACGGCTTGAAGGCGGTCCGCACCCGTGGCTTCAACCACACCGGCCCGCGGCGGGGCGACGTCTTCGTGACCTCCAACTTCGCCCGCCAGGTGGCGCGGATCGAGCTCGGCTTGAACGAGCCGGTGATCCGGGTCGGCAACCTGGACGCCGTCCGCGACTTCACCGACGTGCGCGACATGGTCCGGGGCTACTGGCTGGCGGTGACCAAGGCCCGGCCGGGCGAGGTCTACAACATCGCCACCGGCGACGGCCTGACCATCCGCGAGCTGCTCGACAAGCTGGTGGCCATGGCCCAGGTCGAGGTCCGGGTGGAGACCGATCCGGACCGGCTGCGGCCGTCGGACGTGGAGATCCTGATCGGCGACAGCTCGAAGTTCCGGGCGGACACCGGTTGGGAGCCGCAGATTCCCTTCGAGCAGACGCTGCGCGACACCCTCGACTACTGGCGGGAGCGCGAAGCCCGTCGCCAACGCGACGGCTCGGACGGGTGAGCGGGGGGGCGCGGTCGATGCGGGTTCTGGTCACGGGCGTGAGCGGCTTCATCGGCCGGCACGTGGCGCGCCAGCTCCTGGACGAAGGGTCCGAGGTCTCGGCCACGGTCTGGGGCGAGGCGCTCGAGATCCCGGGCGTCCATCTGCACGAAGCCGACATCCGGGATCGGGAGGCGGTGGAGGCCGTCGTCGAAGCCGTTCGGCCGGAGGTGGTCATCCACCTGGCCGGCCTCTCCCACGTCGGCGACTCCTGGTCGCGTCCGGGCGACTACTTCCAGGTCAACGTCCTGGGCACCGAGAACATCGTGCGGGCCGCCTCGGCTCCCGGGCGGGCGGCCCGTGTGCTGGTCGCGTCGAGCGGCGAGGTCTACGGCCTGGTGCCGGAGGACGAGCAGCCGATCCCCGAGGACCGGCTGCCGGCGCCGGCGAGCCCCTACGCGCTCACCAAGGCGTCGGCGGAGCGCCTGGCCCTGGCGCTGCCGGGGTCGACGGCGGTGATCGTCCGCTCGTTCAACATCATCGGTCCGGGGCAGGAGACGCGGTTCGCCCTGCCGTCGTTCGCCGGCCAGCTCGCCGCCATCCACCGGTGCGAGCGGGAGCCGGTGATCCACGTGGGCAACCTCTCCGCGCGGCGAGACTTCTTGCACGTCATGGCGGCGGCCCGTGCCTACACGCTGCTCGCCCGCGAAGGGGAGCCGGGCACCGTTTACAACCTGGCAAGTGGTCGGGCCGTGTCGATCGCCGACGCGCTGGACACCCTGGTGCGCGCCTCCGGGGTCGAGGCCACGATCGAGCAGGACCCGGCGCGCATGCGGGCCGTCGACCAGCCTCTGCTGGCCGGCGACGCGGCGCGGCTGAGGGCTCTCGGCTGGTGCCCGGATCCGGGCTTCGAGCGGGCGATCGAGGACCTCTGGCGCGAAGCCCTCGAGGCGGGCTCGTCGCCCTGAACGGTGGGCGAGCGCTCCACGAACGGGCTCGATTCCCACCCGACCACCAGGTGAGCCCGATCCGACCATGACACCGGTAGCCGATCTCGCGACTGATCTGGCGACTGGGGCGGTGGTCGGGGCCCTCGTCACCCTGCCCCTGGTCGGCGTCGGGTTCGCCCTCGGCACCCTGAGCGTCTCCGGTGTGGCCGGGGCGTTCGTGATCGGGACGGGCGTCTGGGCCGGGCTCGGCTGGCGGGGCTACGTGGTGCTGCTGACGTTCTTCCTGCTCAGCGCCGGTCTCACGCGCGTCGGCTGGTCGCGGAAGGTGGCGACCGGCATGGCGGAGGAGCGGGGTGGCCGGCGCCGGGCCCGGCAGGCCCTGGCCAACGGCGGCGTCGGCGTGGTGGCCGCGTTGATGGCCGGGGCGGGCCTCTTCCCCGAGCTCTTTGCGGTGGCGTTCGCCGGCGCCTTCGCGGCGGCGGCGGCGGACACCGCCGGCACCGAGGTGGGGCAGCTCCTCGGGCGGCGAACCTTCTTGCTCACCACGTTCGAGCCGATTCCCCGGGGGACCGACGGCGGGGTCTCGGGGCCCGGCACGGCGGCCGGGGCCCTTGCGGCGCTGGTGGTGGCGGGAGCGGGAGCGGCGGTCGGTCTCTACTCCCTGGCGGGCGTGGCGGTCGCGGCGGGGGCCGGGTTTCTCGGATCCCTGGTCGACAGCCTGCTGGGTGCGACCCTCGAGCGCCGAGGCGTGCTGGACAACGACCTGGTGAACCTCCTGGCGACAGCCTCCGGGGCGGCGATCGCCCTGGTGGCCGCGGCCGGTCTACTGTAGCCCGGTATAGACTGAGGGTCTGTAAGCCGAGAGGCCCCGGCCTGCATCAAGGGGCAGGCATTCAGGAGAGGACTCAAGCAATGGCCGAGCGATCCGACGACGACACCATGGAGCAGGAACTGATGTCGGGCGAGCCTCTGGACGAGGAGTCGCTCGTGCGTCGGTCGGACGAGGCGCTGACCAGTGCCGGGGAAGGTCTGCCGAGCGCGGGGCTCTTGAGCTTCTACGACCGGTTGCGGGAGCGGATTCTGGCGGGGCTGGAGCGGCGGGGCGGGCGGCTGGCCGACGCCACGGTGCGGGCGCTGCTCTTGGTGCCGGACGTGTTCATCCTGCTGGTGCGCTTGGCCCTCGACAAGGAGGTGCCGACCCAGGCGCGGATGATGATCGGCGGTGCGCTGGCCTACTTCGTCCTGCCGATCGACCTGATGCCGGAGGCGCTCTTGGGGGCCGGCGGGTTCCTCGACGACCTGGTGCTCGCGACGGCGGTGCTCGCCCAGGCGTTCAGCGGCGAGCTCGAGCCCTACGCCCGGCGCCACTGGAGCGGCTCGGAGGATCTCCGGGTGGTGATCCAGGACATCTCGTACGCCGCCGAGAACCTGCTGGGCACCAAGGTCTACAGCCGGCTCGAAGGCCTCCTCGCCAAACGCGGCATCCGCCTGGGTGACTGAGATCGCCCCCCAAACCCTCGATCCCTTTCCCCCCGCACGGGGGGAAAGGGACGCCCCCTCCCGGCCCGTCTCCTCCTCAATCCGTCATCGAAGCGGCCGGACCTGTGCCGGCCGACCGCGGGCGGAGGTAGGGTGCGCTTTAGCGCACCAGGCCATGGTCCGGTGCGCTGAAGCGCACCCTACTCTGACTCGAGCAACGTCCCCAGATCCTGCTCCAGGTTCCCCATGTCCTCCGGGGTCAGGGAGTCGTACCAGCCGCGAATGTGGCCCTCGGCGTCGATGAGGACGAAGCGGGTGGAGTGGACGAT
>Ga0210062_1000196_pt1 | contig 18534 bp, 18 predicted proteins | sample Muzzi_CordA_D2_FD_185528 | JGI IMG/M metagenome (GOLD analysis project Ga0210062, IMG submission 185528) | Wetland microbial communities from San Francisco Bay, California, USA, that impact long-term carbon sequestration - Muzzi_CordA_D2 (SPAdes) | ecosystem: Environmental > Aquatic > Marine >...
CCGCCATTATTGGTGCAGGAGAATCCGATAATTTCGGCCAATATGGTTGCGCCTCGTTTTTTGGCGGATTCATATTCTTCAAGGAGTACGGCGCCGGCCCCCTCTCCGACAACCAGGCCGTCTCTTTTTTGGTCGAAAGGCCGCGGCGTCAGATGGGGCGTATCATTAAATTCGGTGGAGCATGCCAGGAGATTGTCGAAAACGGCCACCGTGGTGGTGTCATACTCGTCGGCCCCACCGCAGAGCATAGCGTCCTGCATGCCGTATTTGACCATTTCGTAGCCGAAACCGATGGATTGGCTACTGGTGGTGCAGGCGGTGGATGACGAGATTACCCGACCGGTAATGCCGAACATCTTGGTGATGTTGACCGCGGTCGTATGGACCATGGATTTCAGGTAATCAACGGCGCCGATGGACGAAAAGCTTGAGCGGGAGTCACTGAAAAATGATTTGTATATTTCCCGCTGAACCGTAGGGCTGCCGTGGGTCGATCCGAAAGCGACTCCCAGTTTGCCGGAGGTGATAAACTCATTATCCAGACCGGAGTTTTGCAGAACTTCTTTGGCCACCTGGCAGGCATAGTAAGCTACCGGGCCCATGGTTTTACGGTACTGGCGTTTGAAATCGTAGTCGATGGTGTAATCCACGGTTCCGAAGACCCCCGAGTGGATATGTTTTGAAAGCAGGTCGTCGGTTTTTAATTTCTTGACCCCGGAAACCCCCTCGGTAAGATGCCTGACAATTTCATCTTTGCCGCGGCCGATCGGGGTTATGGCAGAGCTTGCTGTAATGACGACTCTTCGTTTCATCTCGGTAGCACGCTAAAAGTGGATTGTTTTTGAAGACACTGTCTGATGGATTCCGTCCGTGCCTCAGGTGCGGGTTTGGGCCAAAAATTCAATATAGTCGAGGATCTGGTTGATGGTCCTGATTTCCATGGCGTTCTTTTTTTCAGCCCGGGTCAGTTCAGAATTGAGTAAAATTTCTATTTCCCGCAACAGTTCAATGGCGTCAATGCTGTCAAATTCATAGGTTTCCCGCAGGTCATCGTCAAGTCCGGGGTTGTCAATCTCAAATTGTTCACTGAAAATTCTGATGATTTCAGTTCTAATCTCGTCTCTGGTCATCTATCCTCATATCTGCGGGCGTATACTAAAATAGTATGGATTAATATTACATATCTTACAGGAGTTCAATTGAAATTATTTTTTTGTCAGTTGCCCTCAGACTGCTTTGGGGGGCCTGGTTTCATCAAAGGTCTGAAATGATACCACTGCAGGGGATGATTGCGGAGGGTTGCTTCGAGGATATCCGCATATTTTTGAGCGGAGTGCCGAATGGCCCCGGCTCTTTCATCCCGGGAGGCGGCAGTCAGATAAAGGGGTTCCGACATGGTGAACCGGTATTTATTTTTTTCAATCCGAAATGCAAAAAAAATAAACAGCGGTGCGCCTGACAAAAATGCAAATAAATGGGGTGCCTCCGGCAGCAATATTTCCTGCCCCAGGAATATGACCGGGATGGTCCGTTGGTCTTTTTTCCACACCAGATCCCCGGTTAGAGAAACCACCCCGCCCGATTCAATAAATTTAATTCCTTCCACGATATCCAGGGGGGAGCCGCCACCCTCATCGACCGCAATGATCTGGATGCCGCTTTGAGCGAGCGATTCCTTTTGTATCTGCTCGATTTGTTCTTTTTGGCGAATGCCCATGTAGAGCAGCAGCCGCAGGTTTTTCAATCTGCGTTTGAGCAGGTGGGCGGCGACTTCCCAGTTTCCCATATGCGACATGAGCAAAATGCCGCCTTTACCCTGATCGAGGACGTGCTCAAGATGTTCCATGCCTTCGGACGCATAAGTGATTTCGTCAGATTCCTGGAGCAGATACCGGTCCAGAAAAACATGGGTGAAATTATGAAACTGGCGCCAGGTGCACCAGAGATGAAAGAGCCCGTTGCGATTGGGGTACAGGGCTTGATAAATTCGGGTGCTGTTGACCACCCGGCGCGGGAAAAAAAGAAAATAGCCCGTGGCCACAAACCAGGCAAACACCAGAAAAATCCATCGGCCCCATTTAGAGGATAGAAAGGTGATGGACGTATAAAATAATTTGCTCATGTCAATTAACACCTTAATTTTGCACGCAAAACATCCTCAGTGAGATTTGAGATCAAAATACCGCTATTGGCTTCGCATGATGATTGTTGCGCTAAAATTCAGGTAAACACGCAGTTCTATCGTCTGCGTGTGAATGGATGAATCAGCAACCGGCGCGTAATCAGTTGGTAAAACGTACGGGTGTTTCTCATAAAATCAACAAAGGGGCGAAAGTGGGATATTCTCAGCGGCCCTGCGGCATAGCCGACGCTGACCGGCACTTCGATGACCGGAATATTGGCCCAGGCCGCTCGTACCAGGACCTCCACCTCAAACTGAAACCGCCGGGCTTTTATGTCAAGGTTCATGGACTCCGGCAACGGATAGATCCTGAATCCGCTCTGGGAATCGGTCATCGCAGGACCTCCTGAAATTTTTACCCAGAAATTGGAAAATTTGCGCCCAAACCTGCTGGTCCAGGGGACAGCCCGGCCGGCCATGCCCTGTCTCCTTCCCACCACAAGCGGTCGTGAATTTTCCGGTATGGCCCGCATCAAATTCAACGCGTCTTGCGGGTGATGCTGTCCGTCGGCGTCGATGGTGATCGCCCAGTCCATGGTTTCAGATACCCGCTCAAACCCGGTCATAATGGCCGCTCCTTTGCCCCGGTTTTCCCGATGACGCAGCACTTCAATGCCGCCGATATGGTTAATGCGGTCACAGGTTGAATCGGTTGATCCGTCATCCACCACGATTACCGGCAGGTTAAGCTTCAGGGCCTTCGTGATTACAGCTTCAATCATCGGTCCATGGTTAAAAGCGGGTATAACAATACCGAATGCTCCCGTTGCTCTGATTGTGGAGTTATTATTTTTTTTATCAGGGGGCATTTTCTGTGTTTTCTATTTGAGCGGGTCAGAATGAAATCCGAGATGATCCGGGGTGCAGTATTGTCGAAAACAAGCCGGCAAAAATTTACGCATCATTTCCGACATCCGTCCTCTGTCTTCTAATCCCAGACTGCCGGAGGCAAAAATGCCACAGCCCACGTCCCCGGGCCCATGTGAACACCGGAAGTCAGAGACAGCGGCTGCAGCATTATTTCAGCCGAGGGGAGACGCGCTTGAATTTCTTTTTTGACCGTTTCGTTGACCCAGTCGCGGTTATCGGAATACTCGAGCATAACAAACGGAGAGGATTCGCTATCGAAAGCGCCCCCAAGTTTTGCAAGGGCGTATCTAAGCTGTCCGTCACGATTTTTTACGGCCCCGACCTTTTTGGCGCCTTCGGCGGTCGGACTGATGATCGGTTTGACATGGAATACATCGCCCAAAAATGCGCTGGACTTCGCCAGTCTTCCGCCGGCCGCAAGGTACTTGAGCTTGTCCAGGAAGACATATTCTTCACACTTTTCGACGGCTCTTTTCGCAAAATTTATCACCGCCTGCGGATCTTTGCTTTGAGCCGCATACCTGGCAGTTGCGATCACAATCGCACCCAGGCGGCCGGATGCCGCCCCCGTGTCGATGACGGTCAGGCGGCCATCGGGATCTTTTTGGGCCTTCCAATTCAGGGCCACATCATGATTTCCGGTAAAGACTGATCCCACACACAGATACAGCACTTTGGGGTACTGGGTTAAAACCCGCTGATAGTACTGGTGACGCTCAAATACAGAAGCCTGAGAAGTTGAAACCCGGATGCCCTGCCGCATGGTTTGGTAAAGCTCTGCGGGAGAAAAAAGGGTTTCGGGCAATGATCTTTTCCCGGCAATGATATAGCTGTCTAAAAGGGTAAGGCCCAACTCACGGGCATCTTCCCGGGTTACCGAGCCGGCCGCATCCGTCATTATATGGATGGCACCCTGGGGGTGCAATCGGGTGAAATCTTTTATTTGAGAACCGATGTTGTCGTCGGTCCAATGGACGACATCACCGAATGATTCGATTCGTGATTTGGCTTCGCGGGAATTGCGGGTATGAAAATGAACCTTTAAATAGTTATTATGGGGAATGACCACCATGCTTTCACCATACTGGCTGAGTCGGCTGACTTTTTCTGCTGCGTTTTTATCATAATGGATGACCGTGTCCACACAGTAACCTTCTGCCATCTCCACCTGATAGGATGGTGAGATTTCGAGCAAGCCTTGAAATATGGTAGAAATCGGCCGAAACTCATTGTGTTGGCCGATGAGACGCTTAAAAAAACCCTCCAGATAGATGTACATCCCCAGCGCACCGGAATCCACAACGCCGGCCTGCTTCAATTTCGGCAACAACTCGGGAGTTGACTTTACGGATTCTTCCAGCAGATCGATGATTTTGGCAACATGTTCAGCTTTATTTTCAAAATCACATTTTGCCAAAAAATCAACTAATGTATCCAAAACGGTCAGCATCGTTCCGGGCAGCGGCTTGCTGACGGCTTGCCAGGCCTGGTCTCTTCCGAACTTTGCTGCCTGAGCAAGGGTTGCATAGGAATCGGCCGTCAGAAACCCGGAGAAAAACTGGACGGCGATATTGCCGGAATTACCACGGGCGGACAACAGCAGTTTATGAATCGTATCTTCCAGGTTTTTTTCCAGGTAGCGCAGCGGCGTAAGGCTGGTAATCAAATTGCGTCCGGTGTCCCCATCGGCAACCGGAAAGACATTGATGTCGTCCAGGACATCAGACCATGCGGCCACCCGCTCGACGCCTGCAATATGGGCTTTTTGAAAATCCGGCGTCATTGCGAAAACCCCAGTGCCTGGCGAATATCCTGCGGTATTTCAAACATCATTTCCATTTGAGGATATTTCACCGCCACCTGCTCGCTTCTTCCCTTGGCACATAATTTATTGTTTTGCGCCAGCCTTATTTTAAAATCGATCACGATTTTATATTGCGCTTCCACGCAGGTTGCTTTACAGGTAAATTCGTCGCGGTATCTCAGAGATACGATGTGTTTGGTGGCCGTTTTGGTGATCGGGAATAGATAATTCGTCTTCTTAAAATAGTCGAACAGATCCACTCCGGAGCCGGTAAAAAGCTCCGATCGAGCCATATCGAAATATTTAAGATAATTGCCGTGCCATACCATGTGGAGCGGATCCAGATCATGGAAAGGTACCGACAGCTTTATTTCCCAACTTTTATAATTAGTTTCATCCATAGGCTAAAATGGAACTGTAATAAAACACTATTTTTAAATTTAAGCATTTTTTGCTATAAATTCAAACAAGACGACTTATCTATACATTATCTGTATAGATTTCAACTGATAATTATTATAAGGGAAGGAGGACAAAAATGCCAAGAGGTATCTATCCGATTGTTGCCATTTTTATGATTTTTTCCTGCGTCAGTTCCCGTCAGATTCATTTAGCCGTCAAAGAAAATGATTTAGCCCGAGTTCGTGAATACGTCATGCAAGGAGGTATCGAACTTAAGGATTCCAATGGATTTACGCCATTAATACTGGCCTCCTACTACGGTCATACTTCCATTGTAATGTATTTATTGGAGCAGGGTGCGAACGTCGATCAGCGCGACAAAAACGGCTGGACGGCACTGATATACGCATCATACTATAATTATTACGATATTGCCCAAATACTATTGGACCATAGTGCTTCGGTGAATATGCAAAATTCTGAGGGGCATACGGCCCTTTATTATGCAGAACAATTCAGATTCGATAAGATGACGGAAATATTAAAACAAAAGGGAGCTAAATCATTTTAAATTATGCCAACTGTCAACGCCAACGGAATACAAATTGAATATGATAATTTTGGAAATCCATCCTGCCCGCCGCTGCTTTTGATCATGGGACTGGGCGGGCAGTTGATTCACTGGGAAGAGGATTTTTGCCGGCAGCTCGCCGATAAAGGACTGTTTATCATCCGCTACGACAACCGTGATGCCGGTCTATCAACCAAATTTGAAGCGGCCGGGCTGCCCGACATGGCCGAATTGCTCAATGCCCGTTTGCAGGGCCGATCAATTGAGACACCCTATACGCTTGAAGATATGGCTGCTGACGCCGCCGGCCTGCTGGACGCTTTGAATATAAAAAAAGCGCACATTTGCGGCTCCTCAATGGGCGGCATGATTGCTCAGACCCTTGCCATCCGGCATCCCGCGCGTCTTTTGAGTCTCATATCGATTTACAGCACAACCGGTGATCCGGATCTGCCGCCGCTCCAACCCGCAGCGCTGGAAGCGCTGATGACACCGCCGCCTGCCGACCGCCAGGGCTACATTGAATTTAACGTTAAAACGATGCAGGCGATTGCCGGCTCCGGTTTTCCATATGACGCGCAGTTTATCCGCGACATCTCGGCCAAGGCCTATGACCGTGCCTTTTATCCCCCCGGGGTCGGCCGTCAAATGCTGGCGGTCATGACCCAGGAAAACCGCAAACCTGCCCTGGCTTCGGTAACTGTCCCGACCCTTGTGATTCACGGCACCGCCGACCCGCTTGTCCCGGCGGCGCACGGCCGGGATACGGCGAATGCCATACCCGGCGCGCAGCTGTTGCTTGTCGACGGCCTGGGACACGAACTTCCCTGGATCAAGGAACCCTGGCCGCAGGTTATCGACGCCATCGCAGCCCACACGAAGCAAGCCGAAATTAAGGCACGCCATATAGGCGGTTGACTGAAATTACAAAAATCGCTGCCTAAAAGTTCCAGGAAAATTTCAAGCACCAAAAAGCAAATCTCAAACAAATCCGAATATCAAATGACCAAAATTCTAAACATTAACATCCTGTTCCAAACTCGATCCGGATTTGATACCATCCGCCAGTTTAGGAGGTAACCATGTCCATCGAAGTGATGATCAAACGAAAGATAAAGCAGGGGCCCCAGGCCAGGAAACTGGTTCCGTTGATCCTGCAGATCAGAGCCCTTGCCATGTACCAGCCGGGCTACATTTCAGGCAAAACCTTATATAATGTGGAAAATCCGGAGCAATGCCTGGTGGTCAGCGAATGGCAGTCATTAGAGGACTGGTTTAGCTGGATGAAAAGTGAGAAAAGAGCCGAGATCCAGAGCAAAATTGACAAATTAACCGGAGAGCAGACAGAATACAGTATATATGCTCATATGGTAGGGAAATAGCACTAATCGCTGCCTTAGAATCGTTTATGATGGTTAAAACCACCTAAAACCATGACCCGATAGTCGTTATTGGTTATCAGCTATTGGATAATTGTTTTAAGGAAAGAAAAAGTTCCTCATGTCTCATCAGCTAGGAGGGCGTGTCTGCGGAAATTCAGATATACAGCAATCGAGAATTCGGATAAATGACTAGATCAACATTAAAAATAACCCGTCGAGAATTTATTAAGTATTCCGGTTTAGTCGGCGGAACAATAATGTTTGGCAGTCAAGGAGGTTTAGCGATGGATAATTCTGATAAAAGTAAAGTGGCTCTCGTTAGCACGGAGGATCGTAAAGCCGGTGTCGCATCATCCATCCAGGCGCTGGGAATGAATCCGGTCAAAAACAAGGATGTCCTTATCAAACCGAATTTTAACACTGCCGATCATGTCCCGGGTTCAACCCACAATGATACCCTGGCGGCCCTGATTGAGGAGGTCTGGCAGATGGGGGCCAAAACGGTCCGCCTGGGCGAACGCAGCTATCCGCTGACCCGTAAAGTTATGGCGCAAAAAGGCGTCCTGCCTTTGCTGGCAAAGCTGGAAGTCGGCGTCGTGGATTTCGACGATTTGGCGGAAAAGGACTGGATTAAAGTCGATGCCGACGAATCACACTGGCGGGACGGATTCCGGGTCGCCCGCCCGATATTGGAGAGCGAGTGTCTGATTACAACCTGCTGCCTGAAAACCCACCAGTTCGGCGGGGTGTTCACCATGTCGCTAAAAAACCACGTGGGCGTAGTCCCGACGACTCGCCATGGATATAGTTATATGAGCGAGCTGCACTCGTCGCCGCACCAGCGCAAACTGATTGCCGAAATCAATGCGCCCTTCAAGCCGGATCTTGTTGTGCTGGACGGCATCGAGGCTTTTGTGGACGGTGGACCGGCCAACGGGAAGCGAGCCAACGGCAATATTTTTCTGGCATCCACTGACCGGGTGGCCATCGATGCCGTCGGCGTGGCGGTTTTAAAATCACTGGGCAGCAATAACAATATTATGAACACGAAAATTTTCGACCAGGAACAGATCTCCCGGGCTGCTGAATTAGGACTGGGAGCATCCTCACCTGCCGAGATCGATCTGATTCCGGCTAATGATGCAAGCCGTGAATACCGCGATCGGGTGGCCGCGGTCTTGGATCAGGGCTGAAAAACAGTCGCGGAATCGTTTTCGGTCCGACACTAAATGCAAATCCGGCGGTTGGAAAATGTTATTTCAAGGTTTCAGGTTTCAGGTTTCAGTGTTCAGGTTTCAGGAGCGCCATTTGCGTTGCCTGATCTGCCGGTGGCGAATACCCCGAAACCTTAAACCGATTTAACTCTATAAACCCACAATTATAATTCCCTTCGGCCAAAAATCTGACATAACTTTATAGGATTTAGCCAAATTCTTGATAGATCCTATTTATTATCCCGCCTTAAAAATCGTAATTAAATAAAACCATTCAATAATTGTATCGGTGGTGATTGGCATGCTTTCGGCCCTCATTGATGGCTGCCGACCTGTCCAAGTGGACGCCATGACAATCTCGACCATGATGGAAAATTCAAATCAAATTTTTGATCTTAAGTAATCCTCATATATTTCCGATAACTATTCTGATTAGCAATAATACCGTATCCAAATCTGGAGGTAATTCAAAAATGCGTATCAATACCAAAATTATGCTGCTTATTGCCACCGGTCTGATCCTGATGTCGAGTGTCATCGGTGTTCTGGCTGTAGGGCAGCTGAATCGATCCGGCCATATGGCTATTGCACAGATTGATGCATTGCGTCCGGAATACCTGAAAAGAATACAGGCCGACGGAGACAGCCAGCTGAAGGCATTTCGGGAGCAACTATTATTGCGCAAAAAAGAATACCTCAAATCCCAGGTGCAGACGACCATCGGGGTTCTCGATAAAGCCTATCAGGACGCCCACAATCCGGAAAAGTTAAAGGCGGTTTACCAGGAACAGCTGCAAAATGCCGTCAACACGGCTTATAGTGCGATTGTCGCCATCGAGCAGGATGCCAGTCTGAGTCTCGAAGAAAAGCAGCAAAAAGCGGCTGAGATGGTCAAAGCCCTGCGGTACGGTCCGGAAAACAAGGACTATTTCTGGATCAATGATTTGCATCCCAATATGGTTATGCATCCTTACAAACCGAAGCTGGACGGCCAGGACCTATCCGATTTCAAAGATCCGAATGGCAAAAAGCTGTTTGTGGAGTTTGTCAATGTCTGCCGTGCAAACGGCGAGGGATTCGTTGACTATTATTGGCCCAAGTACGGTGCCGACAAACCCCAGCCGAAATTATCCTTCGTGAAATTGTTCAAGCCGTGGAACTGGATTATCGGCTCCGGCGTGTATATGGAAGTGGCCGAGGCCAAATTGCAGGCCGATTCGGCCGCAATTATAGAGAATTTGCGATTCGGTCCGGAAATGAAAGATTATTTCTGGATTAATGACATGAATCCCACCATGATCATGCATCCCTACAAGCCTGAGCTGAACGGCAAGGATCTTTCGCAAAGCAAGGATCCGAACGGCAAAAAGCTGTTTGTGGAAATGGTCAAAACCTGCCGCGAAAACGGTGAAGGATTCGTGGATTATTACTGGCCGAAATATGGTGCCGACAAACCCCAGCCCAAAATATCATTTGTCAAACTATTTGAAAAGTGGAACTGGATTATCGGCACCGGCCTATACATCGACGATATCGACGTCCTGGCAGAGGCCCGCAAAGAAAAAATTCAAAATAGCGTCAATGATGCCACCGCAGAATTGGCCAAGCAGATAGAAACCATAGAGGCGGATATTGAAAAAAATATTAAGCAAACGGTATTGCTAATCGCTGTCGTCACCATGATTGTTTTAGCCGTAATTATAGCGGTATCTTATTTCTTCGCCCAGTATAGTATCACCAAACCTGTAAGACGCATCATCAACCGGTTAAACGACGGCGCCGAACAGGTAGCCGCGGCATCCGGGCAAATAACGTCAACCAGCCGTTCTCTGGCAGAAGGATCATCGGAACAGGCTGCCTCCATCGAGGAGAGTTCCGCATCTCTGGAGGAGATGGCGTCCATGACCAAGCAGAATGCCGATAATGCCAACCAGGCCGACCATTTGATGAAACAGGCGCGCCAGGTCGTGGATCAGGCCAACCAATCCATGGCGGATCTGACAACCTCCATGGAAGATATCACCAGATCCGGTGAGGAAACATCAAAGATCATTAAAACCATTGACGAGATTGCTTTTCAGACCAACCTGCTGGCCTTAAATGCGGCCGTGGAAGCGGCCCGGGCCGGAGAGGCCGGTGCCGGTTTTGCGGTGGTGGCCGATGAGGTTAGAAATCTTGCCATGCGGGCAGCCGAAGCGGCCAAAAACACTGCCAGCTTGATCGATGATACTACGCTGAAAGTCAAAACCGGATCGAATCTGGTTGCCAATACAAATGATGCATTTGCCCAGGTAACTGAAAGCGCATCCAAGGTCGGCGAACTGGTGGCAGAGATTGCCGCGGCCTCCGATGAACAGGCCCGGGGAATAGAACAGATCAGCACAGCCGTTTCCGAAATGGATAAGGTGACCCAGCAAAACGCCGCCAACGCCGAGGAGGCATCCTCTTCATCCGAGGAAATGTTCTCCCAGGCCGGCTACCTGAAAGAAATGGTTGCCCGGCTGATCGGTCTGGTTGGGGGATCGGCGGGTAAGCATACCGGTGATGCGTCCCCTGCAGCGCAACAGCCGTCTGCAAAAATCAAAAGAAAGCTTCGATCACCGCAGATGGGTGCTGATTATAACGAGATGGCTGTTGCAAAGAAAAATGAAGTCAATCCGGAGCAGATTATTGCGCTGGAAGATGATGACTTTAAGGACTTTTAATTAATCCAACTCGAAAAATAGCACACGCGGGTTGTAGACTGTTTAATGAAAATTAAAGAAACTTGTTTGAGCGATGCGCTCGCGGCTTAACTACTTTATGCTGCGCCTATTATTTCTTTAATCGGCATCGTAAGCAATTTTGGCTGGATCAAGGATCTGGCTTTGAAAATTGGCGGCCGAGTCTTTTGATTTTTCGATGATGACCCGGTTTTCGCGTGTGATCTGGTATAGTTTCAGGTAACTCCGATCCTGAAGTTCTTTCAAACCGGCACGGACTTTATCCTTCAGGCGACGTATTTCCAGATCTTTTTCCAGGTTTACCGCCCGGGCCAGACGCATGATGTCGATGTTGGATTCTGTTTCATATTGCCCCTGGTAATAACGATAGAACGCCTTGCTGACATCGGATTTAAGACTGGATCTGAATTTTAAGTCGATATTGGTCACAAAACTGGTGGCGTACATTTCAAGAAAGTAGGGGTTGATCACCACCCGGATGCTGCCGGTTTCCCGATCTATGTCGGCAAAACTCAGAATGGAGCCGGTTAACTCCTTTAAGTCTTTTCGTTTGCGGCCCTTGCCGCTGAAAAGTTCCAGATCGATGCGGGTTCCCGCCAGGCGCTGAATGCTTTTCCAGATGGCACTGTATGTATTGGGAGTTGGCTGGACATCGGCCAGGCGGCTTAGTTCCTCCTGGTTGGTTTCAAAGGCATCGCTTTGATATTTTGTCATCAAAGCCAGAAGGGCAAAGAGGATCGTCTCGTCAAAAATGATGAGAAGCTCGCCCACCACCCGCATGCGACCCCAGGAGTTTGCATCTCCGGAATCCAGACGAACCAGGGGCCATTCCGTATACTTCATTTTTCCTTTAAAGTGAAAGGGGGATACCCGGGTCAACATGGTGGGCATAAAACTGAAAAATCGCTGTACGGGCGGCTGGCGGCTGATGTGCTTTTTGACGAATTCTGAGGCGTCCCGAATAATTTGCCGCCTTGTCAGCTTTTTAGCAGCGGTTTCGATGGCGATATCCGATGATGTTTTGGCTTCATAGCGCTTTTGTTCGTCGTTAACCTTTGATTTTGTTGGCGTGTTCTCTCGGTCCTGCATGCGATGCCACATGTCTCTTGTTTGAGATTTTTTCCCGATCACTGCGGTATCATATTGGCTTTCAATTAGACTAATATCAATCCCGGGACGAATTTGAAATGTTGATCATTAGTATACAATTTCAAGCCATATTGTAAAGCAATGGATGCGATCCATATGTCATTGGTTGGTATGGGTTTTCCTTTTTTTTTCAATGCGTTTTGGATTTCGGCATAAAATTCTGCTGTTTCTTCATCTAAAACAAGCAACTGGACTCGTGGGGAATCTAAAAATTCTTCTAATTCTGCCCTATTTGTATTTTCTTTGGAGCCTGCTTTAAACCCTGACAGCAATTCGCCGATGGTAATCGTGCAAATCGAGATTTTTTGAGCGCGCTGCAGAACTTTAATGACTTCAGCAACTCCATTGAAAGCATAGGTATAGATATTAGTATCAATGAGCAGGTTTTTCATTCCCATAGTTCCTTATCAATTTTGCGTTCCGAGTCAATCTTTCCTTGAACGCTTTCAAATTCTTTCTCAGACCACTTGCCGAAAAGATGATCCAAATCGTGGTATACAGCAGTAAACTTTTTTTCTTTTTTCATGCCCATATGCTGTTTTAACGTATCAATGACAAATTGATTCAAGCTTTTTTCCTGTTTCTTTGCGTTTGCTTTCAATTTATTTATTAGTGAGGGCTCTAATCCCCTAATTGTCATAGTTTTCATGATAATACCTCCATAATTTTGCATGCAAATCATGCATTCAATATGAATTCATATTACGCATTTTCATGTTTGGTGTCAATTAATTAGTTTAAACTATACAATTTGTTGTAAATGAGTGTTTGGATACCTATTTTACATAAAATAAAAATATAAATATCTGTTCAATCCGTGTTTATCCGTGTCCCTATTTTAGAATATTTAATTCCGCAACTTACAATCAACGATTTGGAGTCGACCAATGATCCTTTATGAAGAAAATCTCAATGAGGGCTTCCTGGAGTTCGGCATCGAAATTCCGGTGCTTGCCAGCCGGGCCGTGAAAACCTTTGAATATTTAAAATCCCACCAAAGCCTGGGTCCGCAGATCGCTCAATGGCACATTCCAAAAATTGAAGAGCAAATATCCAAGGAAGATCTGCTCCGGGTGCATTCGAATGAATATGTCGAAAAGCTTTACTCAAACGGACTCGAACAGGAGATCATCCGGACATTTGAGTTGATTGATGATCAGGGTAATTATTACCGGTATAATCCGGCAAATGCGACGCTTCCGTTGACCAGGATGTTTGACCGAACCCTTGTCACGGTGGCCAGCACGGTGCAATGCTGCCGGGTGGCCCTGGATAAGAAATTTTGCTTTGCTTTTCGCGGCGGTATGCATCACGGCCAGAAAGATTTTGGTAATGGATTTTGCATGCTCAACGATATCGTTATTGCCATCCGAAAACTTCAGACCGAACAACTTATCCGAACCGCCTGGGTGATCGACACGGATGCCCACAAGGGAGACGGAACAGCGGCCCTGACCCGCGGAGACGACACAATTACCACCCTCAGTATCCACATGGCTCACGGGTGGCCGCTGGACGGAGAAAAATTCGACAAGGCCGGCAATCTGAATCCATCCTTCATCGACAGTGATATCGACATTCCCATGGCCCGGGGGGAGGATCACCTGTATGTTGCCAGACTCCAGGAAGGTCTTAATAAACTTGAAGGCTTCCCGCAACCTGATCTGGCCGTTGTCGTCTCCGGTTCAGATCCCTACGAAAAAGACGAACTGCCGTCTACCGCTGATCTGAAATTGTCTCTTGAGCAGCTAAAAGATCGCGATCTTTTAGTGTATCGGTTCTTGAAGGAGCGCGGCATACCGGCGGCTTTTCTGATGGCCGGCGGATACGGGGAAAATTCCTGGAAAGTATATACGCAGTTTCTGGAGTGGGCGGTGTTAGATACTCTGAAAACAAATGCGGGGTAAGATGGTATCTCCTCTAATCGTGGATTTTTTATCAGGACACAGATTTTCACAGATCAGCACAGATAGATATTCATTAAATTATTTCTTGAAAAATGTACTAGGCGATGTGCTATCTTTTGTAATATTCATATTTATTTTTTAAATACATATTAGGAATCTTGAAGGAGAATTACAGCGTACTTTTAGCTGTAATAGCAACGTCGCTTCTTGAAACAGCTATACATGTTGGCTTTAACTTAGATTGGCCCTTAGATTTATTCCGTTCGATTCGGTTTTTTACCCTTTTTGCTATCCTTTCTTTGATTTACATAAAAAGCAATCTCGGAATATCATTTATTACGCACTCTTTGATCAATGCGACGATAATTTTTTTTACATGGCGTTAATATGGATTTCACTATCTTGGAGTTACAGCGTCAATGCTTAAATAGTGAATTAAGTAGCTGAAATTTTGTTCCCAAGTCGATATTCAGCCTGTTGTTGCCCAAAGCCATTTTTAGGACAATTGGGACATCCGTTCTATTTCTCTATTTATATAATTTTGAGATCTGATAAATAAGCGCTATGCCCCGTAAGGCCAGAATAGAATCCCCGGGTACCCTGCATAATAAAGTTCCTGGCCAATAAAAGCCTCCGACTCGTGCAAAATTCAGGAATTCATGCATGTACAGAGCGAAAGTTTTTTTATGCTTTTTGGGAAATAGGGGTTGTTGGCTGAGTTGATTGACTCACCTGTTTTATAATCTTTGATACGGCCGATGTCAAAACTTCCGGCTGCCTGGCAACCTAAGCTAATGCGAACTCGTGCGTCTTCGCTAATCAGTCGCAATCCGAGTTCATTAAAACTCGGAGACCTGATGCAGATCCCAGGGGCGTCTAACTGAGTTCGACGTGGCATTCTATACCTCCATTTCTTTGTTCTCCTCCATAGGAACAAGACAATTTAGTCAACTCAGTCAACAACGAATGTTACCCGAATGTTCAGTAATTGTCTTACGGGTCGAAGATGCCCGGCTTACGATAGAACTAGGCTAGTTGGCAGTGCCCAGAGTTTTTGGCCAAGCCTCACCGCATCCTCGCCGCTGTGGCAGAGAATTCCCGCTTTACAATGAGGCGTTGCCGCCAAAAAGGCTTTTAAACCAGCAAGACTCCTTTCTTGCCACCTGGCCGCCGACTTGAGCTCCAAAGCGATGCAGGATCGTCCTGCTTCGATGACGAAGTCCACTTCGTGACGGCCCTGGACAGACCAGAAATATAGCGAGGCATTTTGCCATTTGGCACTCAGAATTGAAAGCAGATTTTGGGCCACGTAGGTTTCTAAAATGGCTCCGTAGAGCGGATCGGTGCGAATTGATGATGATGGTTCCAACCCTGTTAGATAGCTTGCCAGGCCTGAATCGCTCAGATACAGTTTAGGCGACTTGATGAGGCGGCTATATTTGTTTCCCAAGTATGGCTGGATTTTGGTGACTAAAAACGATGCTTCAAAGAGTGACAGGTAACGGGAGGTGGTGGCCGCGTTTAGTTTGGCATCACGCCCCAGTTGGCTCGGAGACAGAAGCTGACCTGTCCTCAATGCGGTAAGACGAAGCAATGTCCGCAGCGCTGATAGATCTCCAATCCGGCTCAGTTCCCTCACATCCCTTTCAAGATAAGTCTGCTCGTAACCCCGAAACCATATTACCGGATCCTTGACCTGGCGGAGGCAAACCGTCGGCATGCTGCCCCTTGCGACTTCCTCTGGACGGACAGGCTTGCCCGAAACTTTCTGCTCAATATTCTGATTTTGGAAAAATTTTTTTATGAAAGGCTCCGATACCGTTTGACGAAGCACTTCACGGCGGTTAAATGGATGTATCGCCAAATAGACAGATCGCCCGGCGAGGCTCTCGGTAATATTTTTTAAAACCGAAAAGTTGGCTGAGCCGGAAAGCAGAAACTGCCCTGGAATTCTCCTTTTATCAACAGCTCGTTTGATGGCCACGAATATCTCGGGGCATTTCTGAGCTTCGTCTATCGTTATGGGCTTATGGCCGCCTATAAAGCCATCCGGATCTGATTTTGCCGATTCAAGCTGGGCGAAATCATCAAAGTTGACATAGCTTCGATCATTGAGGTCGGGTTGAGAACACAGGAAGGTTGTTTTGCCCGTCTGCCGCATTCCGGTGACAACTACTACAGGCATATTCTCAAGAGCGATGGTGACTGCATCGGTAATATCTCGGGGATAATAGTCTGTCATAATGTCGCATAGTATACTGTCATAATGCCAATGTCAAATGAAATAATATGACATATCTAATGGTTCTGGTCATAATTTTAATCAGTAAAAAGGGGGGGGTAAAGCTTAAATAGAGAATGTACGAGGTCGAATGGAATGAGGACGAGATGGGATGCTGGATTATGAGAGGATTTAAATCTTTTCCTTTGCTGACCCTTTTCTTGCGTCTTTATCGTCAGTAATCAGCTTCAATTGTTTTTATCTTCTTTTCATAGTGTTCGCGGTTGCAAGTGCATACGGCCGCAGTTTCTTTCAAATACTTCTCATCGGGTTCTTTTAATCTGAGAGGATAGGTCTCTGTATAAAGTTGCATCAAAGATATATTACCGCCATCCGGCCTGGATTGAAGTTTAATTGAGTAAGCAGGCAGTTTCCATATAGTCGTTTTATTTTTGCCGACTATCTTTTTCCAATACCAACTCCTCTAGCTCTTCGCCTTGCTTCCGCGCGATAGCCTCAATAAAAAAATTTGACGAGCAGTTGAGGATGCGTATTAATCCTTTGGTTTCAACTTTTACGAAAGGATGTTCATAGGAAACGACCTGGCCGCTAATTTGTTGGAAACCCCCTCTATTGCCATAATAAAAATAGAATATGTAACTTTGCCCCGCCTCAAACAAATCAGCCATAAGCGGCTATTCTCCCTTCACTAAGATATCATAGCGCCTGTTGAAGCAGGCGTTGATTCTTGCCATACAGTCCGGCTGCTTTTCACCCGGATGCAAGTTTAACGCACCAAGCACTGACGCGCCGATGTCTTGCTTAACCCTAACGAAAATTAAACTACAGTGCAAGGGGATTTGACCCCAAATGGATCAAAGGCAAAATGGGATAGTTTTTTATCTTCCTGTTTTTACCATCAACATTCAGATCATAGACACAATCTTATAATTACACTATCGGTGAATTGTTTACAGGGCCGTTTATTTTTGATTCGAAGCAGTGCAACTGCCGGCAGTGGAACGAATGATGCAGTCGTTGGGGTTGTTTGAAGGACATGCTCAGCCGCTTAGCAGAGGAAAGTCCGCATGCGTATAGTCAATATCCATAACTATTGCCAGCGTAAAGACACTACCAGAAAAATCAAATACCCGATGCCTGTTAAAATAAGCCCCCAGCCGATGCTGCCTTGACTGAAAAAACCCCAGGCAGAAGCCGTAACATGGATTAACCCATAGAAGGAAAGTATTTGCAGGATGGATGGATTGATCAGCAAATAGTCAAAGTGGCTGAGCATGGCAAATCCAAATAAAAAAGCGGCCGCGACCGTCAGCAGCCAATGGGGAAAGAATACCCCGAAGATGTCGAATCCGGCCTTCCAGGCGGAACCTGTTTGATTGAGCCCGGCGCCGAGCTTCAGATCTGAAAGATCTTCACCGGTCAGAATGCGGTTACACAGCCCCGGATGCTCCAGGTTTGCCATAAATTGCCACGTGTAATGATAGCGGATGGTGCCCCAGGTCATAAAGCTTGCGGCAAGGACCAGGAAAAATGCAGCCGTTATTGCCACCGGCCGGCGCTTTGTCTCTTGAGACGGCATGATCATGTCATTATAGACACATCGGAGACAATTGGTCAGCTATTTTTATTTTTCAGCAGGTCTTTGAGATTGGCGAAGGGGCTATCAATGGCAGCCGGCCGTTGCTCATCGTCCGGCGCGCTGGTGTCGTACCATTCCTGATCCAGATAGCGCGAGTGTTCATTATCGTGACAGTAGATACAGAGCAATTCCCAGTTGCTCCCGTCAGGCGGATTGTTATCATGGTTGTGGTCCCGATGATGGACCGTGAGCTCACGCAGTTTCTTGCCCTCAAATTCCCGGCCGCATCGCCCGCATACCCAGGGGAAAAGTTTGAGCGCCTTCTCCCGATAACCCTGTTCGCGCTGCTGCCGGCTGCGTCGGGCCTCGACAATAACCCGGTCCATTTTTTGCTGATCCAACCGACTTTTCTTAGAATTCATATAAGCCTCATTATTCGGAAATTAACAACATTCTTAATTCCGGCAATTAAGAACTGCTGCAAAGACTCAAGCATCATAGCTTATTAT
>Ga0210062_1000197_pt1 | contig 18523 bp, 16 predicted proteins | sample Muzzi_CordA_D2_FD_185528 | JGI IMG/M metagenome (GOLD analysis project Ga0210062, IMG submission 185528) | Wetland microbial communities from San Francisco Bay, California, USA, that impact long-term carbon sequestration - Muzzi_CordA_D2 (SPAdes) | ecosystem: Environmental > Aquatic > Marine >...
AACGCCTGATCAGTGCGCGGGCCAAGGACTGCGACACCCAGATCGAAGTGTTGAAGAAAGCCTTCAAGCGCGCCTTGTTCAGGGTCAGCAGCCTTGACGAGGACCGCATTCTGTTTTCGTTTTATACGGCCATCCGGGCAACGCTCAGAACGAATTTCTACAAGCCCGCCCCCAGTGGGGAGCTGCTGGAGTACATGAGCTTCAAGCTGGACTCGTCCCGCATCCTGGATCTGCCCAAGCCGCGGCCGTTTCGCGAAATCTGGATATTCTCCAGTGCCGTCGAGGGCATCCACCTGCGCGCCGGCAAGGTTGCGCGCGGCGGTCTGCGCTGGTCGGACCGGCGGGAGGACTTCCGCACCGAGGTACTGGGTCTGATGAAGGCCCAGAACGTCAAGAACACGATCATCGTCCCGGTCGGGGCGAAGGGCGGTTTTGTCGTCAAACATCTGCCCGAGGACGGCGGCCGCGATGAGATTATCGCTGAAGTGACCCGTTGTTATAAGATATTTATCAATGGGTTATTAGATATAACTGATAATTTAGATGAAGATAAGGTCATACCGCCGGAAGGGGTGATCAGACGCGACGAGGACGATCCCTACCTGGTGGTCGCGGCCGACAAGGGCACGGCCAGTTTTTCGGACACCGCCAACGCGATCGCGCTGGAACGGGGCTTCTGGCTCGGCGATGCGTTTGCTTCGGGCGGCTCGGTCGGTTACGACCACAAGGGTATGGGTATTACGGCGCGCGGCGCGTGGGAGGGCATCGAGCGTCATTTTCGCGAGATGGGGCGTAATACCCGGAAGGAACCCTTCACGGTCATCGGCGTCGGCGACATGTCCGGCGACGTGTTCGGCAACGGTATGCTGCTGTCAAAGAAAATCAGGCTGCTGGCCGCGTTCAACCACCAGCACATCTTCCTCGACCCGAATCCCGACGAGGCGGAATCATACAGGGAACGCAAACGGTTGTTCGCCCTGCCGCGTTCCGGTTGGGACGACTACGACCGCAAGCTCATATCCAGGGGTGGCGGTGTTTTCTCTCGACTCGACAAGACCATCCCGCTGAGCAAGGAAGTCCGTGCGTGGCTGGAGACGGACGCGGTCCAACTCGCGCCCAACGAACTGATACGGCTGTTGCTCAAAGCCGACGTGGACCTGTTGTGGAACGGCGGCATCGGCACCTACGTCAAGTCGTCCATGGAAGACAATTCCATGGTGGGCGACGCCACCAACAACGGTTTGCGGGTGAACGGCAACGACTTGCGCTGCAAGGTCGTCGGCGAGGGCGGCAACCTCGGTTTGACCCAGCTCGGGCGCATCGAGTACGCCAAGGCGGGGGGCCGCATCAATACGGACTTCATCGATAATTCGGCGGGCGTGGACTGCTCGGACCACGAGGTCAACATCAAGATCCTGCTCAACCAGGTCATGCGTGCCGGCGAGCTGGATATCGAAAACCGCAACCGGCTGTTGGCGGACATGACCGATGAAGTCAGCCGCCTCGTGCTGCGTAACAACTACATGCAGACGCAGACGATTTCGATGATGGAGTGCCTGACCGGCGAACGCCTGGGCGCCAAGCAGCACTTTATCGCCGTGCTCGAGGAAAAGGGCATCCTCGACCGGGAACTGGAGCGTCTGCCGAGTGACGAGGAACTGACCCAGCGCCGCAACAACGACGAGGGTCTGACGCGGCCGGAACTGGCCGTATTGCTGTCGTACAGCAAGATCATGCTTTACCGTTTGCTGCTCGACTCAGACGTACCGGAGGACCCGTGGTTCACCGACGAACTGCGTGATTATTTCCCGCTGCCGTTGCGGCAGGAATACGTGCAACACATGGCCAGCCACCGTCTGAAGCGGGAAATCATCGCCACGCAGGTGACCAACAGCGTGGTCAACCGCATGGGTGCGTCGTTCGTGTTGCGCATGTGTGAGGACACCAGTGCGTCCGCGGCCGAGGTGGCCCGCGCTTACACGATCGCGCGCGAGATATTCCGGGCGCGCGTATTCTGGAAGCAGGTCGAGGCGCTGGACGACAAGGTCGACCCGAAGCTGCAGAACAAGGCCCTGCTGGCGATGTGGAACCTGTTGCGCCAGGCGACCCGGTGGCTGCTCAATCAGCCCGGCCACCACCTGGACATCAAGACGTCGGTCGAGCATCTGGCGCCGGGTATGGAGACGCTGGCATCCAATTTGATGCGTAGCCTGCGTCCCGACGAAAAGGCGGCGATCACCGCCGCGGCGCAGCCGTTGATCGACGGCGGCATGCCAAAGTCGCTGGCCAACAAGGTTTCGAGCCTGCACCAACTGTACCCGGCGTTGGATGTCGTGGAGACGGCGGCGCGCCGGCAAATCGATGTCAAGAGGGTGGCCGCCGTATTTTTCAGTGTCGGCGAGCGATTGGGCCTCACGTGGCTGCTGGACAGCCTCGAGAGCCTGCCGGTGCTGGGTCAATGGCACGCGCTGGCCCGCGGCAACATGCGCGAGGAACTGTACGCCCAGCACCACAAGCTGACCGCCCGTATCCTGGAGGAATTCCCCGACGAGAAAAACCCGGTTGCGTCTTGGGTCGCCGATAACGCGACGGACGTCGAGCACACGCTGAAACTGTTCGAGTCGATGCGGCGGATGGAGAGCATGGACTACGCGACGCTCTCGGTCGCCGTACGCTGCCTCGATCAATTGCTGGTCGAAACCGGGTGACGGCGACGAGCCGCATACACTTCGTGGCCGGCTCGGACGAGGCGGCCCGCTCTGCCGCGGAGTCGATGCAGGAGCGCTATGGCCAGTGCCCGCTGGACGACGCCGAGGTGATCGTCGCCCTGGGCGGTGACGGTTTCATGCTGCGCACCCTGCACCGGTTCATCAACAGGGACCTTCCGGTTTTCGGTATGAAGATCGGCAACGTCGGTTTCCTGATGAACCGCTACAGCCAGGAGGGCCTCGAAAAGAGGCTGGCCACCGCCCGCCAGGTCAACCTGAATCCGCTGCGCATGCAGGTCGAGACGGAATCCGGCACACGCGCCAGCGCGCTCGCCATCAATGAGATATCGCTGCTGCGCCAGACCAACCAGGCGGCCCACATTCGCATACTCGTGAACGGCAACGTGAAGGTGGGCGAACTCGTTTGTGACGGTGTGCTGCTGGCGACGGCCGCCGGCAGCACGGCTTACAATTTCTCGGTGCGCGGACCGATTCTGCCGCTCGGGACCAAGGCGTTGGCGTTGACCCCGATCAGCCCGTTCAGGCCGCGGCGCTGGAGTGGCGCGATACTCCCCGCGTCCGTGCACGTCAGGTTCGAGGTCCTCGACCATTACAAGCGTGCTGTCAGCGCGACCGCCGATGCGCACGAAGTGCGCAATGTCATCCGCGTGGACGCCTTCGAGGAGCATGACTTGTCGCTGAAACTGCTGTTCGACCCCGCGCATTCGCTCGAGGAGCGCATACTCAACGAACAGTTCCGCTAACGTGCTAATCAGCCGCGCGTTTTTTTGCGTCGGCTGGATTAGCCTTGTTAGGAGAAACGTGAGGGCTTTCCTTCCAAGGGCTGTTTTTCCAAAAAGACTCAACCTGATTATGCGAACGTGTGTCAAACTCATTCACTGGCGGATGAGTATTTTCTCGTGCAAACAGAAATAGCTTGGCCAGTAGCTGTCGATCCTGTGCGAGACGGTGTTCAACAGCGGAACTGGCGCCCTCCCTGTAGTATGATACAGCCATATACGGATTTTCAGCATTGTCTGGTTTATTAACGAAAACTTTTTCAAACGCATAGTACATTTGCTCAAAACTAAAGGTGTTCTTAACCACCTCAACTCTAGCCAGGCCTGTCCCAAATCCGTACGATCCCGATCCATCATGATTGATGCTGAGCCACCATCCTTCAGATGACCGCACATGCATGGATGCACACTGTTTCATCGCAGGCCTATCTTCTGAGAACGCCGAAAAGGAAAGGTTCGCTAAGAAAAGTAGAAAAAGAGGAATAAAAACTCTCTTCCGCATCTTTTTGCTCCTAACGATTGAGTTAAGCGGTACGCGTCAGCCTGTCCGCTTGGATGATTGGTTAGGCCGTACTCGACGCATAAGGAGTGGACCCGTTGTACTGAAGTAAATCCCAGCGAGTGCCGTGGAGATCTTCGAATACAGCGACCGTGCCGTATGACTCCTCGCTCGGCGGGCGAACAAAATGAATGCCGGCATCAACCATGCGGTTGTAGTCTCGCCAAAAATCATTGGTTTGCAGGAACAAGAATACGCGCCCACCAGCTTGATTGCCTATGAATGCCTCTTGCTCCGGCTTGGAAGCACGCGCTAAAAGTAAGGATGTTCCTGAATTGCCAGGCGGAGAGATGACAACCCAGCGCTTGTTTTGCTCTGGCTGGAATTTGTCCTCGATTACATGAAAGCCAAGCTTGCTGGTGTAGAAGGCAAGAGCTTCGTCGTAGTCGCGAACTACAAGGGCGATGTGAGCGATGGTTTGATGGATGGCTTCTGTGCCTAACGTCGGCCTGATGGGTTTGTTACGCATTACTTCCCTCCAGCGATAATTCCATTGGGATATATCTGATTCCGTGATCCGTCCTTTCATTCCCGATTCGCCGAAACCCCATCCTTTCGTATGCCGGCTCAGCGTAACGTGATGAATGGACGGTGATTATTGATAAGGCCGGGTTCTCAGAACTGGCTTTCTTGATGGCACGGGCTACCAACTCTTTAGCGATGCCCTGCTTGCGCAGGGTCACGAATAGCATTGCGATACGGTCCGGTACCGCGAACTCGAGAGCACCTACTAGACTTTCCGATTGCCTAGCCACCAACACGAAGCCACCAGTGCGGATACGCTCTGCCATTGCGATTGGGTTTGCAAAATGAAAGAACTCCTCAATTCCTTCTTTCTTATAGTCTGTCGCCACCAGCTCATTGAACACATGCGCCACCAGCGCACAGACGGCAGGCTCCTCACCAAGCGCGATCTCTCGATAGACGATTGGCTCCATTTGGCGGCTGTGCTCCTTTAATGCCTAACGTCTGAATTAATGCGCCAACCAGGAAATACAAGAACTGCCGGGTGACATTCGAGAACACGAGCCAAAGTCTTCGCCCGCTCCACCCCCAAATTTATCCGGTCATTTTCAATGGCTGAAATTGTGGACTGCGGGATACCCGAAGCCTTCGACAGGTCGTTTTGACTCATACCCTGCAACTCGCGAATAATCTTGACAGATTCACCAACGGTTACATCAATTCTCTTTTTTGCTGGTCTGAAATCACTCATTTCATTTCTTCCGATAATCATGGGGTGTTACGTCAATCACTTTTACAAGAATTTCTAAAGCCTCAACTTTGTAGATAACGCGATACTTAAGGCTTAATCTCGAAGATCTGAAACCTTTCCATTGTCCGCGAAGTGCTTCATCTCGAAACCCTCGAATGACCCCGAGACTTTCGGGACCGCTGATGGAAATAATGTCTTTCCATTTTTCATATCGTTTCAAAACATCAATTGGCAAAGACTTAAATCGGCGATCAATGCGTTTGTGTTCGAGAATTTGCCACATACTAAATAAAGTATATATACCATTTATGGTATTGGCAAGATGTAAGGTAGCTGCTCAACGCCATGGTCAGGGATGAAACCTGCTGGGAGGAGATGAAATCTGCGACTTAATTACTTGACCTGGGATCGCAGTCGCTTGTTAACTTTCATTCGTAGTGAGTCCACATGCGTAATACCTTTACGATCTTTTCTTCATGCAAGACCTGGTAAACAAGCCGGTGTTGAATATTGATCCTACGAGAGTATGCCCCCTCAAGATCTCCAACTAATCTTTCAAATTGTGGTGGATTCTGAAATGGATCTTGCTCAAGAAGTGACAAAAGCTCCTGAGTTTTTGTCTTGAGATTGCTCTGAGATATTTTCTTAGCGTCTTTTAAAGCATGCCTGGTATAAATAACCTTCCAGCTCACCAATCAATCTCCGCCTCGCATTCCTCGACAGAAGACTCCATTCCTTCTCGGATAGACTCTCTCATCCCGGGAATCGATAGAAGATACATCGTCTCTTGAACAGATGCCCAATCCTTCTCGGAAACAAGGACGGCACTATTGCGCTTGCCGGTAATTCGAATTGGCACGTGCGACTCAGCGGCCTCGTCAATGAGGCGATAGAGTTTTGCGCGTGCTTCACTTGCGGTTAAAGTACTCATGACACTATCGTACGCTTTAACGTACGTATTGTCCAGTAAAGATAACGTCTGAATTAACCGGCGCCAGCTTTGCTGGCGTCAGTGTTTAATGATTTGTTACACAATTAAGGCGTCCAAGTTTTTGAATTTTCATCGATATAATCAATAATTGCGTTGAACATTGGATACCATGTGTTTTTATCGGTAACACCCGCCCACACATAATCAAAGTGCTTTTCAACAATGAGGATATCTTCAAGTGTGTCTGGCTTAGTTAAAATAAACTGCCCATAGGTTTTACTACCTTCTTTCCGTGTATCAAACCTTAGCCAAAGAAATGGCTTGTACTCTTTATATGCTTTGTTGATACCAATTTTATCCCTTACTGAAGGTACTTTGTCTTGTAGGTCATTTTGAATTACATATTTCTCCAGATCATCTAAAGTCATGGTCTCATCGAAATAATGCACATTGGCTATCTGACCTTTTACGAAGTCATTGTCTGGTAATAAAAGCAAGGATTTCATCGAATCAAGGTCTGTTTTAACACTTGATACAACAGTAGCTTTTATTTCGCTCGGAAATCTTCCAGTTGACGAATCAACTTCTGCAATCTGCATAGATGGACCACAGCCAACCAGAAACGTAAGTAAACTAGAGATGAATATTGTTTTCATTGGTGCTCCTTGGTCGTTTAGTGCTTGTGTTGTGTAACTACAGTTATTGAGAACCGGTCGCGATATGCGCCGATATCATTCGTACAAGAGGGTAATGAACAAGTAACCCCTTCTTCTTCATAGGCTTTTTATACGCCTCGGCCAGGATAAAAACAACACCGAATCCGCATATGATGCTTACTGCCCATATAACTTGTGGAGCGTAGCTTATTGAACCAAATTGAGTTTTCCCGCGGGCAGGGCGAATATGAAAATCACCGAAACGAGATCGGGCTTCTCAGGTTCTGAGAAGCGCTCTGCTATGCTAGCGACATGAAAGAGAAAAAGGCATCGGCGAACGTGTCCCCGCTGGCGGCCAAGCCGCTTGTCGTGACCATATCGTCACGGGCACTGTTCGACCTGGACGAAAGCCACGCGATATTCGAGACGCAGGGCCTCGAGGCCTATGCCGAATACCAGCTCAGCCGTGAAAACGATCCCCTGGCGCCCGGTGTCGCCTTCCCGCTGGTCAGGAAACTGCTGGCGCTGAATGCCGACTCAGACAAGCACCAGGGGGTCGAAGTGACGCTGGTCTCGCGCAACAGCGCCGATTCGGGCTTGAGGATATTCAACAGCATCGAGCACCACGGCCTGAACGTTCAACGCGCCGTGTTTACCAACGGCGAGGCACCCTACCGTTACATGCGGGCCATCGGCAGCGATTTGTTCCTGTCCAGCCATACCCAGGACGTGCGGCAGACGCTGGAGGCGGGTTTTGCCGCCGCGACGATACTGCCCGGCGCCATAACCCGGCCGGGCAGCGGGCAACTGCGCATCGCCTTTGACGGTGACGCGGTACTCTTTGGTGACGAGTCCGAACGCATTTACCAGGAGGAGGGCCTCGCGGCGTTCAGCGCGCATGAGAAGGAGCGCGCGGGGACGCCGCTGAGCGGCGGCCCGTTCAAGCCGTTGCTGCAGGCCCTGCAGCGCATCCAGTCGGCATACCCGATCGACGACAACCCGATCCGCACCGCGCTGGTCACCGCCAGGTCGGCGCCCGCCCACAAACGGGTCATCCTGACATTGCGGCAGTGGGGCATACGCATCGACGAGGCGCTGTTTTTGGGCGGCAAACCCAAGGGACCCTACCTCGAGGCGTTCGGCGCCGATATTTTCTTCGACGACCAGCGCCAGCACTGCGAATCGGCGCAAAACCACGTGGCGACCGGGCACGTCCCCAACGGCATACTCAACCAGGGCTAGGCGCCAGACGTGGTTTCCCTTTGCGTTGTATACATGCTCCATCAGCCGCGTAAGGGACTTATCGCATCGGAAATGTCTGTTCCCTATGAATGGGAGGGCGGCCGCCCGTGTACAGGACACGCTCGAGCCATCCATGGTCGCTCGGGCATCCGTTCCCGACGGATGCAGGGTCCCGCACACAGCCAACCGCCATCCCAGCCATCCCGCGTACGAGTTTCATTGCTCCGGCCGATGAAAGCACGCGCCGGTGGTTCATTCCGGGTGATCCGGAAGCGCCGCGCAGGTTGGGCCGTTCCTGCGTAGGACGCTCTGTGAGGCCGGCCCCGAGGGAATGGGGCGCCTGTGCGGGCAGCCAGCAGGGCCGCTGGACCGGGAACACGAAAGGAACCGTCGGCGCGTGAGCGCGGTTACAACTCACCCCTTGTTGATACTGACGCCGCAATTCATGGCTGGCGGTTCTTCAGTGACGCTTCCCGGATGGCGCGGAACTCGTTGCCCTCGAACCAGGACGGCCACTCGTCGTCGTTGGCGACGCGTTCGCCGATATCGAAGAACAGCCGCAGGTCCTCGACCGCGGCCTCCACGTCCCAGTCTTCCTGGATCTCGTCCGCCGGCGAGTGATAACGGTTCTTGACGTAGTTCGCCTCGCGCTCAGTGACGTAATCCGCGCCGTGGCTGCGGTCGACCGTACCGCCACGCGCATACAGTATCGGTACGCCCAGTTTGGCGAAATTGAAGTGGTCGGAGCGGTAGTAATAGCCCTTTTCCGGCGTCGGTTCCGGCGTCAGGGTCCGGCCCACCTTCTTCGCCTCCTCCGCCAGTATGGTTTCCATTTCCGAAGCACCAAATCCGGTGACCACGATATCCGACATCTTGCCGCGGAAGTTCAGACGGTCCATGTTGATGCCGGCGACGGTCTCGTTCATCGGAAACGCCGGATGCGTGACATAGGCCTTTGAGCCGAGCAGGCCGGATTCCTCCGCCGTAACGGAGAGGAAGCCGACACTGCGTTGCGGCGGTTCGGGCAGGGCGGCGAAGGCCTGGGCGATCTCGAGCAGCCCCCCCGTGCCGCTGGCATTGTCCTCCGCGCCGTTGTAGATGAAATCACCCTGCTGCCCGGCCTGGTGCGGCGCCGTGCCGAGGTGGTCCCAGTGCGCCATGTAGATGAACAGTTCGTCTGGCCGGGTGCTGCCGGGCAGGACCGCGCCGACATTGAAGGATTCCGCGCGCTTGATGCTGTTCCGGAGATGCGTGCTGGCCCGCAGACCCAGGCCGCGCGCCTTGACCGGCGCCAGTGCGGCGGCCTCGGTCATGGCGTCCAGGTCGAGACCCGCCATGGCGAAGATGTCCTCGGCGACGCTGTGCTGCAGCCAGCCCGCCACCTTGACCTTGTCCGCGTTCCGGTTGGCGGTGTCGAGGTGGAACTGCGGCCCGCTCCAACTGCTCTGGACCACGTTCCAGCCGTAGGCGGCCGGGGCGGTCTGGTGGATGATCAGGGCGCCCGCCGCACCCTGCCTGGCGGCTTCTTCGTACTTGTACGTCCAGCGCCCGTAGTACGTCATCGCGTTACCCTTGAACACGGCGGGGTCCTGGGTGGCGTAGCCCGGGTCGTTGACCAGGATCACCACGGTTTTGCCCCTGACGTCGGCACCGGCGTAATCGTTCCAGTGATATTGGGGTGCGACGATGCCGTAACCGACCCAGACGAGTTCGCTGGCATCGAGCCCGATCTCGTTGCTTGGCTGCGGGCTGAACAGCATCACCTCGTGGCCGTAGGCGAAAGTCCGCACGCCGCCTTTGGCGTCGCTGACGCTGAGCGCGGTATTCGGGTTCGCCTCGATCGACACCAGCGGTACCGGCTGGCGGTAACTGTCGCCGAACATCGGCTTGAGACCCAGTTCCCTGAACTGCTTTTCGAGGTAATTCAGCGTCAGGCGCTCGCCCTCGGACATCGGGGCGCGGCCGCCGAACTCATCCGAAGCGAGTGTCGAGATGCGCTCCATCAGGCCGGCGGAGTCGATCTGATCGATCGCCTTGTCGGCCGAGGCCGGCGAAATCGGGCCGGCGAGTGAAATGAATGCCGCCAGTGCGGCCGCCACAATGGGTTTCGTGTCGAGATCGAACAGGTTCATGTTTTCTCCATCGTCATGGTTGTATCGGATTGCGGCTGGCGCCCATCAGGGCCGTGCCGTGCCGATGATTCTGGGTTCCGTCTGCAGCCGGATGTCGAAGCGCTGCCAGACCGATTCGGTGATGCTGTCGGCCAGGGCCAAAATGTCCCGGCCGCTGGCGTTGCCGTGATTGACCAGCACCAGCGCGTGTCGCTCCGAAACGCCGGCGTCGCCTTCGCGCCGGCCCTTGAAACCGCAGTGCTCGATCATCCAGGCCGCACTGAGTTTACACATCCCGTCGTCCAGCGGGAACACCGGCAGGTCGGCATAAGTCTGTTTCAGCGTTTGCGCCCGCGATTGGCTGACGACCGGGTTTTTGAAAAAGCTGCCGGCATTGGGCTTGACGCCCGGGTCCGGGAGTTTGCGCAGGCGCAGGCGTATGACGGCCTCGCTGACCTGCCTGGCCGTGGGATGGCTCTGACCCGCTGAGAACAGCTCTTCCGCCAGCCCGTTGAATTCGAGCCTGGGCAAATGGCGGCGCCGCAAACGCAGCCGGATGCCGACAATCATCAGGCACGCGGCCTCATCGGTTTTGAAAACGCTGTCGCGGTAGCCGAAACGGCAGTCCGCGTTGCTGAAAACGCGGTATTGCCCCGCTTTGAGGTCCAGCGCCTGCACCGATTCGAGTACGTCGCTCAGCTCAACGCCGTATGCACCGATGTTCTGTATCGGCGCGGCACCAGCGAGACCCGGGATCAGTGACAGGTTCTCCAACCCGCACAATCCCTGGTCGAGGCTCCACATCACGAGCCGGTGCCAGTTCTCTCCGCCGCCGGCCTCCACCAGCACCCCGCCGTCCGCGTCGTCGACGATCCTTTTCCCCGGCAGGCGGTTCACCAGTACGCGCCCTTCGATGTCGCCGGCGAAGAGCACGTTGCTGCCGCCGCCGAGGAGCAGGTCCCGCCCGGCATCGAAGCGGCGCTCTGCCGCGATTGTTTCCAGGTCGGTCTCCGATTCGATTTCGACCAGCTCCGCAGCCCGGGCCTCGACTGCGAAACTGTTGTATTTTTTCAGTGAAGCGTTGGAACTGCGCTTCATGCTTCGTGCCGTTGTCCGTGTTTCAATTCGGCGATCGACCTCAGGCATTCACCGATCAGTTCCGGGCCGCGGTAAACGAAACCGGTGTAGAACTGTACGAGATCCGCGCCCAGACGTATCTTTTCGGCCGCGTCGCGGCCGCGGGTGATGCCGCCGGTGCCGATCAGCGCGATGCCCGGGGCCAGCGCCTCGCGCAGGCAGGCCAGTACATGGTTGGCCTTGTCCCTGACGGGCGCACCGCTGAGACCGCCTTTCTCGCCGGCGAACGGCAGGCCGGCCACGGTCTCTCGCGAGACGGTCGTGTTGGTGGCGATAATACCGTCGAAACGATTGGCCGCCACGATCTCCGCGATCTCACCGATCTCCGCGTCGTCGAGGTCCGGGGCAATCTTGACGACCAGCGGCACCCGTCCGGCGCCCGCGGCGGCGAGCTCGTCCCGTTTGCCGCCCAGGGCCTGCAGCAGGTCGTTGAGCTGCTCGGCGCCCTGCAGGTCGCGCAGACCCTTTGTATTGGGCGAGGAGATGTTGACCGTGACGTAGCCGGCGTGCGGATAGACTTTTTCCAGGCACTCGAGGTAGTCGGCGGCGGCATTTTCCACCGGCGTATCGAAGTTCTTGCCGATATTGATACCGATCACGCCCTTGTAGGTGGTCTTTTGCACCTGCCGGACGAGGTGGTCCACACCCTTGTTGTTGAAGCCCAGCCGGTTGATCATGGCCTGCGCCTTTTCGATACGGAACACGCGTGGCTTCGGGTTGCCCGGTTGTGGCCGCGGCGTGACGGTGCCGACTTCGACAAAACCGAAGCCGAGACTGCCGAGCGCGTCGATGTAGTCGCCGTTCTTGTCCATGCCCGCGGCCAGGCCCACCGGGTTCGGAAAATGCAGCCCCATCACTTCGACCGGTTGCGCCGCGGAACTGCAAAGCAGGTGGGTGGCGCCCAGCGCGTGGCCGAGGCGAAGCCCTTCCAGCGCGAGTCCGTGTGCGGTCTCCGGATCCGCCGTGAACAGGGCCTTGCGTATCAGCGAGTACATCGTCAGCGGGACTGCGCCGGTGCTAGAGATCGAACTTGATACCCTGGGCCAGCGGCATTTCCGTACCCCAGTTGATGGTATTCGTTTGACGGCGCATATAGGCCTTCCAGGCGTCCGAACCGGATTCCCGGCCGCCGCCGGTCTCTTTCTCACCGCCGAAAGCGCCGCCGATCTCCGCACCGGAAGTGCCGATATTGACATTGGCGATGCCGCAGTCCGAGCCGCTTGCCGCGAGAAAGCGTTCCGCGTTACGCAGCCGGGTCGTGAAGATCGCTGAGGAAAGGCCCTGGCTCACGCCGTTCTGCATGGCGATGGCGTCGTCGAGGTCATGGAAGCCGATCACGTACAGTATCGGCGCAAAAGTCTCGCGCTGCACGATGTCCCATTCGTTGCTGGCCTGAATGATCGTCGGCTCGACAAAGAAACCGGGGCGATCGATGCGTTTGCCGCCGGTCAGCACCTTGCCGCCCGCAGCGGTCGCGGCCGCGACCGCTGCCTCGAATTTTTCAACGGCAGCGGCGTCGCTCAGCGGCCCCATCAGCGTCGACGGGTCCAGCGGGTCGCCGATCCGCACTTGCCGGTAGGCCCGGGTCAGGGCGCTGTTGACGTCTGCCATGATGGATTCGTGCACGAACAGACGCCGGGTGGAGGTGCAGCGCTGGCCAGCCGTGCCGACCGAGCCGAAGACGATGGCCGGTATGGCCATTTCCAGGTCCGCCGATTCATCGACGATAATGGCGTTGTTTCCGCCGAGTTCGAGCAGGCTGCGCCCCATGCGCTGGGCGACCCTGGCGCCGACCTCGCGCCCGACGGCGGTGGAACCGGTGAACGACAGCAGGTCGACACGCGGGTCCGCGACGAAGCGCTCCGCCAGATCAAAGCCATCCTCGACAAAGCTCAGGAATATCGGCGGGAAGCCCGCGTCTTCGAGTGCGGCGTTGCAGATCTTCTGCACCGCGATGCAGCACAGGGCCCCTTTCGGCGAGGGTTTCCAGACGGTCGCGTTGCCGCAGATGGCGGCGATGAAAGCGTTCCACGCCCATACCGCGACCGGAAAATTGAACGCGGAAATCACGCCGACCACGCCGTAGGGGTGCCATTGCTCGTACATGCGGTGCATGGGCCGCTCGGAATGCATGGTCTTGCCGTAGAGCATGCGCGACTGGCCGACGGCGAAGTCACCGATATCGATCATCTCCTGCACCTCGCCGTCGCCCTCGGCCTTGATCTTGCCCATTTCCAGGCTGACCAGGCTGCCGAGCGCGTCCTTGTGCCGGCGCAGGGCATCGGTGCAAAGGCGAACGGCCTCGCCGCGCCGGGGCGCCGGTACGCGGCGCCATTCGGCAAATACTTTGCGGGCGCTCGCAATGACGCGCTCGTAGTCGTCGCGCGATGCCGAGTAGACGCTGGCAATGGGTTCGCCCGTACTGGGGTTGACGGCTTGCCTGGCGCCGGCATCGGTCGTCTCCGACCACTGGCCGTCTCCGAAATAGGCCCCGGGGTTGTGGCCCTCTATACCAAGTTCTTTTAGAAACTGCATCGTGAATCTGTCGCCTCTGGGGGTTGGTCGTGTCCGGCCGGCGGCGCCCATCTCGGCGGGCGCCGCCGGTTGCATTTCAATGCGGCATTATCGCACCGGTGGCACGTGGATGCACACGCCCTGTTCCGGCGCGGGACGGGCTGCCGCGCCAATTCAGCCGCGGCCCGGAACTTGGCAGCCGACGGCCGGTCTTAAGCAGCAACGAAGATGGTTGAACGGGGTTGAAATTGTTCATGCTATGCTCATGTTTAACGGGTGAGCGAATATGACGGTGCTCACGGCTGTTAAGTCAGTCAGTACCAACCCTGCGGCAGCAACGGCATCGCGGGGGGAAGAACTGTTTCGGGGAGTGCAGGGTGGCGTGAACGAAGCCAAAACTGATCAATTGCTGGTCGAGCGGGTGCAAAAGGGCGAGAAACGCGCTTTTGACCTGTTGATCCAAAAGTACCAGCACCGCATCGTCAGCCTCGTATCCCGCTACGTTTCAGATCCGTCCGAAGCTCAGGATGTGGCCCAGGAGGCGTTCATCAAGGCCTACCGGGCCATTGGCCGTTTTCGCGGCGACAGCGCTTTCTACACGTGGCTCTACCGCATTGCCATCAATACCGCCAAGAACTGGATCGTCGCCAAGAACCGGCGCCCGCCGTCCAGCGATATCGACGCGACCGAGGCAGAACAGTACGGGATGAGCGGACTCCTCAAGGAGGACAGCACACCCGAAAACGAGATGATGCGTGAAGAGATCGAGCAAACGGTGTATGACACCATTGCCAACCTTCCGGGAGACCTGCGCACGGCCATCATGCTCAGGGAAATGGACGGCATGAGTTACGAGGAAATCGCGACCACCATGGACTGCCCGATCGGGACCGTTCGCTCGAGGATATTCAGGGCGCGCGAAGCGATCGACGAGAAACTTAAACCGTTGCTTGGTGGTCAATAAGACAACAAGCGGGGCAACGCTTTTGAACGAAGTCTTGCAAAAGATATTCGGCACAGGTAATCAGTGATATGGACGAAAAATCTTTACAGCACCTTTCCAGCATGATGGATGGTGAAATCTCGCGCGAGGCAGGGATATTCCTGACCCGCAGGCTCGCATCGGACGAGTCCTTGTGCGCAAAGTGGGAACGCTACCACCTGATCCGTGACTGCATCCGCCAGCCGGGCGGCAAGATGGTCGTCAGCGGTCTCAGTGCCAGGCTCAATGCGTCGCTGGATGCCGAATCCGCGCGCAAGGCGCCGGCATCGGGTCAGCCGCGTTGGCTGAGGCCGATATCCGCTACCGCGATCGCCGCCAGTGTGGCCCTGATGGCGCTGGTGTTCACGGTCCCGCAATCGGGCACGCTTGAGGACGGGGCCGGGGGTCCGGGCTCGCCCAACACGGCCAATCAGCCCTTCGTCAGCCCCAACCCGCTGAAAGTCATACCGCTGTCTCAGCCGGTGAGTTACTCACCGGGCCGGCAATCCGAGATTAGCCGCCTGAACGCGTACCTGTTGCGGCACAACCAGATGGCGGGCATGGCCGGGCGGCAGGGGTTTGTCTCGTTCGTACCCATCGTCGCCACGCCGGTGGATGCCAGTGACGAGGAAGCCGAACAGGACACGTCCGGACAGGATGCCGCTGGGCGCAAATGATCGGCAAGCCCTACAAGGCTTTGCTGCTGCTGGTTTCAATCAGCGTCAGCAGTTCGGTGTTGGCGGCAAACCCACAAAAGGCGCGTGACTGGCTCGAACGCATGACGCTGGCGATGAGCCAGCTCACCTACCAGGGCACGTTCGTCTATGTCCGCAACAATGCGGTCGAAAGCATGCGCATTACGCACGTTGTCGACAAGGATGGCGTGCGCGAGCGGCTGTATTCCGTCAGCGGGCCGCACCGTGAGATCATCCGGGACAAGCACGGCGTACGTTGCGTGCTGGAGGATTCGGGTTCCGTCGTCAGGGACCCGGTGATCGCGCGCTCGTATTTCCCCGAGCTGCCGCTTTCGGCCATCGACGACCCCGCCAGCGCGTACCGCCTGGAGGTCCGCGGCACGGCGAGGATCGCAGGTCAGAATGCACGCCGCGTCAGCATCACGCCGCAGGACATTTACCGTTACGGCTATGATTTCTGGCTGGACGAACAGACTGGCCTGTTGTTGAAGTGGGCCCTGAAAGACTCCAGCCACCGGGTGCTGGCCAAGCTGGTCTTCACGGACTTCGTGATGGGTTCCGATGTCGATCTGCGCGAACTGGAGCCGGAGGCCGACGCCAGTGATTTCGTGGAACTGGACACGCTCAGCCCGCAAAAGACGGTGGTGACCCAGGGCAAGCCCCAATGGCGCCCCAAGGCGCTTCCGCCGGGTTTTCGCCTGACGTCGTATTCGCACCAGAAGGGCCACGACGGCGTGTTCGAGCATATGGTTTACGGCGACGGGCTGGCAGCGGTATCGGTGTACATGGAAAAACACGGCGCCAGCGCCCCGCAGATCAGGGAAGGGAACACGGAGTTGGGCACCAACAACGCGTATTCGAGACAGCTCGGTGATCTGCAGATCACCGTCATCGGCGAAGTGCCGGCGATCACCGTCAGCACCATCGCCAACAACATGGTAAGGACGGTCGCAAAGTAGCGTCGCCCTTGCCGAGCCAGGCCCATGATTGAACAAAAGGCGAAAGTCGTGCGCTGCCAGGACTCGCGCATTCTCGTGCGTCTCGGTGCGCAAAGCGGCTGTGCGGCCTGTGATGCGGGCCAAGGCTGCGGCGCCGGCTTGTTTGCCCGCCTTTTGCAGCATGGACCTGCCGAGTTCGAGGTCGATCGCGGCGATCTCGATGTCGTGCCCGGCCAGGTGGTCACACTGGCCTTGCCCGAGAGACTCTATCTGAAAATCGTGCTGGCGTTTTACGCATGGCCGTTGCTGGCGGCGCTGGTGGCCGCGCTGTTCGTCGACAACCTGCTGGCGGGTGCGGCGCCGGGTTCGGCCGTCCTCGACGGCGTGACGCTGGCGGCGGCGCTGCTGGCGGGCGGCATCGCGCTGCGTGCAACCAGAAGCGGCGCTTCCACTGACATGCTGCTCAGGTCACTGCAGTTGACCGTCAGCGGGACCTCGCAAGCCGGCGATTTGTGCGGCGCTTCAAGGGACGAGACGCAATCGCAGTGAACCTGCGGGCGATTGTACAGTCAATGCAGGGGTAATTGGTTTTTACTTCAGAGGTCAATCGAAATGAAGAATGTTTACAAGGTGCAAATGCTCGCACTCCTGGTGTTTTTTGTGAGTCTGCCGGCGCTTGCACATGTCAGTGGATTACCGGATTTTACCGGGCTGGTCAAAAAGGCCGGCCCCGCGGTCGTCAACATCAGGGTCACCCAGTTCGGCACGCGCAGCCGGCGCTCGCGCAACCCGAACCAGGACCAGAACGACCCGCATGGTCAGAATCAGCCGGACATACCCGAGTTCTTCCGGCGTTATTTCAACATTCCGAACGACCCGCGTTTCGGTGGCAACCAGCCTGACCGGATGGCTGCCGGGTCAGGCTTCATTTTCCGTCCGGACGGCTACATCCTGACCAACCACCACGTTATCGAGAACGCGGACCAGATTGTCGTACGTCTGGCGGATCACCGCGAATTCAAGGCGAAATTGATCGGTTCGGATGAGGCCAGTGACATCGCGGTGATCAAGATCGATGCCGGCGGCCCGCTGCCCGTATTGAAAATGGGCGACTCGGACAAGCTCCAGCCCGGTCAATGGGTCGTCGCCATCGGTTCACCGTTCAATTTCGATCAAAGCGTCACGGCGGGTATCGTCAGCGCCAAGGGGCGCAGCAACGGGGCGCAACAATACGTGCCGTTCATCCAGTCGGACGTGGCCATCAACCGCGGCAACTCGGGCGGACCCCTGCTGAACATGGACGGCGATGTCGTGGGCATCAATTCGTGGATCCTCAGTTCGAGCGGCGGCTATATCGGTCTGTCGTTTTCGATCCCGATCGAAGTCGCGGCAAGAACCGCCAAGCAGTTGGTCGAAAAAGGCAAGGTTGAACGCGGCCTGCTGGGTGTCGTGGTCGGCGCCGTCAGCCGCGAAATGGCCGAAGCGCTGGGTCTCGATCGCCCCGTCGGCGCGTTGGTCAATGACGTGACCGCGGGTGGGTCCGCGGACCGGGCGGGTATCGAACCGGGTGACGTCATCCTGAACTTCAACGGCACCGATGTCGAAACCTGGAGCGATTTGCCGCCGCTGGTGGGTGAAACCGCCCCCGGAACAAAGACGACCGTCAAGGTCAGCCGCGATGGCAAGGAGAAGACCTTTACCGTCACGCTGGACACGCTGGACAGTGATAACGGGACTTCGCTTTCCGCGAACGGGAAGGAACAGATCCGCAGTAACTCGCTGGGTCTCGAAGTCGAGGAAATCACCCAGGACCGCCGACGCGAACTGGGTGACCCGGAAGGCGGCGTGGTGATCACGAATGTCGAGAGCGACAACGCCTGGCGGGCCGGTCTGCGTCCGGGCGACGTCATCCTGATGGTCAACAACCGCAACGTCAAGACCATCGATGACTTCAAGGCGCTGGTCAAGGACATCAAGCCCGACAAGGCTGTCGCGCTGCGGGTCTGGCGCAACGGCACATCCAGCTTCATCGCC